>Ga0209101_1002089_pt1 | contig 13674 bp, 13 predicted proteins | sample ConPoolayeCmetaG_FD_185481 | JGI IMG/M metagenome (GOLD analysis project Ga0209101, IMG submission 185481) | Hot spring microbial mat communities from California, USA to study Microbial Dark Matter (Phase II) - Cone Pool mat layer C metaG... ... | reverse complement strand
CAATTTAATTGTGTCGAGATCCTAACCACCTCCCTTTCACCAGCCTTAGCCGTTCATTCAGGACCAGGAACGGTGGGTTTGAGCTATATCCCTGCTTCTGCAACCTAGGGAATTATTCACAACGAAGCCAGACCGTAGCGTTTTTCGAATAAAGCCTGGTCAAAAGGCGCCTGGCGGGCGCGGCAGTTTTCACGCGGACAGAGCTGACAACTGGTGAAATGAGTTTGAGTGGAAAAGGCAATGCCCGAGACCGATTTGACGGGCACCATTAATTTACTTTCGGTCATCGAGACACCGATGCTGCCTGCAACATCTCCGAGCAGGGCGAAAAGGTCATCTTGAGCGCTTAACGGCCAGTCGTCCAAAGAGCCGGGATGCATTTCCGAGAGCAAACCTGGATGAAAACGTTGGACAAGATATTGATGCAAAGCCCTGCGGGCAGTTTCCAGAGCAACCTCTTGAATGGCATCTGCCCAGAAACGATGCAGCAGGTCAGAGATTGTCTTAGCCCAGGTGTCGAGTTCGACACCGGCGGTGGCGACAAAGATAAAGGCGCGCTGAGCTTCTTCGAGATTGACGCGCAACACGCGGCTGATCAGGCGTCGCCCATCCAGTTGCACCCAATTTTCCCCTTTCTCATCTATGTAGACCATGCGCAACAGCGCTTTTGGTTTACCGATTTGTTCAGCCTGATCGATAAGATGGTCAAGTTCGGCAAGGTGATGACTGCCGGGTTTGAGGCGCAAATTTCGCCGCAGTACGGCGCGGTCTACCTGGAAGGGGATATCGCTCAGGACTTTGGCGAGAGAATGATCTGGTTGGGAGCTGGACATGGAAGGTGTTGTCTCTACGGCTAACTTTCTTTCTGATTATACCAATCCTTTTGGGACTCTGCGCTTGTGTTGCCTCAGTCAGAGGGATGAATGCAGCGGCTCCTATCGATTGTATTTTGATCACCAGCGCTTGATCGTCGATCGACTATTGACAAAAGCGGTAAGTACCGCTATAATAATAGAACAAAAGTTCTATTTATAGCAGGAAGCCTTTTTGGGATAAGCTGTAAGGAGGTGTGCCCATGTCGTTTTGGAAGCGGTTGCGCCCAGGGGGGAGGCGCGCTGCCCCGTCAACAGAGGTGGTGATTGCCGATCCTGAAATCCAAAGTGTGTTGGAAGAATTGGCCGAGCAAGAAGGCCGCTCAGCCCAGCAGATTGCGGCGGATCTATTGCGCTATGCTCTTTCGGCGCGCTATGCCGCTCAGGAATACCTGCGCCGCTGGCAGCGACTCTCGCGGCGCGAACAGCAAGTTGTTGCCCTGTTGTGTTTGGGATACAGCTACCGCGAAGTTGCCGAGCAATTGATCGTTTCCTACGACACGGTTAAGACCCATGCGCGCAATGCCCTGAACAAATTAGAATTGCAGAACCTGAGCGAAATGCGCCAGGCCTTAGCCGACTGGGACTTCAGCGCCTGGCAACCTGCTTCCACTGTTCCTTCGCTACCTATAAAGTAGCTAACCCTTTCTCGGTGATGGCGAGCGCTTCATCGATCTGCTCGGCGGTGACGATCAGGGGTGGAATGTAACGCACGACGTGCCCAACCGTTCCAGCCATATAAGCCACCAGACCTTGTTCTAACATGGCATTCAACAAGTTAAAAGCCGCTTCTGGGTTGGGTTGTTTATCGCGATCGGGATGCACGAACTCCATTGCCAGCATCAGCCCCAAACCGCGTACCTCTCCGATGATCGGGTATTTCTTCTTCAAGGCGTTCAGGCCATCTAAGAAGCGCTTACCCATCTGGCGAGCATTTTCAAGCAGGTTTTCTTCTTGAATCACCTGCAGGGTTGCCAGAGCAGCCGCACAGGCGATGGGATTGCCGCCGTAGGTCGTCCCATGAGCGCCGGGCAACCATTGACTCATCAGCTTGCGGCTGGCAACTGTGGCGCTCAATGGAAAGCCATTAGCAATACCTTTGGCGATTGCCAGGATATCGGGAATGATGCCGCTATGTTGACAGGCAAACATCTCGCCCGTGCGCCCAAAGCCGGTTTGGACTTCATCCAGGATCAGCAGAATCCCATGTTGGTCGCAGATTTTGCGCAGCGCCGGCAAGAAATCGCGGGGCGGAACGATGTAGCCTCCTTCACCCTGGATAGGTTCTACCAGGAAGGCTGCTACCTGAGAAGCGGGAATCTGGTGTTGGAAGAGGCGTTCAATGCTCAGCAACGTCCACTCCAACGCTTTTTCTGGGGTAGAGCCAAGCGGGCAACGATAGGCATACGGATAAGGGACAAAATAAATGCTGGGGACGAACGGCTCATAATGATTGCGGTACTTGGATTTAACCGTGGTAACCGATGCCGCTCCGTAGGTGCGCCCGTGGAATCCGCCTTCAAAAGCGATAATCCCCGGTCGACCACTGACATAACGGGCGAGTTTGATAGCCCCTTCTATGGCTTCTGCGCCGCTATTGCCGAAAAAGAACATGTCCATCTCACCCGGTAAAACTTTTGGCAGAGCTTCACAGAGATCGAGCAGCGATTTGTGAATGGTAACCCCGACCGCGCTGTGAACCATTTCTTCCATCTGGTGCCTGGCAGCTTCTAAAACGCGGGGATGACCATGGCCAAGGTTGGTGACGGCAATCCCGGAAGTGAAATCGAGATAACGCTTGCCATCCGCAGTATACAGGTAAGCACCTTCGGCTTTGACTACCGGCAGTTTCGGCCAGTCTTCCGCCAGACTGGGGGCAAGGACTTCGGGGATGCGTTTCATTTGCTCAAGGAACTCGGTGTGAATATGGGACATGGACAGAATCTCCTTTTTGTTTCAGGATTTGCAACCAAGTGAAAATTGGATGGAAAAGTGCGCACCGACCGTTGACATTTTACCACTTTCCCAATTGAACGCGATTACCGAAAAACCTAAAGAGCTTTGTCAATCTTAACGATTACCTACCAAAGGCTCTATTTGGCAAGACAGACCGTCCACGAATATTTCACGAATTCACGAATAGCGCTTCCATTCGTTTATTCGTGGTCAATTCTTGGTTGGTCTCAGGAAATTATCAACCCGACTTGTGATGGTAGGTTGTTACATTTAACCCTATTGAGAAGGCATTGGTTTAATCCGGCGACAGTTTGGGAAGCCTGCAGGACGTTTTGATAACGAAGCGCAGCAGGTTCACCGAGAAGACGTTTAGGCGAAGTTAGGGAGCAGCAGGCGCACCTGATTCCGCCCGTCTTGTTTGGCTTGATAAAGGGCTTGATCGGCCAGTTCGATTAAGGTTTCAATCGCCCGTTGCGGTTCGAGATTGCAATTCCCCGGGTTTCCTCCGCACACACCGAAGCTGGCAGTGATGGAAATTGAATGGTTGTTGAGCGGGATGCGGGTCGCGGCGATGTTTTGGCGCAAACGTTCGGCAAGCCGTTCGCCGGCCTGCGGAGCGGTCTCTGGCAGGAGCAAAACGATTTCCTCGCCGCCAAAGCGGGCGACGAGATCGATTTTCCGCACCGTCTGGACGATCAGGCGACTGATGGTTTGCAAGACCAGGTCGCCGGCCGGGTGACCATACGTGTCGTTGACCGCTTTGAAGTGATCGAGGTCAAGCATGATGAGGGTAAGCGGATGGTGATAGCGACAAGAGCGATTAAATTCCTGGCAGGCGCGCTCAAAAAAGTAGCGCCGGTTATGCAACCCGGTTAACGTGTCGGTTATTGCCAGGCGTTGGATTTCCTGAAAGAGGCGGGCATTGACCATTGCCAGCGCGGCATGATTGGCAAACATCTCAAGTTTATGCGCATGTTCCTCCCGGTAGTAATTGGGTTCTAGTTTATCCAGGGAGCAAAATGCCAGAACCTGACCATGCGCATAGATGGGTGAGCCGAGCCATGAGCGGACAGGATTGCCGGTTTTGCTCCGATCCCAACCAGGGTATTGATCAACATCCGCAATTACCAGCGGTTTCAAGGTGGTATACATGGTGAACAGGTTGGGCGTTTTGGGAATGTCAAAACAGGCTTCCAGAACGTGCTTTTCGATCTCCTCACCATAGCGGTGATAATTTTTTGCGCGTCTTATCCGAGCCTGCATCCCCTCCACCTCCATGATGACCGCCGAGTCATAGGAGATCAGGTCACCAATCCGCTCCAACATGATATCCAAAACCTGTTCGTAATCTAAAGTGGCGTTCAATGCCATGGCTGCGGCTTGCAAGGTTTCGGCTAACTGGCGTTGCTCACGTTCAGCCGCCTCGGCGCGTTCCCGCTCGGCGACTTCCAGGATCAGGATGTCATTGCGGCGCACCAGTTCGTCCTGCTGGGTTTGCAGCTCCTTTGCCATGGCATCCAGTTGGGAGACCATCTCATTGAATGCGGTCGAGAATTCGCCCATAAAGTCAACCCGTTGGGTAAAATCCCCCTGGCTAACCTGCTGGGTTTGCCAGGTGAGATGGCGCAGGTTTGCCTGGAGCGATTTCAGGGCGCCGGCTAAGGTTCCTTTGGCTTTGATTTCATAGGAAAGTTCACCTTTACCCAGCGCAAGAGCCAGGCGACGGATTTCTAACAGCGTTTGCAGGGCTTGCTCGTAGATAGCCAGATGACAATTGCCACTGGTATAAAGTGCTACCTCGTGAGCATCGTTGATTATGGCGCGAAATTGCTCCAAAAGCTGGAGCGCCTGTTCGAGAGTGGGTTGGGTTGCAATGGACGATCGAGCCATGGGAACTTCGCCAAAGAGGGTGGGAAGAGTCGTTGCCCGTATTTATTGTGATCCGGGGATCACCTCAGCCCGAAAGCGACAGGTTCGGTCGCCGGTGCACCAGCAGTCGATTTCCTTGACCTTAAATTTCAAACCGGTATAGCTTTCGAGCAAACCGCAGATAAATCCCTCGTCGTACACACAAACTTCGGTCTCGATTTCTGGCAAGCCCGAACAGTCTAGGTCTTCGGACATGGTTAGCATAATTTCGCCATGATCCAGGTCTAACTTCTCCACTCGCAGAATCCCAATTCCCCATTCCCGCAAGGTCAAGGTCAACTCTCGAATGAATTGATTGAGGTCAGACATCGGTTTCAGGGCATTTTGGTAAAATTGCTCCCCTGCCAGCCTACCGGCAGCATAGAAAATCTGGTCAGTTTGCTCTGACCCGACGGTTTGTTCTAAAACATCCCGTAAGGTGTATTGCATTAAGCGATAAGCATGGAGGCTGGTGATGGGACCCATGTTCGGGCGGCCTAAACGCAGGTCGCCGAGCAATTCCCACCGGAAGGGATACTTGCGGGAAAGGGCAGAATCGCTCATAGAATCGCTTCTCCAAAATGCGTTCTTCGGATGGTTTAACCCTGTGCCCAATCCTACACAGTTCCATCGGTCTTGACGCTCTGCTCAGGAAAACGATAACGGGTTCTGACAGGGTTATTGATATTATCTCATGATTACCGTAAATTGCAAGCACTTAGTCTCGATAAATTACCCCTTAGCCGTTTGACTTTTATTATCGGGCTGATCGAACCGTCGACTTCCAAACAGCCTGGGCAACAGGCAGCAGAAATTAAGGCCTCTCAAGCACGCAATAAAGGCCGTTGGAGAGAATAACCTGCGAATTGGGAAAAAGCCTCTGGAGGCTATCCCTTTGGGCACATTCACTCCAGAGGTAACGGACCCGAAAGTCGGTGGCTAATTTTTTCCAAATGGATTCATTCATCCCTCTGCCTGTTACAAAAGGTTGTTTTGCCCAATATATCGTTTCAATCCCACCATCCAGGCTGGGGGATACTCCTAAAATGACGCCTTCTGGTTTCTCTGCCAGAAGGTTTGCCAGTTCTCTCATTTGGTCATATTGCCGAGCATGGGAGGGTGTTTCGAAGCCGTAATAGAGATTAAATGGTCGCAGGCGATAAGGTAATATTGTCCAAAGAAAGAGGATTGCGACGCCTGTCCAGAGCAGCCAGGGACGACCTTTGATTGTCTTCAATCCATGTTCGATACCTTCCCCAATGAGAAGATAGGCGGCAGGTAAGAGAGGGATCAGGAAACGTGTTTTGGAGGTTGCCCAAAGGAGGATGGTGAGAAGGTATAGCATCACAGGTGAAGTTAAAACTCTCAACCCTCCGATGATCCAGGAGGTTGATGGGGGCAGCGGTTTCTGCTTCCAATGCAACCCCATGGCAGCAAGCAGGCAGAAAAAACCAGGCGGTGTGAGCATGTCAAGGAACTGTCGCCCTCCTGCCCAGGCAGATTTTGCCAGCAAAAGGCTATAGCGTTCTAAGACGGATGGAATGGGGAGTGCCTCAACCGTCCAAACCACTCGGTCTTGAGCCAGCTCAATCTGAGCAAGGCCTAGCTGTTCAAGGATATAAAAAGATGAAGGGGTGTGAAACCATTGTCCAAAGGTATTCCGGTTCCATAACAGCCAGGGACTGAGGAAGAAAAAAAGGGCAATGAAAAAGATTCCCAGGTTGAGAACCTTCTTTCGAGTGGTGATTGCTTCCTGGGTCAATATTCCAATGACAAAGGAGAGCGGTAAAAGGATGAGGTTATAGTGGGTGAGGATCGCCAGCGCACAAAACGCGCCGAAACCGATCAGAGCAGACTTTTGAATGGGTATTTTTGAGCCGCGCAGCCATTCGGCCAGGATCAAGATCAGGGTGATGAAGATGTATGGACTACCATTGGTGCTGAAATCAACCACCCAGGGTGAGATAGCGATCAATCCAAAGGGAATGAGCTTTATCAAAGAAGAGGACTCGGTTTTGGGCAAGAACAGAATCCACAGACAGAAACCGATAACTAAGGAGAACAGCTTGAGCATCAAAAAGGTATCCGGACTGTCCCACAGCCTGGCGAGAATGGCGCCGAAAAGGGGCCAAAGGGGAGGGTGTTGACTGGCGGGGCTTTCTAACGAAAGGTAGAGAGCTTGCGGAGTGTAGTCATATTTCATGGGATAGGTCAGGCGGCCGTGCAAGGCGAGCTGACGAGCGGTAAGGGCAAACAGGTTTACATCCCCATAGAGGCGGGTGTTTTGCTGGAAGCTCCAAACGCGGCAGATACATCCTGCCGTTAGCAGGCAAATGAAAATGACCCGGAAAAGGAGGGGATTTTTCAAAGGTTGACCGATTGAGAGAAGGGTCTTTTTCAAAAAATGTCTGCAAAATTCTCCAAAGCGGAAAGTTTCGATAAGCTTTAGGGGCGCAAAAGCTTATTTTTTGAGAATTTGTATCAGGTCAGTCGGCGAGGAATTTTACCAGTCTGAATCGGCCGGAAAGACATTCGTATATAAGGCTCGAGTGCGGGGTTCGGCTAGCATCGGTTCAGCCACTTCACGCCATTTGTTGTAGTGCGGGGTTTCTTTGTGTTTGGCGGGGTCTTCGGGGGTGCGATAGACCTCGACAAGAAGAAAACGGGTTGGATCGTCGCTCTGCTGCAGGACGTCGAATCGCGCTACACCTGGTTCTTCCAGGCTGTGGCGCGCGTTTTCTAAAGTGGCTTCTTTGAAAGCCTCGACAAATTCAGGTTTTACATGGAGAGAGACAATGAGGATAACCATAAAAAAGGCTCCTCGACCAGGACTCGAACCTGGAACCTAGCGGTTAACAGCCGCCCGCTCTGCCGAATTGAGCTATCGAGGAAAGGCAATGAAAATTATATCTGTATGCGGGATGCATGTCAAGGAATGTTTTGATTTTCTTGAGCAAACATCTCTTCAACTTAGAGTTGATTCACTTCTGCACCATAATTGCAATACCGGATTGGCGCGCCAGTGCGAGGCGAAAGCCTGGCGGCAAATCGCCGGGCTCTCCCAAAACGTGCTCAGTTGGGAGCGGTAGGCCAAGGCTGCCTGCACCCAATGCTCCAATCCATCTTCGGAAATGGGAATGAATTTTACCTGAAAGCCAGCATCCAGAATTCCCTTTTGCCAGTCTGGGTGACGAAAGATATAGGGGATTTCGGCGTAATACCATAACGGTAAGCCAGTTTTTTCGGCCGCCAGGCGGGTAAGCTGGTGATCGACGTGGTTGCCGACGCCTAAAGGGCAGATGATCTGGCTGTGAGCGGGTGTTCTTTGGCAAAGCAGCTCGCTTAGCGATTCGATTAGGGGGTAATCGCTTGGGTGAAGCTCGCTAAAAAGGTCTTCATCTGATGTGTAGATAAATTGACCGTTTGGGTCGGTGCGATAAATGCAATCCAAGGATGAAAAGGAAACCCCCTTTGCCCCAAGGATGCCAAGAGCTTGGGCATCTTCTTCTCTGCGCAAAGCCACTGCTTCCAGTCCCGCTCCCCAGCGTTGGTGCAATTGCTGAACATAAGGGGAGAGGGAGGCGTGTTCAGACGGTTGACCGCCACAGATTGTCCAGACTTCAACTTCTTCTCCGGCCCGGCGCAGTTCCCAGATGCCGCCGCCACAGGAAAAGACGGCATCATCGTAATGGGGAGATAGAAAAATCCAGCGCATATGGAAATTTTACTCGCTCTCAGGAATCGTTGCCTAACTTTTTGCGGGGCAAGGCACTTGTCGCATCAGGCAGCTAATGTTATCATGCAGATACTGAAAGGGATACGATGGAGGCCGAATCCTTACCAAACCGCCGTTTGCGAATTGTCCTGGTGATGATCCTCCTGAGCACGTTGCCTTGTTACTGCCTGGGGTTCTTTCTGGCAGCTCAGGCGCCAAGCCAGCGCAGCACTGCAACGCCAACTTTGACCCTTACGCCGCGTAAGACCTTTACGGTTACGCCGACTCTGTTCCAGTTTCCAACACCTTCTTTTACGCCTTTTTTTAATATCATTACCAATACGGTTACACCCACGGCAACGCAAACCGCCACCCCGACATTTACCCCAACCCCTACTTTTACGCCTTCGCCCACGGATACGCCTACCCCAACCGATACGCCAGTTCCCTCCCCTACCTCGACGGATACGCCGCTACCTGCACCATCTCCAACGGAAACGCCCCTCCCAACGATTATCCCGATTGAAACACCAACACCTTCCGCTACTTCAACCAGTCAGGAGCAGACAAAACTCAATTGGAGGTTGTCATAAACCCTTGATTATCGATACAATTACGCTATGAAGACAAACAATCTTTCAAATCTATTGAAAAAGTTGACCTCACCCCCAGGCTTGTCGGGCTATGAGGAGTCGATTGCCAGGGAAGTGGAAGCTTTGTGGCAACCTCTAGTCGACAAGCTCTCCCGTAACCGCTTGGGTAGTGTGTTGGGTTTTCGGGCGGGAAGCGGGGAAACGCCCCGCCCGTGCTTGATGATGGTTGCCCATCAGGATGCCATTGGCTTGATGGTTAGCGCCATCAAAGAAGGATTTTTGCGCCTGACCGAAATCGGCGGCGTTGATCAGCGGATCTTGCCTGGGCAACTGGTTCAAGTGCATGGAAAACGCACTTTGCCGGCCGTTATCGTACAACCGCCACCCTTTTTGCTTCCGCCCGAAGCACAGGAGGGGAGTGTGCCTTTGTCTTATTTGTGGGCCGATACCGGACTGGAAGAGAAGGAAGTGCGCCGCTGGATTCAGATTGGCGATCCGGTTTCCTTTAACCGTAACTATCTGGAATTGGGCTCGGATTTTGTCTGTTCTCCCTCTTTGGATAACCGTGCTTCCTTATGTGCTTTGACCCTTTGCTTACAGGAACTACAAGGAAGAAAACATGCCTGGGACATCTGGGCGGTTGCCAGCACACAGGAAGAGGAAACCTTAGGAGGCGCAGCGACCTCCGCCTTTCAAGTTCAACCGGATTTGGCGGTAGTGATCGATGTCACTCACGCCAGTGGGCCTGGCAGTCCAGCTCACAAGACCTATCCTTTAGGGAAGGGAATCACCCTTGGTTGGGGCCCTACGGTTCACCCCAAACTCTTTGAAGCTTTCAAGGACCTTGCCGAGAAGCTGGAAATTCCTTACAAAATGGAAGCCATGCCGCGCTACTCTGGGACAGACGCAGATCGCTTGCAAACCATTGCTGAGGGCATCCCGACCATGGTCATCAGCATCCCTTTACGTTATATGCATACCCCGGTTGAGATGGTTTCCAAGAAAGATCTTCAGCGGGCAGCCCGTTTACTGGCAGAGTTTGCCGCTACGTTAGAAATTGACTTTATGGATAAAATCCAATGGGACGAAACACCGAAACCTTGAACCAACCAACCATCACGCCCGAACAGATTCGGGTGCTGGAAAAACTGTGTAATGCCGTCGCTGTAAGTGGCAATGAGACTGAAGCGCGCCGCCTGGTGATGGATCAGATTAAGCCAACCGTTCAAGAGATGCGTATCGATGCTCTTGGTAACCTGCTCGCTTTCCAAAAGAAAGAATCTCAGAAACCCCTAAGGGTTATGATTGCCGCTCATCTAGATGAGGTCGGTTTTATGCTGACCTCCGAGGAAGATAAAGAAGAAGGAATCTATCGATTTGAGCTGGTGGGCGGCATTGATCCGCGTTGGCTGGCGGGAAAACCCGTGCAGGTAGGTGCAGAACACCGTAAAGGGGTGATTGGCTGCAAAGCCATTCATCTCACAACTCCTGAAGAACGCCGTAACCCCTTTACCGTTGAGGCGTTACGGGTCGATCTGGGAGGCGGTGGAAAAGCCAAAGTTGGAGATTGGGGAACGTTTGCCACACCTTTTCAGAAGATTGGAGGCAGCCTCCGCGCCAAAGCTCTCGATAATCGTATTGGGGTGGCAACCGCCATTGAACTGCTGAAATACGAATATCCTGCTCTCGATTTGCTTGTGGCGTTTACCGTTCAGGAAGAGGTTGGCTTGCGCGGTGCAAAGGTGGCCGCCCATGCGCTGAACCCGGATCTGGCGATAGTGCTCGACTGTACGCCAGCCTATGATTTGCCCTTGCAGGTCGAAGATAGCTTTTACCCACTGGAGAACGAAAGATATAACACCCGCCTGGGGTATGGCGCTGCAATCTATCTCTCCGATCGAGCAACGATCTCAGACCCGCGTTTAGTTGCCCATTTTGTTCGCACGGCTGAAAAAATGGGCCTCGCCTATCAATTTCGTCAAGCAGGCGGTGGCGCCACGGATGCTGGGGCTATTCATTTGCAACGCGCCGGCATCCCAAGTATCTCCATTTCGGTGCCAGGCCGTTATCTTCATACGCCGGCGAGTCTTGTGCGGATTGCGGATTGGGAAAACACCCTGCGCCTTGTTTATCATGCCTTGCAAAGCCTTTCGGTGGATGTCTTACAAACCGAACGCTAACGCTAAGGAACCCAAAGAAGCGGAGAAGTCTAATGAAAGAATTGTTGAAAACTCTGGTCGAAATCCCTGCCCCTTCGGGGTATGAAAGTCAGGTGCGCAATCAGATTCGAGAATGGATTGAACCTCTGGTAGATGAGATCCGAGTCGATCCATTAGGGAATTTGGTGGCGGTTCGCAAACAAGCCGACGCGCCGCGCCTAATGTTGGTTGCGCACATGGATGAAATCGGTTTGATGGTGACCCATGTTGACCAACAGGGTTTTGCTCGCTTTGTGGCTTTGGGTGGCGTGATGCCAATCCATTGCGTCGGTGGGCGAGTGCGCTTCTTGAACGGCGTTCAAGGGGTTATCGGTGTGGAAAAGAATCCGACTTCTTCTGAAATTCCTCCGCTTGAGAAGATGTTTATCGATGTCGGCGCTTCAAGCGCCGAAGATTGCCCAATTCACATTGGAGATGTAGCGGTATTTGACCGATCTTTCGTGGATTTAGGCAAACGGGTGGTCTCCAAGGCAATGGATGATCGCGTTGGGGTTGCAGTATTAATTGAGGCCTTACGGCGGATAGAAAAAAGTGTCTTCGAGATATATTTTGTCTTTAGCGTGCAGGAGGAAGTGGGGGTAAGAGGGGCAACTGTCGCTGCTTTTGGGGTGGAACCCGATTTGGGATTGGCGATTGATGTCACTGCCACCGGCGATACCCCCAAAGGTCATCGAATGGAAGTTCGCCTGGGTAAAGGGCCAGCCATTAAAATCCGCGATGCAGGAATGCTTGCCGATCCGCGCTTGATTCAGTGGATGGTTCAGACGGCGGAAAAAGCCAGGATACCCTATCAACGCGAAATCCTGGAATTCGGCGGCACCGATGCTCGCGCCATCCAGCTCTCCCGCAGTGGCGTTCCGGCGGGTGTTCTTTCTATTCCCTGTCGTTATGTCCATGCTCCGTCGGAAATGGTGGATATGGAGGATGTTGAGAACGCGGTCAAGTTGCTAATTAACTTACTTCAGACTGCGCCTCGCCTTGAACAACCAAATTGACGGCTTGCTGTTGTTTAGCCCTTAAGTTGTGAATTTTGGAAAAACGATGAAATCTCTTTGGCGATTGGGCGTGCTCATTCTCGGACTATTTCTACTCATGGCGTGTCAGGCGGAGGTGGGGGGCGTGCAGCTTTCTGCAAGCCCCTCACCCAACCCATCACCCCAGATCACGGCGACGCAGACGCCCCTATCGCCTGGTTCCCAGCAGGCGCGGCGGGGCATCCAAATCTGGTTACCGCCCCAATTTGATCCGAACGGGGATCAGCCTGCCAATCGGCTCCTTCGCGATCGACTGCAGGCGTTCTATGAGCAGTTCGCAAATTTGCCCATCGAGGTACGTCTTAAGGCTGAAGACGGTCCTGGTGGAATGCTTGAGGCGTTATTGGCAGCCAGTGAAGCAGCTCCACTCGCCTTGCCAGACATTGTGCTTCTGCCGCGCAAATTAGTTGCTCCACTCGCCCAAAGCGGTATTCTCCATCCTTTGGGTGGATACATCCAATTGGAAGCGGAGCAACAATGGTATCCGTTTGCGCGCCAGCTTGTAACCGTTGAAAACACGCCCTTTGGCATTCCGTTTGTTGGGGATGCTCTCTTGTTGGCTTATCCCCAGAGTATAGCCAATGAATTACCCCTGGAATGGAACGACTGGTTGGTCAGCCGTTATACGCTCGGTTTTGCTGCTGCTGACCCCCAAGCTACGGTTATGCTTGCCCTATACCTTCAAGCAGGTGGTGCGGTGCGAAACGCGCAAGGAAAGCCGATGTTAGAAGAAACGGTTCTGACGGAAGTATTGGAAAAACTCAACTATGCCTATCGGCAAGGAAAACTGCCGCCGTGGGTGATTCAAGCGGAGACTGATCAGATGGTCTCTCAGGCGCTGGCAGAAGGGAAAATTGACAGCGGATACCTGTGGGGGTCAAATTTTCTAAAAAACGACTTTCCAGAATACCGTGCATCGGCGGGATTTTTAGCGAACAAGACCTCTCTTACGTTAGCGAATGGTTGGATTTGGGCGTCCACAAGCCCGATTCCCGATCATATTGGAATCAGTTTTCAACTGGTTGCTTTTCTCAGCGAGGCTGAATTTATAGCTGCTTTTACGCAGGCAGGTGGGTATATCCCTACCCGCGCCGATGCTTATCCCTACTGGCAAGCAGATGAGTTAACCAAAGACCTGGATACCATTTCCCAACTGGCACAAGCATTACCGCCCAGTCCCATCAGTGATCCTTTGGGCATTGCCCTGCGCAATGCGATTTTAGCGGTAATCAAGGATCGCATTGCGCCGCAACAGGCTGCCAAGGACGCCATTGCGAATCTGAGCAAGCCCTAAGCTGGTTTTAATATAAATCTTCGCTCAGTGATGGTATGATGGTTTTCCGAGCTGGTTATGGATGATCTAAAAGAAAACATCAC
>Ga0209101_1002087_pt1 | contig 13681 bp, 8 predicted proteins | sample ConPoolayeCmetaG_FD_185481 | JGI IMG/M metagenome (GOLD analysis project Ga0209101, IMG submission 185481) | Hot spring microbial mat communities from California, USA to study Microbial Dark Matter (Phase II) - Cone Pool mat layer C metaG... ... | reverse complement strand
GCTACACATACCAGCGTTAGGTTGGGAAAGAAACAGGGATAACCCTCTTCGACGGAGGGTGAAAAGTTAGAAGCGAAAGGTCTGGTGTACGATGCTTCTATACCTTTTCTTCCAGCTCGTATCCCTGATTTCCCGGCTGGTCACGTTCGGCGTCGAGGGCTAACGATGCTCGTCCTTCTGGACGAGGGTCCGGCCGCGGCCTCTGAGCAGGACGTCATTTGCAGCCAACGAGTTGCGAAAACACTTTGGCTGTTCTCGGCCGCTCTCTTGGCCCTGCTCTTGGCTTGGTCCACCGGACCCTACTGGCCGAGCTAGCCCATCCGCCAGAGCGCTGCGCCGGCGGCCCGTTTCCGAGGCTTGGCCGCAGAGCCGCGGGGCACAAGTCACTGACCCTGTCTGCCGAATCGGATTTCGTGCCCCGCGCCTGCGTTATCCAGGCCGACACCCGAACTGCCTGCGCCACAACGGTTGTCCCGGACAACGCAGGCCAACCACCGGCGCAGCTCACGGTGATTCAGCCGGCCGCTTGACTCGGGCGTGGCGGCGAAGGCGACGCGTACAGCGTGGTCGACGTGGACGCTGTTTCGGGTCGCCAGGCGTCAACGGGAGCCAGATGCTTCGCTCTGGCGTGCAGCAACCTCACCAGCAAGGTGGCGCCAGCGGCGGCCATTGCAGAGCAAACAACTATCGCGGTCACCAGCCGACCTGCCGTAAGCGGTTCCGCAGTAAGCGCCAAGAGCAGCCCGAAAGCCGCGGCGATAGCACCAAGAAGCGCACCGCTGACGACCCGGATCCGCCGAACGCTGGGAACCGGGAGCAAGTTCCCTGCCACCGCTGCAAGCAGGCACGACGCGCAAACCAAGCCCACCAGTTGTGGCCGACTGAGACGCCCCAGCAACCCCGGTCCGACCAGCCGATCCAGGAAAACCGCCTGAAGCTGGCAACCGAAGACTGCCTCGCCAGAGGGCAGCCGCCATTGATCCGCAGGCGGCAGCATCTGACCAATCAGCACCACACGGTCTGCAAAACGGTCGCGCAGTTCGCTCTCCCCAGCCCAGAAGACGCTCTCCATCGGGACCGGGTTCCGCACCCAATCCGGTAAGCTCGTCAAGTCAACGCCGCCGAAGACGAAACGATCTCCCTTCTGGGCAGCCCCCGAGTTCACGGTGGCAATCTCGATCTTAGAAACCGACACCGGCCACGGGTCCTCATGCCAGCGAACCTCACCGGGCGACACCAGCCGCTTGCAGTAGCGCATGAACAGCTTGTTCGGCTCGACCCGCGCCACAAAGTCACACTCTGGATGACGGACCGCAGCGACGACGGCCAAGGCTAGCGAAGGTATGGGCGGTCCCACGCCACGTTGCACAGCCAGGGGAATGTGCACCAAGCCTTCCATCGTCAGTGGATCCACACCCGCTAACAATCCCCAACCGTGGACAGCCTCCCGTAGGTCCTTGCACAGCCGCGGCTCGCCGTTCACGTCCGCCGTTTCACTGCCGACGACCACCGGCACTCCCAAGGCCCGCACCCCATCTATGAAATGCTTGTCGTACTGCGGATGGCAGTCTGGGAAGAAGTAGTCCCACACCACCGCTCGCGGTCGAGCCTCCGCCAGTCGCGTCATGAGCCGGCCGTAGAGCACGCGCCAGCTCTTGCGATTAGCGGCCGAGACTTCCGCGCCGTCACCTGATAACTCCCCACGTTGCAGTGCCTCGAGCGTGCTCGGCAGGAACGCTACCAAAGCGGTCTTGGGACCCGCTCCGACGGCGGTCGGCAGCCAGTGCGATCCGCTGAGCCAGAGTGCACCGGTCAGCAAAACCACCAACAGGACGACCACCGCGGTCTGCACGGCGCGCTCGTTGTACCGCAAGACCAACTGCACCACCCGCGCTAGCCGCGAGCCGGCCGGCACGTCGGCCTGGGCATGAATCGGCCCGCCCGCCACGTATGCGTCCAAGTCCTCTACCAACGCTTCGCAGTTGGTGTAGCGCCGTGCCGGATCGGGATTCATGCAGCAGGCGATGATGGCCGCCAGGTACTCGCCCCGACTGACGTGTCGCTCACGCAGCACTGCCGCCAGCCGCTCGACAGGCGCCGCAAACCGCGCCGATTGTCCCGTAATCAAGTAGCACAGCAGAGCGCCCAACGCGTAAATGTCCGCCCGCCAGTCCACTTTCTGACCGCTCAGTTGCTCGGGGGCACTGTAACCGAAGGTCCCCATCGCACCGCCGCTTTGCGTGGCGTCGTCGTCGGGCCCCTGAGTCTCCCAGTCCGCCACCAGCCGCTTGGCGATACCAAAATCGACGATGCGCGGCTGTCCCTGCTGGTCGATAAGGATATTCTGCGGCTTCAGATCTCGGTGTATCACACCCTGACGGTGAGCATAGCCCATCGCTGACGCCACGGTGCGCACCAACCCGATCCGCTGCTCCAACGACAACTCATGGTCACGCAGGTAGTGGTCCAGCCGCTGACCGGGGACGAACTCCATCGCGTAATACAGCGGAGGCGACTTGAGATGCGCGTCGAAAAGGGTGGCGATGTTCGGATGCCGCAAGGCCGCCGCCAGCCGCACCTCGTTCTCGAAGAACGCCTCACGCTGCGGCGTCTCCGTGAACAAAACCTTCAATGCTTCGAAACGTTCCTTGCTGTGATGCACGGCCTTGTAGACGACGCCAAATCCGCCCCGGCCCAGCTCGGCCACGATCGTGTAGTTGCGTATGCGCGGGAAACGTGTGTGCGTCAGTTGTCTGTAAGACGTGCGGCAGGGCTCGCAACGCAACAGGTGCGTTTCGGCGCGCTCGCGCTCCGCCCCCGACAGCTGATCGTCCACCAGCGCCGCTGTGGCGTCGCGAAATGGGCAAGATGGACCGGGTCGCGGTGACATGCCTACATCTCGGCCAAGAGCGCGCCGGCACACTCCGGCCAGCGCGCGGTGCGCCAAAGATTCGAATGAGCATTATATTCGTTCGGGCCACACAGCCCCATGCGAGTCAACAGCTCCTTCACAGCCCCCAGCCGTCGCGGCGGCAGCGACGAGTTGGTTAGCGGGTAACTTGTGCCCCCCCACGTGACCAGCGCTGCATGCCGCGTGAGATGCGGACGCTGAGGCCGTGATACCTGCATCTGGTTGCCGTGGAGACAACTGCGGCGACAACACGCTGATTGAGCGATCGCCGGATAGTGCGAGAACCGGCGCAAAAAGCGCCACGCGGGGAGGCTGGGAACACATAAGAAGCCAGTGGAGAATGCGAGAGTCGAGCGCAAAAAAAGAGCGACGCAAGGCCGCCAGGCGCTCGTCGTGCCCTTCAGAGTCTTCAGCAGCACCGGTAGTCGCGAACTCGCGTCCGTCGACACCCTCTCGGAATTAGCTACTCGTTCAGAGTTCTCACCCGCCGAAGTACCGCACGTATTGGTTATGCGATCCCGCTGTGCCGTTGGCCGTTTCCTCGGCTCTGCGGTTTTTCCTCGGCGGGCCGTGCCAGCCACGTTAAGCAACTGGCTACACCCTCTCTTCGAGTTTCGCGTTCCTCCAGAGTGTTCCCGATGCCACCTAGCCAACCAGCCGCAACCGGTCAGCTCCTCTCATGGGCTTTCGCTCCCTTCAGCACTTTAGGACTCGGCGATCCACTTGCCGCGAGCCTTGCCACAGCCCGCTACGGTCCGCCTTCAGGGTTTGATTACCCTCTTGGCGGTTTTCTCCCGCCGAGCCCCTGCCGGTTTTGTTTCACACCGGCGGCGCTCATGGGATTCGCCCTTCGGAGCTTTCTCCTCCCGAAAGGTATCCGCAGCTTTCGCCGACGGAAGGACCCGCATACCGTTTAACCTGTCGGTATTCCCGACGCCGCAGGCGTTGGGCCGGCCCAACAGGCCCCGGTTTCCGGGCTTTGCCCCTTTCGAGAGTCCCTTGCGACCGGCAGGGGTTTAGTCCGCCAATCGCCGGATGCTCCCTTGGGCTTCACCCTCCTAGGGTATTCCGGCGACGACCTTGCTGGGATTTCGCCCACGCTCCTCCCACGCGCTTCGTAGCTAGTCGCCTTACGGCAACCAACCACCGGCGCCTCGGAGTATCGATCGGTCGTCGCTTGGCCCCGCTCGTGGCCCACCGAAGTGGACACCGGCGGAACAACCCTTACAGGGTTCTCGCACCGGCACGTTCCCGACCGTTCGAGCACGCTGCCGTCCGGGCTATAGGTTCACCTCATGCCGCGTCGTGCATTGCTGCCGACTTCCGACAATCTTTGGACAGTCAGCCCTCGCTCTGCCGTAGCCGCTCGGGAACGCCTGAGGTGCCGAGCGTCTTGCGACCTCACGTCGCACTAACGAATATAACACGCAATCTGGCCAGCGTCAACGAAAAGCCATGCGCAATGCTCTTATTGACACCCTTTGTTCGCCGAATCGTAACGCCCCATATAACCTAAGTGGCGTTGCCCACGAAAGCAGCGCCAACTCTACACGCACCAGCTTTTATTGTTAATTCCTTCCATTACAACTTATCCACAGACTGTTCACCCAATCAGGCACATTATCCACCACCAATCCCACAGTATTCGTCGCCTAACACCAAACCCGTTAAGGCTCACGATTCGGACCCGATCATCGGTTTTGACGCTCTGCTCTATCAACAGCGTCCCGGGAGGCCGCACGGTCGGCAACCCTTTTTAGGTACGTCTCTCTGACCCACTTCTGGGCGAGCAGCCGCGTCCAGCACCCCGTTGAAAAACCGTACTGCTGAATCTCTCAGCCGGTCCTGCTGCGCTGTCGACCACCCAAGCCGCCGGACTGGCAGGTCCCGCGCTTCAAAGCCAACGGCATCAGTCAGTTTTGAACGAACTGCCGGCTCGCTCCTGGAGCTATGCCGCCCTGGAGCCACCGACTCCCAGGGTGTCCATGAGGCCGTACGGCAGTGTACCGTGACCGTTTTCTGCTTGAACTGCCGATGCCAGGAACCTACCCTATGGTCACGCGCGCTCATAACGCGCATAATCCATCCCATGTTGCGATACGCGTTACGTCGGCTGGCGATCTTCCCACTCTTGTTGTTTTTGATCTACGGCACCGCCGTCTTACTCATCATGGCCGCCCCGGGGGAGGGGTTGGAAAGTGGCGAGCGTGAGTTGCCAATCGAGGTCTTGGCACAGAAGCGCCACGCCTACAACTACGACCAACCATGGTGGCAGCGGTACTTCTGGACTTGGCCGAAACGTCTGTTCTGGGATGGCGATCTGCCGGCGCACCAGTACGAGGATTGGACGGTCGTCGAGATACTGCGCTCTGCGTTGCCCGTATCCCTGCAACTGGGCCTACTTGCGCTTTGTTTCGCAGTGTTGCTGGGTCTCAGTGGGGGCATCCTGGCGGTTGCTTTCCGCGGTCGTTGGCTGGCGCATGTCTCGGTCGCTTTGTGTCTGATCGGCGTGTCGCTGCCGACCTTCGTCATCGGAGCCGTTCTTCTGATCGTCTTCGGACTTTGGCTGGGTGTGTTTCCGATCGGTGGTTGGGGCCAGCCAATGCAGGCCGTCTTGCCGGCGGTGACGTTGGCCCTGCCCTACGCTGCCTATATCGCCCGCTTGACGCGTGCGGCACTCCTCGACACCTATGCGGAAGACTTCATTCGGGCCGCCCGGGCGAAGGGACTCAGCGAAGTACGGTTGCTGCTAGAACACGCGCTGCCTCATGCGCTGTTGCCCGTGCTCAGCTACCTGGGGCCGGCCGCAGCGGCCATCTTCACCGGCTCATTCGTGGTCGAGAAAGTGTTTTCGGTGCCAGGCATGGGGACACACGTGGTGGAGTCCATCCACAACCGTGATCAAAGCTTGATCCTGGCGACCGTGATGGTCTACGCGCTTCTGCTGGCGGGGTTCAACTTGTTGGTGGATCTGCTGTACGGCGTGATCGACCCACGTATTCGCATCGGAGCGCGGGCTTCATGAACTGCGCGGCATCGGCCTGGCAGCGCTTCACGCACCACCGGCCAGCGTTGTTCGGCGGGGCGCTGGTGTTGGGGCTATTGCTGGCGTGTCTGCTGTCTCTGCGCTGGTCGCCGGAGGCCATGCGCCGCCAGAAGCTGGCCGAGGCACGCCAGCCCCCCTGCTGGCGCTACCCACTGGGAACCGACGATCTGGGACGCAGTCTGCTGTGGCGCATGCTCTACGGCGGGGCAGTATCCCTCAGCTTGGGACTGCTATCAGCTACCGTAGCCCTGGTCATTGGCACCAGCTACGGCGCGGTGGCCGGCTACGTCGGCGGACGCTGTGACGAGGTCATGATGCGACTGGTGGACATCCTCTACGCCCTGCCGTACCTGCTGCTGGTAATGTTGTTCACCGTTTCGATTGGAGCCTGGTTGGAGAACTGGCGGCCGATCGGGCGCGAAACGGCACGCGTGGTGGTTCTGACGTTGGCCATCGGCGGCGTGAGTTGGCTCACGCTGGCACGCGTGGTGCGCGGACAGGTATTGTCATTGCGTGAACAACCGTTCATCGAAGCCGCGCGGGCGCTCGGATTGCCAACCAGGTTGATATTGTGGCGACACGTTTTGCCGAACCTGGTCGGCCCGATCATCGTCTTCGCCACCCTGACCGTACCGCAAGCCATCCTCCAGGAATCGTTTCTAAGCTTTCTAGGCGTGGGGGTGCAGCCCCCGCTGGCCACCTGGGGCTCCTTGGCCGCTGACGGCGTGCGCATGCTCAATCCGGTCCGATTCGACTGGTGGCTCGTCGTGTTTCCCTGCGGGGCCTTGGCGCTGACATTGTTGGCGCTGAATTTCCTGGGCGATGGGTTGCGGGAGGTATTCGACGTACGCCCGGAACGATAAAACAGCGCCAGCGCCGAGCCGCCTGGGCGGTAAGCTGCGCTGCTTCGGACGTTTATCGGAAGTTGAACGGCGCTGTTGATTTGTCCGACATTTGTGCATAGGCTATCGGCGTTGCCCTTGGGGATTAGTGTAACGGTAGCACGACTGACTCTGGATCAGTTAGTCCAGGTTCGAATCCTGGATCCCCAGTTGACGCCGCTGGGCCGGCATTCTAAACTTGATGAGGAGGGTTGCACTTTTGGTCGCGGCACCCTTGCAAAGCCGCAAGCCACCTGGTAAGCTGGCAGTGGCTTAACACCCCGAGCCCCAAACCCCGGGCCGGACTGCGTCGGCGTACGTGTCCCCCCCCGCACGTCCCGACCGCCGGCCCACTCTTTTTGCGCCACCCGCTCTGCTTCTCCGACATCGCCCGTCGCCCTTTGACACTAGCGACTGCTGTTTCTATTATCGCGCCTGGTGTTAGGTGAAGAACCGCGGCGCGGCGGGGGCTTGGGGTAGCGGATGAGCGGCGCGTACGTCAGCGAGATGTATCGGCGGGCAACGATTCTGCTGGCGGCAGTGTTACTAGGTTGCCAGAGCGAGACTCCCATACCCGAGGAGTCCATTTCCGTTTACCGGGACCGCATGCTCTGCGAAAATCAGCAGGCAGAGCAGGCGAGCGACACCAGCCCGGCAGCACGCCGGCGCCCGACGGTGCGCCCGGTGGACGCCCAGGCGCAGTTGCCCGAGCGGGAAGCGCTGCTGGCGCAGCCGGCGACGACCACGCAGCCTGCCCCGGCGGACGTGCTGATCGAGCTGCCCGACCCGGTCGATGCGCCGCGCGTTTTCGGCGAGCGGCTCGAGAAGCTGCGTCGCGAACAGGCCGGCCGACCCGACCAGCGCGTGGTGCGCACCTACGAGCGGGTGGTCGAACAGGCTAACGAATACCTGCGCGCGCTGGCTCGCCCCAAGCAGGTGCGGCTCAGTCTGGCCGAATGCGTTCAACGAGCGCTGAGCAACAACTACAGCATCCGCATTGAGGCTCACAATCCCGCCATCAGCCAGGCCCAGATCGTCGAAGCCGAGGCCGCTTTCGACGTCGAGTTCTATCTGGATACTTCTTGGGCCAACCTGGACCGAGCGACGGCGTCGGCGTTCATCCCCGGAACCAGCGATACGCGCTCGATCGGCGGCGGATTCCGCAAGCTGCTGCCCACCGGCATGACCACCTCGGTGGGTCTCAGCCAACAGCGTCAGAAGAACAGTCTGCCCGCCGAGTTCCAGACCATGAACCCGGTGTACGACTCCAGTTTCGTCGTGCAGTTCCGCCAGCCGCTGCTGCGCGGCTTCGGCCTGGAGGTCAACCGGGCACAGATCAACATTCGCAAACTGGACCACGCCATCAGCCGTGAAGCCTTCATCCAGCGCGTACGCGACACCCTGCTGGAGGTGGAAAACGCCTACTGGCAACTGGCGCAAGCCCGGCGGCGCGTAGCCATTCTGGCCGAGACCGTGGCCCAGAATTACGTGACCTATCGCAGCATCTTCGAACGCCTCGGACACGATGCCACGCAGGTCGAGGTTGCCAACTCGCAATCGCGCTGGAAAACGGCCGAGGTCAACTATCTGGAAGCTGTCAAGCTGGTGCGCGACGCGGAAGACCGTTTGAAGAACCTGCTCAACGATCCCGAACTGAAGCTGTCCGACGACCTGGAACTCGTGCCGACCGAAACGCCGCTGGTCGCCCCGGCCACGCTTGACCATTTCGCCGAGGTGCGCACCGCATTGGAGCAGCGCAGTGAGCTACGCCAGGCGCGCCAGCGCATCGAACAGAGCCGCATCAATACCGCCGTTGCCAAGAACGCCATCCTGCCGCAGCTCGATCTTTCGTTTCAGTACGAGGTGCAGGGCATGGGCGACACGGCGGACAACTCGTTCGACAATCTGACCACCAACCGCTTCATCTCCTACACCGTGGCGGCAAACTTCGTTTACGCTCTGGGAGAGCGGCGGGCGCGCGCCGCCTATCGACGGGCCGAGCTGCTGGAATCGCAGGCCATCGTCGCTCTCAACCAAGTGTCCGATCTGATCGTCGAAGAAGTCAACAACGCCATTCGGACGCTGATGGTGCGCTACGCGCAGGTTCCGCCGGCTCTGGACTCGGTGCAGTCAGCCGAGCGCAACCTGCGCGCCCTGCAAGCCCGCACGACCACCATCGACCCGTTGTATCTGGAAAACGAGTTGCGCGCCGTGGAGCAGCTTGCCAATGCCCGGGCCACGCTGCTGAGCGTGTTGACGGACTACAACGTCGGCATCGTGCAGCTCGAAAAGGCCAAGGGCACGCTGCTGGAGTACAACAACGTCGTCGTCAGCGATGACCAACCACGCCGCTGAACGCCGACCCGCGCCCGGCCCCCGGGCTTGGCTGGCCAGCCCGTGGCCGGCTCCCGTGCTCGCCCTGCTGTGCTTCGCCAATACCCTCAGCAACGACTTCGTGTATGACGATCAATATATCGTCGTTCACAATCCGCGTATCACCACGCTGGCCAAGCCGGCTGACATCTGGCTGTCCGACTGGTGGTATCCCTTGCAGGGCGGTTCGGAAAGCGACCCGCTGCGCGATCGCTTGTACCGCCCGCTCACTCTATTCAGCTTCGCGCTCGATTACGCCGCCGACCGGCTGGTGGGCGGTCCGGGAGGGCCGCGGCCGTTCGGTTTCCACCTGACGAATATCCTGCTGCACGCTTTGGCCAGCCTGCTGGTCTGGCACCTGGCCTATCGACTGGCCGGCAACCGTGCCGTCGCTGCCCTGGCGGCCGCCGTCTTCGCGGTCCACCCCGTGCATGTGGAGGCCGTGGCCGGAATCGTGGGGCGCGCGGAATTGCTGGCGGCGGTGTTCCTGCTGCTCGGTTTACTGGCCTTGCTGCCGGCCCGCCGGACGCCGGGTCCACGGCGTCTGCTGGCCGCCGCCGGGGCCTTCCTGTGTGCTCTGCTGGCCAAAGAGCACGCCGTCTGCTACCCGCTGCTCGCGTTGCTGGCCCTGCGCGGCACGCATCAGCATCGACCGCTGACCGTGCGACAGTGGTTCGTCGCCGGTCTGATCCTGTTGTTGCCGCTGGCGGCGTATTTCCCGCTCCGCTACATGGCCCTGGAGGGGCACCTGCTGCGACCGGCGCCAACCGACTGGCTGCTCAACCCGCTGGTCGGCACTCCGCCGGCCCAGCGTGTCAGCGGCGCTCTCACCGTGCTGGGGCACTATACGCGCCTACTCATACTGCCGGCACATCTCAGCAGTGATTACGGGTTGGCGGTCATCAACCCGCGCGCCGGGTGGACCGTCATGACCGTACTCGGACTGTTATCAGGTCTGGCCGCGGTGAGCGGACTCTGCGGTTTCCGCTTTCACAGCCCAAACTGGCAACTCATCGCCACCCTGACGGCCATGAGCCTGGCTAGCTACGCACTCATTTCTAACACTTTCATGTTGATCGGCGTCGCGGTTGCCGAACGTCTGGCGTACTGGCTCTCCGTCCCAACAATGTTGCTGGTGGCCCTGGGCATCGTTAACGGCTGGCAGCGGCTGCTCGGCCCCGGACGTCCCCTGCAATTCCGCCGCCGCACGGTCGGCCCACTGGGGTTTGTGCTCCTGGGCAGCTTGGCTCTGCGCACGGTGACGCGCAACAACGATTGGCGCGACAACCTAACACTGGCGGCACGTGACGTGGGCAGATACCCGCAAAGTGCCCAGCTTCACAAAGGCTATGCGCACGCCCTGATGTGGGAAGCCGAGAAAGTGCCGGATGTGCGCACCCAAACTGCCATGCTGCAACTGGCCGAGGAGCATCTGACGCAAGCCCTGCAAATCTACCCGCTCTTCAGCCACGCGCTGTCGTTGCGGGCCCGTATCCGGGCACACTTCGGCCGTACCGCCGAGGCCCGCGCCGACGCCCAAGCCGCTCTCTTCCTTGAACCCAATGAAGGGGCCGCCCTGTACGTCCTGTCCATGCTGGACGAGGACCGCGCTAAACTCGATCAGGTCATCGCCGAACGCCGCTCCATCGTCGCCCAGCGTCCCGACGACCCTGCGGCCCGGGTGGCCCTGGGAGCCGCGTTGCTCGAAGCCGGCCAGCCGTCGGCGGCCCGCGAGCACCTGGAACGCGCCTACGCACTGACCCCCGCCGATCCGCAGGTCTGGCAATTACTGGCCGAAGCCCTGGCTGCCACCGGTCAGCACGAGCGCGCCATCGCGTTGTATCAGCGCGTCATTGGCGCCGACCCGGCGGATGCCACTGCTTACGCCAACCTGGCATGGCTGCTGAGTCGCCGGAATGTCAGCGCGGCGGTCGAGTACGCCCGCCGTGCCTGGGACTTGGCCCCCGACGATGCCCGCATCGGCATGGTCTTGGGCGAGGTGCTGGCCCAGGCCGGAGCACAACAGGCCGCTCTTGAGCATTATCGCCAACTGCTGCGACGTCTCGACCCGAATCATCCTCTCTACAAGATCATTGCCGCCCGCAAAGATAAACTAACGGCCGGGACACGTTGATTGCGGCAGGCTGGCTGATGCGCGCGAACACCCCACCTCCGGCACCCGCCTTGGCCCCACCCCCGGGCGCCGCATCGAGCGGCATATGGCGCACCCCGTGGCCGCCAGTGTTGCTGGCGCTGCTGTGCTATTCGACCAGCTTGCTGAACGGCCTGACGTACGACGATCGCGCGCTGATTCTGGACAACCCGCGCCTGGCCGACCTGCGCGACTGGCGCGCCCTGTGGCTGTCGGACTGGTGGCAGCTTGTCCAGAGCGAAGAGGAGGTCAATCCACAACGCGATCGACTCTACCGCCCGCTCACCTTGTTCACCTTCGCACTCAATTACGCCCTGCACGGACACCAGCCGTTCGGATACCACTTCGTAAACGTGCTTTTGCACGCCGGCGTCTGCCTCCTGGTGTACTACTTCGCTCGGCGATGGACCGACGACCAAGTGGTGGCGTCCCTAGCCAGTGTCTTGTTTGCGATTCATCCCGTGCATGTCGAGGCGGTGGCCAACGTCGTGGGCCGCGCCGAACTGCTGGCCACCCTGTTCTTGCTGGCGGGGCTGCTCGCGTTACATCCTCGAAGAACACCGCCAACCATCGGCCAGGCAGCCGGGGCAAGTTTGCTGTTCCTGCTGGCAGTCTTATCAAAAGAAACGGGCATCTGCTATCCGGCGGTCGCCGCCCTGCTTTGGCTGCTGACGTCGGCAGATGCCCGCCCGCGTGGTCGCGGATGGCTGCTGCCAGTCGCCGGGCTGCTGGTGCCCTTGCTGATCTATTTCCCGTTGCGCTACTGGGCGCTGGAAGGTCGCCTTGTTCGAGCGGAGCCACCCGGCGTGCTGATGAATCCACTGGTCGTGGCTACCCTCTGGCAGCGCATCCTGACGCCGCTGACCATTTTCGGACATTACCTGCGACTGCTGGTAGTGCCAGCCAAACTTAGCTGCGATTACGGGCTGGCAATCGTCAATCCCGACGTCGATCCGTCCGCCCTGACCTGGGTCGGAGCGGCAGGTTTGCTGGCGATCGTAGTGGGCCTGCTCGGGCTCACCGCTGCCACCTCGCTTCGTCGGCGCGTCGCCGTGTTCACGGCCGTGTTCGTGGCAAGTTATGCGCTGATCAGCAACACGGTCTTGCTGATCGGTACCACGCTGGCTGAGAGATTCATGTACTGGCCGTCCGTCCCGGCCCTGCTCTTGGGCGCGCTGGGCATGACGATCTTCTGGCGACACCAATGCCTGCCCGGGCGCCCCTTGGCCACAGTGGCCCGCCCCTTGCGGATCCTCAGCGTCCTGCTTCTGATGGTCTTCTGCCTGCGGACCCTCGTGCGCAACCTGGACTGGTCTGACAACTCAACGCTTTTCGCCAGCGACGTGCAAACTTGGCCGCAAGGTGCGCACCTGAACAAGGCGTACGCCACTGAGCTTTTGCGCCTCTGGCCGCAGGTCGCAACCTCCGCTGAAAAGCAGCACCTGCTAAACACGGCCCGCCGGCATCTCGATACGGCCCTGAAGATCTGCCCGGGCTACGCCGAAGCTCTGGCCCTGCGAGCACGCGTCAAGGCCCAATCCGGCGATCTCGATGGCGCCCTGCTGGACGTAGAGGCCGCCTTGCAGCTCCAGCCATCCCTGCGCACCGCCCGTCGCACCCTCGCCCAGTTGATCCACGGCACGGATATCGAGCAACGGTTGGAATCGCTCCGGGCTCGAGCCGAGGAAGAATCGGCCTCGTACGCTCCCTCCACGCCGGCGGCCACGGCCCAGCGGGCTTACGCTGAGCTTCTACTGACTTGCGGCCGCTACCAAGAGGCTGTGACCGAGTTTGAGCGGATCCTGGCGCGGCACCCGGACGACGTGCTGGCCCGACTCGGCTTGGCTAAGACGTGGGCGGCACTGGGGCGCGACCAAGCGGCCATCGCGGCTTTTCGCGAAGTACTGAGGACATCCCCCGACAACTGGGAGGCACACGCGAATTTGGCCTCCCTGCTCGCGACCCGCGACAAGTCTCTCTCGCTATATCACGCCGAACAAGCCTATCGCCTCAAGCCCACCGAACCCCGCAACGCCATCAACCTCGCAGAAGCCTGCCTGCTGAACGGCCAGCGGCAACGTGCGATCGGGCTATATCAGCGAGTCGTAGCCGAGCTGGACAATGACAGCCCACTCGGCCCGGTCGTCCGCCAACGCCTACAAGTCTTGCAGCGACGGTAGTACGCCGGCCGAAAACAGAGACCGGCATCACGGGGAGGTTCGCCCGCGATGCCGGTCGTATCGTCCTCAGCCGCCGGTCGGCCAGCAGCCGACCGTTACCCGCTCATTTGCAGCGGGAGCGGCAATCCACCAACCGCT
>Ga0209101_1002085_pt1 | contig 13697 bp, 12 predicted proteins | sample ConPoolayeCmetaG_FD_185481 | JGI IMG/M metagenome (GOLD analysis project Ga0209101, IMG submission 185481) | Hot spring microbial mat communities from California, USA to study Microbial Dark Matter (Phase II) - Cone Pool mat layer C metaG... ... | reverse complement strand
ATTTCATGTAAACCCCTGTCATCGGCGATAGACGCCTACCTCGCGCTGGGCTATGTGCCGGGGCCGCAGACAATATTCTGCGATATCCGCGCTCTCGGCCCGGGACAATGGCTTGTATGGCGCGACGGCCGCGTCGAAGTTCAAAGATACTGGTCGGCATTACGGCGCGGTCCTGTGCTTGACGAAAGCATGGATACGCTTGCCGACCGGCTCGATTCCCTTCTCAACGACGCCGTATGCAGTCACCTGGCGGCCGATGTGCCGGTGGGTGCTTTTCTCTCGGGCGGGCTCGATTCAAGCCTTGTTGCGGCAATCGCCGCCCGCCACATGCGTGAGCCGCTGCATACATATACCATCGGTTTTGCCGGCGGCGGCGATGAGCGGGAATACGGCCGGATTGTCGCGGCCCACATTGGATCGGTCCACCACGAACGCATGGCCGAGCCTGATCTCGTGTCGCATCTTCCGCGCTTTGTCCGGCATCTTGAGCAACCGCTCTTTGATAATTCGGTCATACCGACCTTTGCGGTATCCGCGCTTGCGCGAGAGCACGGCAAGGTGGTTGTATCAGGAGACGGGGGCGATGAGCCGTTTGGAGGGTACGGATGGACACGCGCGGCCGCCTCAATTCCCGGCGCGGGGCTGCGCCTGAACACGCGGCAATGGGAATGGCTGTATCGCACCGGATGGGTTGGTTTTGGCCGGCGCGGCCTGTTTGATGTGGCTGTGTCGGGAATGGATCGGTACCTTCGGAGAATAACCGTACCGAAAGCATTTCGGCACTGGCTGTATACCCGGGAATTCCGCGAATCGCTGGATGGCGATCCGTGCGAGACGATGCGGAAAACCATAGAGGGTTTTACCGCAGACACTCCGGGGGAACGCTTTGCGCTCGCAGATATCACCGGCTATCTTCCCGAGGACGTGCTGTTCAAGGTCGACCGTATGAGCATGGCGAACTCGCTCGAAGTCCGGGTGCCGCTTCTTGACCATCGCCTGCTCGAATTCATCTTCCGCCTCCCCTGGGCCATGCGCTGCCGCGGAAGGCATGGCAAGGTGCTGCTGCGCTGCGTTGCAAAACGATATCTTCCCGAGTCGATATGCAAACCAAGAAAACAGGGCTTCACGGTGCCGGTTGGACGCTGGCTGCGGGGGCCGATGGGGAAGCTGGCCGAGAAGGTGTTTTGCTCCGAACGCTTCGCGTCGCGAAATATCATTGCCCCGCAGCGCGCCTGCCGGCTGATGGACATGCACCGTTCGGGGCGGTTCGAACTCGGGCATAGAATCTGGTCGCTTCTGGTGCTTGAAACATGGTGCCGCGTATGGCTCGATAACGAACCGTGGGAGCACAACATGGAACAACTGTTTTCCCGCGAAAACAAGGGGCGGCCATGACAATGGGATGGGATATCGCTCACGCCGCATGGCATGATGCATCGGCGATTGATCGATCGTTTGTCCGCATTCGAAACGCAAAACCGTCCCCCGGATGCTACCGGCAAATACCGTGCAATGATGCGGGGGGGCCGGTAGTGACGGTGATAATTCCGACGTCCGACGCCGGCCGCGGCGGCATGTTTGAGCGGCTGCTCGAACAATTGCGGTCCCAGGACATGCGGCGGTTTGAGATAATTGTGGTGAAAGGCGATCCCCGGCAGGGCCGCGCGATAAATGTCGCGGCCTCGCTTGCCGCGGGAACGTACCTGCTCACGCTTGACGACGATACGTCGCTGTGTGACACAGGGGCAATCGGAAAACTGGTTGACGCAATGGAGAACAATCCTGATATCGGCATTGCCGGCGGCAACGCGGTTATTCCCTGCACCGCGAGTGCGTTTATCAAGCGCGCGATGCGGCAGATACCGCGTAGGGCATGGAAGCCGGTGGAGCGCATCACTGATTCCGACCTGGCACAGCACCCCTGCCTTATGATGCGCACGTCGGATTTCAAGGACATCGGCGGCGAAAACGAGCTCATTCCCCGCGGACTCGATCCGTATCTGCGGCAGCAAGTGCGGGCGGCAGGCAAGCGTGTCGTGCTCATTCCGGGGGTCACCTACGCGCACCTTCCGCCGGATACGCTTCCGAAGCTTATCAGGCAATTCTACCGAAACGGCCGTCAGGCCGCGTATGTCAACAGGTACTATCCGCAGTGGGTCATTGAAACGCCGCCGGGCCACGGCGCTTTCAATCCCCATGCCCCGGTCTGGCTCCGCGCCGTCCGCCTTCCGCTCCGCACGCTCAAAGCGCTGTGTACGGGCAACGGCATCTGGTGTGCGTGCCAGTGCGCGTATGCGGCGGGATTTATCGCCGGCATGGCATTTCCGGCGAGAATTGAATATTAATGGCACTAAATGAGTGAACAGGATCAAAGCAACCTACTATTCTGCAACCAATTGATAATAAATAAGATGGCGACTGTAGCGCAACGTATATGATTTAACCTACATTCCGCAGTTGGGGTGGATGCGAATACGTGCGTGGAAACTGGCGTGAAAGCGGCGCAGGGCATATCCGTCGAGTGATATGTTAAAGCCGCCTGAAGCGCCAGAGCGCTCAACAGATTTTCACTCCGTTCATACGGGTAAGGTATACCGGCCTTCGCCGAAATTATTCGTATCCATTGCCCTGTGCGGCCGCAACGCCGCATTGAGCCTGTCGAAATGCGCCGCATCCAACTGCAGAATTTCTATTGCGGGCGTATTCCCGCTTGTTTGAAAAATAAGCGGGAACGACGCCGGCAACGTAAATAAGGGCGTTATTCACGTGTTGAAGACCGGGAATACGCCCTTATTTAGGATGAAATACTGGCGAATAATCCGCACGGCCAAATGTCCAGCCCTATGTCCGTAATCAGGACACCTGCACTGGTTCGTCAGATCCGAGCCGATGTGGCGGGTTCGTAGCTGTCGTGGACTTCTCCCCGAAGCATTTTGGGGCAATAGCCGATGAGCGGGATAAGCAGACGCGTGCAGAAAAGTGCGGCTTTCAGCGATCCGGGAATGTTGACGATAATGGTGGAGCCGCGAATACCAGCCGTGCCGCGGGACAGCGATGCGTAGGGCGAATGCTTGTACGACTCCGACCGAAGCATCTCCGCAATGCCCGGAAGCAGGCGTTCGCAGTATTGTTGTGTCACTTCGGGCGCCACCTCACCTGCCGTAATACCGATGCCGCCGAGCGTAATAATGAAGTCCGCTCCGGCCTGTCGCGCCAGCGCGTCGCGTATTTGCTCCGGCCCATTGCCCGTCTCGGCGCAGCTAACTTCTGCTTGAGGATAATGATGGAGCACGACTTTTTCAACATACGGACCTGCCTGGCTGGCGCCGGCGCCCGGAGCGGAAATGGTCAGAATATGGATTTTCATGGAGTTCTCTCCCCCTCACATGGCGTCCTGTCCGGCGACGCGCCAAGCGCGCAAAGGAGCCGGTTACTTCCTGTATTCGCACAGTGAGTCGAGCATGTCCCCGAATTTCGGCCACCGGCGGCTGAGCATGTTGTCGGCGATGGATGAGACGCCCATGCATTTGAGTGCCGCCGCGGCCAGCGCGCCGCTCAATGGGGCCGCATAGTCCGTTTCCGCGTCGAATCCGTCGAGTTGTTTTGAGCCGTCAATCACGATGCCGTCGGGCATTTCCCCGCACCGGCCGCCCAGCGTCCTGATGCACCCCGCAATCTGTGCGATATCGGCTGATGCACCGGTGCGCGCTTCGCCCAGGCCGCGAATAATCGACTGTCCCCCGCAAAAACATGCAAGCACGGCTATCGCCGGCACATGCCCCTCATACTGATAGAGCGGCGTACAGTCGATCTTGCGGCCTGCAAGCTCGAAACGTTGAAGCTGCACCATGCCGGTACGGCCGCAGGACGTCTCGCCGGTTTCCTGGACAGCGGGCCGACATCCCATTTTCCTGATCAGCCCGAGAAGGGGAGTCGCCCATGTTTCTATCAGGGAATTCTCGATAATCAAGTTGCCTTTCTGAACGAGCGATTTTGCCGTGAACAGGATGCTTCCCAGGATATCGTCGCCGGGAATGGTGATGACCGCTTCGGCGTCCGTCACCCGGCTGAAATCCGCGCTCACCGAGAACGACAGTCCCTGGTCGCTCTTTTTCTTTCCCTGCATGATACGAAGGCGGCGCGACAGCGAGTCGCGTTCCTTTGATTCTGCCGCGCTTTTTATGTTCATTGTGCAGCCTAACGCGGGCAGCAGGTTGCGAAGGGGACTGGAGAACTGGTAATCGATGACGGTGGAAAACGAACGCTTCAATCCGGCAGCCAGTCCCAGGTACGCGTGCAGCGCATCCGGCTCCGGCACTTCATCCGGCACTGCGAACGAGTCGCCGGAGATAAGCCGCACCCCGCATTCTCCGCCTTCATAGGTCTCAGAGGCGAGGTCGCAGTGCGCACGGCCGGCACAGCGGCGCCATGCTTCGAATCGTTTCTGCGAAAGTTGCGCACAGCGGACGTCCACGCCCCTGGCGGCGAGCATGAAAACAATGAATTCTTTGAAACGAACGTCCTCGTCAAGCACGACGGCGGCCGCGGCGCCGTTGATTTTCGGCCTAACATTCCACCATTCGCCCTCCGCCTCAACATCCATCAGCGCCGATACGGTTTCTCGTATCCTATCGGCAACCGGCGGCGCCGGCACAGGGCCGATACGCGCCGCTTTGCCGGCCGCATACGCCGACAGGCAGGCGAGGAGCACCAGGTCGGGGTTGGGCGGAAGCGCTGTCGCCCCGCGTATTTCTTTTGCGGCTTTGATGGTAAGCACGTTCTATTTCCTTTCGCGGGCTGAAAAACCGTTTCGGGAGAGCGTGGCGACCGCGTTTTCCGCAATCTGCCGGCTTTCAAACCCCAGCTTGATTGTCCCGCCTTCGCCTTCCCGCACCTTGACGACTTCGATGTCTTTGATGTTTATGCCCTCGGCGCTCAGCGCCTGTGAAATGGCGGCGATGACGCCGGGTTGATCCTTCGCATGGACAAGAATCTCGTGGAGCGGCTTGATAAATCCCTTGCGGCTGAGCGGGATCCGCTCCCGCGCCCGCGCCGCGCTCTCGAACTGCTCTCCCAGAGTTGTATCGGAAAGCCGTTCCTTCATGCCGCGAAGGATCGCGATGTATTCGTCGACGATGGAGGCGATGACGTTCTCGTTGGTCACGAGGATATCGCGCCACATCGAGAACGGCGCCGAGGCGATGCGGGTCAGGTCGCGAAATCCCCCGGCCGCCAGGTTCAACGCACCGGGAATCCGGTCGTCAGTCTGCCGGGCAAGATTGACAAGGGCGACTGCAAGGAGGTGCGGCACATGGCTGACCGCGGCCGCGATTATATCATGCACGTCGGGCGCCAGAAAAACGGTACGGCACCCCAAAAAGCGTTCGAGAAAGACGGCGAATGCCGTGTCGCGCTGCGAGGCAGTGCCACTTGCCGGAGTCAATACATACATGGCGTTCTGGAACAGATAAGGATCGGACACCGACGGCCCGCTTTTTTCGGAACCCGCCATGGGATGCCCGCCGATAAAATGCACATGCGGGGGGAAGCTCTGGCGGGCGGCCGCAACTATCGCCTGCTTGGTGCTGCCGACATCGGTTACCACCAGCCCCTGCGGAAGCGCCATGGAACCCAGCTTCTTTATGCAGTCGATAATCGCCAGAATCGGCGAGCATATGAAAAGGACGTCCGCTTGGCCGATAACATCGGGCAGCCGCTCATAGCCGTATCCTTCGTCGATACAGCCGAGACTGCGGCCGGTCTCGATGTTGGCCAGCGAGGAAAGCCCGATTATTTTTCCCGTGAAACCGGATGCTTTCAGTGCAAGCCCCAGTGAGCCGCCCAGAAGGCCGACGCTGGAAATGACCACTGTCCGCGGCGCAAAACCGCCATCGTTTTTCACGCCGTTGCCGCCTTTCTGTGCATCAAATAGAGAACTTCCCCTTTTTTCGTCAACGGAATGATGCATTCCCTGTAAAAGGCCAGAACCACGGCGGGGTCTATCACCGTACGTATTTCCCCGTTTACTCCTGCCTGAAGCTGTCCGACTTTCTGCCGCACCCGCGCGAGTATTTCCTCTTCGACCTGCGGCCGAGTCAGTTGCTGCGTCAGCGCCGTGCTGTCGCGCCTGTGGATAAGCTCGTTAAAAAGGGCTGGTTGGGAGCGATACTTGCTCTCGGCAACATAGAGCGCGCCATAATGCACCCGGCGGGATATCGCCTGCAGGGCATGCACGTCGTGCTCAACGCTCGATCCATACTGGCCGTCGTCGCCTGGACGGCACAGGCGCGGCAGCATCGCGAGGTACGCCTGTTTGATATCGGCCGTTACGTTAACAAGATCGTAATCATCAATCGCAAGCCCTGTCGGCGGCAGGGTAACCGTGCGGCGGGGGCTGGGAAGGCTGCTGGTGAAGGGGCGTTCCTCCGGCACGCAGAACCTGCCGAAACGCGCGTCCATTTCCTCGTGATGATGCAGCCGCAGGGCGAACAGGCTCTCGCCGTCAGCCCCCTCGAATCCGCTTTTCCCGGCCTCATACGCAGCGGCGTTCACCTTGAATTGCGCGCGGTCGATGAGTCTCGCGATGATGGTCTCCTCAAGCCCTTCCAGATGCGCCGCTACCAGGTGCAGTTCAAGCGCTTTCATCAACCTTTCGCTCCCACGACGCTTCGACATGCGCCGTTCGTATATTTCCGTGTCGTTATATCGGCGTCACGTATCCGGGCGAATAATATAATTTTCCTGAACGCGGCTTATTAAATATATCACGCAAATTCAGCGCGGCAACCTTTCTTGTCCTGGTATCCAGGTATAAAAGAGTCTTCCTGTGTATCTTCTACGGAAAAGCGTAGTTCTCTCTATGGAGATATCCGTGACTTTTTCTTGTAAACTGGCCTCTGACCTCTGGCTTCTGGTCCCTGGCCGCTATGGCAAAGCCGGTTGTGGATGTGCCTGTACCAGTGAACCGTAATGCCTTTATACGCATACCGTTATAGGGCAGGGTGAAATGTATTGCATGAAAGAAGCGTATGGATGGGAATAAATACATGAACTTATTTTCGCTTTTATTTTCTTTTGCGGCACTCTTGACTTTGAAATGATAGTATGATGTAATTTAGAGATACAGCCGGATATTATCTCCATGAATGCACGCATGAGCGACGCAGGTATAATCCTAAATTCCGCAGTTGGATGCGGCGCATTTCGACAGGCTCAATGCGGCGCTGCGGCCGCACAGGGCAATGGATACGAATAATTTCGGCGAAGGCCGGTATACCTTACGCGTATGAACGGAGTGAAAATCTGTTGAGCGCTCTGGCGCTTCAGGCGGCTTTAACATATCACTCGACGGATATGCCCTGCGCCGCTTTCACGCCAGTTTCCACGCACGTATTCGCATCCACCACAACTGCGGAAATTAGGATTAAAAATCTTGTCCGCAATATTTCTCCATTCAGGAATATGGCGGCGTTTCTGCGGCTGCGCGCCCATCTGCGGGCGAACCGATACGACCTTGTCCACACCCATACGTCGAAAGCAGGCGTCTTGGGCCGTCTGGCGGCATGCCGGCCGTGGGTTGTTCCCCGGTTCTCCGCCGCCGTCATGGTTGACAAAATAGAAGACATATATCTGCGCCTTCTCTCCGGGAATGTCCGCGGCGCCCGGGCTGCGGGGTGAAGGCGACGCAGGGCATATCAAAAAACTAATACCGCATGCGCATTTTCACGCCGCGGTTATGGAGATACTCTTTAATGGCACGGATGGAATATTCCTTGTAGTGGAGTATCGACGCCACCAGTGCGGCGTCGGCGCCCGCCGTGGTGAGGACTTCATACAAATGCTCCGGCGTGCCGCCGCCTCCCGAGGCGATGACCGGAATATGAACCGAATCCGTGATTTTCTTTATCAGCTCGATGTCATAGCCCGCCTTGGTCCCGTCGGCGTCGATTGAGTTCACCACCAGCTCTCCCGCGCCCAGTTCTTCCCCGCGTTTCGCCCACTCTATGGCGTCGATATTCATGGGCGTGCGGCCGCCATGAATAACAATTTCGAAACCTGACGGCAGGGATGCGGATACCGGCGCCCGCCGCACGTCCATCGACAGCACGACACACTGGGCGCCGAAGGCGCGCGAGGCCTGCGTTATAAGATCGGGATTGTGCACCGCTGCGGTATTGACATTCACTTTCTCCGCGCCGGCCAGAAGCACCTTTGCACAATCGTCGACACTGCGCAGGCCGCCGCCCACCGAAAAGGGAATAAACACCTGCGCGGCCACGGCCGAGACCACATCAATCATAATGCCGCGCTTGTCGCTTGAGGCCGTAATATCGTAGAAGACAAGTTCATCGAGCCCCTCGTCGTAATAGCGCCGTGCCGCATCGATGGGATCGCCGATGTCTTTCGTGTTGACGAAGTTAACGCTTTTTGCCAGTTTTCCATCGCGCACGTCAAGGCAGGATATCAATCGCTTGCTCAGCATGGCGTACCGTCCCAGCGGAGGAAATTTTTCAGCAGGGCAAGGCCCGGCCGGCCGCTTTTTTCCGGGTGGAATTGCGTTGCGAAAAGGTTTTTATGGCCGATGGCCGCCGGGAACGTCACGCCGTAGTCGCAGGTCGCGAAGATGAGCGTGCTGTCCGACGGCAGCGGATAATATGAATGTACGAAATAAAATTCGTCTCCGGGCTCGACGTCCGCAAGCACCGGATGCGGCCGCACGACCGTGACGGCGTTCCAGCCCATGTGCGGTATTTTCATCAATGGTTCATCGAAACGAAAGCGTGGACAATTACCGTCGATAAGCCCGATACAGCCGGTGTCGCCTTCATCGGAATGAGCAAGTACTATTTGTGTGCCAAGGCAGATGCCCAAAATGGGCGTTGCCGCCGCGAACGCATCGCGCAGCGCGGTGTCGAGCCCGCGCTCGCGCAGTACTTCCATGGCTCTGGCCGCGTGGCCCACACCGGGGAAAATAATCCGGGAGGCCGCGCGGACCTTCGCGGCGTCGGAGGTTATCACCGACGTTGTTCCGAGAAAGTCCAGCGCCCGTTTCACCGAGGTGAGGTTGCCGGCGCCGTAGTCGATTATGCATATCATACGGCGGATAATATACATCGACGATGCACGCGGGTGGAGGCGAAGCGCACCTTTGTATCATCTGCGGTATGTTATTTTACCATGTCCGGATTGCGGGACTTTTTCGGAATATCGGTATTATTGAACGGACCCGTCGGATGGTGAATCCAATGAAATACTATCAGGCATACCTGTTTGACGCCGACGGCACGCTGATTGACACGGCGGAGCTGATTTACCGCTGCTTTGTTCACACCTTCAAGGTTTTTGCCGGCCGCGAGCCGTCCCGCGAAGAAATCATCCCCCATATCGGCCTTCCGCTGGGCGTGCAGCTTCAGCGGTATTTCGGCGCGCTCGATGATGCGCGGCTGGAAGAGATAAGCCGCGAGCACATGCGCTACCAGCTCACAATCGCCGACCAATACCTGCGCACGCTGCCGACGGTGAGCGAAGGGCTGGCGTTGCTTAAAGAAAGGGGAAAACGGCTGGCGGTGGTAACGTCGCGGCGTATCGATACGCTCAAGCTGTATCTTGACAAAACAGGGCTGCGGGGATTTTTCGATGCGCTGGTGACGCCGGAGTGCACCGTGAAGCACAAGCCGGATCCTCAGCCGGCGCTCAAAGCGCTGGAGATACTGGGGTGCAACGCAGCCGAGGCGCTCATGGTCGGCGACGCTTCATACGATATCGAATGCGGGGCCGCCGCGGGCATGGACACGGCGTTTGTTTCGTGGAGTTTCAACACAAAAGCGTCGCTGAAGGTGCAGCCGACGTATATTATCAACGATATGCGGGAGTTGACGCAGGCTGCTTTTGGTGTATGAGATGCGCATAGGCCGCCCGCGCGCCGCATATGTGCACCGTCGCGCTGACGTGCAAACTACACGCGTTATTTTTTTGCATACAGGACAAAACCTCAATGAGAATCAAATTCTGCGGAGGGGCGAAGACCGTCACCGGATCACAGGTGCTTCTTTCGGTCAATGGCGCGCGGCTGCTTCTGGAGTGTGGCCTGTTCCAGGGCCGGCGGCAGGAGAGCTATGAGCGCAACCTGAATTTTTCCTTCGATCCGTCGTCGGTGCAGGCCCTGCTTCTGACGCATGCGCACATGGACCACAGCGGCAATATACCGAACCTGGTAAAAAAGGGATTTTGCGGTACGATCTATGCGACACCGGCCACTGTTGACCTATGCACAATCATGCTGCGCGATTCCGCCTACCTGCAGCAGCGTGATATCGAATGGGTGAATAAAGTCCGCCTGCGCAAGGGTGAGACGCCCCTCGAGCCGATCTATACCGCGGCGGACGCGGAGGCGGCGATGGACCGCTTCACGGGCGTTGATTACGAACAGGTGTTTTCGCCGGTCAAGGGGGTCGAGGCGACGTTTATCGAGGGGGGGCATATCCTCGGCTCGGCCAGCATCAGGCTCGAAATCCGCGAGAACGGCCGCTTGTTCTGCATGGGATTTTCGGGCGATATCGGCCGGCCTGAAATGCCGCTTATCCACGATCCCAACAAACTGCGTGATATCGACGCCCTTATCATGGAAAGCACCTACGGCGACCGCCGCCATACGCACTATCCCGACGTCGAGGGTCACCTTGCGCAGCTGATAACCGAGACCGCGAAGGCGGGCGGGAAGGTGATTATCCCGGCGTTTGCGCTCGGACGGACCCAGCTGTTGATCTACATTTTCCACAAGCTGTATAACGAAAACAGAATTCCCGATATTCCCATTTTCATCGACAGCCCGCTCGCCTGCAGCGCCACCGAGGTATTTCGGAAATATCCCCAATATTTTGACCGCGCAACACAGCGGATATTCCTGCACGATTCCCGGGATTCCGATCCGTTTCTCTTCAACCGGCTCAAGTATATCGCCGACGTCGAGGAATCCAAAAAGCTGAATTCGCTTTCCTACCCCCATGTCATCATCTCGGCGTCGGGCATGGCTGAAGGAGGCCGCATCCTTCATCATCTGCGCAACGGCGTGGGCAGCCACCGCAATCTTCTGCTGTTCGTCGGCTACGCGGCAAAGGATACGCTGGCGCGCAAGATAATGGACGGCGAACGGACGGTGAAGATACTCGGCGAGGAGCATGTGATTAAATGTCGCGTCGAGGTAATTGATTCCTTCAGCGCGCACGCCGATCGCCGCGAGCTTCTGGAGTATGTGGATATCAACGACCCGGCGCGATTGAAGCGGATTTTTCTCATGCACGGCGAGCCTGAGCAGGCCGAGTCGCTTAAAAACGCCCTGCGGAGCAAGGGCTACGAACACGTGTATATTCCCGACAGGGATGAAGAGATAAAACTGTAAGCAGCGGTTCAGGATTGCACCGGGGGCGGCTATAAAAAACTCCGGTCGTATTCCTTTTTTGCCAGCAGAGCCAGCTCATATAATTTCTCGTATTCAACCACCGATTTTTTCCATGAGAAATCGCTCTGCATGGCCCGGAGCATGAGTTTCTTGAAGTGGTGCGGCCGGTCGTAGAATGTGCCGACCGCCCATCCGATGGTGTTGTACAGCGCCTGCGGCGTTGCATCCTGAAACTTGAAACCCGTTCCCTCGCCGGTGCGTTCGTTATACTGCTCTACGGTGTCGTCGAGCCCGCCCGTTGCCCGCACGACAGGCGGCGTACCGTAGCTGAGCGCATACATCTGGGTGAGTCCGCACGGCTCGAACAACGACGGCATAAGGAACAGGTCGGCGCCCGCAAGAATGCGGTGCGACAGTTCGTCGCTGTAGCCGATATAGGAGCCTGCGCGGCCGGGGTAACGTCCGGGAAGCGATCCGAAGTATTGCTCCAGGGCATTATCGCCGTCGCCGAGAATCACAAACTGTACCGCCATGGCGTCAAGCAGGTTCTCGATGATGCCGCGGATGAGATGAAATCCTTTCTGCTCGGCAAACCGTCCGAGCGCGGCGATGCAGCAAACGCCGGCGTTGCGCTCGAGGTTGAAGGCGGCCTGAAGGGCGCGTTTGCACACCGCTTTTCCCGCGAGGTCGTCGGCACAATAGCGGGCGGCAATCAAGGCGTCCGTCGTAGGAGACCATGTCGAATAATCGACGCCGTTGAGTATCCCCACAAAGTACTGACCCTTGTCGGCAAGGAAGGGCGCAAGGCCGAACCCGCCGAAGGGCCGGGTGATTTCGCGCGCATGCGACGGGCTGACCGTGTTGACCACATCGCTGAAATAGATGCCGCCCTTGAGGAAATTCACCGCGCCGAACGACTCGAATTTTGCCGGGGTGAAATGTTCGTCTCCCAGGCCGAGGTAGGGGTAATGCCGGCCGGGATAGGCGCCCTGGTAGGCAATGTTATGGATGGTGAGCGCCGAGGCGGCGGGGCCGAGCACGGGATTGTTCCAGAACCATTTCTTGATATAGGCGGGCGCAAGCGCCGCCTGCCAGTCGTGCGCGTGCACAATGTCGGGTTTGAAGCCGCAGTCGATGCAATATTGAAGGGCGGCGCGGCTGAGAAACGCGAATCGCCGTGGATTGTCAGGATAGTCGTTCATGGCTTCGTCGTGGTACAACCCCTGTCGTCCGAAATACTGGTTGTGCTCGATAAACACCGTGGGCACGCCGCCGTTGCCTTCCACCATCCGCACCGCGCACCATTCTTCGCCCTGACCCATCGTCACACACATTGACGGCAGAACAACGCGCGCATCATTCCCCGTCCGTTCGCGTACACACGCATAGAAGGGAATAACCACGCGGATATCGTGGCCGCGCTTTTTAAGCTCGGCGGCAAGCGCAGCGGTGACATCGGCAAGCCCGCCGGTTTTGGCGAACGGGGCTGTTTCGGAGCAGATAAAAAGGATGGAGAGTTTGTTCGGAACGGTCATAAATAAAGGAAGAACTCCCCGAGTAACGTTCCCATGACAGATGGTACGCCGTGCGCGGCAGTGCCGCAGCGGAGAACAAATTTATATCATGCAGCGGCGGTCTCCAAGTGTTGGGACTGCCCCACAGCGATTCGGCACCTTATCCACAAAGTTTGGGGTGAAATGATTCTTGACGCTATTCTCCGGCGTTTCATTTACCCTTCTTCAGCTTGGGATAGAATTGATACAGACGCGGGAGTCGTTTTTTGGCCGAAAGGCGATCTTATCGCCGTGGCCATTCAGGTGGGGAGGGAATTTTGGGACGGAGCGCTATTAGTTTTTTAGCGGAATCTTTTTCCTTTGCCGATTTTTCTCCTCCCCTTACCGCAAGCGATATCGGTGAATGCGAGCACCGCAGAGGAAGCGGGCGACATCGACAATCGTAAAGCCAAATAAACTGCGGGCGGCATAAGCGGACAGTATAGGGTATGAAGCACGTTGTCATCGAAACCGAATGATAAAAGGTGTATAAAATATCCTTCGATTTCGCTTTGTATTGAACGAAGGTTTGAAACAAATTGTTTTAAGAACGAAAGCCTGCCTGAAAGTCCTTTTTCGACATAAAAAACAATACCGGTATATGCCTCGGTTTCACCATCACATGACAGTTGATCATCCAGCCGGCGCGATTGCCGAAAACCGCCGCTTTCAATAACCGGCGCATTCCACTTTGCCCTTAAAAATGCTTTTGTCGTATCCATATATCCTTACACTTGATAATCGGC
>Ga0209101_1002084_pt1 | contig 13701 bp, 11 predicted proteins | sample ConPoolayeCmetaG_FD_185481 | JGI IMG/M metagenome (GOLD analysis project Ga0209101, IMG submission 185481) | Hot spring microbial mat communities from California, USA to study Microbial Dark Matter (Phase II) - Cone Pool mat layer C metaG... ... | reverse complement strand
GCTTCTTGCAACCTTCTGCTGCTCGCATCACGTTGACGCCGATGTGTTCCGCGGCATTGCACTCGATGCGGCCTTCGATGCGGGGAAGCAATTGCTTCTCCGCAGGGTGTTCCGGCAGGCGCCGGATCATCCGATCCTGCCTGCCGTGCCCGAGACCGAGTATTTGAAGGGATTTCTGTTCGAGGTCATGCCTGACTGACGGAGTCCGTCGCATGCCGGAATGTTCACATCGCAGCTCGCCGCTCGACTCTGATTTCAGTGCCTGGCACGATGCGGTTTATCCGCGCCTGGCCGGACACGGCGTCTGGATGAGAGGCGAGGGGTTGAACATCGTACCGGCCCCGGAATTTGAACGGCGCAGTTTCAGGCTGCTGATAGCGCGGCTTTCGACATGGCGCGACACGGCGGATTCGTTCCCTCACCTGTTGCTTTACGCGCTTGCGGCGGGAATCGAGGATGTTTTTCCGGACCTGGCGTATCTGCCGCCGAGACCTGATTTGCGCCTGTACGCGGAGGGAAACGTTCCGTGGTGGCTCGGAATCGTGACCAGGAAGGCGCCTCGGGCGTTCGACATGATAGGGATTTCCAACGCGACAATCCTCGAGCTTGTGAATCTTCCGCGCCTGATGAGAACCGCCGGCCTTCCGGAGCGGCCGGCGGAACGCCTGCGCGATCCGACCGTTCCCATTCTCATCCTCGGCGGGGCGAACGCGCCGGCCGCGGAAATCCTCATGGGAGAAGAGTCGCCTGTTGACGGAATATTTGTCGGCGAATCGCTCGATGAGATTGCACGTCTCATACGTATTGCGCGGGATGCCAGGAAGGAAGGTGAATCAAAGCACAGCGTACTCGCAAGGATGGAGAAGATTCCCGGTTTCGTGCGGACATCCGGAGGGACGAATCATGTGCCGAGGCGGCCGGGAAACGTCTGCACCCGGGAATTTCCGGTGAATATGCCGGTTCTTGCGGAAACGCCTCCTGTGCGGGTGGAGATAAGCTCCGGCTGTGTGGCGTTCTGCCGGTTCTGCGCTGAGTCGTGGTGGAGAAAACCATACCGCGAAATTCCGGCTGCTGAGGTTGTGCGCCGCGCGAGGTTGATGAAGGCTGCGACCGGCGCGGACAGGGTTGAGCTGTACGCGTTCAACTTCAACACGCATTCGGAAATCGGCAGTATCCTCGCAGCCTTGAGGGACATGTTCGGGGAGATAACCCTGACAAGCCAGCGCCTGGATGTATTTGCCGGGGATGAAGCTCTGCGCGGAATGCTGAAAAGCCTGGGCAAGACATCCCTGACATTCGGCATAGAGGGAATATCGGGCCGGATGCGACGTTATCTGGGCAAGGCTCTTCCGGACGGGGACATGTTCGCCGGCCTCAGGTCGGCGCTGTCAGGCCGGCCGCGCGAATTGAAACTGTTCTTCATCGCCGTTGGTCTGGAAAACGCGGCGGATTTCGCGGAATTCGAGGAAATGCTGCGGCGGATAGCCGGAATGCGGAAGGCCGAAGGGGCGAAGGCCAGGGTGATCGTCTCAATTACTCCGCTCGTGAGGTTTCCGCACACTCCGCTTGAAAACGAACCGGCGCCTGACGCCGGCGCGATGGCCGGCATTCTTGAAAGGGCCCGGAGAGCTGTGATGGCAGCCGGCCTCGAGCACAGAGAAGCGATGGGGCTGAATGAATGGCGCGTCTCTCAGATGCTCGCGCGGCCGCAATGCAGCGGAGCATGGTCTGTCTTGTCGGCTGCGGCGCTGCGGTCGGATTTCGTGTTCTACGGAAGCATTCCCGGCGGATTCGTTTCGGCTTTGGAGTCACCGCTTGGCGCAACGGGGACATGCCTTCAGGCCGGACCCGCCGGCGCGGTGCGCGAGCCGGCGCGGTCGGAGCGCCGTGTAACAGGCGTAGTGTCGTCCTTTCTGGACAAGGAGGCTGAAAAAGCCCGGCTCTTTCAGGATGCTCCGATGTGTCGGGGATCAGCGCGCGCTTGCGGCAGTCCATGCGCGGGATGCGGGGCCTGCCGGGACGCGGCCGGCGCTGCGGCTCAGGCAGGCGCGACCCTGCGGCGCCAGAAATCTGGGCGGACAGCCTGCCGGCCGGCACGGGAGGATCGGTCGTCTGTTCCCATCCTTGCGACACTGGGCGCTGAAATACGGGGCATGCCGCGCAAGCTTGCGGGCATGGCCCTGGCTTCGGCTCTGATGCGAAAGGAGCCCGACAGGATCGCAGACTATTGCGGTTTCAAAGCGTCGCATTGGGGCGAAGAAAATGGCGCGGAATGGATATTCGGCGACGACATATTTTTTCTCGAATGGCGGAGGGAGACAGCCTCTTTCCTGGTCAAGAAACTTGGAGATCCCAGTTTTGTCGCCGGACTGTCTGTGTTTCTTCCGGGCTGGCTGAGGATAGGAGGCGTCTGGCAGGAACCGGCGGGCGCCGGGTTTGTTCTCGGAATGGAGAGTCCATTCCCATTCAGGCCCAGCGGCCTGGCAAGCAGGCTGGGGCTGGATTTTGCGCTTCGGAGGAACGGCGAATCCGAATTTGTTTTTGACCTTGCGGCCGAATCGCTGCGCAGAAACGTTGTAATGTTCGCGCAAGTCCAGTCGTCGGGAGATGTTTCCAGGATGACTGTGCGGCCCGGCCGCAGGTTTATGCCGGAGAAATGGGTTCAGGCCTGTTTTGCTCTGCCATCTCCGGAAGATTGGGTCCGCGTCAGGATTTCGGCTGTCTATGAAGGACGGCCCAGCGCCTCGGCCACGAGTTGAGACAGAAGCGGCGCCCTGTAGGGCTTCTGGACAAATGAAAGCGGGCCCGACCTGGACAATTCGCATTTTTCGTCCGCGCTCAACGGATATCCTGAGGAAATCATGACTGGAACTTCAGGGTCAAGTTTCCTTATTTCGCGAAGTGTGTCGCGCCCATCCATGCCCGGCATGATAAGGTCAAGGATCACCAGGTCGGCCTTGCCCGGGTTTTCCTGGATGAATTTGACAGCTTCGAAGCCGTCGGAGGCTGTGTCAACGCGATAACCGAGGGATGTGAGAACGTCGGTTCCGACCATTCGGATGAGATGTTCGTCGTCAACCAGCAGGATTCTCCCCTCTCCGCGGATGAGGCGGTCGGAAGCGGCTCTCACCGGCCTCGCGGTTGCCGCTTCTGGCGCGAGCGGAAAATACATTCGGACGGTGGTTCCGGCCCCCGGCTCGCTTTCTATGGCTATTGCGCCTTTGTGGTTCTTCACGATGCCGTACACGGCGGCGAGTCCGAGGCCGATTCCTTCTCCGGCGCTTCTCTTGGTCGTGAAGAGAGGATCGAAGAGGCGGGGAAGCAATTCGCGGGGTATGCCGACGCCGGTGTCCGTCACTGAAATTGCGATGTAGTTTCCCGGTACGATGCGGAAGGTGCTCCTGGCGCAGAAAGTTTCGTCAATCGCGACCTGTTCTGTTCCGAAGGTTAATCGTCCGCCGTTCGGCATGGCTTCGGAGGCGTTGAACGCGAGATTCATGATCGCCTGCTGTATTTGAAGCGGATCGGCGGACACGAGGGGGACGGGCGCGCGCAACTGCCTTGCGATCTCCACTTTAGGACTCATCGCCCCGGAAATGAGCGCGATGATGTCGTTGATGACGTCGTGAATATTGACCACCCTGGTATTCGGGGCCGAAGATCCTGAAAAGGCTGTAAGTTTGGCGGTCAGTTCGGTGGCTCTTTCCACGGTTGAAAGGATCGCCTTGATATAGTCATGGCTGCGGTCGCCCGGCCGGATGCGGCTCTCCAGGATTTCCGCGGAGCCGGAAATTCCGGCCAAGAGATTGTTGAACTCGTGAGCCACGCCTCCGGCAAGCAGTTTTATGGCCTCCATCCGCTGGGCCTGGCGTATGGCTATTTCGCGCTCGGCGCTTACGCCAAGGTCGTTGAAAACTATCACGGCGCCGGTCATATGGCCGGTCTTGTCGAATATCGGGGCGGCAATGTCCGAGACGAGTATTTCCCTCCCGCTCCTGGATGCCAGGATATGCTGAGACGCCACATCCGCCGGAGGCAGGACGCCCTTGAGAGCGGCGAGGATGGCGGGCTGCACCGGCAGACCTGTCTCGGGATGTTTCAACCTGTACACGGTTTCAATGCTTTTTCCCCATGCGTCTGACGCGGCCCATCCCGTCATCCGTTCGGCCTGAGCGTTCATGAGCCTGATCGAGCCTGAAGAATCGAGCGTTATCACTCCGTGGCCGATGGCGTTGAGGGTGGCCGCCAGTGACTCGACACTGTTTCGGAGCGTTTCCTCGGCCTTCTTTTTCTCTTCAAGCTCGGCGCGGAGAAGGAATGTGCGCTTCTCCACGGCCCTGATCATGGATGTGTTCCACCCGTGGGTGTAGAGGACGGCAAGAATGCACAGCGTGGCTATGACAAGCAGAATGGTCCACACCTGTGTCCATCCCACAGACGCGACAGGCAGGGACAGGGCGGACAGCATTTCGCACGCCCGCGGCAGGGCCTGCGCAAACGTCGGCGCCGAAAGCATCATACAGGCAGCGCTCACAGTTCAAGTCTAGTGCCCGGCTTTTCGGGCCGCAACATCAAAAGCAGAGAGCCTGTTCTCGTTTTTCGCCTGCCGGCAAGAATACACTTGCCGGGCTGTGATGAATGCCGCATTTTGTGGACGGTTGCCGGGATTCGAGGTTTTGTAATGGATTTGGCATGGTGTTGGCGGGAGATGGCGCGGACATGGAATGGAAGGGGATAGTGCTTGCGGGTGGAGCGGGCAGCAGGCTGCATCCCATGACTCTTTCAATAAGCAAGCAGCTTCTGCCTGTTTACAACAAGCCGATGGTTTATTATCCGATTTCCACCCTAATGCTGGCCGGAATACGCAGGATTCTTCTCATCTCAACACCGAATGACATGCCCAGGTTTCGCGATTTGCTGGGCGACGGGTCCCGATTCGGCGTTGCGTTTTCCTATGCGGTCCAGCCATTCCCGCGTGGAATAGCCGACGCTTTCATCGTGGGGCGTGAGTTCATCGGGGAATCCAATGTGAGCCTGATCCTCGGCGACAACCTTTTCTACGGGAGGATGGATTTCCTTAGAAACGCCCTGAGGCGCAGGATCGGCGCAACAATCTTCGGATACCCGGTCAACGACCCGCAAAGATACGGCGTGGTCGAGTTCGATTCGAAGGGAAGGGTGCTGAGCATCGAAGAGAAGCCGAGCCGTCCGCGCAGCAACTACGCCGTGCCTGGGCTTTACTGTTACGACAATGATGTGGTGAAAATTGCGGAGCAGATCAAACCATCCGCGCGCGGAGAGCTGGAAATCACTGACATAAACAGACAATATCTGGCCAGGGGCAGGCTGCGGGTCGAATTGCTGGGCAGGGGAATGGCATGGCTTGACACCGGCACGCCGCGGAGTCTGCTCGAAGCGTCCCAGTTCGTCGAGAGCATCGAAAACCGGCAGGGGTTGATGATCGGCTGCCTGGAAGAGGTGGCGTTCCGGATGGGTTACATTGACAGGCGAGAATTGCTTGCTTCGGCGGCATCGCTGAAGGGCAGCGAGTACGGTCAATATTTGAGACAGATAGCGGGATCGGACTGGCGGCAGGATTTGACGGCAGCGCGCGCCGGGGCGGGCCGGCGCGGCAAATGAATCCGGAGGTCCGGGAGTTGCCAGGGCACGGCAGATTTATCGAACGCATGGTGCGGCATGAACTGGCGTGAAGGAACAATAGACGGCGTGCGAGTAATCTCCGTGGAGCGTCACACTGATGCCCGTGGCTGGCTTGCTGAATTGTTCAGAGCCGATGAAATTCCGCCGGATCAGATGCCGGTGATGGGGTACATTTCCGTGACCCTGCCTGGAATGGCCCGCGGTCCGCACGAACATAGTGAGCAGAGCGATCGCTTCGGAATTGTCGGCCCGGGGATTTTTATCGTCAAGATGTGGGACAGGCGGATTGGCTCGGCCACCCACGGAGCGGTCATGAGCCTGCGGGCCGGCGAGGATAATCCTGTCGTTATTGTGATTCCGCCCGGCGTAATTCACGGCTACATGAACATATCGGACGTCGGGGGCGTGGTAATTAACATGGCGGACAGGCTCTATCGCGGCCCGGGCCGCAGGGGGCCTGTTGACGAGATTCGATACGAGAACGATGCCGACCCGGCTTTCCGTTTTCCCTGAACTCAGGGCTTGTCCCAGAGCGGCAGTCCGGTCTTTTCGTCGTATTTTCTGTGCAGAGCTGAGCCTTCGAAACCGACGATTACATACTCGCATGCGAAAACGACAGTGCCCTGCGACAAATGGCCTCCGAAGGCGCGGCACTGCCTGTCAGCAAGGGTGACATGCGCATGAACCGCGATCTTGTTGTCGCGCATGGAGACGTTGCCGGTGAGGGAAAGCAACTCGACCGGTTCGTTGATATCCAGATGCTCATATCTGCGCGATTCCTGGTTGTAGTAGCCGATTCTTGCCTTTTGCATCGCGCCTATCGCTGAAATCTGGCCGAGATTGACGCCTTCGCGTTCGCATATGGCCGCAAGTTCATCAAGAAGATCTGATCCGTGGGGCAGGCGTCCCATTATTACGCGGTTTATGCCGGTGATGTCAGCGTTCATGTGTTGTTCCTTCCGAATCTTGACACTCGTGCCCCATCTTGGCACTCTTCCTCTCGATAGGCAAACAGGAAGAGGGGTTTCATGGAACTTTCCGTTGAGCAGAAAAAGGCTGTCGAAGGTTGGGTCAAGGAGGGCGCCAGCCTTTCTGAGATTCAGAAGCGCCTTCAATCTGAGTTCGGGCTGTCCCTGACATTCATGGACGTCAGGCTGCTGGTGATAGATCTTGGGCTGACGCTCAGGGAGACAAAGCAGCCTTCTCCCGCGCGTGTCATCGATCCGTCCGCGGATGGGACCGCCGGACGGCAGAATACGGCGGGGAAGGTTGCCGTGGACGTTGACAGGGTTATGCGGCCGGGAAGCCTCGTGAGCGGATCCGTGACGTTCAGCGACGGAGTCAAAGCCTCCTGGTTCCTGGACGAATATGGGAGGCTGGCCATTGATGCGGGCCGGAAGAAATACACGCCCAGCCGATCAGACCTTGAAAGCTTCCAGGCGGAACTGCAGAAAGCGCTCGAGAAGCATGGCTATTGAGAAATGGCGCGGCAGCCCGGTATTGCGGGGCGTTAATGACGCAGACAAACCCGTTTTTCTGCAATCCGCCCGGGCGCGGGAGATGCCATGTTCCGATTGAACCCTGGATGGACCGGGATTTTGTGTTTTTTGCCGTCCTTTGCGTTGCCTTTCTGCTTTCTGTTGCTCGAGCTTCATTGTGTATGAACACCATGTTTTTGCGATAGGTCATGCAAGCCGGCCATTTATCGAACGAAAAAGCCGGGATAAAGCTCCTTGCCACTGATCTGGACGGCACCCTGGTGGGGAACGCGGCGGACCTTCCTCACTATCCGCGGTTCCGCGATCAGCTCAACGAACTCCGTCGCAGGTACGGGACGGCGTGGGTTGTATGCACGGGCCGCTCAAAAAGATCCTTTGACGGTTTTTTTGCGCCCCTGAAGATGGTTGGGATCAGGCCCGATTTTGTCATAGTCCGTCATGCTTACATTTACGGGATCACCAGCTTCGGCTTTTACATACCGCACGTTTTCTGGAATCTTCATCTGGCGTGGATACTGAGGCGCAAACGCATACTTCTTGCCCGCTGGCTGAAGAAGTGGCACTCGGCGGTGCGCCATCTTGCTCATGGTGCCCTGACGCTTCTTCTGGAGGAAGACAGGCTTTGGATGAAGTTCGAGAGCGAACAATCCGCGGAAACCGTGGCGAACTTGCTCAGAGAAAACGCGGCATCACTGGACAACGTCCGCGTGGACCGGATGGGCCTTGACGTCGAGGTTTACGCGATGCCCTACACAAAGGGAATGGCAGTGGCGGAGCTTGCCGCCCATCTGGGAGTAGAGAGGGAGCAGATTCTGGCGGTTGGAAACGGCCATAACGACATAAGCATGCTCGATGGCGGCGTGGCCGGAATGACCGGATGTCCGGCGAACTCCGAGCGGGAAGTGATGGAAGTGGTCCAGAGTGCCGGCGGGCACATTTCTGACATGAACTCCATAGAAGGGCTTCTGGATGCGATTGAGGCGCATATTTCAGGCCGCGTCCGCAGCGAGTTGCCTGCCTGGCGGCAAATTTCCGGAGACCGGAATGGAGGCGGGCGCAGAAAGCCGAAACGGCGCGCCGCGAGACCCAGCCGCGCGGCGGGCGTTGGGCTGGCTTTGGCCGCGACCTACGCCGTGATACTGGCTTTTGCGAGCGCCAACCTGATTCCGTTTTCCGGCTTTCTCATGAAGCCGTACTGGATTGTGCTTTCTCTGTTGGAGAAACTTGTCGTGGCGGCAGGGAGCTGGTAGCCGACAAGGCAGACGAAAAAATGCGGGTTCAGGGGGGAGTTGTTCCCCTCGCGTCTTCTTTGGCCTTTGGAAGTTTTCTGTAGAGGGTTGCCAGGCTGATTTTCAGCGCAGCGGCGGCCTTTTCCTTGTCGCCTCCGAAGCTGTCCAGGACCTTCTGCAGATACCTCTGCTCCTCCGCCTGTATGAACGCCTTGAGCGATTCGAAACGATGCGCTTCAGCGCTGTCGTCGCCTGACGCACCGCGCGCCGCGAGAGTGGCGTTCACTACCTTCGGCGGCAGCACCTCGATACCGATCTTGTTATCCTTGGCGAAAGTCAGCGCGTGTTTGACCGCGTTCTCAAGCTCTCTGACGTTGCCAGGCCATGAATAGGCCTCAAGAGCCTGTTTTGCTTCGGTCGTGAAAACGGGCAGCTCGCGCGTGCGGCCGACCGTCTCTCTGACAAAATGGTAGGCGAGCGGAATGATGTCCTCCTTCCGTTCCCTCAACGGCGCAATGACTATCGGTATCACGCTGAGCCTGTAGAACAGGTCCTGGCGGAGCAGCCCCTGTTTCACCAGATCTTCAAGTGGGGTGTTGGTTGCCGCAAGCACCCGACATCGGACAGGGATCGTGGTCGTTCCTCCGACTTTCCTGATCTCCTTTTCCTGAAGGGCGCGGAGAAGCTTTGCCTGTATGTTTGGGGGCATGGCTCCGACTTCGTCCAGGAAAATTGTGCCGTCCTCGGCCGCCTCGAACAGGCCTTTTTTGTCGAAGGACGCGCCGGTGAACGCGCCTTTCACGTGGCCGAACATTTCCGACTCAAGAAGCGGCTCGGGAAGCGCCGCGCAGTTGACCGCCAGGAATTTCGAGTTCTTGCGTTTGCTGTAGGAATGTATGGCTTTGGCCACCAGTTCCTTTCCCGTGCCGCTTTCGCCGTAAATGAGCACAGTGGCGTCGGTCAGCGCAACCTTTTCGATCATCTCGCAGACGCGCTTCATTGCCGGACTCTCTGCGACGATGTTCTCAAGGCGGTATCTGGCAAGAAGTTGGTCCTTCAGGACCGGGTTTTCTGTGATGGCGCGGCGGTACTCAATGGCCCTTCTCACGGTGATCAGCAGCTCGTCCACCTTGAACGGTTTCGTGATGTAATCGAACGCGCCTTTCTTCATTGCCTCTATGGCGGTGTCAACCGATCCGAAGGCGGTCAGCATCACCACCGCCATGTCGGGTTTTTCTGCCCGTGCCCAGCGCAGAAGCTCCATGCCGTTGATGGGGCTCATGCGGATATCCGCGATCATCAGGTCAATATCCTCCGACCTCATGAGCTTGTGGGCGGTCTCGCCGTCCCGGGCCGTGAGCACCTCATAGCCCTCCGTTTTGAGCAGCGTGCTCAGGACGGTGATGATATTCAGCTCGTCGTCAACCAGCAGAATCCGGCTCATCAATAAACCTTGTTCCTTGAAACTGGGATGAAACGCTAGTACATACAAACGTTACATGCAAGTATAGGTTTTGCAAATTTGACAAAGAGATGCGGATTCCGGCCGCAGCTGGAGAGGAGAAATACCCATGAAGACAGGCTTCATCGGCGCCGGCAAGATGGCCGAGGCGTTGATTTCAGGACTGTTGCGTTCGGGGTTCGCTGTCCCCCAGGATGTGGTGGCATCTGACATCAGCGGCGAAAGACTCGCTCTTCTCAGGAACAGGTATGGAATAACTGTTGTGGCCGGCAACGAGGAACTGCTCAGTTGCGCGACAACAGTCTTTCTTGCCGTGAAGCCTCAGGACATGGATGGCCTGCTTTCACGGGTCGCTCCATCCGCGACCGCAGAACATCTCGTGGTCTCCATCGCCGCGGGCAAGACTCTCGCGTATCTGGAATCATTCCTGACCCTTTCGCGGGTTGTCCGGGTGATGCCCAACATGGCGTGTCTTGTGGGGGCCGGGATGAGCGTTTTCTGCCCCGGTTCAAGGGCCACCCGCGAGGATGCGCTGCTTGTCGGGAAAATACTGTCCTGTTCGGGGGAGGCGATCGAACTGCCCGAGGAGAAGTTCGATGCTGTCACGGCTCTCAGCGGTTCCGGGCCGGCTTTCTTCGCGTACTGGCTGAAGTGTCTTGCAGAAGGAGGAGTCGCGGCAGGGCTTGCGCCATCCGAGGCGCATAAACTTTCTGTGCAGACCATGCTCGGGACGGCGGTTGCCCTGAAGGAGAGGGGCATGTCGCCTGCGGAACTCATTTCCGCAGTCGCCTCGCCGAAAGGGACGACGGCCGCCGGCCTGGCTGTTCTTGACCGGTCCGATGCGGCGGACATAGCAATGCGGTGCATTGCGGCGGCCGCGGCGCGCAGCAGGGAACTGAGCCTCTCTTAGCGTGGAGGTCCCGCTAGTTCCTGGCCTTCTTCGCGGCGCTTTCCCTGATGAGACTCAGGGCGATGACTTCGCGCTGTATCTGATTCGTGCCCTCGTAAATCTGCGTGATTTTGGCATCCCGCATCATTTTCTCGACAGGGTACTCCTTCATGTATCCGTATCCGCCGAATATCTGGACCGCATTGGTGGTCACTTCCATCGCGGTATCGGACGCGAAAAGCTTGCACATCGCCGAAACCCGGCTGATCTCCTTTGCGCCGCTGTCTATGTACCTGGCCGCAGAGTACACCAGCGCTCTGGCCGCCTCGACCCTGGTGGCCATATCCGCCAGCATGAACTGTATGCCCTGGAATGACGCGATTGGCCTGCCGAACTGCTTGCGCTCGCGCGCGTAATCGAGCGCCTCTTCAAGTGCGCCTGCAGCGATGCCCAGCGCCTGCGCCGCCACACCAGGCCTGGAGTAGTCCAGGGTTCGCATTGCCGCCAGAAACCCCATTCCCTCCTTCATGATGAGATTCTCCTTCGGCACGCGGCAATCCTGGAAGATAAGTTCGCGCGTGGCCGAAGCCCTGATGCCCATCTTGTTTTCCTTCTTTCCGAACGAAAAGCCGGGCGTGCCTTTTTCCACGATGAATGCGCTTGCTCCGCGGGCGCCTCGGGTCTTGTCGGTCATGGCTATGACCGTATAAATGTCCGCCTCTCCTCCGTTCGTGATCCATTGCTTCGTGCCGTTCAGCACATAGCAATCCCCGTCGCGGGTTGCGGTCGTCTGAATCCCGCCAGCATCGCTGCCGGCCCCGGCCTCCGTGAGTCCGAACGCCGCCAGAGTTCCCTTGGCGATGCGCGGCAGGTATTTCTTCTTCTGCTCCTCGTTCCCGCACAGGAGTATCGGATCGGTCCCCAGCCATGTCGCGAACACGGCAAGTGCTGTTCCCGAGTCCACCTTGCACAACTCCTCCACAGCCACCACCATATCCATGCAGCCGCCACCCATTCCGCCGTATTCTTCGGGTATTGGAATGGCGAAGATGTCCGCTTCCGCCAGGGTCTGGATAATCTCTCTCGGGAATTCTCCTGTTTCATCATAGTGCTGGCGGACAGGCGCGATTTTCTCGCGCGCTATCTTCCGGCACAAGTCCCTGATCATTACCTGCGTTTCCGTCAGTCCGTAGTCCATATTTCCTCCGGGCGCATTTTCCTGCCATTGTGAAGTCTGCTGCGTGGCCTCCAGCAACAAAGCCGGCTCATCCTAAAACGCGGAACATTGCCCCGCAAGACAAAAGCCGCATCCTGTGTTGAGCGATCATGGTCTTTTCCTTTGGAGTGCGGTGCGAGGGTATTTGATTTGTGAGGGGTGGCGTGTTTTCATGGGTTAGAGGGCGATAGGGGAGGGCGAGGAGAGGCTTTTGGTTCGTGGGCCGTAATCGTTCAGGGAGAAGATAGTCTTCTTGAGGGGAGTGGCAGCGAGTCGTGGCAGGCAGTGGTCTCAGAACGTTCGCATGATCAGCTCGAAGGCTTTGTCGGAGTCGGCGGCGATTGCTTCGGTGAAGGCGTTGATGTTGGAGGTGTGGGTGTTTTCGTTGAGGAAGAAGAGCAGGCAGTTGCGGAGCATGGCAAGGGCGGCCACAATGTTTGGGTTGCGACTGCGGGTTTTGTCCTCCAGCAGGCAGGCATCCCTGCGCCAGTGGTTGCGGATTTCGATGCCGCCCCAGTGTCCCTGGATACGTTCAAGCCACTGGGTGGGGGTCATGCTGTCGAGGTGCCGGGAACTGAGGTAGTAGCCGGGCATCCGATCTCTGGCATCCTTGAAGGCGGTCGAGTTGCGGCGTACGCGGATGACGGTCTGTACATGCGGGAAGTCGACCTGGAGCGGATCAACCTCGCAGAGCGTGATGTCGTGTTGATCTATCCGTCCGTGAGCCTTCTGGGTGCGGGCAAAAGGGGGGAGAGCTTCTCGGTAAGCTTCGCCGCCATGTCGTGAACGGTCTTCTGGTTGTCCTTGACCTGGATGATGAAATCGCCACCGCGCTGCACGATGCTGTTGGCCATGGCTCGTTGAGCATGCAGGGCATCGGCCGTGATGAGGGTGTTCGAAAGATCCTTCTGGCGCTCGATCAACCGTTGCGCCGCCTTCATCTCGCACTCATCGCCTTGGCCTTCCTTCTCCGACGCCTTGATCATGGCCCTGGGAACGCCGCTGTCCTGATCCACAAGACATACCAGGCCCACAATGTCCCTGATAAACTTTCCGTCAAGGGCCAGCGCGGCAGGCAAAGATCCGCAATGTTTTCCCAGCCAATCACTTAGGCATTGAGCAAACGCATCTATATCAAGCTTGCTCAGCAGGTTATAGAACACCTTGTAAGAGGGAACCTTGCGGTAGGAACTGTCCTCTTTGAACCGTGGCAGACCCAGTTCCTTGCGCTGATCGTTGGTCATGCGGTTGGCAAAGCGAACAATCTGCACCAGGTTGGTGTGGCCGCTGAAGATGGCCATGGCCACGATCGAAAGGACCGCTCCAATGTGGAAGGACCGGTTGCTCGCTCGCGGGTCCGGGACGCTGCAGAGCGTTTCGTGCAGCGACTCGATCTGGGCCTTGGATAGTGGCAGTACCCCGTAGGAATCACTATGCGCGCCCGCGCGACACTCCCGCGGCAGATCCAGCGAGCGCAGCAGAGCCGCTGCCCCGGGACGCAGTTCACGAACCCACAGCTTCTTGGGCCGATCGTTGGGCACATAGAAGTCCGCGCGATGTCGGCTGTAGCCCCGGCTCAACCCAAGCGGTTTCCAGCCAGCAGCCCTGTAGCAGGTGCCCTCAAAGGCTTCTATGTCAGTGAAGCTCTCCGCCAGCAGAGGCTGGTAACCGAATGCTTCCTCCCACAGCCCAGGCAGTTCGCGCACCGCTGCCCCAAGAATGTGCGAAGCCAGGTTGGGATGTTC
>Ga0209101_1002083_pt1 | contig 13707 bp, 11 predicted proteins | sample ConPoolayeCmetaG_FD_185481 | JGI IMG/M metagenome (GOLD analysis project Ga0209101, IMG submission 185481) | Hot spring microbial mat communities from California, USA to study Microbial Dark Matter (Phase II) - Cone Pool mat layer C metaG... ... | reverse complement strand
TTTTCGTACCATGATGTCCTGCCTGTGGGCTTTGCACCGGTTCAGGAGTTGGCCATTTCATAGCAGAGCTGCGCGACAAGTTTGTGGCATGGGCATATTCACCTTCTCGGTTGTATTATACCCATAAGCTAATCGGCAGCAATCCAATGAGGGGAGTGTCATCCTCCCGGTGGTATTTCGGCTCTTCGTAGGGTGAGTTGATGATGAGACGATCAAAGGCCGTCTGGGGCATTAGCGACTTTCCAGGGCGGCTTTCAGCGCAGCAACCAACGGCGGGAGACCGTCCTGTACAGTTTTCCATAGGATATCCAGATCGATATCAAAATACGCATGTACCAGACGGTGCCGCATGCCAATGACTTTTTCCCATGGTATCTCTGGCGTCTGCGTTCGGGTTTCCGGACTGATTTGACAGGCGGCCTCACCAATGATTTCGATCGCTTTGACCAGCGCCCACACCAGTTTCAGGTCGTCATCGAGGTCGTTTCTGCGCTTATCCTGAATGAACGCTTGCGCCTGCTGCGCAGCATCCAGCATGTGCCGTAGCCTGATGAGGTCATCGGGCCGCATATTGCACCTCCGCTTCCTCCAGAACCTTCTGGCGGAAATAGCGACTCAAATCGCCTGGCGTGCGCAAATCCACTTTGCGCCCTTCAAAGAGCGCCGAGAGTTCTTGTTCCATGTCAACGAGATCAAAAAGAGTGGGGATGCATTCCGGTTCAAATTCGACCAGCACGTCCACGTCACTGTCGGGGCCAAAGTCGTCCCGCAGGGCGGACCCAAAAATGGAAAGCTGCCGGATGCCGTGCTTTTTACAAAAGGCCGCAATCTGTTGGCGAGAAATGGATAATTTTCGGTTCATACTTCCAACTCCATCACCTTCAAACTCTCGATGCCGCGGTCGTCCACGATCTTGACCGCGACGCGCCGCTGTTTGTGTTCAGATATAGGATTCCTCACGCTCTGGCCTTTTCAGCGGTTTCTTCGATGGCATCCAGCGCCTGCCGTATCTCGTCGTCAATGGCCTGAGGCGGAACAAAATCGGCCAGCAGGTGAAAATTGGTTTTGCTCATTTCGTTGGGCAGCCCAAGCGCGCGGTAAAACTGTTTGAACAGGGGCGTCAGGAATTCATCGCCGGCCTTGACATCGGCGCTCCAGGCGTCTTTGCCCAGCGTTCGCAGGGCTTGTTCGATCTCCTGGATGGCTCTTTCCATCGCCTCGCGCCAGACAGGAGCAAATAGCTCGCCGACCTGTCTGCGCCCCTTTTCCTCCGCATACGCCAGGAGAGTTTCGGGCTGACACAGGTAATTTTCCAACTCGCGGCGCGACCACATGATTTGCCTCAGATTGGGATCGCCCGGCAATCCCGCCTCGAGCCGATCATAGATGGCTATGCCGACCAGATCGCGCCTGGCTTCTCGCAAAGCGTAAAAGTGTTCCTGGGCCTTGCGCGGTTGATTGGCCACGTAATGGACGAATGGACGCTCCAACCGCGTCTGAGCCGGATGATCCAGCCGCCGGGCCAAAGCGCGCAGAATAAACAAATCGGTCGCACCCTCCAGGTACAGCACCCAGCCGGTCGTTTCGGCCAGGTAGTATTGATCAAAGCCGATGTCGCGCAGCGCCTTGAGCAGTTGACTGCCCCGGTCGTCAATGCGGTGCGGCCTGCCCACAAAGGCGACGACCACATCCCTTTCGGCAGCCTCATTGAGCACAACTTCCGAATGGCTGGCGGCGATCAGTTGACTGTTGGTCTGTTCTGCCTGCCGCGAAAGCACCTCATAGATTTGCCGCTGGCGCAGGATTTCCAGGTGGGCATCCGGCTCATCGAGCAGGAGCACGGCGCTGCTGTGGATGGCCATGTGGGCCAGCAGGAGGAGAGTCTGCTGTTCTCCCCGTCCGCTGGCCGAGATGTCGAGCAAGGTGTTTGCAGAGGTGCGATAGTCCATCACAATTTCGCCGCGCTCGACAATGTACTGTGGGCGGTTGAGTTTCGAGCCGAAGAGACGCCCGATGGATTCACAAATAGCTTCCCATTTTTGCTCACCGTTTTCACTCTGCACAACCTGCCAGCACAGGTTGCGCAGGACTTCGGCGGTGCGCCCCTCGCCCAGGCGCACGCGAATCGAGCCGATCTCCAGGCGGTCTTCGCGCGCCGCCAGGCCGGACATGGGCGGAAGGTACGCCACCTGGAGGTTTTTCAAATGCGCCGGGACCGGCATGCGGCGGCCATCCGACCCAAGCGGCGGACGGCAGTAGATGGATTCTTCGTTGGCGTAATCGAATTCCAGGCGGCATAGCCAGACCCTATCATCCGCTCCCTCTACGCCGATCTCGATGCGCACATTGCGCGTCCGCGGCTTGTTTTCTATCCGCTCGCCTGCGCGCACGTGCAGGTCGCGCCATAGCAGTTTGGCCGAAGGGACCGGAATCGCGATCAAATCCTGGCGGTTGATGGTCACGCCGGCCCGTTCGGTCGGAATGTTTTCGCTGCCGCGCTTTTCCAGCCAGCGCTTGACGCCCACATCCCACAAGGCAATGGCCTGAAGCGCGGAGGTTTTGCCGGAATTGTTCGGCCCGATGAACACCACCCGTTCGGCCAGGTCTATCTCGACCTCGGAAAACAGCTTGAAATTTCTCAGCGTCAGTTTTGTGAGCATAGTCGCCTCTGCTACTCCAGCTCGATGACCTTGAGGCTCTCGATGCCGCGGTCACCCACGATTTTGACAGCGGGTGATAGCCAAAGAGCACAACCACCTGCAAAACGGCGCGGTCTGTTTATCGTCGTTCAAATTGACGGCATTGGTGAGTAACCCTTTTTCCAAACGTAAACGCATTTGCGCCAAGATGGTCGTCCATGCTCACCCATCTGCTGGCTGCTATTGCCTTTGCCGTCTGGCAAGACGAGAATATGTTCGACCTGAAACCCTAATTTTTCAGCAAGATCGGACAGGATCATATCTACTAAAATGCTTGCGCCGGCATAGCGTACATTGTCATTGACCATGAACAATAGCGCTTTGGGTTTCAGCACGCGCGCACATTAACACCCAGCAGGGCCAGTTCCAACGCATACGTGCGCGTGTAATCATACCGGTTAGGGAGGGCTGAATGACAAACTTGTTTTTGAACCGCTCAAATAACTGCGCATCAAGGCGGTCTATATCACGCAGCAAATTTAACGTGCCTGTCCATTCGCATCCTTTCCTTCTACTGTTTGCTCTGACGAAAGCAGCTCGCCTGTGTGGCGCTCGGACGACGGGCCTCTGATGGATTTCGGTTAGCCCGGCCCGAACCACTATATCACGGAAGAAAGATGCCGTCAAGATGAGCGACAACCGATAAATCGTGGGTGGCTATTGTTGCACATGATAAGGGGAAATACGTGTGCCGTCAAAATAATACACCTGCCGGTCGGAAAATTGCGCGATGAGCGATAGAATGAACGGACCACATTCGCTGGCAAAGACAATGTCACCGTCGAGGGTGGGCGAATTGAGTGCAAACAGGGGGGCGTATTCTTTCCAGCTCCCCCCGGTATGTACGATGACCAGGGCATTGTGCAGGTCGGCCTGGGCCACAATTTTTTGCGGTTGGGCGGTGATGCCGTACAGTCCACGGTAGGCGTGTAATTGCCAGGGCAGGTAAATGAACAACGCGATGGCAGTCAGTGTGGCCAAGAGGCCGTAAAAAGCCGGTTGTGCACGTGGCCTGCGTGTGCGCAGGTATGCTTCCACACGCTCAATTCCGTTGGCCGAAAGGATGGTCAGCAGGGCAACCACTTCATGGGTATAACGTGGGCCATAGACGTTGCCGTTGGTCCAATAGGCGACATAGGCCAGGATCAGCGACAACGCCGTGCCGGCCAGGTAAAGGTCCCAAAAGCGACGCGGTTTGAATAGAAAGCCGAGGATCACAAAACTCAGGCTGAGAGCCGGCCAGCCGTGCAGCCAGTTTGCTAACCGACCGGTTACCCAGACGGCTTCACCCAATCCTATCCACAGTGTGTTGCCTTCCGGCTGAGGGCCGTGACCGGGGCCAAAGCCGACGCGGTCATAGGGCCAAAAGAGCACATAGGGCGAAAGGAGCGGGTCGCCGGTCCAGATTGCATTGAACAGGGGGACAAGCAGCGCCGGAGCGACAAACCCGACGGTCAGCGCCCAGGCATGCCGCCAGTGGGCCCGCCACCGCCGGATGCGCCACAGCGTGTACAGCATGGCCGGAAACCCTACGGCCAGGGCGGTGTAGGGGCGAATGGCAAAGGCCATGCCGAGCAGAGTGCCGGCGGCAAAGGCCCACCGCAGTGGTCTTGGGGAATCGATAACCGAGCGACGGAAGGACCAGACAAACGCGGTGAGCAGAGCCATGCACCAGGTGTGCGACATCAATGAGGCGGCCAGGATGAGCACAAAGGGAGAGCTTGCCGCCAGCCAGGCAGCAAGCGCCGCCGTGTGCCGATTCGCCAGCTCGCTGCCCAGTCGAAAGGTCAGGGCCACAGCCAGCGCGGCTCCTCCGGCGTTGACCCACCATGGCTGTCCCAGCCGCACGCCGATGGCCAGTAACGCCGGCCAGCCCGGTGGATATTTGCCAAACCGTCGTCCTTGGTGATCGAGCACAAAGGGGGCAAAAAAGCAATTGCTGTGCAGGGGAGCCGGGGTATCAAGTCGACCGGCGGCGAAAACCTGCGCCTGGAACAGATAGGCAACCTCATCTTCCAGATGGGGCACCTGTTCGAGGACGGTTTGGGCGATCAGGCCGGCGGCAATGAAAACGCCCAAACAGCATCCAACGGCGATCCAATGTGCTCGTGTCCAGATGCCGCTCAAACCCGTGCCTCCGCGTTCAAGATTTTCTGGACGTAAGGGCGTTTGGCAAAAGCATCTTGATAGGGTTGAGGCAATGTGTCGATCAGCCGTTGGAGCATCGAACGGGCTTGTTGGAAATGTTCTTCTGCCTGCTGAGGCATTTCCAGGCCGATCAACGCTTCGCCCAACATTGCCTCAGCGCGGAACAGGTTATAGGGGCAACGCAGTTGATGGCTTTTGTCGCGTGCCAGCATGGCCTCATACTGGGCAGCCTTCCAGGTTTGACGTCCCAAATAGGCACGGGCCAGGCCCAATCGTGCCTCGACGATCAATTGCTGCAGGCCGGCGCGACGGGCCCAGGCCCGCGCCTCGCTACACAAGCGCTGTTCTTCGGCCCAATTGTGCTCGACGGCGGCCAGTTTGCTTATTCCCAATTGGGCATGCACCAGCGCCGAAATTGCCTGACTCTGGCGAGCCATAGCCAACGCTTCGCTCAGCCGCTCTTCTGCGGCTTCGTATTGGCCCTGGGCCAGGAGCGCTTCACCCAAGGTCGGCAGGCCATTTTGCAACCTCACCTGCATACGGGTTTGGCCAAAGGTGGCGATGGCCGCACTCAGGCAATCCACAGCCGTTGCCAGATCGCCGACCCGAACCAATACCTGTCCCAAGACACATTGCGCATCGGCAAGATCCAGAGCATTGCCGGCACGGCCGGCTTGAACCGCTTCTTCGGCCAACCTGATCGCCTGTCCCCAGCGTCCGCGTTCGAGCATAATCAGGGCCAGTTGTCCCAACACGGCGACACGCATGGTTGGCGTCAGCGTGGCAAGCTGTTGATTTTTGAGCACAATTTGTAGCAAATCGGTGGCCTGATCCAGGTTGCCGCTGCGATGTTGAATTTGCCCGTGCAAGATTTCAAGCTCGTTGGCAAGCTCGTCTGTTGGGGCAAGCCGGATGGCTTGCAAAATGTCTTGTTCGGCTTCTGGCAGGTGTCCCTGTTCCAAACAAACCCGTGCGGTCAGTGCGAGTGAACGTGCCAGACCAACCCGATCGCCGGTGGCCGAAAAGCGTTGGAGTGCCTGACGGGTGTAATATAGCGCATCGGCGTGGCGGGCCTGGTCAAAAGCGATTTGACCGATGTGGAACAGGGCCTGGCCTTGTACGTCGAGTTGTCCGAGACCGGTGGCTAATCTAAGGGCTTGCTCAAAATCTTCAAGTGCTCCGGCTCCGTCTGGCAGAGTCTGGCGTATCTGTGCCCGGTCGACCAACAAGACCAGGTGGAATTGTCGCGCCTCTACGGTTTGCTGATGTTCCCTTGCGCAGGCGTCCAGCGCCGTCAAGGCGCGATTGTACGAGGCGAGCGCTTTTTCCGTTTCTCCGGCTTGAGCGGCCTTTCGACCGGCTTGATGCCAGTACCTGGCGGCCTGGAAAAAGACCCGTGCCTGTTCGAAATGTTCGGCCAGCACGCGCGGAGAATGTTCTGCCTGTCCAAGAGCTTCCAGTGCTTCGGCTACAGCACGATGAAAGCGTTCACGATCGCTCCGCAGCAGCCGATCGTAGACGACCTGGCGCACCATTTCTTGAGTAAAAGCATAGCAGCAGGTTGATGTCGTGTCTGGTGAGGAAAGTGGCCTGATCAATTGCATACGTTCCAGCACGGCCAATTCATTCGACAAAATGGCCGGCGAGGGCGACGAGGGGTGTGCGCGCTGTAAAACGTCAAGCGTGAAGGCCGTGCCGATGACTGCGGCTACCCGCAAGGTCAGTTTGAGGTCTTCGTTGAGTCGATCGATCTGCGACTGGATCAACTCGATGGCACCTTCCGGCATGTTCATTTGTTCCAATACGCGGCCGGCGTCTCCCGAATCGGCAATGGCCTTGACCAGTTGGCGTGCGTACAGCGGATTGCCCTGTGCCCGTCCGGCAATTGAGGCGGCCAGCGTAGCATCTTGCCCTGCTTCTTGCAGCCATTGGTCGGCCAGTGCTTGCAAGTCATTTTGGTTCAGCGGCCCAAGCTGAATGATGGTGGTCGGGATCGATTCGCTTTGAACGATCAAATCGGGCACCGGGCGATAGATTGCGCATACCAGCAAGGATAGGGCGTTAACCCCGCGCAGCAGATCGTTGAGCAGGTTCAGTGAAGCGTGGTCGATGTCCTGGACGTTTTCCAGTGTCAGCAAAAGTGGCCGACGTTGTGCCAGCGCGTGGATCAATTCGATCACGGCGTGATGACGTTGGGCATAGCGGTGTGGGTGCAAAAAGAAAGACTCTGCCGTCCGCAGACCCAAAAAACTCGCAAACAAATCTGCCTGGCGAGCCAATTCAGGGGAAAGGAGCACCAACTGGCTTTCGATCTTTTCTTGTTGACGTTCTGCCGAATCTTCCTCTTGTATGCCGAACGCTGCCTTCAAAATACGTATCCACGGGGCATAGTCGGCATGGCCGCCTTGGACGCGACAATCGCCGACCCAAGTCATGCCACCGCGTGTGCGCCAACTGTGCAGCGCTTCGGCAAGCAGCCGAGATTTGCCGATCCCGGCTTCGCCCGAAATGAGCAGCAACTGGGGTATGCCCTGCCAGGCCCGTTCTTGAACGGCATGGATGGTTTGAAGCTGTTCATCTCGACCCAATAGCGGCGTGAGGTGCGTCCACTGTGCCACCCCTTGCTCGTCGGCGGTGCCCATTTTGGGGGCGAGCAGGGCAAAAACCGGCACCGGCTCGGCTTTGCCTTTCAGTTTGATTTCGCCCATGCTTTCAAACTCGAAGCGGATCGCGCTCCGTTTCTGGATCAGGCGTGTGACCACCACTTCGCCCCATTCGGCGCGACTCATCAACCGTGCCGCCAGGTTGACCTCGTCGCCGACTGCCGCATAGACGCGCCGCAAAGGGCCGCCAACGTCACCGACAAAAAGCGCACCGCTGCTGATGCCGATGCACTGACGAAGGTTTTTCGCCGCCGCTGCGGCTTGCATACGCACTTGTGAGACAGCCTGTTGCATCTCCCACGCGCACGAGACGGCCCGCAGTTCGTCGTCTTCATGGGCCGTCGGGGCGCCGAACAAGATCACCAAGGTTCCACCGCCGGGGCCGATGTCGATCTCGTTCAAACGGCCGCCATAGCGCGCAACGCAGGCCTGCATAGCGCTGAAATAAATTTGCAGGGCTTCACCGACCTGGGGTTCCCAGTCGTAATTCAGGCCGCCGAACTGGACAAACATCACCGTCACCTGACGGTGTTCCCCATAAACGCCGGTTTGTCCCTGACGAATTCGCTGGACGAGTTGCATCGGCAGGTAAGGTTTGAGCCGCCGGATCAGCATGACGATTTGGTCTTCTGAAAGGCCGGACAGATCGAAAGGCTGCGCGGCAGGCAATGTGGGCAGGTTGTTTCCGCCGAAAATGGGGCAAAAGGTGGCTCGTGCTTCCCCAATGTCCAGGTGTCCCGGGGCACGTCGGGCCACGCCGGCATCGACGACGATTTCTCCGGCAGCAGCATGTTTTTCGGCTTGTTGGCAGCGCGCTAACGGTAGCCCGGCAAAAACCGGCTGCATCTCGCCGCCTTCATCGCCAACGGTGGTGTTATAAATGTTCCCCTCGCTGACGCCGATCTTGATCCGCAACGGAAAATCGCCGACCGAAGTATGCACATTGGAAAATGTGGCCATAGCGCCCTGCATGCGCAGCGCACAGGCAATTGCCGATCCCAGGTGAGCATCACCCCGCTCAGGGCAGACAGAAAAAGCGGCGATCAGCGCATCACCGGCAAATTTAACAACCTCACCGCCCAGCTCGAACACCGTTTGCGACATGACCGTAAAGTAACGGTCGAGCAGCGCCGACAGCTCTTCGATCCCTTCTCGCCCATATTGAGACAACGCTTCGGTGATCGGCGTAAAGCCGGAAATGTCGGCAAACAGCACGGCCGCAAAAGTGCGCTCCTCACGACCTACCAGCGGACGTGTTGGGTCGGCCAATGCCTGACGTACCCAATAGGGTGGCACATAGGGAATGATTCGGCTCAGAATTTCGCGTTCATCCATCGTTTTGTGGTTTCCGGTGGTAAGGGCGACCCTTTGTGGTCGCTCCGGGGCAAGCCTTGCTTCTACGATCTGATTTCGGGTGAGGCGGCCATGTATCCACGTGAATAGATCACATATCGCCCGGCCAGGGCTTTGATCTGTTGAACCTCGTCATCGCTGAGGCTGCGCTTGACCTTGCCCGGTATACCCAGCACCAGCGAACGCGGCGGAATCACCGATCCTTCGGTTACCACTGCTCCCGCACCGACAATTGACCCGGCGCCGACCACAGCCCCACTGAGCACCGTCGCCCGGATGGCGATCAGGCAGCCGTCTTCCACCGTTGCCCCGTGGATGATTGCCCCGTGCCCTACCACCACATCGGCACCGATGACGGTCGGGTAGGCGTGATCGACGTGGATGATGGCCCCATCCTGAATGTTGCTGCGTGGCCCAACCTGAATGGGTGCAATGTCACCACGCAGCACGCAACCATACCACACGCTTGTCTCCTCGGCCAGGTAAACCTGACCGGTGACCACGGCGCCCGGTGCGATCCACGCTGTAGGATGAATCCACTCTGGATGAAAACCCGACACCATTTGTTCAAGAATGGCTTCCGGCTCGACGGTTCCCATTTGCATCGTTGTTTACTCCTTTTTACTTTAGAAATGTCCACTCATCGCCAAGATATTTTTCTCGCAGCCGCGCAGCGCACGATGTTTCTTGCTCGCTCAATTGGCCCGGTTCGAGGTGCAGATTCAAAGCGCGCGCAAACCCTGCGCACAGGGCCGCCATCGCCTCGGCAAACGAAATCGGCCGTCCCACAGCTTCGGCCAGGGTCACTGCCCGCTGTCGCAGTTTGGCGCGCAGCGCGTCTTGGGCCGGGCCGTCCAGCACAAGCACCTCGACCAGGCGAGATACGTCACCGCAGAGAGGCAGTGCGCCATGTTGCAACACCACCCCCTTGCGGCGCACCTGGGCGCTGCCGACCAGTTTGCGGCCCATTGCCGTCACCTCGTAATGCGAAGGCAGATCAAAGCATGCTGCCGAGTTTCCTTTGATCTCCTCTTGCATTTCGGCCTGGCATGCCGGGCACCCGAGGGCGTTCAAACCTTCAACCAAACCTCGGCTGAGCCGACGGTAGGAGGTCAGAATGTCACCGGACACGCGCGGTTCGTCGGCGGGAGCAGTTATGCTGTAGGTCAATTCGTCGATGTGCAGCACGGCTCGCCCGCCGGTCGGTCGTCGAACCCACGTATAGCCGCGTTGTTGGCACGCTTCCAGGTCGATCTCGGCACGCATGGATTGGGCATAGCCGATGGAAACGCATGGGGGTTGCCAGCCGTAAAAGCGCAGCGTCGGCGGTGAGCTTTTTTCGGCCACAGCGATCATAATGGCTTCATCGATAGCCATATTGGTTGCGCCATCGGCCAGCCCGGTGTCGAGCAATCGCCATGTCACCGGCTCAAGGCTCATTGTGGCAGCTCCATTTCATCCAGCGCACGCGCCGCCTCGACGGCAGTGAGTGGCCGCGCATAGTTGTACATCGTGCCGCCGGGACGCTCGTTGTAAAAGGGACGGTTGCAATCCGGACAGCCGGAAGTGCGAAAGGCTTCGCCGTCGGCCAGGAGGATGCGCCAATCGGAGCGGCCGATGCGGGTTAACACGCCATGTGCATCGAACTCGAAATCGTTCATCTGCACGCCATAGCGCACGATCAACTGCCGTGCGGCTTGCATACGTCGATATTGTCCCAACGGGGGCGGCAGATGGTTGGCCATTGGCGTGCCGCGCACCGGTGTAAAGGCAAACAACCCCACTGCCAGGCCCAGTTGGTGTGCCCACCACACCCGTTCAATCAGCTCTTGTTCTGTTTCGCCCAACCCGACGATCAGGTGGAGTGCACCGCGGCCCGGAAATCGTCGCGCCGTTTCTTCGATCATCTGCACAAGGTGGGTCCAGTGCCCGCCTTTGACCTGTGCAAACACCCGCGCACATGCCGCATCGAGGCCAAACCCGATGTGATCGACACCGGTGGCGATCAACTCGCCGACCTGGGCCAGATCGGCCGGCAAGATGGCCACGTCGAGCGGAAGAGTGGTTGCCCGACGAATGGCGCCGATGGCCTGGAGCGTGTCCCGGTAGGCCTCTACGCCGGCCGTCACCTGAATGCAGCATCGGCGCAGCACCCCTTGTTTTTCGGCCAGGGCAAGCCGATCGCATACCCTGGTCAGCGCAAAGGAAGGCCAGATAACCCGCGATAGCGCGCGATCATCGGCCTGACTGTCGCGTCCCTGGGCGCAAAAAGCACAATGCATTGCGCAGCGTCCGCCCAACATCAGGTAGGCAGTTGTCGGTGCAACATCCAGCGGGGCATGGGCGAGTCCGAGCACGGTGGCCGTGCCGCTTGAAACATGAATGGTGTCCAGTTTTCCCTCCGCCTACCATTATAGCCTGTCTGCACGGTCTGGTCAATCGAACGGGTGAACCCAACCCGGTTTTTTGACGATTTCGCCTTTTCCGTCCATAATATTATCGGCTCAAGAGCAAGCCATAGTCATCTTGTTTAAGAAAAACGTAACCGACGCACCCCGATGCGTCGGTCCAAGCGGCATAGGGATGCCGCTTGTTTTCGGATAGATCCTAAGGAGGTCCGATGGGCATCAGTCTTGGTCTTGTGGGGTTAGGCGCTTTTGGACGCGAATTTGCCGATTTATTCATGGCACATCCACTGGTAGATCGCATTGCCTTGTGCGACCGTGATCCACAGCGGATGCGGGCCTTTGCCGAAAAGCCATCATGGCAGGCCAAGTTCAACCCGCGCGATATGTATCCGTCGTTGGATGACATCTGTGCCGGCGATCTAGATGCACTGGTCATCATCACCCAGCATTGGCTGCATGCGCCGCAGGCGATTCAGGCTATGGAAGCCGGCAAACATGTCTACAGCGCCGTGCCGGTCATCAGCATTCCCGACGCAGACGAAATCCTGGAATGGTGTGACCGGCTTGTGACCACCGTCCGTCGCACGGGGATGCACTATATGTACGGCGAGACGACCTATTATCGCCCGGAGGCGATGTATTGCCGTCGTCGCGCGCGGGCCGGCGATTTTGGCAGCTTTGTCTATGCCGAAGGGGAGTATTTCCACGACGTCGACGCCGCGTGCAACCTGCGCCAGGTGCGTCAACACCGCCTGGCCAGCCCGGCAGGAGCAGAATGGCTGGCCGTGGAAGAAAGCTACCGCCGGCGCGGGATCAAGGGGGGGCCGATGCACTATCCAACCCACTCAACCGGCGGACCGATCGGGGTGATGAGGGCGCATCCGGTCAAGGTCTGCGCGTGGGGCTATGTCAACCGCACCGGTGACCCCTACTTTGCCGACGACGCCTTTAGCAATGAAACGGCGCTTTTTCAGATGAGCAACGGCGCAACCATGCGCATTTGCGAATACCGCGAAATCGGTCATCCGGAGCGAGAAACTTTTCGCATCTACGGGACACTGGGCAGCTTTGAAAACAACACCTGGACCGACAAATATACTGTCACACCGTTAACCATCGAAGAAATGCGCGATCCGTTGCCGGATGAAGTTGTGGCAGCGTTCCGCGCAGCAACCGGGCGGGACGATTTTTACGGCGGACATGGTGGCTCGCACGCCTATTTGGTTCACGAGTTTGTAGATGCCGTTGCCCATGACCGTACTCCGGCGATCAACGTGTGGGAAGCCGTGCGCTATATGGCGGCCGGCGCCATGGCACACAAGTCGGCATTGCTGGGCGGAGCCGTGTTGGATGTGCCAGACTGGGGAGATGCCTGAAACCGGGGCTGAAAAACTCCGGCCCGATTCCCTTGCGGCCTACCGGGTCTATTTGTATTTTGACTCTTGCTGTGCCCAAGTCAATGCTTCCTGGGCCGTCGCGCGCCCGTCTACCACCGACTCGATGGCTTGCTGATAAAGACGTAGCGCATCGTACATTTCGTACATGTTGGGCGACATGAACACAATGTGTTCTGCTGAAATGCGCGCCGTGGTGGCAATTTCCTTGCCCAATTTATCTTCGAGTTCTTGGGAGGCGAGCAGCGAACGGCGTGCCGGTATGCCATTTTGAGGCATCTGCCGGGTCAAAAATGAAACCCAGGCCCAACATGCATCCGGATGCCCGGCATTGGCCGCGATCGCATAGCCGGAAACGGTGCCCGGCGTCGCCGACCGGACGCCTTTGGGCAAGGGAGCCATTCCCCACTTGATCGTCCAATCACTCTTGCGAAACCAGCGTCCGCGTTCGGAGAACATACCTGTCCACATCCCCAGCCGACCGTGTTCCAGACCGAGCTGCACATACCCGCCAACACCGTATGCTGCACGCGCCTGCTGCGGAGTTGGGATGACCTGGTGTTCATACATCAATCTGGCGTACCAGTCGACCGCCTCAATCGTCTTGGGCGCGTCAAAGGTGGTGCGTGTTGGGTTGATCAGGTCATCGAAAATCGTCCCACCGTTCTGATAGATCACGGCCAGCAGATCGTTCAGTTCAAAATCAGGTGCATAGCCGTAAATGCCGGCGGCCGGATCGTACATAGCCTGGTCCGTTTGGACAAAGTCATCCCATGTCCATTCGGGCTGAGGGTAGGCGACCCCGTAGCGATCAAACAGCGCACGATCGTAATACATCACCATCAGGTCAAGGGCAAATGGCACGGCCCATATTTGGGTCGAGTCGTCTTCTTTTTTGGCCGTGAACAGATCGAGGGTGTTGGGGTAAAAATCATCACGGTAACTACCTCGACAATGTTAGATTTCCGCGCACCTGCCGGCCTCACCGGAGGCTAAAGCCTCCGGCTCAAAGCCAAAGGGTGCTGAAAGCGCCCTCCACGGC
>Ga0209101_1002082_pt1 | contig 13712 bp, 13 predicted proteins | sample ConPoolayeCmetaG_FD_185481 | JGI IMG/M metagenome (GOLD analysis project Ga0209101, IMG submission 185481) | Hot spring microbial mat communities from California, USA to study Microbial Dark Matter (Phase II) - Cone Pool mat layer C metaG... ... | reverse complement strand
CTGAGGATATATGGCAGAAAATTAGTAGACAGTTGGAAGAAATTAATTTGAGTACTCTACCAACCGGTGAACAATTGGTTGGTCAAGGAGAAAGTTTGGGAGCAGCCTTGCAAGTTTTGGATGGAGAACATCAAGAGGTGGCTGCTATTGTTAATTTAGTTCCAAAAACAACCTTAGATACTGATAATAATCAAGATCATCAAGCATTTAATTTAGATCTATGGCTAATTGATGAAATGGCAGAAAAATTTGCTTGGGAAAAAGATTTAACTTCCGCTTTATCTTTAGGGTTATATGTGGCAACAGAGATGGTTTTAGTTGAAGGAAAAGGAAAACCAAGATTACCGATTTTGGTTAGAACATGATTGAGAAAAAGAAAAAAACAGTTGGTCAAGCCTGGAGAGAATTAACTAGAGGGTATGATGTTTTAGGGAATTTAAATTTTTTGGCGATGGCTTTTCTTGGGTTGGTTTTGGGGTTTGGTAAAAAAGATAAAAGAAATTAAAACACTTTATACGCTTGGTTAAATATTTTAAAGTCAACTTCTTTTTTCCCTTCAAGTTGAACACGTATAACGTGTAACGTATAACGTATAACATCAAAATTCATATCAATAATTTTTAAACGTTTACCATTGGGAAGAAGAGTCCAAATTCCAGGCCAAGGATGTAAACCTCGAAAATAGTTATAAATTATTTGGGAAGAATTTCCAATTTCTAATTTCCAATTTCCCATTTCTTTTAAAATTGGTGGTAGTTCTTCAAACTTTAACGACTCATTTTTTAAGGCTTTTTTAAGAGTAGACAAATGAATAAAACCATCTTGTTTTTTTAAAAGACGAGTATATGTTGCTTGAGAGTGATTTTGAGAGATTAATTTTATTTTATTTTTCCAATTAAATGATTCGTATTTTGTTTTTAGATCCTGAAACAAGTTCAGGATGACATGATAAAATATTTTAAAACCAAGATCAGTTAATTTTTTTTCTAAATCTAGTCGGTGGTCTTTATCTTCGATTTTTAATTTTTCTTGAGCAATAATTGGGCCATGATCGATTTTTTCATCCATTTTTATAATTGTTACACCAGTTTCTTTTTCACCAAAAATTAAAGAATAAGCAATTGGTGAGGGACCGCGGTATTTGGGTAAAAGCGAGGGGTGAATATTCCAAAAACCAAGATTTGGTATCTTAAGGAAATCTTTTGGAATGATTTGAGAGAAAGCATAGACAAGACAAAGATCAAAATTTTTAATTTTTAATTTTAAATTTTTAAATGATTTAAAATTGTTAATTTCAAAAATTTCAATTCCATAACTTTTCGCTATTTTTTTTACTGGTGTTTCCGTTAGAATTTGCTTTCTACCAACTGGCCTGTTAGGTTGAGTAACGACTAATTTAACCTTAGTCAACTTTTTTAGGTTAATATCGTTTAAGACTTTCTCCAAAAAATAAGCCGAAAAATCCGGTGAGCCAAAATATGCAAACTCAAGTTTTGTTTTTGATCTCATTTTAACCTTTATTAAGACTGTCTAAAAACTCTTTGTTGTTTTTGGTTTTAGAAAGTTTTTCAATTAAGGCGGTTAGCCTTTCCTCGTCAGATAATAAAGATAGCATTCGTCTTAAAGTAGAAACTTTTTTTAAAGTTTCTTTATCAAACAAAAGCTCTTCATGGCGTGTACCGGTTTTTTCAATATCAATGGCAGGAAAGATTCTTTTGTCGGCAAACTTTCTCTCCAAATGAAGCTCCATATTACCAGTGCCTTTAAACTCTTCATAAATTAGATCATCCATTCTTGATTCAGTACCAATTAAAGCTGTTCCAATTATTGTCAAACTTCCGCCTTCTTCACAGTTTCTGGCAGCACCTAAAAACTTTTTTGCCGGATACAACGCTTGAGGATCAAAACCACCAGACAAACTTCGACCAGTACCTGGGCTTGAAAGATTTAAAGCCCGTGCTAACCTGGTGATTGAATCTAAAAGGATAATTACATTATGACCAGCTTCGACCAGTCTTTTGGCCCGCTCAAGCGCCATATTAGCTACCTTTACTTGTTGACGGGGGGATTCATCAAAATTAGAGGCTGCTACTTCGCCTTTAATAAATCGCTTAATTTCAGTTACCTCTTCGGGTCGTTCTCCAATTAAAACAGCCATTAGATAGACATCAGGATAATTTTTTTGAATTGCTTGGGCGATTTCTTTTAAAAGAGTAGTTTTGCCGGCTTTTGGTTGAGAGACTATTAAAGCTCGTTGGCCAAAACCGATTGGTGCTAAAAGATCAATAATACGAGTTGATAAAATATCTTTTTCAGTTTCTAATTTAATTTGACGGTTAGGATGTATTGAGGTGAGTTGATCAAATTGTTTACGATTACGACTTTGATCTTCTGTCATTTCTATTCCGTTGATTTTTTTGATTAAAAGAAGCGAATGGAAACGTTCGCCCTCTTTTGGGGGGCGTGCTAATCCATAAATCTCATCACCGCGTCTAAGCCAAAAGCGATGAATTTGGGAGACTGAGACATAGATATCACGATTAGGGTTAACCTCATAATTTTGACGCAAAAAACCATAACCAGAATAAGTAATGTCTAAGACACCTTTAGCTTCATAACTGATTTTTAAATCCTCAGCTAATTTTTCATTAATCGTTTCTTGTTGGGCTTGGGGAGTTTCTTCAATTGGGGTAATTGGTTTTTCTTCGTAGTCTGTAATCATTGAAGAAACATCTAATGGTTTTTCTAAAGATACATCAGACAAAGGATCAGTTTTTTGGTTTTTATTAGTGGTCATAAAGAAAATAAAAATTAATAACTTAAAGAGTAATTATTTTTAAATAAATTAATAAGTGGTTAATTTTTTCCATTATATTAAAAGCTATAAGAATCTCTTAAAGCTTTTTAATTAATTTTTTTTAAAAAAGATATATATATGCAGCGTTTAATATTTTTGTTTTAAAAAAAGATAACATTTTGATCCTCCATAAAGCGTAATCTTGAACTTTTTCCCTTAACTAAAAATGGGGAGGTGCTCTTTAATAACCACAGTTATCAAAGAAGTCACCTTATACCCCGACTAAGTCGGGATTACCCTAATTTTAGATTGCGTAGAGAAAAAGTTTTCAAATTGCATCGCTTTTGGAGGATCGAAATAAGTATACTAAATTAATCATTATTTTGTCAAATGAAAATTAAATTACTTTTAATAGTCGGAAAAATAAAAAGGATAAAAAGTAAAAAAGAACCACTTGAAAAATTGATAAATACAAAGTTAAAAATATTGTTATAATAGCCAGAATAAAAAATGCTTCGTTATGAATAGAAGGAAGAAGTCCTTTGGTTATAAGAATTAAGATAGTAATTGTCAAAAGAGTTTTTTTATCAAACAACCAAATATTCCAACCAAAAAATAAAGATGATAATAAAATAACGGAAGCTAAAATTAAAAAGATTTCCTTGGTGTCAAAATAAAAAGGACCAAGATACATATATTTATTTTATGCAAATTTTTATTTTAAATACAAGGGGGAATTTATTTTGTAACGCCTAACGTATAAAATTTTTGTAAAGAATAGTTTAAACTTAGCGTAAAAATTGTGTAAACATGTTAAATTAATTTTAAATTTTAAATTCTTAAACTAATTTTTAATATAGATAATCATTATAGATAATCATCAATAATTGAGTTAATTTTATTTACTAGCTTCTTTTGGGGCGATTAAAATTTCTGAAGTTTTAGTTGATTCTTTAATCTCAAAACCAACCGGATATTTAAATCGAAGACCCCAACGACGACTTTTATATTCTTCAAAAATAAAATTTGTTGGACTTGGGGTAGGGGTGGGTTTTTTTGTTGGAGTGATTGAAAGAAGAAAATCAAACACTTTATTGGTTTTTTCCACCCTCTGGCCGTATCGAAAACCTAAAACAAAGAAAAGAATTAAAAGAAGAATAACAATAAAAACTAAAGTTTTTGGTTTAAATATAATTGAAGATTGACTCATAAATAAAGTTTATCTTTTTTTTAAAAATTTTTTCAATAATATTTTTTAACTGAATTAAAATAGAACAGTTATATTATTTTAATTAAATTTATTAATAAAAAAGATTACTAGAACAAAATAAATTTATTCATAAATTTTATTTATGATCACTCAAAAGATTTTTAATTACCTCCTCAATTTTTTCATCTTCAATTACTAAATCAAGGTAATCGATTTTATTGTTAATATAACCAATAACTTTGGGTAAAAATTTTTTTTGAATACGAAAGACCGCTTTGGGAAATTGATAGTTGATCAATTGACCAATTTTTAAAAGCGCTTCTTTTTTAATCTCTTTTTCCAAAATCAAGGAGACATACTTAACTTGGGAAAACTTTTGAAAGATCGAAACCAGACTACCATCATACAAAATTTTTCCCTTATTGATGATAATCAGTCGTTTAGCCAATCTTTTTACATCTTCAAGATAATGACTGGTTAAGATAATTGTTGCTTGAAACTCTTTTTGATAGCTTTTAATAAAATTGCGAATGGCTTCTTGAGAAAATATATCAAGACCAATGGTTGGTTCATCTAAAAAAACGATTTTTGGTTGATGAAGGAGGGCGGCGATAAATTCCATTTTCATTCGCTCGCCCAAAGAAAGCATTTTTACTGGTTTTTGGATTAATTTTTCTGCTGATAAAATAGTTGTTAATTTTTGAAGATTTTTTTTAAATTTTAGGTCATTGATTTCGTAAATTGCTTTATTTAATAAAAAAGTATCAATTGCCGGTAAGTCCCAGATAAGTTGATTACGTTGACCCATAACAAAAGAAATTTGTTTTAAAAAAGCTTCTCTTTTTTCAAAAGGAGAAAAGCCTAAAACAGAAACTTTTCCTGATGTTGGATATAAAATTCCAGATAAAATTTTTAAAGTAGTAGTTTTTCCAGCACCATTGGGACCAATAAATCCAACTAATTCATTATCATCGATAGTAAAAGAAACTTTGTCAAGCGCTAAGACATCTTCGTATTTTCTAAAAAAAATATCATTGATTAGATTACCGGTTTTTCGATAGATTTTATAGATTTTAGTGAGATTTTTGACGTTTATCATAATTAAAAATCTTATAAAGGACTTTCCTTGTTTAAGGAAAGTCTTTTTTTTATCCCCCTGCTGATTGATATTTTTTTAACCCAATTTGCCAAAAGTAAATTGATAATGATAACAAGAAAAAAGCAATAAAAAAAGCAAAAAGGATGTTTTTAAAACTTAAAAAATTAAAAAGAGATTTTACCGGAAAGGTAATCATTACTCCAATTGGGATAATAAAGGTTAAAACAAAACTAATTGTTTGTTGGTAAATCTCAACCGGAAAACGACCTAAATTTAAGATATCACGATAAATCATAATAGCGTTGTCAACTTCGGTAGTTAAAAGTCCAAAAGATAGAACAAAAATATGAAAGGCAGTGGTAATAATTAAACCATTAACAACTAAAATTAAGTACCAAAAAAATGAAAGAAACAAAATATTTTCTTTTAAAATAAAAAAAAGAAGAAGAAAAAAATAGGGAATCAAAAGTAAAAAATCTAAAAAATCAACTCCACCGATTAAAACTCGCAAAAAAGGATGATAAGGTTTGATTAAAATTAAGTCTAGGTTACCAGAGATAACCAAAGGTCTAAAACGATAGACTTCTCGGTATAAAACTTGAGAAAAAGTATCGATAAAATTAAAAGTAAGATATAAAATAATAACTTGTTTTAATGACCAACCTAAAATATTATTGGTTTTTGAAAAAATAAGAAAAATTAACCCAAAAAGAAGAACAAAACGCAAGATTTTGGCTAAAGTAAAAAGAAATAGTGCCTGTCGACTTTGAGTAGTATTTTTTAGTGATTGATAGCTAAATAAAAGAAAAATTTTTAAGTTTCGTTTAATTTTTTTTAACATATTTTACCTTCCCCAAAAAGAAAAATTTTTTAATCCTTTTTGCCATAATATTTTAGAAAGAAAAAAAAGAGTAGTTAAGTAAAAAATACTCATAAAAAAAAGAAAATTAAAATCAATTTTATTAATTAAAGTTTCCGGCGAGGAAATCATTTTTACTGGTAGAAAAAAAAGATAAGGGAATGGGGTAAGAAGAATTATAGAAAAAAGTTTTTTTGGTAAAAGATCAAGAGGAAAAAAACTTCCTGAAAGAATTGAAATTAAAATAAAGAAAATAAATCTTGGGGCCCAAACTTCAGTTGACCAAAAAGATAAAAAAGAGATTAAAAGATTGAGATAAAAACTTAAAAAAAGACCAATCAATAAAAAGGATAAAAAAGGTAAAAAAAAATTAAAATTTAATTGAGGTAAAGTAAAAGAAAAAACAGAAAAAAATATAATTATTTCTAAAAAGGATAAAGCAAAATTCAAAATTTTATCAGCCAAATCACGAAAAAAATAATAATTAAAAAAAGACATTGGTTTTAAAATAAGATTAATAATTTCGCCATTTTGTATTTGGCTGGTAATATCTACAGTTCTTGTTCCTAAAATAAAGTAAGACAAAAGATGAGAAAAAAAGAAGTAAGAAATGATTGATTTTTCTTCATATCCGGTAAAATTTTTTATTTGTTTAGTAACTGTAAGCCAAAGAAAAAAGGGAACTAAAAAACTAATTAAAACACGAATACGCCAAATCAAAAAATTTAAGCGATAGGTGAAATATTCTTTTAAGGTTAGAACAAAAACGAAAAGATATTTGCGCATAAAGAAATTATAATACGAATAATTTAAATGAGAGATCAGATAAAAGAAATCAGATTACATAAACGAGAAGAACTAGAGAAATTGGGAAAATTTTTTATTTGATAAATTAGAAGAATTCGAATAAATCAGAAGAAGTTAACCTTTATAAAAATTATCCAAAACTAACCATTAAAATTTTTCTCTAATAAAATTAAAATTAATTATTAAATACTACGCTAATTTTATTTGGGTTTTTATAAAAGTAAGAAATAAATGGGTAAATTTAACAAAATTAAGCAATCTTCTTGTTTTGTTAAAGAATTAGAGGGTTTTAAAAAATATACTTGACAAAGATTTGAATATACTATATACTACTATATAGTATATGAAAAAAACTCAAAATTTATCTGATAATTTTGAAAGCCAAACTAAAGATAAAGAAGTTAAGAATCAAGGTTTTACGATAAGAGTCAATCGGATTATTGGTCAGCTTAGAGGAATAGAAAAAATGGTCAAAAAAAATCGGTCTTGTGAAGAGGTTTTACAGCAGATTTCGGCGGTAAAAAAAGCAATTGATGGTTTATCTAAGGAAATTGTTATTTCTGATATTTGTCGGATTTTACCACAGGATAAGACTCAAGAGATAACTAAAATGGTAGAAAGGGCGATTAGTTTATAATTATTAAGTAAAAAATTAGGAAGGATTATCCTCATAGAGGATAATCCTCCAAGTGAGTAACAATATAATACCTTGGGATCCTGGAATGGGAAGTATGTTTGTTTATTGATAAGTTTTAGAAGTTAGGTGTTAGAATAAATATGGAAAACGTAATCATTATTGGTAGCGGACCGGCCGGGCTTTCGGCCGCAATTTATTTGGCCAGGGCAGGATTATCTCCTTTAGTTTTTGCTGGTTCTCCTCCTGGAGGGCAGTTGACTTTAACCTCTGAGGTGGAAAACTTTCCTGGGTATGATTCGATTTTGGGAGGAGAGTTAATTGATAAAATGAGAAAACAAGCAGAGAAATTTGGGACAAAAATAATTGATCAAAATATATCAAAAACTATTCTTTCTAAATCAAAAAAAGAAGTTTTTACTGCTGAAAAAAGTTATACAGCTAAATCTTTAATCATTGCAACTGGTGCTAAAGCTTTGTGGCTTAATGTACCGGGCGAACAAGAGCTTTTGGGAAAAGGGGTTTCTGCTTGTGCTACTTGTGATGGATTTTTTTTCAAAGACAAAATAGTTGCTGTAATTGGTGGTGGAGATACAGCAATGGAGGAGGCCTTGACCTTAACAAAGTTTGCTAAAAAGGTTTATATTATTCACCGTCGTGATAGTTTTCGAGCTTCAAAAATTATGCAAGAGCGTGTTTTTGCCAGTCCTAAAATTGAGATTATTTGGAATACAACGGTTGAAAGCGTAATAGGAAAAGATCGTCTTGAAGGAATAAAAATTAAATTAATATCGCCTGATAGTCAAAGTTTACCTCAGTTTAAGACATTAGAAATTGATGGTTTATTTGTTGCTATTGGTCATAAGCCTGATACTGAGATTTTTTCTGGACAAATAGAATTGGATGAGAAAGGGTATGTAATTAATACAGCTCGATTAGCAATGGAGATGATGAAGTTAAAAGTTAAAAATCAAAAGTCAAAAGTTACAATTAAAAATGAAAAAAATGAAAAATTGGAAAAAATCGTTGATAAATTTGATTTTGACTATCAGATGCTAACATCAGTTCCTGGAGTTTTTGCCGCAGGAGACTGTGTTGATATTTATTACCGTCAAGCAGCAACCGCTTCTGGGATGGGAGTTGCTGCAGCTTTAGAAGTTGAGAGATGGTTAGAGGAAAATAAATTGTTATGAATTTTAAAAAAGTTATCTCTTATGGAAAACCAAGGAAAAAAAATGCTTGAGTCTGCCCAAGCTTTAATAAAAAAAACAGCAGAAAAAATGGGTTTAAAAGAGAAAATAATTAAAAGATTGATTGAGCCGGAGATGGTCCATGAGTTTAACTTTCCGGTAAAAATGGATGATGGAGATTTAAAAATTTTTAAAGGTTGGCGAATACAGCATAATAGCGCTTTAGGACCTTATAAAGGCGGGATTCGTTTTCATCCGGATGTTTCCCGTGAGGAAGTGCAGGCTTTAGCAACTTTAATGTCTATAAAATGTGCAGTAGCAGGTCTTCCTTATGGGGGGGCAAAAGGTGGGGCGGCGGTTGATCCAAAAAAACTATCATCGCAAGAACTGGAAAGATTTTCAAGAGAGTATGTGAAAAAAATTGCTTATTTTATTGGAGAAGATGTCGATGTGCCAGCGCCAGATGTTAATACCAATCCTCAGATTATGGCTTGGATGATTGATGAGTATCAAAAAATTAAAAGTTTTCAATCAAGAGCGACATTTACTGGAAAGCCTGTGTCAATGGGAGGAAGTTTAGGAAGAACTGAGGCAACTGGAAGGGGAGGAGTAATAATTTTAAAAGCATTAATTGAGAAATTAAAATCTCAAATTCTAAATTCAAAAAATCTAGAATTTGGTGCTTGGAGATTAGAATCTCCCCGATTAACAATTGGGGTTCAGGGATTTGGTAATGTTGGTTATTACTTTGCTAAAATTGTTTCGGAAGTTGGCTTTAAAGTTGTTGCTATATCTGATTCTAAGGGTGGAATTGTTAAAACTAAAAACGACAGTAAAAAAATAAAAATTAATGAGTTAGAAGGTTTGGATATTCCATTGGTTATGAAATGTAAAAAAGAAAAAGGAATTTTGGCTGGTTGTTATTGTGCTGGGGGAGTATGTGATACAAAAGTTGGAAAAATAATTACTAATGAAGAACTGCTTGAATTACCAGTTGATATTTTAGTCCCAGCTGCTTTAGAAAATGTAATTAATGAAAAAAATATGAAAAATATAAAAGCAAAAGTGATCATTGAGATGGCCAATGGTCCAGTTACCGAGGAAGCCTATCAATATCTAACAGAAAAAGGAGTTATTATTATTCCTGATGTTTTGGCTAATTCTGGGGGGGTCACAGTTTCATATCTTGAGTGGGTACAAAACAAAACTTCTTATTATTGGAGTGAAAAAGAAGTTAATCAAAAGCTTGAAGTTATGATGAAGAGGGCGTTTGAAGCGATTTGGGAAAAGTCTATTGAAAAAAAAATTCCCTTAAAACAAGCCGCATTTGAAGTGGCTATTGAGCGAATTGTTAGTGCTATGGTATAATATATTAATGAATTTATTCTCTGAAATAAAAGAGTTTTTTGTTTTTTTTAAAGATTATTTAATTGAAAAAGCGTTTATTTTTGGGAAAAATTTTGAAAAACTTAAAAATTTAATTGTTGCTTTATTAATTGTTAAACGAGGAAAATATAGTAGTTCTTTTTTAAACACTTCTTTTATTTTTTTAATTTTAGCGGCAATTATCGTTGGTCCATTGATTGCTGAAAACAATCCTTTAATTTCTGAAGAGAAAAGAGCACTAAAAACTGCTGTTATTGCTTATAATCCTTACGAAACTTCGATTAATACAATTGTTTCTAATAAACCGGAAGTGGTTGATTACGAAGTAAGATACGGGGAGACTTTGGCTTCAATTGCTTCTAAATTTGGAATTTCAGTTGATAGTATTAAATGGTCAAATAATCTAAAAAATGATCTAATTAAACCTAGACAAATATTGAAAATTCCACCAGAAGAAGGTGTGGTTCACAAGGTTTCAGCTGGAGAAAACATTTATTCAATAGCCAAAAAGTATGATGTGCCAGCACAGAATATTGTTAATTTCCCAATGAATGATTTTGTTGATTTAGATAACTTTACTTTAGCTGTTGGTCAGTATCTTTTTGTTCCCGGAGGAAAAGTTTTAGAAAAACCAGTCCAGACAGTTTCTCGTTTTGTTGCGCAGATTCAAGCTGGTGTTCGAGGAACATCAAGTTTTATTTGGCCAACCTCAGGATCAATTACCCAATATCCAGTGTGGTATCATATGGCGGTTGATATTGCTAATCCGTCATCTCCAGCGATTTTGGCAGCTGATTTTGGCACTATCTCTTATGCTGGTTGTTTGTCTTGGGGGTATGGGTGTCATGTTGTAATTGATCATGGTAACGGCTATCAGAGTTTATATGCTCATTTATCTCGTTATGATGTTGAAGCAGGACAAACAGTTTCTCAAGGTCAGGTTATTGGAGTTATGGGATCAACTGGACGTTCAACCGGTGTTCATCTTCATTTTGAAATTCGTCAGGGAGGTCAACTTTTGAACCCGTTGAGTTTTTTAAAATAAAGAGTAAAATAAAGAGGATTATTCTAAAGAGGATAATCCTCCTTTTAGGTTTTTTTATCAATAAAAACTTCTTATTTGTAGATTGTAGGCTATTGAAAATTAATTTTTATCTATTTATGATTTAAATTATGCCGGGAAAGAACGTTATTAAAACGTATATCGAAGGAGGATTTTATCATATTTATAATCGCGGAGTTAATAAAAATAATATTTTTTTAGATGAGATTGATTATAAGACTTTTTTATATTCTTTAAAAATTTATCTTCTACCAAAAGAAAAATTGATAAACGAATTAAAAGAAGAGGATTTAATTAACGAAATTTTACCCATTAATAATTTTTTTAATCAGATAGAATTAATTTGTTTTTGTTTAATGCCAAATCATTTTCATCTTTTGTTGCGACAAAAAGATAGATTTTCTCTTGAGTTTTTTATGCGGAGTTTGGCTTCAAAATATGTGAGATATTTTAATCAAAGACATAAAAGAGTAGGTCATCTTTTTCAAGGAATATATAAAGCTGTTTTAATTGAAACAGAAGAGCAGTTAATTCATACTTCAAGATATATTCATCTTAATCCAAAAGAGATTTTAAAAGACTCTTTCCTTATCAATTATCGCTGGTCAAGCTATTCATCTTATGTAAAAAATTACAGAGTGGAATGGCTTAAAAAAGATTATGTTCTTTCCTATTTTAATCAGGTTAAAGGTTATGGTTTTTCGTCTTATCAAGGTTTTGTTGAGGGATATAAAGAAAAGAGTGAATATCAAAAATTAGGATATAAAAAATTAATCCTTGATGAGGATCATTAATGAGTCATTAATGAGGATTATCCTCAAAGAGGATAATCCTCATTATTGGGCTTCAGGACTGGCTTCTTTTGGTAATTGAATTTGTGGGGTGGTGGTTGGAATCGGGCTTGGTAAAGTTAGCTTTGGCTCAGTTTTTTCTTCGCTTGTTGTTTGTTCTTCCTCTGTTGGCAATTTCTTTTTAAACTCTTCTAATTCTTTTTTGGCTTTTTCGTAGTCAACTCTATCTTTTTTAGGATCTAAGAGTCGGGTGACGTTTTCCATCGCCGAAACTGCTGCTTGATAGTTTTGTTTTTGGAAGTTTGCCCACGCTAAGTTGTAATAAGCATTAGGCCAGTCGGGTTTCAAAACAACGGCTTGTTCAAAGATTTTAGTAGCTTCTTCAAAGTTACCCAAAGAGTAATAAATTCCACCTAAATTTAAACGATAAGTTGGATTTTGAGGGTCGGCGACAATCGCCCTTTGATAGGCAGAGATTGTCCAAATATCGGCTCCTTGTGTTGTATTGATGATGCTTCGATAAATTTGGGCTAAGTTTTCCCAATTTAAAGCTTTTTGAGAATTTAAAGTAATTGTGGCTTTACCTTCGTTAATAGCTGCTTGAATCGCTTGAGAAATACTTTGTCGATCTTGTTCTGATAGTTTTTGGGTTTTTTGATTATCTTTATTTTGATTTACTTTATTAGCAATGTTGTTGGCTAAAAGAAGATTTAATTGGGAAAAATTTATACGATAACGTTCGATGTAGGGATTTAAAATTACTGCTTGACGCATATTATCGTAAGTTTCTTTAGCATTATTTTTAACCATTCCATCTAATGCCTTTTTAAAATAAATCTCTGAGAGATAAGAGCGGGCAAGAAGGTAACCAATGACGCCTATAAAAATAAAGGAAGTAAAGATAGTTATTATATAAAAAGGTAGTAAATTATTGAGGTTAATTTCGTTATTAGAAGAAGGAACATGAGCAATTTCTTTATGTGATAATTGTGCCATCATCAAAAATAATAAAAACCAAGTGATTAGTGATGGAGGAAAGAGTAATAAAGACATAAATAAATAAGCAAAGGAAAGCTTTAGAACCGGTTTAAACTTATTAGAACTGTTTGAAATTAGTTTTTTAACAATCGAAATAAAAATAATAGTAAAAGCAATAAAACCTAAAATACCAGTTTCGGTAAAAATATGTAAAATTGCCGAACGAGAATAATTAAATGAATAAATTTGCCAAAGAGGTGATTGGTTATAAGCAATATCTTTTACGCGCGTAAAAATTGATGAAAAATTATCAACGCCGATGCCAAAAAAAGCAGTAATTGGGTTTTTTAAGATTTCAACCGCGGCATACCATGAAAGACGAAAAGGGGGAAGATTAGTTAAAACTGATTGAAATTGGTTGGAATTAGTGTAAATTGGTTTAAGAAGTGAATAAAGAGTAAGAGATAGAGCGGTGAGAAGTAGTGTTAAGGAGAAAGTATTAAGTAGTAAGGATTTATTTTTTAATTTTTCATTATTTTGTTCTTGTTTTAAAATTTGTAAAAGATTAACGAGCGTAAAGAATCCTAAAAATATAGCTAAATCGAGTTGACTACCAATTGGAGTAAAATTGGGGGTTTTAAGAAATAGTAAAGATTGAGGTAAATCGATATTTTTAAAAGGTTGGAAGAAAAAGACAATCGTTAAAATTGAAAGAAATAGGCTAGAAATAGAGAGAGATAAATATAAATTAAAAGAGACGCGAGAAAGGTAGAAATAAATAATGGTAAGAGAAAAGAAAGTTAAAAGACCAAAGTTTGGGTTTAAAACTGCTTGTATTTTGTTGGGAGAAGATAAAACAATCGAGATCATTAAACTCAATAAAAACAAAACTAAAAGA
>Ga0209101_1002081_pt1 | contig 13721 bp, 8 predicted proteins | sample ConPoolayeCmetaG_FD_185481 | JGI IMG/M metagenome (GOLD analysis project Ga0209101, IMG submission 185481) | Hot spring microbial mat communities from California, USA to study Microbial Dark Matter (Phase II) - Cone Pool mat layer C metaG... ... | reverse complement strand
CCAGGGACCTATCGGCACTCCCAACCTGGTCGCCCCGGTCAACGAGTTCCATGCCTTTCCGACCGGCAACCACCAGGAGCGCTACTTTCCCACCGCATACAGGGTCTATGGCGAGTTCATCGCCAAGGAGTATGCCTTCGAACGCACCACCTGCCCGGGCTGCCCGGTACGCTGTCGGCTCCATGTGCGCGTCGACGGCCAGGAGTGGGATGCGCCGGAGTATGAGAGCTTGTGGGCCTTTAGCGGCAACAACCGCTGCGATGACTACGGGCTGATTTGCCGCGCTGTGACCCTGTGCAACGAACTGGGCCTGGATACGATCTCTGCCGGCAGCACCGTCGCCTTCTATCGCGAGCTCACCAATACGATGGACGATCCGGCCAACATCCCCGAAATCCTGCACATGATCGCCTACCGCCAGGGCGACGGCGATATCCTGGCCCGCGGCACGCGCGCCGCCGCTGCCTACTGGGGCGTCGACTACGCCATGCAGGTCAAGGGCTTGGAACTGGCTGCCTACGATCCGCGCAAACTCACGGGCATGGCCATCTCCTATGCCACGACCAACCGCGGCGGCTGCCACAGCCGGGCCTGGACCGTTGGCGACGAGCTTTCCGGACGCGACTTCTCCGGCGAGGAGTTGGCCGACCTGGTCTTTCGCTATGCCAACGCCGGCTGTGTCCGCGACTCTCTGATCATGTGCACCTTTCTGGTGGGGCCGACCTGTTCCTTCTACCCCCAGGCCCTTTCCGCCGTCTTGGGCCAGACGGTCACTGAGGAAGAAGTCACCCGCGCAGGCGAACGCATCTATACCCAGGAGCGCATGCTGAACGTGCTGCGGGGCGTAGACGCCGCGCAGGACACGCTGCCCCGGCGTATCCTGGAGGGCTTGGTGGCCCCGGACAAGTTCCGTGATGGTATGGCTGCCTACTATCGCCTGCGCGATTGGGACAGCAACGGCCGGCCGTCCGACCGCAAGATGGCCGAGTTGGGACTGGACCACCTGGTCGGTCTGCACTAAGCAGCGTGCGGTCGCAAGTGAGGAGTGCCATGAAGATTGGGGCGAAATTGGCAGTGACCATGACCGAACGAGGCGTCATCCGTGATCCGTTGATCGAGATCCAGGGGCAGCGGATCACGGATGTCCGCGCCGATGCGGCTGGCCAGCCGGTGGACATCTATGTCGACGGGATCATCCTTCCGGGGCTGATCAGCACGCATACCCACCTGCACGGCCTGGTTGCCTATGGCCACCCGGTGCCGGCTCCGTCCGGCTTCTGGCCCTTCCTCAAGGACTACTGGTGGCCCTTTGTCGAGGACGTGCTCTGCACCGACGACATCGTCAGCATGGTGGCCTATGCCTCCATCCTGCACCTGAAGAATGGCTTTACCTGCTTCTGTGACGTGATGGAAGCGCCCTATGCCGAACCCGGCTTTATGCTGGCCGAGGCCGAGGCCATCGAGCGCACCGGGGCCCGCGCCTTTGTCTCGAACGAGGCCACCGAACGGGCCGGCCCGGAAGTGGCCCGCAAGCTGCTCGAGGAGAACGAGCGTATCCTGGGCCTGCGTGGGTTGGTCCGCGGGCTGATGAGCGTTCACACGACCTTTTCCTGTAGCGGCCCCTATATCCAGCAGGCCAAGGAAATCGCCCGGCGCCACGGAGCCCTTTTCCAGCTCCACGTGTCGGAGGGCGCCTACCACGTCGAGGATACGCTGAAGCGCTTCAGCCAGCGGCCGGTGCCTTACCTGCGTGACCTGGGCGTGCTCGATGCCCACACCCTGGCCTCGCAGTGCGTCCACCTGGACGACGAGGAAATTGCCATCCTGGCCGATACGGGGACCAAGGTTACCCACAATCCCGTCTCCAACATGGAGATTGGCGCCGGAGCGGCCCCACTATCGCGTATGCTCCGGGCCGGCATCGACGCCAGCCTGGGCGATGACGGCTTTGTCCGCGCCTTTGACCCCTTTGTCAACATGAGCACGACCCTCCTGTTGCACTCCCTGATGACGCCCGGCGAGATCTCGGCGGCGGACGTCCTTTCGCTACACACCACCCGGGCGGCCCGGGCGCTGCACCTTGAGGCCGGGGCCATCGCCCCCGGCCTGTTGGCCGACCTGGTGCTGCTGCGCAACAGCGCGCCGTCCCCGCTGTTGCCCGAGAACGCCGTCTACCACCTGGTGGTGGGTGCGCTGAGCGGCGACGTCAGCCACGTCATCGTCGACGGCCGTGTGGTCGTCGCCGACGGCCAGGTCAAGACAGCGGACGAGGAAGAGGCGCGCGCCCGTGCTGCCCGGACGATCGGCAATCTTTGGGCCGGCGCGCGGCGCTGAACCCCTATCCAGGAGCGTTTACCATGTGGCAGGAATACATCTTGGCGACCTCGGTAGAAGAGGCCCTCCAGTCTTTGGCCCGCTGGCAGGGGCAGGCGCGCATCATCGCCGGGGGCACCGACCTGGTGCTGAATGTCCGCGAAGGCAAGATATCCCCGGCCTGCGTGGTCGACATCACCACCATCCCCGGCATCGATGCCATCGAGGAGCAAGGTGAGTGGGTGCTCGTTGGAGCGGCGGCCACATTTCATCACCTCTGGACTTCGCCGCTGATCAACGCCCAAGGCCATGTCCTGGCCGAAGCGGCCCGTTCGGTGGGCGCCTGGGCCATTCAGAACGTCGGCACGCTGGGGGGCAATGTCGTCACCGCTCTGCCGGCCGGCGATGGCAGCATTGCCCTGTTGGCCCTGGGGGCAGAGGCCGAAATCGCTCGGTTCGACGGCCGGCGCTGGGTGGCTGTCTCCAGCCTCTATGCTGGTCAGGGCAGATCGCGGCTCGACCCCACCCGCGAGATGATAACTCGCTTTCGCTGGCGACGGGCCGCCGCCCGCCAGTCCTCGGCCTACGAGCGGATCGCCAAGCGCGAGACCATGGCCTTGCCCATTGCCTGCTGCGGGGTCGAGCTGCAACTGACCGAGGACCTGCAACACATTGCCTGGGCGCGCGTCGCCCTGGGCCCTGTGGCTGATACCCCCTTCCGCGCTGTCTGCGCAGAGGACGCCCTGCGCGGAGCCGCCTGCGAGGACGCCGTCTATGTCTATGCCGCTGAACAGGCTGCCTACGCCTGCACGCTACGCTCCAGCCGCTTGCGGGCCAGCAAGGAGTATCGCGAGAGGGTAGTTGAGGTCCTCTTTCAGCGGGCTCTCCGGCGGGCCGTGGAGGCTGCCCGTCTTGGGACCGTCCCCAACGTTGCTGGGCGATTCCCGCATGGGCGACCGTGGTCGGACGGCGCTGCAGCGGGGCCGTTATCAGGCGGCGTTACCTTCTATCTCAACGGCCGGGAACTGACCCTGCAATCGCTCCCGGGGCTCTCTCTCGCCCAGGCTCTGCGCGAGCAGTTGCAGTTGACCGGTACCAAGATTGGCTGCGACGAGGGGGACTGCGGGGCCTGCACCGTGCTGGTCGACGGCCAGTTGGTCACCTCCTGCATCTATCCGCTCTACAAGGTGCATGGCCGCCACGTCCAGACGATCGAGGGTGTGGCCCGCGATGGTCTCCTACACCCCGTCCAGCAGGCTCTCGTGAAGAACGATGCCATCCAGTGCGGCTTCTGCACGCCAGGGATGGTACTGGCGGCCATTTCCCTTCTGGAGCAGGTCCCGGACCCCTCGCCCGAGGAGATCAAGCAGGCGCTCAGCAACAACTACTGCCGCTGCACCGGCTATACAAAAATCGTCGACGCCGTGCAAGATGCCGCCGCAGTGCTGCGCGGCGCCAGGAGCGAACCCTCCGGAAAGGCGGTCCCGCGAAAGGACGCCTATAACCGCGTCACGGGCGCGGAACGTTACGCCGCGGATATGCGCCTTCCGGGGATGCTCCACGGCAAGATCGTCTGGAGCGCCTTTCCGCACGCCCGCATCCTGCGCCTCGACACAAGCAGGGCCGAGCAGGTGCCAGGTGTGGTGCGAGTCCTGACCTATCGCGATGTGCCGGGCAAGAACCTCTTCGGCTCGATGGGCTACGATCAGCCGGTGCTGGCCGAGGAGCGGGTGCTCTTCTTGGGCGAACCGCTCGCCGTTGTCCTGGCTGAGACGGAGGAGGCGGCCGAAGAGGGAGTACGGCAAGTCGTGGTCGATTACCAAGAACTGCCGGTCATCGCCACGCCCCAGGAAGCGCTGCAGCCAGGCGCCCCTGTGCTCAAAGGCCCGGACAACGTCTTTCACCGCACCCGCGTAGCCAGGGGCGACGTCGCAGCCGGCTTCGCCCAGGCCGACGTGATCATCGAGGGCGACTACGCGACCCAGGCTATCGAACACGCCTTCCTGGAGACGGAGAGCGGTCTCGCCGTCGTGGAGGACGGTATCGTCACCGTCTATGAGGCCACACAGTGGCCGCCGGGAGACCGCATGCAGGTGGCCGATGTCCTGGGCCTACCCCAGGAGAGGGTGCGTATCGTCCAGACGCCGGTGGGCGGGGCCTTTGGTGGCAAGATGGACTGCACGTTACAGCCCCTGCTGGCGCTGGGAGCCTACCTGACCGGCCGGCCGGTCAAGATGGTCCTGACCCGCCCCGAGTCGATCCGCATGCATGTCAAACGTCACCCCTACTTCATGCACTACAAACTGGGCGCCACCCGCGATGGCCGGCTGGTGGCCCTGGAGGCCACCCTGCTGGCCGACGGCGGTGCCTACCGTTCCACGACCGATGACGTCCTGGAGCAGGCCACCGTCTTTTCCTCGGGACCCTACGCCATTCCCAATGTCTTGGTCACCGGCATCGCCGTACGCACCAACAACGTCCCCTCCGGGGCGATGCGCGGTTTTGGGGCCAACCAGCCCTGCTTCGCCATGGAATCGCAGATGGACCAGTTGGCGCGGGCCTTGCAGATGGACCCCTTTGAGCTGCGCCTGCGCAATGCGCTCGATGTCGGTTCCGAACTGGTCACCGGGCAGGTCCTGCGCCACAGCGTCGGCGCCAAACTTGTGCTGGAGGCGGCGCGGGCCGAGCTGAAGAGGACGCGCCTGCCGCAGCCACGGCCGGGCAAGCGCCTGGGCATCGGGGTGGCGGCCGGCACCAAGAACGTTGGCCTGGGCATCGGCGGGGATGACAGCGTCGTCTATGCGGCGCTGGAGTTGCGGCCTGACGGCACGGTGCTCCTGCGTCACGGGGCTATCGATTTGGGCCAGGGTTCGAATACCGTGATGTGCCAGATCGCCGCGCGGACGATCGGACTGCGCTATGAGTGCATCGAGCACCTCACTGGCGACACGGCGCGGGCAGCGGATGGCGGCATCACTGCCGCTTCGCGCCAGACCTTTATCACCGGCCGGGCCATTCAGGAGACGGGCCGGCGCTTCAAGGAGCAGCTGCTGGAGCGTGCCGCTGCCGCTTGGGGGGTTGAGGCGGAGAATCTGCTGCTGACCGAGGAAGGGCAGTTCATCAACGTGAAGCAGGAAGTGGTCGTTGGCGACCTGGCGGGCTTGGCCAAGATCGCCGGCAGAGAGGGCCAGCCGATCGCCGTGTCCTACTACTATGCCCCACCCAAGACCTACCGCATCCTGTCCCCCGAAAAGCGCGCCGAGATGGGGCTCAGCGATGACGATTACCTGAACTACCTGGCCCTCTGCTACATGTGCCAGGTGGCCATCGTCGAGGTGGACGAGGAGACCGGGCAGGTGGACGTGCTCAAGGTGATTGCCGCGCACGACGCCGGCGTGGCCATCAACCGAACGGCTATCGAGGGGCAGATCGAAGGGGCGGTCTTTATGGGTATCGGCTATGCGCTCACCGAGGAGTTTGTGCAGGAGCGGGGATGGATCCTCAGCGACAGCCTGCACAAGATTGCCTTGCCGCGCAGCACGATGCCGACGGCGGTCGTGCCGATTATCGTCGAGGACCCCGACCCGCAGGGACCGTTCGGTGCCAAGGGGCTGGCCGAGGCCGGCGCCGTGCCCACCGCACCGGCGGTATGCAACGCCATCTTCGACGCCGTGGGGGTGCGCATCCGCGAGCTGCCGGCCACCAAGGACAAGGTTCTGTTGGGCCTGCTCACACTGCAACAGAGCAGTGGGGCGTAGCGTGAAGCAAAGGAGAGAACCATGAATCAGCAGGAGATCGCTCAGGTTCGGCAGTTCGACTCGGAGTACGTCTGCCAGCTCTTTCCCAACCCCAAGGACATCCTGGCGGTGGAAGGCCGAGGCTGCACCTTGCGCACGGCCGAGGGTAAGGAGTACCTCGACCTGATCGGCGGCATCGCCGTTGTCGCCACCGGTCACTCCCATCCCAAGGTGGTGGAGGCCATCTGCGAGCAGGCCCGCCACCTCATCCACGGCAATGCCTTTGGCAACTTTATCTACCCCGTCCAGGTGGAGCTGGCCCAGCTGATCGCCGAACGGGCACCAGGCAACCTGGAGAGCACCTTCTTCTGCAACAGCGGTGCCGAGGCGGTGGAAGGGGCGATCAAACTGGCTGTCAAGGCGACACGCCGCAAGAAGCTGATGTATTTTACCCGCGCCTTTCACGGACGTACCTACTTGGCGCTGTCGGTCAGTTCCAAGCGCCTGTACAAGGACCCCTTCGAACCGCTCTATCCTTGGGCGGTCGAGGTGCCCTTCAACGACATCGACTGCGCGCGGAAGATGATGAGCGATGACTTTGCCGCCATCATCGTCGAGCCCATCCAGGGCGAGGGTGGCATCCGTCCCTGCGACGACGATTTTCTGCCGGCGCTGCGCGACCTGGCCCACGAACATGGCGCCCTGCTGATCGTCGACGAGGTCCAGACGGGCTTTGCCCGCACCGGTCGTTGGTTCGCCAGCGAGCACTACAACGTGGTCCCCGACATCATGCCGATGGCCAAGGGCATCGCCTCGGGCATGCCATTGGGCGGCTTTATCGCCTCCAAGGAACTGATGGCCGAACTGTCCGATCCCCCATTGGTCCACTGCACAACCTACGGTGGCAATCCGGTCTGCTGCGCCGCGGCAGTAGCCAGCATCAAGGTCATCGAGGAAGAGAACCTGCTCCAGAACGCGCGTGATCGCGGCGCCCAGTTGATCGCGGGCATGAACGCCCTGAAGGAACGCTATCCCCAGCGCATCAAGGAAGTTCGTGGGCGCGGTCTCCTGACGGCACTCGAGTTCCAGACCGAGGAGTTCACCGCCGCCTTTGCCGGCAAGGTCAAGGAACTGGGAGCTATCGTCTGCTGGACCGTCAACTCGGGGACCACGACCCGCGTCTCGCCGCCGCTGGTGATCACCAAGGAAGAGGTTGATCGGGCCCTGGATATCTTTGAGCGGGCGATTGCCCATCTGGACAAGCCATAGATCTCCTTTTCTCCTTATCGGGAGCGGGCGCGCTCTCACCGTGTGGAGCGCGCCTGTCTCCTGGGCGCCCCCGGCCTGACACGCCGGGCCGGCAGGCAGGTGACGACGATGCCTCATCCTTCCTCCGCTTCGACCACCTCCGATACGGCCATCCTGGCCGTGAATCTGCTGGTCGATATGATCGAGCGGGGCAAGCCTTTCGCCATGCCCCCGGAGTATGCCGAGATCGCCGACCGTACGGTGTCCTTCGTCAATGCGGCTCAGCAGGCCGGCTACCGGGTCCTTTTCATCCAGGACCAGCATCGCCCTGACGACAAGGAGTTCACCGACTTTTCGGTAGGCATGCCGCATGCGGTGCGCGATACGGACGGTTCGCAACTCATTGCCGGGCTGCGCCCGCGCGCGGGTCAGGACTATACCGTGGGCAAGCGGCGCTTCAGTGCCTTTTTCGGCACGGACCTGGACCTGTACCTGCGCGAGGAGGGCATCCGCCGCCTGGTGCTGGTGGGCCGGCCGAGCAACGTCTGCGCGCTCTACTCCGCGGCCGACGGCTGGATGCGCCGCTATGAGCTGGCGGCGCTTTCCGACTGCCTCTATTCCAAGACCGGCGCCATGCACGACCGGGCGATGCGCGAGTTCGCTGCTACCATCGGTACGGTGCTGACCAGCGCCGAGTTCCTGGCCGGCGCGCTATCGCCGCTGCCCGCTCTCCCCCCACGCCTGGCTGTACTGCTGGTCAATGTCAACCGCGACTTGGTCGAGAACAACCGGCCCGAGGATGGCACCCGCCTGGCCAGGCGGCTGCCGGCCATCCGGGCGCTGCTCGATACGGCGCGCCACTGGGGCCTGCCCGTTCTCTACGCCATGGATGCCCACCTGCCCAACGACTGGGAGTTCCGGCTGCGCCGGCCGCATGGCATCGCCGGCACCCCCGGCGCCGATGTGCCGGCCGAGATCGCTCCGCGCCCGGGCGACGCAGTGCTGGCCAAGCGCTGCTACGACGCTTTCTACGAGACTGGTCTTGACCCCTTGCTGCGCGAGCAAGGGGTCAGTCGCCTGGTGCTGGCCGGGGGGCCGACGAACGTCGACCTGCGCTACACTGCGGTCAGTGCCTACAACCTGCGCTACCGGCCGATTGTCGTCAAGGACTGCACCGACGCCTGCAGCGCCGAGTACGCCGAGGAGACGTTGCAGGACATGTTCTTCACCCGGCGCATGTCCCTGGCCCAGTTCCAAGAGTGGCTGGCGAAGCAGGTAGAAGGAGGCCCTCATGGTTGATCGTATGCGCCTGGCGGCCATCCAGCCGCGGGTGCTCCGGCCGGAGAGCAGCAATGTCGAGCGGGCGGTGGCCTATGCCCGGCAGGCCGGCGCGGCCGGCGCGCAGTTCGCCGTCTTTCCCGAGTGCTACCCCGGTCCGTGCAGCGGGCCGAGCAACTTCTCGGCTGTCGACCCGCTGGCCGCCGTGGCCCGCGAGTTTGCGATGTATATCGGGTACGGCTTCATGGAGCCCGTGGAGGACGGCGCGTCCACGACCGACCTGTTCTACAATGTCTATCAGGTCCTTGGCCCCGACGGGGCGGTTGCTGCGCGCTACATCAAGATGATCCCCTCCGCCGTCGACCCGGCGCTTTCCGGAAAGCGCACGGCCCCCGGGGCGAGCTATGCTCTCCTGTCCACCCCCTGGGCCCAGGTGGGGCTGCTGATCTGTTGGGAGGCCTGGTTCCCAGAGCTGTGCCGGACCCTGGCGATGCGCGGCGCCGACGTGGTGCTCTTTCCCACCGGCGGCATGCTCGGCCACCTGGCCCCCGTCTGGCATACACTGCTGCAGGCCCGGGCGACCGAGAACCTGGTCTACACCGTCTCCTGCGTCAACCTGTTCGGCGACGAGGACGGCTTTGCCCACGTCTGCGCCCCGGAAGGGGAGGTGGCTGCCTCGCCGCGCGAAGGCGTGCTGGTGGTCGACCTGGACCTGGCCCGGCTGCGCTACCTGCGCGAACAGGACGAGCAGCTCGGCGCGGGCCACCTATATCGGACAATTCCCGGCCTATGGCGCTACAATCGTCCGGAGTTGTATGGCCGGTGAGGACTGCCGCGCTGCACCCCAGCAGGCAGCACATCGTAGAGGAGGAAAGAAGATGGATCTGCGCATCCGCATTGGTGACCTGGAACTGGAGAACCCCTTCATCGTCGCTGCCGGCCCACCCGGAGTGACCGGCGCCTCGCTCAAGCGCATGGCCAGCGGCCGGCCCGGGGCCGTAGTGACCAAGTCGATCGGCGTGGTCCCCTCGCCGGGGCAGCGCATTAGCCTCTCGCACGTCAAGAAGGACCGCAAGAGCCTGATCCTGACCGACCCCTGGTCGGCGCACTCCTTCGAGGAGTGGTGTGCGCGTGAGATCCCCATCGCCAAGGAAGGAGGCGTCCCGGTGATCGTCAGCCTACAGGCGGTCACCCATACGCCGGCCGAGGATATCATGCGCATGGCCCCGCTGGCGGTGGAGGCCGGCGCCGATGCGCTGGAGCTTTCGGCCTTTGGCTCGGCCCCCAACGTGGTCGAGGGCACCGGCATCGGTGCCGTCCAGAGCGCGCAGCGCACCTATGAGGTCATTCGCGCGGCCAAGAAGTCCGTGCGTGTCCCGGTGATCGGCAAGCTGCTGCCCGAGGCCTCCAATCTCGAGGATCTGGTGCGTGCCTGCGAGGAGGGAGGAGCCGACGCCATCGCCTCGCGCGACACCATCTTCCCGGCCATCTCCTTTGACATCTACACGCGCCGGCCCAAGGTGGCCCGCACCATCGGTACCTGGATGCCGGAGCTTTCGGGGCGGGCGATCCTGCCCAACGCCCTCGGCTACGTCGTCGAGATCTATAAGCGCACTCGATTGCCAATTATCGGCATTGGCGGCGTCACCACATGGGAGGACGCTGTGGAGATGATCATCGCCGGCGCTACCGGCATCGGCGTGTGCACGGCAGCGATGGTCGAGGGGCCGGGGATCTTTCCCAAGCTGGTTCGCGGGCTCGGCAAGTATCTGCAAGAGCAGGGCCTGAGTATGGAGCAGCTGCGCGGCACCGGGCTGGCGGGGATGGCCAGGCTGAACGAGATGGCCCTGCGGCCGCTGACGGTCTCTATCGTCAAAGAGAAGTGTACCCAGTGCAACATCTGCTATACCGTCTGCCCGGTGCAGGCCGTGCGTCAGGCCGACGGGTACAACTATATCGTCCAGGAGGAGTGCATCGACTGCACCTTCTGCCTGAACAACTGCCCCGAGGATGCCATTACGGTAGAATGACCTAACGTTCGGAGCCAGACAGGAGCGAGGACTATGGCTGAAGAAAAAAAGATCAGTGAGCTACTGGCCGACCTGACGGTCAGCCTGCATTACGAGGACCTGCCGGAGAACGCCCGCCGCCACGCGGCGAACCTGGTGCTGGACGTGCTCGGGTCGATGATCGGTTCCAAGCGCCTGGAGTCGAGCCGCATCGCCACCGCAGTGGCCCGGCAGTTGGGCGGGCCGGAGGAAAGCACGGTCGTCGGCTATCGTGGCAAGATCGCCGCGCCCAACGCGGCCTACGCCAACGCCATCCAGTGCTATGCCTTTGACTTCGTGGACGACCACAACGAGTCCAATGCCCACCCCAGCCCGGCCACGATCCCCACCTCGCTGGCCCTGGGCGAGAAGCTGCACGCTACCGGAAAGCAGGTGATCGAGGCCATCGCCCTGGGCAACGAGACGGTCTGCCGCCTCGGCGCGGCCTTTCTGGGCAAGACCTACTACCAGGGCTTTCACCCCACCAGCACCTGCGGCACCTTTGGGGCGGCGATTTCGGCGGCCAAGCTGCTGCGCCTTGACGCCCGCAGCGTGGTCTGGAGCCTGGGAATTGCCGGCAGCCAGGTCGGCGGCCTGATGGCCTGGAACACCGAGGGCTCGTACACCAAGCGCCTGCAGGCTGGCCACCCGGCCTGGGCCGGCATTACCTCGGCCTACCTCGCCGAAAAGGGCTTCAACGGGCCCAGCGGCATCATCGAGGGCACCGACGGCTTCATGCAGGCCTACTCCTACCAGCTACAGTACGATACTCGCTGGATCACCGAGAAGTTGGGCCAGGAATGGATCTTTGCCACCTCCAGCATCAAGGTCTACCCCTGCTGCCGTTACTCGGGGGGACACCTCGACGCGGCCTTGGAGATCCAGAGGCGCTACCACCCCGACCCGCAGAGGATCGCTCGTATCTTTATCCGCTCCTCTGACTACACCATCCGCCTCCTGGCCGCACCGCGCAAACGCGACCCCCAGACGGTCGTGGACACCCAATTCAGCATGCCTTGGCAGGCGGCCATTGCCCTGATCGACGGGCGGATTGACACCAATACCTTTGTCCCCGAGAACATCCACCGCCCCGACGTCCGTGCGCTGATGACCAAAGTGGAGTGGGTCGTGGACGAGGAGTTCGAGCGCCGTTATCCCGAGCACTATTCCTGCGCGGTGACGGTGACTATGGACGATGGGACGGAGTACACCGTCCAGGTGGACGATCCCAAGGGCGACTGGCGCAACCCGGTCTCGCAGGAGGAGTTGGAGGACAAGTTCACCCATCTGGCGCGCCGCGAGATCCACGACGAGGGGCGCATCCGCGAGATCATCGCCTATGTGCGCGACATCCACCTGTCCCCCGACATCAACGAGCTCTTTGCGCTGCTGAGCGTCTAGGGGGCGCTCTCAAGGAGATGAAGAAATGGACCTATCGCTTCCGCGCCGGGCAAGATTGAGTGGCCGGGACTTTATCACCCTGGCCGACTACGACCGCGAGGATCTTTTCTTCCTGCTGGACACGGCTGAGGAGCTGAAACGCATGCAGGCCCGGGGCCAGCCGCACAAGGTACTGGAGGGCAAGAGCCTGGGCATGCTCTTTGGCAAGCCCTCGACGCGCACGCGCATCTCGTTCGAGACCGGTATGACCCAATTGGGCGGCCATGCCCAGTTCTACACAGCCGACGAACTGCAGCTCGCTCACAACGAGACCTGGGTGGACACGGCCCGGGCAATGGACCGCTACATCGATGCCATCGCCGTGCGCATGTACAACCTGTCGCCCTATGGCGAATCCCGTCGTATCCTGACTTCCCTGGCTGACGCCGCCCGCATCCCGGTGATCAACATGCTCGACGACGGCGAGCACCCCTGCCAGGTGCTGGCCGATGTGATGACGGTGCGCGAGAAGCTGCGCTCCTGGGAAGGCCGTAAGATCGTGATGAGTTGGGCCTATTCGCCGCGGGCCAAGTCGGCCGGCGTGCCGCAGGGTTGGGTCATCGCCGCGGCTATCCTGGGCATGGACCTGACGCTGGCTTTCCCCGAGGGGTTCGACCTGGATCCCGCCTACATGGAGAACGCCCGGCGCTTTGCCGATGAGAGCGGAGCGCGGATCGAGATCGTCCACGATATCGAAGAGGCTGCGCGCGGAGCGGATATCTTCTATGCCAAGTCCTGGGCCAGCTACACCCTGACTCCCGAGGAGGTCAAGGCTCGCGACGCCGAGCTGCGCCGCTGGGTCGTCAGCGACGAGTTGCTCGACCTGGGGCACAAGTACGTAAAGTTCATGCATCCGTTGCCAGCAGACCGCAACCTGGAAGTGACCGACGCGGTGATGGATGGCCCACGAGCCATCGTCTACGACGAGCTAGAGAACCGCCTGCACGCACAAAAGGCCGTCCTGGCGCTGCTGCTGCAATAGGCTGGGACGGCGCCGACCCGGGGAGCGCAGCCTGCTGCTCTGGTTGACTCCCCGGCCGCCGGCCAGAAGAGGATGCTCCGATGGGCATGACGCTGAGTGAAAAGATCCTTGCCCGCGCCGCTGGGCTGCCCGAGGTCCACGCTGGCGACATCGTCCGCGCCCGAGTCGACCTGGTCTTTGCCAGCGATGTCACGATGCCGTTGACGGTGATCGAACTGCAGCGCATGGGGGTGGAGCGCGTCTTTGACCCACGCAAGGTGGCCATCGTCTGCGATCACTTTGTGCCGAATGCTACGGTCGACGCGGCTGAGCAGGTGCGCACCCTGCGCGAGTTCGCCCAGGCCCAGGGACTGCCCTACTTCTTCGAGGCAGGCCGGGGCGAAAACTTTGGTGTGGAGCATACCCTGCTGCCCGAGGAGGGGCTGATCCGCCCGGGCATGGTCGTTGTCGGAGGCGACTCGCACACCACCTCCTACGGGGCCCTGGGTGCCTTTGCCAGCGGCTTTGGCAGCACCGATGTCGCCGCAGCGATGGCCCTGGGGGAGCTCTGGCTACGTGTCCCTGAAACGATGCGCTTCGTCTATTCCGGTACCCTGCCGGCCTGGGTGGGGGCCAAAGACCTCATCCTGTATACCATCGGCACCATCGGCGTCTCCGGGGCGCTCTACCGAACCA
>Ga0209101_1002079_pt1 | contig 13737 bp, 10 predicted proteins | sample ConPoolayeCmetaG_FD_185481 | JGI IMG/M metagenome (GOLD analysis project Ga0209101, IMG submission 185481) | Hot spring microbial mat communities from California, USA to study Microbial Dark Matter (Phase II) - Cone Pool mat layer C metaG... ... | reverse complement strand
GAAAATGGGAAAGCTTCCTCCCCGAATCCGCCCCAAACAAATTTTCCACCTACAATCGAGATGCACACACCATTGCACGGTCGACCACCGCAGCAGCTTGAACCTTCGGCAGCAGCCTGCTAACATTAGTGGGTCGGCCGGAAAACTGGCTGACACGAGGGCTTTAGTGTGCTAGGGTATGCACCGTGGCTGATCAAAGGCCTCAAAGGGCTTAAGCCGACGGCAGTTTGTTTTTCGTATCGCATTGGGGCACGCCCAGACCTCTGAAAAGGCTCGCACTCAGCCCCGCGATTGTCGGTTTTCGTGCTGCTGGAAGTGCAGGCTGTTGCCATGACAATCAGGTGCGCATTGGTTTGGGGCTGCACAAGCTGCGCAGTGTTGCTGTGCGCAAGCGAAGCGATGGCCCAGGCCACCACGGTGCAATTGCCTACCTTCTCTTTCTTCAGCGTGGCGACAAGCGTTTTGGCGCCCGATCGCGGCAGCGCGCTGCTTGGCGGCGTGAACCGAGCGTCCGAGGGGCGTAGCGACTTTGGGGTGCCGTGTCTGAGGGGGCTGCCGTTTCTGGGCCGCGGCTTTCACAGCACCGCCATTGGCAGGCAAGTCGGCGCAGGCTCCATGCGCGTCAGCGTTCAAGTGCACGACTTCGATAGCATGGAGCGATCGTTGCTCGGCAATTCCACGGCCGGCGCTGTGCCGGCACCCGGCCAAGCACTTGTGCCCATTGGCGGCCCACTGGCTGCCATTATGGGAAGTAATGCAGGCATTAGCGGAATTAATGCCCACCGTAGGACTGACGGCTACGTGGCTTCCGATGTTGTCAGCTCTGCTGCGCGGCCGGCAGCGAGCGTCGGCGAGGCGCGGGCGATGCGGCAAGCGGAGATGGCAGCCGTGGCTGAAGAAGCCCAGCGGCTCTTCCAGCGTGGACTGAAGGCCGAGTCGGAAGGCAACCGCCGTTTGGCAAAGGTATACTACGAGATGGCGGCCCGCCGAGCAAGCGGCCCGCTACAACAGGATATTTCTGCCCGATTGGCAGCGCTGGCCGCACGGCACTCGGCCACAGTTGCGCAGCGTGGTGGCGGCGCCGGCCCGTGACCACCCGCGAGTTTCGATCCGCACTCTGCGCTAAAGGGCGATCGAGCTTTCCCGTCGGAATAGGCGCCAGAAGTCTATCCTAGATTTTTTCGCTACAAACCCTCAAGAATTCTCGGGAACCCGACAGCCAGAATGGTATTATTGACATTCGCAAAACACGGCGACACGCCCGACTAGAAAAAACTTTGTATCTGGCGGTCACTACCTTTCACGAAGATCAAAAAGCGTCCCAGTTGCAATTAGCTCTAACGGTTCAGGTGCAATTAGTCCTGAATCGACCGGACGCCAGCGCTTCTCGGAGGTTTTGTCGCACCGCGTTCTCTGCGTGGTGGTAAACAGTTGCGGTTAGCAAGTTGTTTTTCGCCCATGTGGGTAAGACCAACGTTACTTGCGATGCGTTTGAGTGTTTTTTGTAATGTGGCCCGGTTACGGCCCGGGCAGACGTCCTGCGGTACGGCTTGCGGTGTCGGCAGGAGGTCTTCCTCGGATCGATAATCACCGCTGGCGGCAAGTGCTTGGCAAAAAGTTTGGGCTGCAATTCCCGGGTACAGATGCGAACTTTGCTCCCCGCCACGCCGCATACAAGACGCAACCCCTGCTTTATGCCAGGCCAGCGTTGCAGCCTCCGCTTTATGGTTTATGGGAGCGTGCTCATGAAATCACTCGCATACTGTTTGCTCGGTATAGAACTGCTGCTTGGCGGAGCGTCGCTATGCGGCTGCGGGGGGCCGGCAAGCGAAACCCACTCAGGTGCTAATCCCGCAACCGCCGAAACCCCCAACGTTGCTTGTCCCTTGGTAAAGACTCCGGCCGAGAGTGACAAGCCTGAAAGTCCAGCCCAAACGGGGCAGCCAACCGCTTCGGCGCAAACTGGGCAAACAAATGTTCCCGCGCCTCAGGCAAGCTCGGGCAGCGATCCCCAATCGCAGGCTGCTCAGCCGGTGGCCAAGCCCAGTGCAGAGGAACAGGAGGCCGCCGCTCAACTGGAGAAACGCGGCGTAACGGTGGAACGCGACCGTCAAGGTCAAGTTTATCGGGTACTGAGCGGGAAGGCGCAACTGGCCGATGCCGACGTGCCGCTTCTGGCGGTCTTCCCCGCCTTGGAGATTCTGGAACTGTCCGGCCCGGGAATAACCGACGCCGGTATGGCACATCTGCGCGTGCTTACCTCGCTTAAGAAGCTGTATTTGCACGATTGCCCTGTTACCGACAAAGGTCTGGAAAACCTTCGGACGCTAAAGCAGCTAACTGTCTTGTCGTTGCAAAGAACCAAGATCGCCGGGCCGGGACTGGCCAATTTGAAAGGGTTGGGCAATCTGGAAGTAGTAAACCTCAGCGAGACAGCCATCGGCGACGAGGCACTGAAAATCCTGGGAGATATAAGAACTCTGAATACCGTCATCCTCGAAAACACCAAAATCACCGACGAAGGCTTGGCGCACCTGAAACCGCTGAAGGCGTTGCGGGTATTGAACCTCAACGACTGCAAAATAACCAGCAAAAGTTTTATTCACTTGCACGAGCACTACGACCTGCGTATGCTCTATGTTTACGGCTGCCAAATCGACCAGGACGATGTAGACGAACTGAAGAACGAAATATCCGGACTGGCCGTATACTATGATTAGTAGGCGGTGGCGCCGCAAACAGTCGCCCATCTCCTGTGGCAGCCGCCTGTACCGAAGTGACGGTAACGGCTTCGATTAGCTTACCCCTTCTGCAACATACCGTTTTGTTCAACCCTGTGTAGCTTGTTCAAGGAGAATGCTTTATGACAAGGTTTGCCCGTGTCGTCCTGCTGTTTGCTGGAATTTGCCTGGTGGTTGCCATTTGCGCCGCGGCGGCCGTAGCCGGCGAAGACAAGCCGAAGCGCACGCCAGACGTAGTTTATGTTCCTACTCCGCACGACGTGGTGGAAAGAATGCTGGAAATCGCCAAAGTCACCAAAGACGACGTGGTGTACGACTTGGGCTGCGGCGATGGACGCATCGTGTGCATAGCCGCCAAGAAGTACGGCTGCAAGGCCAAGGGGTTCGATATTGACCCGCGCCGTGTGGCGGAAGCGCGCGAGAACGTAAAAAAGTACGGCGTTGAGAATCTGGTAACTATCGAAGAAAAGGATATTTTCACTCTGGACCTAAGCGAGGCCAGTGTGATCACGCTTTACCTGTTGCCGAGCTTGAACGTGAAGCTGATTCCGCAACTTGAGAAGCTCAAACCCGGTTCCCGGATCGTTTCACACGACTTCGATATGCGCGGCGTCACGCCCGATAAGGTCGAGAAGTATACTTCCAAAGAAGACAACATCTCGCATTACATCTACCTCTGGACCACGCCCCTGAAGAAGGAAAAGGGCGACAGGTCCGACGAATAGCTTACGGCGGCGCCGTGAGCAATTCGCTTTGACCGCGCCGCATGGCGCTTGCGCGGAAGGCGCGTGGCCATCGACTGCCTGGCGACTGCGCTGGCGGCACCGGGCGCACCAGTTTCGCGACGGGGTTGCCGGCAGCACGGCCCGTGCAACCATTTGGGGCATTCCGCCGGTGCGACTGCCCGCTGCGCTATAGCCAATCGAGCGACACATCCAGCGCCGTCGCCGAGTGCGTCAGCGCTCCAACGCTGATGCGTTCCACGCCACTCTCGGCAATCGCGCGGACGTTGTCCAAGCTCACTCCGCCCGAGGCCTCCAACTGCACCGCGGGCGCAAGTGCATTGCGCATGGCAACGGCTTGCCGCAATTGCTGGGGCGTCATGTTGTCCAGCAGAACCACATCGGGACTGGCCGGCAGTACCTCGGCCAACTGCTCCAGGCTATCGACTTCCACCTCGACGATCGCCTGATGGTCCTCCACGGTAGTCTGACAGTTCTGGCGCGAAGCCGCCTGGAAGGCCAGATACTGCCGTGCTGCCCTCACCGCCGCGGCAATCGAGCGCCCGGAATCCTGGCCCGCCCTGGACCATAGCGCAAGATGGTTGTCCTTGATCAGCACGGCATCGAAAAGTCCGGTGCGATGATTGCAACCGCCTCCGCAGCGGACGGCGTATTTTTCCAGAAGCCGCCAGCCGGGCGTGGTCTTCCGTGTGTCGTATATCCGCGCGGCCGTGCCGCTGACGGCTTGCACGAACCGGCGCGTCAGCGTGGCGATGCCCGACAGCCGCCCCAGCACGTTGAGCACCAGGCGCTCGGCCGAGAGGATCGCTCGGGCAGGGCCATCGACCAGCGCGATCTGCTGTCCGGCGCCGACCGACTGGCCGTCTTCAACATCCACGCTCAGCCGCAGTGTCGGTTCGATAGTCTGGAACGTCAGAGCCACGGCGGGCAAACCGGCGATAACGCCGGTGGCTCGGGCAACGACGGCAGCCCGACCAACCGCTTCGGCGGGCACTACGGCACAACTGGTAACATCGCCCTGCCGACCGAGATCTTCCTCCAGCGCCAATTGCAGCAACCGGCGCCACGACTCGGCCACCTGCTGGTCCCAACAGTGTTGACGAAACTCCTTGGCCATTGCTGGATAGTCGGATCGTTCGCCATGTAGCGCCGGGCGGCAGGCTGGCAATTGCGCCGCCTGTGACGCCAAACTCAACCGCGCGCCGGGATCGACGGTTCAAACCGCTCGAAATCGTCCCCTGGTTCCAGTAGAAATGTCGCGCAATAATACTATCACGATTGACTCTGAATACTATCATGATTGAACCGGTGGCCAAGGAAAAGGATTCAGCGCCACACAGTCGCCTGCCGTACTGGCTGCTGCGCCGCACCGACCAGGCTACTGTTGCCGTTTTGGTATTGCTGGCCTTGGGATCGATGATCGCCTGGTGGATTTACCGGAGCGGATTGCTCGGGGGAATGATCGACCTGGAACAACTCCCGCCGCAAACCGCCCACTTCCAGGTGGATATCAACTCAGCCGACTGGCCCGAACTGGCGCAACTGCCGGGCATCGGCCGCGCGCTGGCCGAGCGGATCGTACAGGAACGAAATAGTGGCGGGCCTTTCGCCGATTTCGAGGACTTAGCGCGGCGTGTTTCGGGCATTGGGCCGAAAACGCTAGCGCAGATTCGCCCCTACCTGCGGCCGCTGGGCACCCAGCCCAATTCAGGCGATCGCTCCCAGGCAGAAGCCAAGCAATGATGTTGCCCCCCAGTTGCTCCTGACAGAGCACAGAAGTTACACAGGACAGAAGTAAGGCGGCGCAACTGAGGGAGCACACAATTGACGGGACGCACGACTGACGGGCCCACAACTGGCAGGACACACAATTGACAGAGCACAGAAGTGACAGAGCACACAACACATAGAGCGCACAACTGACAGAGCACACAACTGCCAAACCGCTGCCCAACAATCGCAAAGCCCGAGCTGCACCTTGTACTATCGGTGACGGTCGCAACCGAAGTCGCCGATGTTTTTCGGTCTCTGGGCATCTGCCGGGACCTGCCGTAAAATGAATCAAATACCCTATTGATATTCGCGAAACGCAGCGACCGCCTGATATTAGTCCCATACGGCGTAACTTTTGCGCGCACTGTGCGCACGTTTTCAAGTGATCTGGAGGGCCGCGCTCCGTAGTGGCCGTGTGCCTGGTGTTAACGGAGGCGACCGCAGCGCGGCCCTGCGGTTGTTTGCGGCCGTAGGCGGTTTTAAGCTTGACTGAATCTTTTGTCGCGTACTTCTGCCGTGTTCCAACTTGTTAGCCCATTTCAACCCGCAGGAGATCAGCCCCAGGCCATTCAGGCACTGGTCGAGGGCTTGCGGGCCGGGTTAAAGCACCAGGTGCTGATGGGCGTGACCGGTTCGGGCAAGACCTTTACCATGGCCAACGTGATCGCCGCCGTGCAGCGGCCCACGCTGGTCATGTCGCACAACAAGACCCTGGCGGCACAATTGTACGCCGAGTTCAAGGAGTTCTTCCCTTACAACGCAGTGCGGTATTTCGTAAGCTACTACGACTATTACCAGCCCGAGGCCTACATCCCCCAGCGCGATATTTACATCGAAAAAGACGCTTCGATCAACCAGGAAATCGACCGCCTGCGTCTGGCCGCCACCAGCGCTTTGGTCAGTCGCCGCGATGTGATCATCGTGGCCAGCGTTTCGTGCATCTACGGGTTGGGTTCGCCGGAGGACTATCGGGCGATGATGGTCGGGCTGTCGGTGGGGCAGACGGCCGACCGGGACGAGGTGCTAGCCCGACTGGTCGATATCCAGTACGAGCGCAACGACATCGAGCTACAGCGCGGCCGGTTCCGCGTCCGGGGCGATTGCGTGGAGGTATGGCCCGCCTACGAAGAGTTCGCCTTCCGCATCGAGTTCTGGGGGGACGAAGTGGAACAGCTTTCGCTGATCCATCCGCTGACCGGGCAGGTGATCGAGCGTCAACAGCAACTGTTCATCTACCCAGCCAAACACTACGTACTGCCGGAAGACCGCATCGCCCGCGCTGTGGCCGAAATCAAAGAAGAACTCAACCAGCGGCTGGAAGAACTGCGTGGGCAGGGAAAACTTCTGGAGGCCCAGCGGCTGGCCGCCCGTACACGTTTCGACCTGGAAATGCTCCAGCAAGTGGGTTACTGTCCGGGGATCGAGAACTACAGTCGGCCGCTGAGCGGCCGTCCGCCGGGAACGCCGCCAGATACCCTGTTCAGCTTTTTTCCCGACGACTTCCTGCTATTCGTCGACGAATCGCACGTCACGGTTCCGCAAATCCGCGGCATGTACGCCGGCGACCACAGCCGGAAGCTTACCCTGGTCGAGCACGGCTTCCGCCTGCCCAGCGCACTGGACAACCGCCCGCTGCGCTTCGACGAGTGGGAACAGAAGATCAACCAGGTCATTTACGTTTCGGCTACGCCCGGACCATACGAACTGGAAAAGAGCGGCGGCCGAGTGGTCGAGCAGGTGATTCGTCCTACGGGCCTGTTGGACCCGGAAATCGAAGTCGCTCCCGCCCGCAATCAAGTGCCGCATCTGATCGAGCAGATCAACCAGCGCGTGTCGGCCGGACAGCGTGTGCTGGTTACCACGCTGACCAAACGGCTGGCCGAAGACCTGGCCGCTTATCTGGTGAAACAGAACATCCGCTGCAAGTGGTTGCACAGCGAGCTGGACGCCTTCGAGCGCGTGGAACTGCTCCGCGATTTGCGCGCCGGCAACTTCGACGTGCTGGTCGGTGTGAACCTGCTCCGCGAAGGACTCGACCTGCCCGAGGTATCGCTGGTGGCGATCCTCGACGCCGACAAAGAAGGTTTCCTGCGCAGCGAGACTTCGCTGATGCAGACCATCGGACGGTCGGCCCGAAACGTGGATGCCAAAGTCATCCTTTACGCCGACAAGGTTACCGATTCCATGCGGCGGGCCATCGAGGAGACTGAGCGCCGCCGCCGGATGCAACAGCAGTACAACCTCCAGCACGGCATCACGCCCGAAACCATCCGCAAGGAAATCCGCGCCGGCATCGAAGCCGAAGCCGCCGCACACGCGCGGGCCAACGCCATGGTAGGCCTTGCCGACGAAACACAGTACATTACCGAGGAGTATCTGGCGGAATTGGAGGCCGAGATGTATGCCGCCGCCGAAGCGCTGGAGTTCGAGCGCGCTGCCGCCCTCCGCGACCGCATCCAGCAGATGCGCCAACAGCTTGGCAAGTCCCTCCAGGAGGCAGTTATCGTTCAGGCCACACGCGCACAGCGCGGTCGGCGGCGCAAACAAAAGTCCAGATTCAAGCTTCCTAAACCCAAGAAAAAACAGTAGGGCAGTCAGAAACTCTAGCGGCGCAGCGCTCGGGCGGAATTGGTATTCAGCAGATTCATCAGCGGTACACTTGCTTGGCACGCATTGCGGCCCGGACGTGGTCGCCGACAATTTTTTGCCGCTTGCACCTGGCCGGCGAGGATTTTTCCGCCCGCACATGCCGGCACGAATGGAGGCGGCACGAGTCAATTTGAATTGGGGACTGAATGAGTCATCGTAACAGCTACAGCGACGTTTCCATCACCCGACTAGCCGATGGATCATCGGTATCCAAGGACTGCGAGCTTTTGGAAGCCTGCGGAACGATCGACGAGCTGAACGCGGTGCTGGGCCTGGCCTGCGCCCAACCGCTGCCAGCCGAGATCGCCGAAACCATCACACAAATTCAAAACGACCTGTTCGTGGCCGGGGCCGATTTGGCCTTTGGGGCCAATGCGCCGGGCAATCTGCAAATCGGGCCAGCGCACCTCGACAAGCTCGAAGCAGCCGTCGCCCGCTGGAGCCAGCAATTGCCCCCGCTGAAAAAGTTCGTCCTACCCGCCGGCACGCCGGCAGCGGCGGTGATCAATCTGGCCCGAACGGTATGCCGCCGCGCCGAGCGCCGGGTAGTGACCGTCGTCCGCAATGCAGCCCAGGGGCGCTGGCAACCGTTGCTTGCTTATCTGAACCGGCTCAGTTATCTGCTCTTTCTGTTGTATCGCGCGACGAACTTTGCGGCCGCCCAGCAGGAACGTCTCTGGCCGCAATCCGACCAGAGCCGATAGCGCTGCATTGGAAGCACCTTTGGCCAACAGGCCGAAACGCTGCTGTGCAGAAAGTGGACAACCGCGCTATTTGCGGTTTATACTTCTTGGGTCATTTTGCAGGCCGCGGGCTTGTAGCAACATGTGGGAGGAACGACATGAACCAGATCATCCGCCCCGCTATGCTTCCAATCGGTGTTCGTGCTGCTTGTGGTACAGTTGGCTTGCCGCCGGCTAGAGCGCCCTACGCTGTACCCCGTTTTTGGTTGAGCGGCTTCGTGCTTGCCGCGTCCATCGCGTCGGCCGTCCACGCCCAGCAAGTCAGCGTTGTACCTCATCCGCCAGTGGACGCCCAAAACAAGCATTACGTGGGCAACCGCCCACCGCTGCTGCCCAGCCCGTTGCTGAAGCTGCCCATCGGGGCAGTCAAGCCGGAGGGATGGTTGCGCCGTCAATTGGAGCTTCAGGCCGAAGGGTTTATCGGCCGCCTCAAAGAGCTGAGCGAGTTTCTGCGCGAGGAGGGCAACGCGTGGCTCAGCCCCACGGGCGAGGGCCACAGCGGCTGGGAAGAAGTGCCCTACTGGCTGAAAGGCTACTGTGCCACCGCGTACGTACTGGGCAACCAGCAGATGATCGCCGAGGCGCGCAAGTGGATCGAAGCGGCTATCGCCTCGCAGCGCGAGGATGGGTACTTCGGCCCCCGATCCAATCTGACCCACGCTCGAGGTCGCAAGCCAGACCTGTGGCCCAACATGATAATGCTCAATGCCCTACAGTCGTATTACGAATACTCCGGCGACAAGCGGGTGCTGGAGCTGATGACCCGGTACTTCCGCTGGCAGTTGCAGGTGCCGCCTGAAGACTTCCTGCCCCCGTACTGGCAACAGCAGCGTGCCGGCGACAACCTGCTGAGCGTCTACTGGTTGTACAATCGTACCGGTGAACCATGGCTGCTGGAACTGGCCGAGAAGATACATCGCCACACCGCGCCCTGGGAAAAAGGAGTAGCCAACTGGCACGGCGTGAACATCTGCCAGTGCTTCCGCCAGCCGGCCACCTACTACATGCAGTCGGCCAATCCGAAGCACCTGCGCGCCACCTACGACAACTACAACACGGTGATGGAACTGTATGGCCAGGTTCCCGGCGGCATGTTCGCCGCCGACGAAAACTGTCGGCCCGGCTACGCCGATCCCCGCCAGTGCGCCGAGACCTGCTCGATGGTCGAAATGATGCTTTCGCACGAGATACTGCTGCGGATCACCGGCGACGTGCTGTGGGCCGACCGCTGCGAGGAGGTGGCGTTCAATAGCCTGCCGGCCTCGATGACAGCCGATCTGAAATCGCTGCGCTACTTGACCGGCCCGAACCACATCCTCTCCGACCGGCACAACAAGGCCCCTGGCGTACAGAACCACGGGCCGATGATGCTCTTCGATCCCCGTTCCCACCGCTGTTGCCAGCACAATGTCGGCCACGGCTGGCCCTATTTCACCGAAAGCCTCTGGCACGGCACTCCTGACGGTGGCCTGGCGGCAACGCTGTACGCTCCCTGCCGGGTGATTGCCAAGGTGGCCGACGGGCAAGAAGTAACGATTACCGAAACGACCACATACCCATTCGATGAGCAAATCCGTTTGCAGATTTCTGTAGGGAAGCCTTGCCGGTTTCCCTTGTATCTGCGCGTGCCCGGCTGGTGTAGCAAGCCGCAGGTGACCATTGCCGGCCAGGCGGCGACAGTCCCCGAACCGGCGCGGGGCTTCCTCCGGCTGGACCGTCAATGGCAGGATGGTGATACCGTGGTCATCAACTTTCCTGCCCACGTAACCATCAAAACCTGGGAAAAGAACCGCAACAGTGTATCGGTGCAGCGCGGCCCGCTGTGGTACTCCTTGCGCATCGAGGAACGTTATGTCCGTGTAGGCGGCGATGACCGCTGGCCGGTGTGGGAAATACATCCCGCCAGTGCGTGGAACTACGGGCTGGCCCTGGAAGAAGCCGCCAAGCAAACCAGCGGCCCCAAGGAAGCCTGCGCCTCGGCCGACTTGGCCGCATTGTTCACCGTGGAAAGGAAACCATGGCCGGCCGACGACCAGCCCTTTACCTTATCGGCTGCACCTATTCAGTTGAAGACCAAGGCCCGCAAAATCCCTGCCTGGCAGGCAGATGCTTTGGGGCTAGTCGGTTTGCTTCAGGAAAGTCCGACTTTTTCTGAGGAACCGCTGGAGGAGATTACACTGATTCCCATGGGCTGTGCGCGGTTGCGGATCAGTTCCTTTCCCACGGTTAGCACCAACCCTGCTGCCAACAAATGGGTAGCGCCGCCGCAGCGCGACAAGCCGTCGGCATCTCACTGTTTCGCCAACGACACGGTGACGGCACTCAACGACGGACTGCTTCCGAAAAACTCGGCTGATAACAGTATTCCACGTTTCACATGGTGGAACCACCGCGGTACCACCGAATGGGTCGAGTACCAGTTCCCCGAGCCGCGCAAGGTTTCCCAAGTGGAAGTGTACTGGTTCGACGATACCGGCCGGGGCCATTGCCGCGTACCGGAGGCCTGGCGCGTGCAATGGCACGACGGCCAGCAGTGGCGCGACGTGGATAATCCCAGCCAGTACACAGTGGAAAAAGACAAGTGGAACACCACTACATTCAATGCGGTTACTACCAGCCGCATTCGCCTGGTGGTCCAGTTGCAGCCGGAGTTTTCCGCTGGAATTCTCGAGTGGCGCGTGAAATGATGCGGGCGACATCGCTCCTTTTGCATTCGGGCCCGCTTTTATCAAAGGCGGCAGGTCGCTGCAGGGCCATGCAGCTTCCGGTAACGGTCAGGACGCCCCTGTCAACAAGCACGTTGACAGTTGCAAATAACTGTTAGGTTGGCGAGAAACGCCCGAAGGAGGTAAAACGATGAGGTATCTACTGGTGTGTTGTGTAGCCTGGGTTGCATTACTTGGCGGCGTGTCGATGGCCGACGACTGGCCACAATGGCTCGGACCGCAGCGCGACGGCGTATATCGCGAGGAAGGGATCGTGGAAAGGTTCCCCGAGGATGGTTTGAAAATAAAGTGGCGAACTCCGGTCGGGTGGGGATACGCTGGGCCGGCCGTCGCCGCTGGGCGGGTGTATTTGATGGATTACCAGCTTTCCGCCGGCAAGATCGCAAACAATCCCGGTGCAGTCGATCGCCTGGAAGGAAAGGAACGCGTGCTGTGCCTGGATGCATCCACAGGGAAAGTCTTGTGGAATCACGAGTATGACCGTCCTTACGCAATTTCGTTCGGCGGCGGGCCGCGTGTTACGCCCACCGTCGATGGCGATCTGGTGTTCGCCATGGGGGCAGAAGGAAACCTGTGGTGTCTGGATGCCCGCACCGGCAAGGTGCTGTGGAGCAAGGACTTCGTCAAGGATTACGGCGCCAAAACGCCGATGTGGGGCGTCTCGGCGCATCCGCTGGTCGAAGGCGATGTGCTGTACTGCCTGGTCGGAGGTGAAAAAGGAGTCGCACTTGCCCTGGATAAACGCACCGGGAAGGAGTTGTGGTGGGCACTATCGGCCAAAGAGCAGGGATACTGTCCGCCGACAATGATCGAAACCGCGGCTGGGAAGCAACTGCTGATTTGGCATCCCCAGTCGCTCAATAGCCTCGATCCGGCAACCGGTCGGCTGTACTGGTCGGTTCCGCTGGCGCCGGCGTATGGGATGTCGATCGCAGCGCCGCGAATGTCGGGAACATATCTGTTCGCCACGGGAATCGGCACGCAAGCGGTCTTGCTGAAACTTCACGCCAGCAAACCGGCTGTCTCCGAAGTATGGCGCGGACAAGCGAAAACCGCAGTTTACTGCGCTACCAGTACACCGTTTATCGACGGGGATACCATCTATGGCTGCGACGAAACCGGGGCGCTGATGGCCGTGCGGCTGCGCGACGGGCAGCGCCTGTGGCAGACCACCGAACCTACTCTGGGCAAGACCGCCCGCGGCCGCTATGGCACGGCGTTCATCGTCAAGCACAAAGACCGCTTCTTCCTGTTCAGCGAAACTGGCGATCTTATTCTGGCCAAACTCTCGCCGGAAGGTTACCAGGAACTATCTCGTTTCCGTGTGCTGGAGCCGACCAACAGTTGCTTCGGAAGGCCAGTGGTGTGGAGCCATCCGGCTTTTGCCCAGCGATGCTGCTTCGCCCGAAACGACAAGGAGATCGTCTGCGTCGATCTGGCGGCGCAACGACAGGCGCCGTAGGGTTCAGGTGTCCCATCAGGTGTCCCACCCGGCCGGCGGTTCGTCTGCGCCAACAGGGCGGCACTGTAATTTGCGGTTGCAACTTGCGGCGCCGGCCTGCGCTTGTGCAGCGGAAAAGCTAATGGGTGGAGACGGTCCAGCGTTGTAACTTGCGGCAACAGCCTGCCCTTGTGCAGCGCAGTGGAATTGTGGCGATTTGCCCGTGCCAGCCAGCAGCAGGGCAGCCGCGCGTCGGGTCAGCACGTCGACCAGCGGCCTAGCGCCTTCGCGCGGCGGTTCAGTCCTCGCCGGCTTTGAGTTTGGCCAGTTCGGCTTCGGCGGCAGCCAACTGCGCCTGGATGTTTTTCAACTCACGCTGATCGTCCGTCTGCTTTTTCTCCCCCGAAAGACGCTGCCGCAATTGCTGTATGCGCTGGTTGAGCACCTGAAGGCGCTTTTTGGTTTTTTTGTCCATGTGCTGGCATCCTCCTCAACCGACTGTGCCATCGTCATTTCCGTTACAAATCAACATTTCGTTCCCGTTACAAATCAACATTCTTGCCACAAACAAGCAACATTCATCCCACAAAGAAGTCAGTATAAGCCCCTCAAGCCTAGGCCGAAAACAGCTAAGGTGTCGCTCGGCGTCGTTCTGCGTCGCGCGTGCCGCTTTGTCGATAGTGCAATCGCCACCAGTGAGCCGCAGGTCGATCGTCTGCTTCACCCGCACAGTCTTGCCGTAGCACTTGCCCGCGTTGGACTGTTGGTCGCTGGGGCGCTGCCAACCCTGGTGCCGTGCCGGGCATCGGTATTTGAGCGTCTGCCGCTGCGGCTCGTGTCCGATGTAGGCCATCCGGTGCCGCACCATCGGGAAGCTGACGCGATCATATGCTTTTGCGCGGGGTGAGATGATGGTTTTTT
>Ga0209101_1002078_pt1 | contig 13747 bp, 12 predicted proteins | sample ConPoolayeCmetaG_FD_185481 | JGI IMG/M metagenome (GOLD analysis project Ga0209101, IMG submission 185481) | Hot spring microbial mat communities from California, USA to study Microbial Dark Matter (Phase II) - Cone Pool mat layer C metaG... ... | reverse complement strand
GGGGGGGATGTTCTGTAGGTATTGGTATCCAACCTCGCGCCTCGCGTCTTGCCTGTTTCGGCCAATCGCAAAATCTGGGTTCGTTGGAAGTACGGGTATGCACGGCGTGTCGCGGGCCGCGCACAGGCGTAGTCGGGCCGATCGCAAAATGTGAGCTTAAAAATTCGAACTGCGGCAGCGGGCGAGGATACGGCCTGCGCTCAAATTACTTGAATTATGCTACCGCAGCGTGGGCAGCGTACTTGAGGAGCGGCAAACAAGGGACTGAGCTGAATGGTGTTTCCACAGGCGCAGCGGAAGGATTCCCAGGATGTTCCGTGCCGGCGGTATCGGAGCTTTGAGGACGGACGGGGTGATTTCGAGTCACGCGCAGGGGGGGCTGCTTCGTGGACTGCGGCGGGTACCGGGAGGCGTGCCCCGCAACGGGGACAACGGACCTCGCTCTGTTCGTAGTTGGGCGGGACCATCAGATTCAGCCCGCAGGCACAGTGCAACGGAATGTAACCTTGCTGCCGATAACTCGTGTCGCGGACGGATTGTCGGGAGAAAACAGGTCCCTCGGGCGACGGTTCCCTGATGCTGGCTTGCGGGGCCGTCTGGGCGGACTGCTGGCCAATCAATGACTTGCCTGTTCTCATGCGAAACGCAGCTTCATAATCGCGCAACGATGCACCGGTCATGCTTCGCAGCACGCGAATGCGTTCGGCGGTCGGCGGATGGGTCGAAAAAAGGCCGTGAGTACCCCCTTGGGCCGCGAAGGGGTTGACAATAAACATCGGAGCTGTGGCGCGATTTGCAAAACTCACCCGCGGCGCGGCAGAAATCTTTTCCAGGGCTGAAGCGAGTCCTTCCGGATAGCGAGTAAACTGAGCGGCGCAGGCGTCGGCGAGAAACTCGCGTTTGCGGGAGCAGGCGAAGTACAGAAGCTGCGCCAGGAGCGGCGCCAAAATTGCGAGCAACAGCGCTATCAGGAGGATGAACAACTGGGCCTGCCCGGCGCCGCGGGAGTTAGAGCGTGTCCGCATGCGACCGCCAAAGCGCATGGAGCGCAAAATGATTTCGGACAGAATAACTATGGTTCCCAGAAGGACGGCCGCGAGAGTCATAAACTGGACATCACGGTTACGCACGTGTCCAATCTCATGGGCGATCACTCCCTGGAGTTCGTCGCGGTTCAAGCGATAGAGGAGGCCGCTGGTAACAGCAATGATGCTGTCTTTTTCTCCCCGTCCCATGGCAAAAGCGTTCGGGGCCGGGTCATCGATCAGGTAGATCCGCGGCATGAATGAAAGACCGGACGCCAGCCGCATTTCTTCCACAATGTTGAAAAGCCGGGGACTATCCTCGCGGCTTAGCTCTCTGGCGGTCGCTCCCAAGAGGAAAAGAGAAGCCGGTTGAGTGGCATAGATGGCGTACTGAATAACGAGAATCAATAAGGCGACAGCGAGTCCTATGAAGCCGCCGCCCCCGGGGGCCAGAGCCTCGCCGATTGTCACTCCTACCGCCGCCAGCAGCACGGTCAAGATTGCGATCAGCAGCGCGGACCGGCGACGGTTAGCAGCGATCTGTTCCCAGATCATGGTTCATAACGTCAAAGGGTTGTTAAAACTGAACCTTGGGTACTTCCCGTACGGCCGCTTCCTTGATTTCGAAGAACTCCCGGCGACCGAAGCCGAAGGCGTTTGCGAGCAAATTGGTCGGGAACGTTTCTATGCGCGTATTATACGCCATGACGCTGTCGTTGTAGAATTGGCGTGCAAACGAGATTTTGTTTTCAGTTGAGGTCAGTTCTTCCTGGAGCGCCAGGAAATTCTGGTTCGCTTTCAAATCGGGATAAGCTTCTGCCACGGCGAACAAGGTTTTCAAGGCGCCCGTGAGAAGCCCTTCCGCTTCGGCCCGTTCTCCTACGGTCTTTGCTCCCATAGCTATATTGCGGGCCTGGACTACCTTCTCGAGGGTTTCGCGCTCGTGCTTGGCGTAGCCCTTGACCGTCTCCACGAGATTAGGAATAAGGTCATAACGGCGTTTTAATTGAACGTCAATTTGGGCCCAGGCATTCTCCAACTGATTACGCAGGCGGATGAGGGAGTTATAGGCGCCCACGATCCACAAAGCAATCAGCACTAACACGGCCAGGATTGCGAACAGAATCCAACTCATTTGTCTTCCTCCTTCTTTTTGGGATTGCAGTGCGTTGCGAATACTTGGTTTAGAAACTCGATTGCTCTTGAGGCACCGGCAGTCTCGGGTGCCAGACGGAGCACTTGTTGCAATTCGCCTTTATCAAACCAGATTCCGTGATGCTGCGGGCAGACGTCCAGGCATGGTCCGCCCGGAATGGACGATTCGATCAGGGGCTCGTCGCAACGGGGACAAAGGTATTTGGTTCGAACAGACGCTGACGAAACGAGCATTAACGCATGGATCCACGGGTCATCGCCATGACCTCCGGTGTCAGTGACCAGCTGTTCCAGTTCTCCCTGGTCGAACCACAATCCGCCGCACTTTACGCAATAATCCACCTCAATTGAGCGAAATCGTAGTATAATTAAACTAACGTCACATTTGGGACAAACAGGTAGCATCATTATTAAATGCTGAAGAACTGCGGCAGCAGCGTCAAGTTAAACTTAGATTTTGCGATTGGCGGGAGAGATGGCACATGCTTTCTTGCGAGAGGATCGCAACAGGACTGTAGCGCGCCGTGGAGCGCGCCTCGCCTTGCCGCGCCTGGACCAAACACAAAATGTGGATCAAAAGGATATGAAAAGCATACGATACCGAGCTATTGGAACGATTCGCACGCAGTTCAAGGATTTGTGCGGAATGCCCATTCAGCCAACGGGAGCGAGACGGGTGCGGGGGACGGTGGAAGTGGCCACTAAATACCAAGCTGGACTGAAAGATTTGCGAGGATTCTCGCATGTAATCTTGCTTTACCACTTTCATCGGAGTCGAGGTTACGAGTTGCGCGTGAGGCCTTTTATGGACTCGCGGTTACGGGGCGTTTTTGCCACGCGAGCTCCCAGACGACCTAATCCCATTGGTTTGTCCGTTGTGCGTCTAGTTGGAATCAGGGGGCGAAGGCTGAGGGTTGAAGGTGTGGACATTGTCGATGGCACCCCATTGCTTGATATCAAGCCATATGTTCCTGAGTTTGATCATCCAGGGCCAACCCGGATTGGATGGCTCAAGAAATCACACGTGAAGGCGAGGATGTGCAGGAGTGACGACCGGTTTATACCAGATTCCGCTAGAGGTGCGAATCTGTGAACCAAGATTTTGCATTTAAGAAGGACTGGAGAGGCAACGCTCCCTCAGGCTGCGGCACCTAGTTTTGGCTGGTGGCTGAGCCTGGGGAGGCTCAGTCGGATCTGCTGCGGAACAAGTAATTCGTCCAGGCTTGATTGAGCGCCTCAAGGTTTTCGAATGCGTAGACGCGTTTCAACGCCGCGGTCCAATCTCCATGCAGTGGCATCTGCCGGAGCTCTCGGCAGAACTGCCGAAAGCGTTCTTGCCCATAGGTGCTGACCAAAAATTCGACGATGCTTGCGGCTTCTGCATAGAACACGGCAGGGATGGCGGTGCGCAAGGCGCCCGCTTTCTCCAGGTCGCTCAGTGTCATAAAAAAAGGGCTTGCAGCCACCCCCCGCACGAAGTCGGCCCGCTCCTGCCGGAATTGTTTTTCAAGGAATGTGGCGATGCCCTCATCGAGCCAGAGAGGAAGGCGTTTTTCGAAGCCGACAAATTCGCGGAAAACAAGATGGCTGACTTCGTGTATCAGGATACTCTCAAAAAAATTGCTCATGCCGACGTGAGTGACAATCTTTTTGGTCAAGACATCGGCGCACGCTCCGGACCAGGCGCCGCCTTTGATGAAACGCACGTAGTCCTGTTTGTCGGCTAGAAGATAAATCTTGGCGCGCCGGTCCCAGGTCCAAAAATTGTCGAAGCGAGTGAATCCCAGTTCTGTGGTGAGTTCGTCATAATATTTTTCTGCATACCGGAGAAGTTCGGCGACGTGCTCAGGCAAAACGTTGTGGGCGTAGACCACGAAATGGTCGCTCTTCGTAATCTGCCAAGAACGTTCTTGTGCGTAGCCAGCAGACTGTAGCGCCGTCAAGAGGGCTAAAGCCAAGAACCATTGCCGGTGAGACAGGTGGCGCGTTTCGGGCCGAGTATCTTCCGCATTTGGAGCAATCGCAAAATGCAGGTTCATAGCGGGCCGGTGGCGTCAGAGCTTGCGTAATACCAGGCTAACGGTCTGGGGCTGCCGGACCGGCGGTTGTATTTGCCACTCGCGAATACCGATAGTAAAGGAAAAGATCGAACGCGACCATGACAAAGTTGGCAAAGTACAGGAGAATTACCGGATCCAATGAATACCGTAGTTTGTGGATCATTCCGCACAGATAACCGAGACAGACAATGGCCATGAACGCGGGACTTTTGCCCGTTACGAGCTTAGTACGTAGCGCTTTGGCTATGGAGAATGGCCAACTGATTCCGAAGCACAGCAGCATTAGGGCTTCAAAAATGCTCATTGGCGCAAACAGCCCATGACCAGTAAGCGCTGACTACTTGTCGAAACGCGCATTGTACTCGTCGACAATGGTCCCGACCAGTCGGATGCGCTCGATATCACCTGTAGAAGAAATCTCATCTGAGATGCCCAGCACCAGACGCGGCGCAAATAGCGAGATGATGCGGTTTGCGCAGTCGGCGAGCACTTCTTCCGAGAACGTCGCGTCGAAGTAAACGGCGGGGATGCCGTCGAGCAAATACATGTTATCCCCCAAAGCCTCTCTGACTTCCTCGAGTGTCACGTCGCCCTGCGGTTTGGGCGTAATGGCCTCGATTCCGTCCAGTCCCGTTTCTTTGGCATAGGGCAGTAACGCGCGGCAGTCGCCATCCCAGTGGGAAGAAACAAACTTACCGGCCGCGTGCAGCTTTTCACACCGCCGTTGGCAAGCCGGCAGATGATATTTCAAGAACAGTTCGGGAGACAGAGTGCCAGCGTGCACATTTTCTCCAAAATTGATGATGTCCACGGGCGAGGTGTTGATCACGTCAATCAGGCGATCGTGGCTTTCTTCCAGGGCGCGGAAGTAAGCTTCGACGGTATCGGGCCAATCGTAGATCGCGTAAATACCATTTTGCGTGCCCATTTTCTCTATATATAGGCTTTGCACGTTCATTCTGGGCATATACATGGTGGGTGCGCCCAGATCGCCAACTTCTTTTATCGCCTGGTCATAAGCGGCTTGGTTCCACCGCCATTCCGTATGCTCTTCCCGCCACGTGGCCACTTTCAATTCTTCTTCGGTGGCCACTTCGTACTTTACATGCATGACATTGCGGCTGCTCCGACTGTGGCGAATGATCTCGACCTGCCGTCCGACTGGTGTTTCGATAGTGATCTGCGTGTCGGTGGCATTCAGGGGTTTTTCATGGCGGCGGACGGCGGTGTGTTCAACCCGTTCAAAGCAACGATTGAACCACTTGTACAGGCGTGCGGAGCAGCCCAAAGCGCGATGAATCTCGGGAATAGTCATTCCGGTATAGGGCGGGGGCAGCGGTTCTCCGGCAAACAGCTTGTCGTCGTACCAGCAGCCGATACGCGGTTGCCAGATGATACGCCCGCCAGCTCGGCCAAAAACCACGTCACGATGCAATTGGGAAAAATTCTTCACCTTGGGCGATCAAGACAGTTATTCATGCGCTGTCGCCGATGGCTCGGTTGGCGCAACCTGGATTGGCGGAGCTGCGGGGGGGCTTAGGGCCGCGGCGGATTGATCCACACCAGGCATATCCGGGCTTTGCGGTCCTTCGGGCGGCGTCTGAACAGATGGCTGGTCGAACCCACCGGATGTTCTCGCGGGCGCCACGGAATCAGATGGGGCTTCCGGGACTGGTCCTGCCGGCATGCCATGGGGTATTTCCGGCGCTGTTCGTACCGGGGACACAGGCAAGCGGACTCTTTCGGCCACAGAAACGCGTCCGTGACCGCCGCTGCCCAAGAGTGCCAGTAAAGTGGTATTTACGAGAAAGATTACGGCCAGCACGACTGTCGAACGCGTCAGCACATTTCCCGCCTGCGATCCAAAGAGACTCTCGCCCATACCGGCTCCAAAGGCCAACCCACCGCCTTGTCCGCGGGGTTTCTGCAATAGAATAGCCCCGATCAGCAAGAGACTCGAAAGAATTTCTACGACCGTCAGCAAATAAACAAGAATCGTTATGAACACGGCGTCTTACTCTCCCGATTTTTGATCCTGCATGGCGCAGCGCACAATCTCGATAAAAGCCTTGGCCTCCAGAGACGCACCCCCGATGAGGCCGCCATCTATATCCGGCTGAACGAACAGCTCTGCGGCGTTGTTAGGTTTTACGCTGCCACCGTACAAAATGCGAATTGACGCAGCTGTGTCGCTGTCGCCCATGGCTGCCAACAACTCCCGAATATAAGCCTGCACTTCCTGAGCTTGTTCGGGGCTGGCTGTACGGCCGGTCCCGATTGCCCAGACAGGCTCGTACGCCACGACGACCTTTCCGAGATCGGCCCCCAAATCAGCAAGGCTGCCGTGAATTTGAGTTGTCACGACCTTCTTGGTTTGACCGGCTTCACGCTCTGCCAGCGTCTCACCCACACACACTATGGGAATGAGCCCCGCGGCCAATGCCGCCTTCACCTTTCGGTTTACTATTGCGTCGGTCTCATGAAAATAAGAGCGGCGTTCGCTATGACCCAGGATCACAAAATGGCAGAAGAGATCACGCAGCATCGCCGGAGAAATTTCACCTGTATAAGCCCCGCTGGTCTCCCAGTGCATATTCTGCGCTCCCAGCTTGATGGTCGTGTTGGCGATAATCTCGCCGACCACTTTCAGCGCCGTGAAGGGTGGGCAGAGAACAACCTCGACCTCTGTGACACCAGCCAGGCTGAGTTTCACCTCTTCAGCCAGAGCTTGCGCGTCGGCGAGAGTCGTATTCATCTTCCAGTTGCCGGCTACAATTTTCTTCCGATATTTCTTCACAATTTTTGGCCCGTGATTTTTCGAGTCTTGCAATGTATTTTTACTTGCTTGGCAAACAAAGCAGTGGGCAGCCCTCTTCACTTGTCGGTCAACGCGGCCACGCCGGGAAGCTCTTTGCCCTCCAAAAATTCGAGGCTGGCCCCGCCACCCGTGCTGATGTGCGTGAATTTGGACGCTAACCCGCTTTTATTTACGGCACTGACGCTGTCCCCGCCGCCAACGATGCTCAGACACGGCGTTTCGGCAATGGCTCGCGCCACTGCCATCGTGCCCGCTGCAAACGGCGCCATCTCGAAACACCCCATGGGGCCGTTCCAGATTACCGTTTTCGCTTTCTTGATTTCTTGGGCATAGAGTTCCGCGGTTTTCGGACCGATGTCCAACGCCATCCACCCGTCGGGAATATCAGTTTGGCCGACAATCCGCGTCCGTGCATTAGCGTCAAAGGCGTTGGCCACCACATTGTCGATCGGCAGCAGCAATCGCACTTTGCTTTCCTGCGTTTTTTGTAGAATATCCCGCGCCAGGCCGAGCTTGTCTTCCTCGACCAACGATTTGCCAACGGGTAGCCCTTTGGCACGGTAGAAGGTGTAAGCCATTGCACCCCCAATAATGAGCGCATCCACCTTGGTGAGCAAGTTAGTGATTACATTGACCTTGTCGCTGACCTTGGCGCCGCCCAGCACGGCCACAAACGGCCGTTCCGGAGAAGCGAGCGCGCGGCCAAGGTACTCGAGTTCCTTTTCCATAAGAAATCCAGCTACGTTCTCCTTGAAGAACTTACAAATTACGGCGGTGGAGGCATGGGCGCGGTGCGCGGTGCCGAAGGCGTCATTGACGAAAAGATCGCCCATTTCCGCGAGTTCCTTGGCAAAGGCTTCCTGTTTCTTTTTCATCTCCGCCTTCGCGGCCTTCTTTTCCTCCTCGGTGGCGGTTTCAGGAAGCTTGACTTTGCCTTCTTCCTCTTTGTGGAACCGCGTATTTTCCAACAACAACACCTCTCCGGGTTTTAGAGCTTTTGCCATCCGCTTGGCCTCGGCCCCGATACAATCATCCGGAGCAAAGTACACCGGCCAATTCAGAAGTTCACGTAGCCGCTCAGCTACTGGCCGCAGACTGAATTCCGGCTCCGGCTTGCCACCTTTGGGTCTGCCTAGATGACTCATCAAAACGACAGACGCGCCCTGTCCGAGGCAGTATTCGATCGTGGGTAGCGCGGCGCGTATACGCGTGTCATCCACCACCTTGCCGTTCTCGATAGGAACGTTGAAATCGACGCGCATCAAAACGCGGCGCCCCTTCAAATCAACATCACGCACTGTTTTCTTGTTCATAAATGATCCTCATCGACCAAAGCGGGTTCTCGGCTGGACCGCGTTCTACAGCCGTCCGTCAGCCTTGGCCATATGACGCAGCAAATCCACGCAGCGATTCGAGTAGCCCCACTCGTTGTCGTACCACGACACGATTTTGAAGAACCTCTTTTCTCCTTTGAGGTTGTTTTGCAGAGTGGCCAAAGAATCGTAAATTGACGACCGGTCGTCGTGAATGAAATCGGTCGAAACCAGCTCTTCTTCCGTTACCCCCAGAATTCCCTTCAGGTAAGTCTGCGACGCTTTCTTCAGCAGGCCGTCAATTTCTTCGATGCTTGTTTCGCGTGCCGACCGGAACGTAAGGTCCACCACGGAAACGTTGGCCGTGGGCACTCTGAATGCCATGCCCGTCAATTTTCCCTTCACGGCAGGCAGCACCTCGCCGACGGCCTTCGCGGCGCCGGTCGTGGACGGAATGATATTGATAGCAGCCGCTCTTCCACCGCGCCAATCCTTCTTGGACGGACCGTCTACGAGTTTTTGGGTTGCCGTATAGGAATGGATCGTGGTCATCAGCCCGGTTTCAACACCGATGCCCTCTTTAAGCAGAACGTGCACTATCGGCGCCAGGCAGTTTGTCGTGCAAGATGCATTCGAGACGATGTTGTGCTTGGCTGGATCGTATTCCTTTTCGTTGACACCGATCAGCAGTGTCTTGACATCGCCTTTCGCGGGCGCAGTGATGATGACTTTTTTAGCGCCGCCAACAAGGTGGCCCTTGGCTTTTTCTGAATCCGTAAACAAGCCCGTGGCTTCAATTACGTATTCCACGCCCAGCGCCTTCCAGGGAAGCTGATCAGGCGTCTTGGTGGCCAGCAGGCATTTGATTTTGTGCCCATCGACTACCAAGGTGTCCGCCTCCTCGGCCCCTGAACTGCTTTTTTCGGTGGTCACGGCGTGTTTGAATTTGCCGTGGACTGAGTCGTAACGCAACTGGTAGGCAAAATAATCAGCGTCAGTGGAAATATCCACTACGGCCACGACGTCAATTTCCTTTCCCAGTAATCCCTGATCGCAAATCGCCTGAAATGCCAAACGCCCGATTCGTCCAAACCCATTAATCGCGACTTTAACCGCCATGATAATACCTCCTTATGAATTCACATATTCAGTCTCCGACTTGCCAATCGGCACATTCCCGAACCTGGAAGAGTGTCAATATACCTAAACTGTCGCGAAGGTCAACACCAACTGCTGCTACTGGATTTTGGATCAGCGTCAGTGTCGCCGATACGCGTCTCGCGGCGTGCTGTTATATCTCCGCTCCCGGTGAAGCAGGTTGCAGAGCTATTCCCCAATCGTGTTGTGAACGCTGTGTTTTCCAAGATGTTATTCAGACCGGCCGATTCTCAAACCCAACATCTGGGCTAAGGAAACTATTGCAGTGCGGGCATGGGTCTTGCTTTACTCCCAGGAGGCTGCATCTTGCGTTTGAAGCCGGGTTTTGCGGTGGGCGGCAGCGCGCCTTCTGAACTGTTGTCTGGCAGCGGCAGTTATGGTCGGACGATTCACTTGTGGGGCTGAGCATCTGCCACACTCTCGGCCCAATGGCAAAACGTAAAGGCGTTAAGGCATGAAACTGAAGACAGCTCTGCAACTTGGCACGCTAGCGACCATCGGGCTTGCGATTTGTGTCAGTTTGGGCATTCTCTTTGCTTCTTGGCGACAAACAGATTTTGAGAACTGGACGACCAGCCTGAGCCTGGCAGTCGCCATGGGAATTCTGGCCTTGTTGATGGCAGGGGCTTTGTACGTGGTGGGCGTCAGGCTGACTGACCGCATCCGCCGGCTCGAAGAAGCTGCGCACATTGTCAGTAAAGGCGATCTTGACCATACGGTTGCCCTGCAGGGTAAAGACGAGCTGGCAACGGTATCGGAAGTTTTCAACGAGATGGTCGTCAATTTGAAGAACTACGTGGCATTGATCACCGCACATGAGCAGTTACGGGAGGAATCAGACAAGCTGCGCGAGACAGTCGAAACCCTGAGGGCGCACGAAATAGAGGTGTCCGACACGCTGGAGCGCCTCAGGCGAGCCCAGGAACAATTGGTGCAGTTCGACCGCGTGCAAGTGGCGGTGCGAACGCTGAAATCCATTTCACACGAGCTGCTGGGAAGTCTGGACAAGATTCAGAGACTCGCGGAGCAAGTATCCGCAAGCGGTGTGGGCGGCGGAAGTGCGTCCGTTCTTGATCCGGCTGCTGTTGCCGAAGCCAGCAAGTCCATCCGCCAAGCCATGGGCCGCTTCTCCGACCTTCTTGATTCCTCAGCTCATAGAGGAGCTGTGCCGCTCAATCTGCGCGCTGTCGTGGAGGAGGCTGTCAAGGAAGCTTCCCAGCGGTGGAAAGATGTTCTGAGAAAACGCAACTTGGCTGTCCGTATGGTCAATGAATTGGATCCCAATTTGCCGATGATCAGGGGGATCCGGGATGATCTGGTGCTCATGTTGGAACACTTGATTGATAATGCGGTTGAGGCTATGCCGCAGGGCGGAACGATAACATTCCGAGCTGTCCGGCGAAGCCCAGACATGCTGACGCTTTCAGTAAGCGATACCGGAACTGGCATGCCGCCGGCCGTGTGCGAGCGGTGTTTTGCACCTTTCTTCTCCACCAAAGAGGGGGCGGGTGGCTTGGGTTTGACAGTGGTCGAGGGTATAGTCGTCCAACACAAAGGGAAAGTGGGAATTGAAAGTCATCTCGGACTGGGCACAACCGTTTTTGTCGAGCTGCCTATGGCCGACGCGAACTCGCATCTCGAAGAGGAACCGATAAGCGCTTCTCCCGTTCGACAGTTCAACGTACTGGTTGTTGAGGATGACCCTTGGACGCGGGGCACGTTGGCGGCAGACTTAAAAGCCGACGGCCATCAGGTGCAGATTGCGGCTAATGGACAAGAAGCTCTCGATAAGCTGAAAGCGAACCGGTTCGATGTTTTAATTACAGATCGGGCAATGCCTGCGATGACCGGCGACGAGTTAGCGGCCGAGGTGAAGCGCCTGTATCCTGACCTGCCGATCGTTCTGCTGACGGGCTTTGGGTCGTTCATGCATGCGCACGGAGAGAAGCCCAAGAATGTTGATGCCGTGCTGGGAAAGCCGATCAATGCCGGTGAACTTAGGACAGCTCTGAACAGAGTGGTGCGCTAGGTTTGGAGAATTGACACGTTTCATCCTGCGATTTGACTGAATAACCGCCAATTGCATTCCATTTGAAATTCTTGGCGTGCGTGGCTATATGAATATCATGTGGTTTCCAACTGAAGGATGGAAGAGGTTGTGAAGGCGCGCGTCTGGTTCACTCGACTCTCGCGTGGCGAGACACAGGAAAGTGTCGCCAGAAAGGCTGTTAGACTTGCCGAACTCGCAGGTCTGAAGAAGCTTGCGAGACCGGGAGCTTTTGTAGGGATTCTGCAGCATGTCGGTGAGGGCAGGGGCATCGGCTATGTCAAGCCGTCCGTCACGAGGGCCCTGGCGTTACGTTTGGCGGCCAGTAAAGCCAAACCGTTTTTAACGGGGAGTGCGACCCTGTACAAGGGGAGCCGAAGCAATGCCTGCGATCATAGCATGCAGGCATTTGCACACGGCTTCACCCCGGAGACTATCCGTTGTCCCATTGTAATGAGCGACGGCCTTAAAGGAACGGACAGAATTTCTGTGAGGGTGCGCGGCGCCCGCCATTGCGGCGTCGCCTACCTCGGGAGTGCAGTCGCGCTGATGGATGGGCTGGTAGTGGTGACGCATCCTACGGGCCACATCGCCGCTGGGTTTGGCGCCACGCTGAAAAATATTGCCATGGGTCTCTCCGCGCGTGGCGGCAAGCTGGCGATGCACCATGGTGGGCATCCTGTTTTCAGATCCGCCAGGTGTGTGGGCTGCGGACGGTGTCAGGAGTGGTGTCCTGTGAGAGCCATCGTCGTCAGAAAAAAAGCACGGCTGCTTGTCAAAAAGTGCATTGGTTGCGGTCAGTGTTACGCGGTGTGTCCGGCGGATGCCATTGCTTTCGAATGGACGTACCGCGGTCCCGTATTTCAGGAGCGGCTGGTGGAATACGCTGCGGCCGTTCTGACCAGGCTTGGACAACGGATGGTTTGCCTGAACGTGTGTCAATACTTTACCAAAGAATGCGACTGCTTCGACATCCGGCAAGAGGCGCTGTGCGCTGACGTTGGAATACTCTCGTCTCGCGATCCAGTTGCGCTCGATACGGCTACGGCTGATCTGCTTGAGGAAACCGCAGGGCGCGATATCGTGCTTGAAGCCGGCGGCCGTGAGTACCGCGGGATGTTTGAATACGCTGAAATGTTGGGACTCGGTACCCGCGCCTACCGCCTTGTCGAAGTTTGAGAGGAGAACGGCGCGGCTGCCGCCTTTCGGCCCAATCGCCTGCTTTGGAGTGATGCTATACAGGATGGTCAGGGGCCCGTGTACGCGCCGATAATGATTGACGCGCGCGGAAGACTGGGGTGCTTCGCGATGATGAGGTTGACGTTTTTCTTGTAGTTACACACGAAGCCTCCGCTTGCTTTTGTGAATTGTATTCCGTGTGTCTTCGTAATGTACCGCGCAATATCATTTGGCCTGCCTTGCAGGACAGCATTGGGCCCCGCAAACATATCAACCCCCACCATCCCTACGTACAGGGCCGGGTGGCCAAACACTACCAGTTTGCCTTTCACCCTGTAAAAATTACCTTCGGGCTCGAACCGTTCTCGATTCTCCACGAGTTGAGCCATCTCTACAGGCTTCCAAGTTTCATCCAACCTCGCTTCCCATAGAATCGCCGCCTCGACTGCTGCGGTGCCCTCTGTGGCGATGGTTCCGTGCGGAGTGGCGCATGCCGCACTAAGCGAGAAGAAAACAGTCATGGCTATCGTCCGTGAATTGCGAGTAATCTTTGGTTTTTCACTGAGTGCTCCAAAGATTTCCTCGCCAGACATCCCCCTTGATTTATGCCCACTTGTGTTCTTGGCTTTCCATGATTGTGAGGCCGGCGTGAATCTGTTTTGCAATGAACTGACCCTCCTTTTATTAGCTCCACAGGGCACAATATGCGAATACCTGCCTGTTGGCTATTGTTTTCGTACATGGTACGTCAGGATGCGAGACTCGCTCGAAGACGAGAGTCGCCCGGGGGAGGGAATAATGAATCTGGATTTTGCGATTTGGGAATGGCCGGTTCGATTAACGTGTTGAAAAACATTGTGTTGAACCCAGATTTTGCGATTGGCCAAAACAGGCAAGATGCAAGGCGCGGGAGGTGCAGGTGTATGCGCATAGTGCCAGCCTCCTCAACGCAGCAGATTGCCCGTTTTCGACAATCCCGAAGGGTTTGAGAA
>Ga0209101_1002077_pt1 | contig 13747 bp, 11 predicted proteins | sample ConPoolayeCmetaG_FD_185481 | JGI IMG/M metagenome (GOLD analysis project Ga0209101, IMG submission 185481) | Hot spring microbial mat communities from California, USA to study Microbial Dark Matter (Phase II) - Cone Pool mat layer C metaG... ... | reverse complement strand
CACCCAGACTTGTTGCACTACAAAACGCCATTTCGGCGCGACGAGAGGCGAGTTTCCTCGAAAACTCGCGCCTTCGCTCCGGGAAACTGTAGAAGAAGGGTTTGAGAATAGGCTGCTTTTCTCTTCAGATATGGCTTTCACATTTCGGTGCAAAAGATGTGCATGCATTGCATTTCAACTTGTTTGTGCGCAGCACCATACAAATACCTGCCAATTCTAAAACGCAAAATCTGGGTTTAAACTTGTCTTAAGGAATCGGTTTGAGTAAGGTTTGTATGTCTGATGCCTTTGTCGGGGCGTGGCTCAGCCTGGTTTAGAGCGCTTGGTTCGGGACCAAGAAGTCGGTGGTTCAAATCCACTCGCCCCGACCACCCCACCTGCGTTCGGCGAAGCCGAGCAAATCTGAATTCAGCGCTGTTGGCATTGCTTTCCCTGTTCCTGAGTGTTCCTTAGAACGGCGAATTACATTTATGAAGTTTTTCAAATCATTACATACATGTTTGTCATGTCGAACATCACCAGTCACTAAGGAATCATTGGATTCATGTCTTCTTAACCTATTCACAATAAACATATTGCGATATATTTGTGTCATTTGGCACGAAAACTGTTACATCCTCCCCGTCGCAAGAAAAGCATGTGCCGACTTTAGGACAGGAGGCAACAAGAGAATGAAGAGAAAATCGAAGAAGGTATTGTCTTGGTTATTGCTGGCATGCATGTTTACTAGGGTCTCGGCGGTATTTGCGGACGAAGCCGCTGGCGAGTCCGCCGCGCTTTTCACTGCGCACAACACTTGGATGATGGTGTCAACCTTTCTCGTGTTTGTGATGCATTTAGGGTTTGCGACGCTAGAGGCCGGCATGACGCGCGCCAAGAACACGGTGAACATTCTGTTCAAAAACACGTTAATCCCGGCCATCGGCATACTGAGCTATGCGCTCGTCGGCTTCGGCCTTATGTATCCCGGATCCGATTTCGCCGGGAAATGGTTTGGATTTGCGGGCTGGGGCATCAAGTTGCCGGCAGGCGGCGACACTATGGCTTACAATGGCGCGTTCACATATTGGACGGACTTCCTGTTTCAAGCGATGTTTGCGGCCACCGCCGCCACTATCGTCTCCGGAGCCGTGGCGGAACGCATCAAGTTATCCAGCTTCCTGGTGTTCTCGGTTCTCTATGTCACGCTCGCCTACCCCATCGTCGGCATGTGGCAGTGGGGGGGCGGCTGGCTGGCGGCAAAGGGCTTCCACGATTTTGCCGGGTCGACGCTGGTTCACTCTGTGGGTGGTTGGGGCGCGCTGGTGGGCGTTATTTTTCTTGGACCACGGCTCGGAAAATACGTTAACGGAGAATCCAAACCGATCCTCGGCCATAGCATGCCGCTTGCGGTAATCGGCACCTTCCTTCTCTGGTTGGGCTGGTTTGGATTCAACGGCGGATCAGTTCTGTCGGCCGAGCCCGGCAAGGTATCCTACGTTTTAACCACAACGACGCTGGCGGCAGCAGCCGGCATTGTCATGGCCATGTTAACTTCGTGGTCGTTGCAAAAGAAACCGGACCTTTCGATGGTGCTCAACGGGTGTCTTGCCGGACTTGTGGGAATAACGGCGGGGGCTGATATCGTCAATATTGCGGCCTCTGTTGTTATCGGCGCGGTTGGCGGCGTTCTCGTTGTCATTTCGGTCCTACTCATAGATCGTGCGCGTTTGGACGATCCCGTAGGCGCACTCTCCGTTCATCTGGTTAACGGTATATGGGGCACACTGGCGGTCGGTCTGTTCAGCAAGGAGCACTCCCTTGCTATCCAGGCCCTCGGAGTCGTGGTGGTGGGCGCCTTCTGCGTGGTGTTCGCTTTGGCCTCGTGGATGGCCGTACGCCATGTAATGGGATTGCGCGTCAGCGAAGAGGAGGAGCTAAAAGGTCTGGATCTTGGCGAACACGGCATGGAAGCCTATAGCGGTTTCCAATTCTTTACGACGCAATAAGTTGACCGAATGCAATTAATAACGCTGAGACAGGAGGCCAAAATTGAAACTTATCATCGCATATATCCAGCCTGAGAGGCTCAACGCGGTCAAGCAAGCGCTGTACGAGAAAGAAGTGTACAAGATTTCAGTGACCAATGCTCTGGGTTGCGGCCGGCAAAAAGGCTATCACGAGTCCTATCGCGGCACAGACATCGAAGTTAACTTGCTCAAAAAGGTGCGACTTGAGATTGCTGTGAACGACAATTTTGTCGAGCCCGCCATCGATGCCCTCATACAGGGCGCGCGCACCGGAAAAATCGGCGACGGCAAGATATTCATTCTGGATTTGCTGGAATGTATCCGCATTCGAACCGGCGAAACCGGAAGCGCCGCCATAGGTTGAACCCAGACTTTGTGTTTCAGAATCGGATGGTAGTTGTGTCACGCTCAGCGTGAAGAACTTGCAATGCAGTTGCAACTCATTCGGACGAAACGTCAGAAGAATAAGGAACCAATTCTAAAACCGTCGGAGGGCAAAAAATACAAATGCGTGATTGTCCATGGTTGACAAGTGTCGCAGCCATTGTCGTTGGTCTCTCGTCGATTGCGCTCGCTGAGGAGAAAAAATCACCCGTGGCGAGCATAAATGTAGGTGTCATGTCCGCCTACGTTTGGCGCTCGTTAACTATCAATGACGGCGTGGTCGTACAGCCTTCGCTCGACGTTGTTCATCCGTTTGGTTTGGGCTTGAATGTTTGGGGCAACCTCGACATTGACGATTACAACGGCAAGTATGAAGAGCGAGAGTTCTCCGAAGTTGATTTGACGGTTAGTTATACGCTGCCCCTCCAAGGACCTGCGGGCGTCACCGTAGGCTACACCGAGTACCTTTATCCAAAAGAAGGTAATTACAACCCTGAAGTGCCGGAAGGCCATCCGAAAGTCGAGCCCGCCAAAGATGCCGACACAAAGGAAGTTTGGGCCAGGGTTTCGATCAACCCGATCGATGCCATGTCGTTCAACGTCGGTGTTTATCGCGGTGTGGATGAGCAGAAAGGCCTGTACGGAGAACTGGTGGCCGCCTACACATATTGTGTGACGGACGCACTCAAAGCCGAAGCAGGCGTCCGCATGGGCATCGCCGACAAAAAATTCGCCCAGGCCAACGCCAGCGGAACGGAAGGTGGCTTGTTTGATTGGGGCGCTTCTTTGAAACTGACATATGCGGTCGCGGACGGCTTATCCGTGGGTGCGATGTTCGCCCATGTCGACAATATTGACGACGACGTGTTTCCCGAAACCGCGGTAGACGTCAACTGGTACTGGGGGCTAAACACCGTCCTATCTTTCTGATATAAACCCAGATTTTGCGATTGGCCAAAACAGGCAAGATGCAAGGCGTGGGAGGTGCAGGTGTATGCGCATACTCCGAACCTCCCGCAACGCAGCAGATTGCCTGTTTTCGACAATCCCGAAGGGTTTGAGGATTGGCTGCTTTTCTCTTTAGATGTGGCTTTCACATTTCGGCGCAAAAGATGGGCAATTGCATTGCATTTCAACTTGTTTGCGCGCAGCACAATACAAATACCCGCCAATTCTCAAACGCAAAATCTGGGATAAACTCCCTCTTCGGGAAAGTCCGTAGAGATGATTGTCCCACACTGTTGGAAGGTTCCGCCCCCGGTCGGCCAATGCGCGGGGCGCCCTGCACTTTCCAACACGTTATTCAAGCCTTGATCTCACGATTGACAAGTCTCGGGCCAATCCCGCAATCTGGGACTACTTCTTCGGCGTTTCTTGGCCGGCAGGCGAGAAAGTTGGTGGCGTCCTTGCAGAGCCAAGGCATACCCGAAAGACAGGCGCGCAGGGCGCTTCGCAACAATCCCAACTTAGAATTGCAATCATGAGTCTCTGCCCCTAATATGACTGGATTTCGCTTGTCATCTTCCAAATGGTAAAAGTCATGCGACTGCTTAGGAACAGCGCTGCTGCGTTGGTAGTCATGGGCGTGTCGGTTCATCCGCTCGCTGCCGAGGACATTTTCGACGCGGCACGATCGAACGACACCCAAACCATGACCAGAATCCTCAAAGAACAGCCAAGCGCAGCCAATGCCCGTGCCAAAGGTGGGGCCACGCCGTTACATTTGGCCGCTGCCTCCGGAGCTGCGGAGGCAGCACGGGTACTGATCGAGGCGGGTGCCGATGTCAACGCGCGCACGGACAACGGTTACACGCCCCTGCATTGGGCAGCATACCGCAATGCCGAGGTGGTGACGCGTCTGCTGCTGATCCGTGGTGCCAAGGTCAACGCCGAATCCAGTCGCGGCTTGACCCCCCTTCACTGGGCGGCCATAGGCAACGCTGCCGCTGTAGCCCGATTGTTGATAGCGGAAGGCGCGAAGGTTGACAGCCGCGCCGCAGACGGCACAACCCCGCTACACTACGCCGTACAAAAAGAGGCCCTGGATGTTGTCGGTGTCCTTATCGCCTCGGGCGCTGATCTTTACGCCAAGGCTAACGACGGCACAACTCCCATTGGACTCATCAAAAATCGCAAGGTCCGGGAAAGCCTCGAACAGCTTGTGCTGGCAAAAACTAATACCGCAGTTTTGGCCTCGCAAACACAGCCGGAGGTCGCGTCATCGAACACGAAGCAGGAGTTGTCTGCCTCGGTGCCAGACGTAACTACCGCCTCCGATGGCACGGGCTGGAATACGGTCGTCCTGGCGGACGGAGCCACTTATGTTGGAGAGCTTCGAGACGGTCAACGCGATGGAAAAGGGGTGCTTATTTACCGGGACGGCGAGAAATATGACGGCAATTGGCGCCGCAATCAGAGACACGGGTACGGCACTTACACTTTTGCCGGAGGAGAAACTTATGCGGGCGAGTGGCAAGCTGACAAAAGACACGGTCGCGGCGTGTACACTTTCGCCAATGGAGGTCGTTTGGAAGGCGTCTGGCGAAATAATCGTCTGGTCGAGGGAACGGGCACATACGTGTTTGCTAACGGTGACAGGTATGAAGGCGAATGGCGAAACGACCAACTCTGGGGGCGCGGGACATATACCAGCGCAGACGGAACCCGTTACGAAGGTTACTGGAAAGCCAATCAGTTTCTGCAGCCGGCGACCAAATAGACCTAAACCCTTGGAGCGGAAATGAGGGAACAATATCCATTCTCCGAGATAGAAGCCCGGTGGCAACGCTACTGGGAGCAAAACAAGATCTTCAAAGCCGATAATTCCAATTATGCGAACAAGTATTATTGTCTCACAATGTTTCCCTACCCTTCGGGGACCATGCACGTAGGGCACGGCCGCAATTACATAATTGGTGACGCGTTAACTCGCTACAAGATGATGCGTGGCTTTCACGTGCTCTCACCGATGGGATGGGATGCTTTTGGTCTGCCGGCTGAAAATGCCGCAAAAACTCGAGGAGTACACCCCGCCGAATATACGCGCAGGAACATTGCACACATGAAGTCTCAGCTTCGTTCGTGGGGAGTTGGCTACGACTGGGACCGCGAGATCGCCACCTCGCATCCCGAGTATTACCGTTGGACGCAGTGGATTTTTCTGAAGCTGTACGAACGCGGTCTCGCCTACCAAAAACTCGCGCCGGTCAACTGGTGCGAATTCTGCACCACGCTGGCAAACGAAGAAGTTTTACCTGATGGGACCTGCGAACGATGCGGGCGCCCAGTCACCAAAAAAGATCTTACCCAATGGTTCTTCAAAATCACCGCGTATGCTCAAAAGCTTCTGGATGACCTCGCCTTCCTCGACAAATGGCCGGAGAAGGTCCGCAACATGCAGGCCAACTGGATCGGACGGTCCGAGGGAGCCCGCATTGAATTTGCGGTCGTAGAGACCGGTGACCCCTGTCCGATTTTTACGACGCGGCCAGACACGATTTATGGCGTAACTTTCATGGCACTCGCTCCGGAGCATCCTCTGATCGCGAAACTCATCCCGGGCACGCCGCAAGAACGCAAGGTTATGGATTTTTGCGCGCGCCAACGAATGATCTCCGCTGCCATTCGCACGGACGCGGCAACGGCCAAAGAGGGTGTTTTTACGGGATTTCACGTGCGCAACCCGTACAACGGAGAAGCGGTCCCGTTATGGGTGACCAACTACGTGCTTATGGAATACGGGACCGGAGCAGTCATGGCTGTGCCCGCGCACGATCAGCGCGATTTCGAATTCGCGCGTGCTTTTGGGCTGCCTATCCGGGTGGTGATTCAACCTGCAGGAGTAACTGTTGACGCCGACAGCATGACGGCTGCATACGTCGAGGACGGTGTGATGGTCAATTCCGGACCGTTCAACGGCCGAAACAATCGGGAAGCTATCCCCGACGTGATTCGCTACGCGCGGGAACACGGATTCGGTGACTTCGCCGTTAATTATCGCATCCGCGACTGGCTAATCAGCCGCCAACGCTATTGGGGAGCTCCTATTCCTATCGTGCATTGTCCAGCGTGCGGCGCTGTCCCGGTTCCCGAGCGTGACCTGCCAGTCCGTCTGCCGTACGATGTTGACTTCAAGGCCGAACGCGGCAATCCGCTGACGTGGCATCAAGGGTTCCTGAATACTTCCTGTCCCCGTTGTGGCCAGGCAGCGCGGCGCGAAACTGACACCATTGCCCAATGGCTGTGCTCGTGCTGGTATTTCCTGCGTTACGTCAATCCCCGGCTGCAGGACCGTCCCTTTGACCGGGACGACGTAGATCACTGGCTGCCGGTAGACCAATATATCGGAGGGGTAGAGCACGCGGTGCTGCATCTCCTGTACTCGCGTTTCATCGTCAAAGTATTGCACGACGCCGGTTATCTGTCGTTCCGGGAACCATTCAAGGCGCTCTTCACGCAGGGCATGATTTGCAAGCGCAGCGAGAAGGATGGACAGCTTTACAAAATGTCCAAATCCAAGGGGAACGTTGTCAGCCCCGATGATCTGGTCAAGCGTTACGGAGCTGACACTCTGAGACTTTATACTTTGTTTATCGGGCCGCCGGAGAAAGATGCAGAATGGAGTGACGCCGGCATCGAGGGCGCTTACAGATTTCTGCGCCGTGTTTGGCGACGCTTTGTCGAACACCGACCAATCCTGGAAGCTGCCCGCTATGTTGCGTGTGACCTCGCGCAAATGACCGGATCAGCCCGTGATCTTTATCGCAAAACTCACGAAACGATCGCCAGTGTGACGGCGGCCATTGAGACTAATTTTCATTTCAATTCCGCCATTGCTCAAATTATGGAACTCAGCAACGCTATGGACGACTTGGCGCCGGGGGAGGACAGCGAGTTGCAGCATAAAGCAGTCTATAGGAAGGCTACGGAAACTCTCGTGCTTCTGCTGGCCCCCTTTGCCCCGCACATCAGCGAGGAGCTATGGCAGTTGCTGGGTAATGCGCCGACCGTCCTGAAGGCACCATGGCCATCCCCTGATCCGGCGGCCTTGACACGAGATCAAGTGGAGGTGGTTATTCAGGTCAATGGAAAGGTCCGCGGGCGAACACTGGTAGCGGCTGGTCTCGACGCCAAGAGTTTGGAAAAATGTGCCCTGGACGTGGAATCAGTTCGGAAACACCTGCACGGCAAGACAGTCCAGAAAGTGGTCGTAGTGCCTGACAAGCTTGTCAGTATTGTTGTTAGTGATTCCTGAGCTCGTTTTTGGAAAGCGCCTCCACGGATGCAAAACAAACCGAAGCTACGAGCGGCCTGGCGTATGTTGTTCCGCGCATGGTTCGAGCTCACGGTTGATGAACAGAAAGCCGTGCTCCTGGTGGTTGCGCTTGTTGTGTTAGGACTCAGCGTACGCGCCTGGCGCCAGCACCGAGCTCAACTCGAACTTCCAACTGCAGACGTTCGACTTTGGGATTCTGGTGCACAGCCGACCCGGCCACGCTGAGTCGTTGCGCACCGGGTGCCAAGACGGCTGGCGGTATTACCCCGCGCGGGTCTGACGGAGACGGCGAGATTCACGGTGTCATGCCCAACAACTTTTTTCAGGCCGGCTCTTTGCAGATACCCACTACGGCCAATCCCAAGCGACAAGAACAATGTTTTTTGCCGCGGTGACGCGGTTCTCAAACGCAGGCGCCCGGCTAGAACCGGCAGGAGAGTCCCAGCGCGATGACAGGATACACCACAATTCCGCTGATATCGTCTTCGAAGTCGGCAACTTCCTTGTTCAAATCCGCGTCCAAAAGGGCCTGTAAGTCAGGATTTGCTGCTGTTGCCGTAGCGCTGGCTTTCGGCTGTCCGTGGTATAGGAGTCCGAAGTCGCACACAAAATGCCACCGTCCATCCTTGGAAACAGCGTTGCCGTATCCGATACCGACGTAACCGCTGAGTTCGTCAAATTCTATCTTGCCATCCAGCCGTAAAATTTCGTACTCGGTCCCCTCCAGTTCCAGCTTTTCATTCGGCTTGGCAGTAAGCTTGATTTCATTCTGGTTCAATACCGTCCCAAGCGAGAAGCGAAACCCGCCTTTGAAGGGATGCCAGTCGAAAAGCAGAGGCACAGTCTGAAGTTTCAATTCGCCGGTAACATCAGCCTCGTCGAGAAGAACATCGACGTCATATGAGAACCAGTTGTAACCCACGCGCAGATTGAGACTTGGAGCTAGTCCTAGGGTGGCTTCCCCCCCCAGTCCTAAAGTGCTCACCCTGGCGGAAACACCGAGTCCCTGCGCACGGCACGATAATGCTACAAAGGCTGCAATACCGGCCACAGTAAACATCCGCGGGAGTTTCTCCATTGTTCTAACGTCTCCTTTCGATAATTCGAAGCAGCAGAATACATACTGTCCGTTTGAATGGCAATAGGAGCGTGGCGTCTGTGCGGTGCGAATGGGAAAGATTCGGGGAAGACACGCAGCAGGATGCCGACGCAGGGATCGATGGAACGGGCGCGTTGTTAACCCAGATTTTGCGATTGCGCCGCTTAACGCCGTATTTTTCGACATCCTCTGCCACCCCGCCATTTCTCCAACGCAAAGGTTCTGGTCAATCCCCGTCTTCCCCATGCGCTGCAACAGCACAACCGGGATACCATGTCCCTTCCTCAGCCAATTTTGCTCTGCCCAATGCGAATACAATATTCAGTTCATTGCCATCCGACGAGGCCACGGCCCTCAGTATTTTCAACGGCTCCAAGGCTCGCAGCCAGGCACGCGTTATCCTCAGGCATCCGGAGTTTCTCCCTTGATCGGGGCTGCCCGCCATATAGTTCAGCAATTGATAAACAGCCGCCGCTCTGTCCAGCGCTTTCTCGGCCTCAGCAAGATCCACGCTTAAGAAAGCAATTTGTCTCTTGGCAGCTTTTTCGGAGACCCTTCGATCCGTGCCGGACCGCTCCGCCTCAAGTGCAGTCGGAGCCAATAACTGCAGCAGCGCCCGCTGGTTGCTCGAAAAAATCAGCCAATCGTTGAACTTGGCAAAGGCTGGCTGTTCTTCGGGGGCAAGTTGTTTGTAAACGCCGGGCAGTACGCTGTCCACCGTCACAATATCCCGATTTGTCGCAGACTCGACCCGGGCTATCAATCCCATCCGAAACCGGGCATTCAGCACATCCAGCCCTCGCTCGATCATCGCGCCGGCATCCCCTGCGCTGGCAATCTGAACGCCAGCAAAAAACGTGGGCACTTTCAAGCCGGCGAGGCTGCCTGTGTACTCCGGTCGTGCGAGACAAATGAAAAAAGGCGCGTTTTGCGGCACGTTAGTTTGCAGAACCGCCGCCAGAACCGCTCGCATCCACGGTGCATTCAGCGGTGTATTGTCGAAAAATGATTTTACGCTCGCATAGGAACCCGCCAAAAGCACCGTCGCGGCACCGGTTAGCAATGTCTCCAACTCACGCAATTTATCATCAGAAAGCTCCGCCTGATCGGCCGACAGCCCCGTAAGAGGCATCAACATGTCAGCCGGTAGCCACGCATGGCCGCCCACGCCGTCGGCATCGAGTTCCGCCAGTTCCCACCGAACGGAAAGGGCCGGCGCGAGACGCCCGCTTCCAGACGATGCCGTAACTCTCAACCATCCTCGATCGGCAACGCTGCCAGCCGTACCTGGAAAGTCAGCAGCGCCAGCAAGTTCCCGAACAATTGGCGCGCGGCTGTCAATCCGCTCAACCAGTTCGCCAATGGCATGCGGATCAGCAGAGAGACAGCCCACGAGCATCCCCTCCACCACGGCCATTGAAAACCATTGCTGGCCGCCTCCTGCAGTCCCGGCATCCAGCAGCCACGCTTTGCGGCCTGCCTCCAGGCGAATGGCTTTAAAGCCAGGGATCAAACGAAGTGTCAGTTCCAACTTGCGCCATTGGCTCACACTGCCCAACCAGCTGGCCAGGATCCATCCGGACTCGGCACGCCTGCCGACAAACGCCGCATACGCCACAATGGTGTGCCTCGGCACCAACCGCTCAACAAGCCGCCGCACCGCTTCGTTTCCGGCCAGCCCCGCTAGCGCGTTTTCAGGGACTCCCGCACTTTGCAAAGCCGCCAAAATCAAGGGGTTTTCCGCAATTTTCTGCCAGCGCCTGGCCAGCTCGCGATGTTCGCTGATGAAAATTGCCGATTCAGGCACAACTCGATACAAGCGCGTGCGGTCGTACGGAAACCAAAAAAAGGACGTTACAATAAAGGCCACAAAGAGGACTAACAGCAGCCAGAATGTAAACCGTCGCCAATCCATCTTTGCTTATTTACACTCCACCGGCCCTTGAAGCCGCAACGATCCTCGGAGCTCGTTGACCGACTGCAACCCGTGTTTCTTGAGATAATCCTCGATTCCACTCACGACCTTCAGAGGCGTTGTCGGCTCAGCAAAATTCGCCGTTCCGATCGCAACCGCCGTGGCGCCCGCGATAATAAACTCCAGCGCTCCAGTGGCATCAGTGATCCCGCCCATGCCAATAACCGGTATCTTGACAGCCGACGCCGCTTCCCAGACAAGCTTGACCGCCACAGGGTGTATGGCCGGTCCCGTCAGCCCCCCCACCACGTTGGACAGCGCGGGACGACGTGTCTCGACGTCAATCACCATCGCTGGTATTGAGTTGATCAGTGAAATCGCGTCCGCGCCCGCTTCTTCGGCTGCCTTAGCCAGCGCTCGCATGTCAGACACGTTCGGCGGTAGCTTCGGAATCAGCGGCAGCCGTGTTTGCTTCCGAACACGGCTCACCAAGTGCCCCGCGCGTAGTGGATCGGTCCCGAAAGAGATCCCTCCCTCTTTGATGTTGGGGCACGAAACGTTCAATTCCAGACCATGGACACCAGGCACACCGTCAAACCGCTTGGCAACCTCTGCGTATTCCTGCTCCGTTCGCCCCCAAATATTCACGATCACCGGCACATTGTAACAACGCAAAAACGGAAGATATTCCGCTATAAACCGATCCGCCCCCGGATTCTGCAGTCCCACCGCGTTCACCAGTCCCCCCTCGACCTCCACCAGCCGCGGCGGCGGATTACCATCCCACGGCTCGATACGAATGCCTTTTACAACCAACGCGCCAAGACGATTGAGATCAACCAACTGCGCATACTCCGGTCCGTACCCAAAAGTGCCGGATGCTACCATGACCGGATTCTTCATGCGGATCCCCGCCACATTCACTCCCAAGTCAACATCTGCCGGCACGTCGTTTCCCTCTCCATGAAAAAGTGAGCCTGCTTTCCTGGCTGTTACTGCTCGGTCGCGTCCCAAACAATCTCGCGAGCCTCAAAAACCGGTCCTTCCTTGCATACTCGGGCCCACGTCTCGCGCCCGTCAGCGAGCCGTACCCTTTGCACGCACGTAAGGCAAGCACCAACCCCACACCCCATGCGTCTGTCGAGCGAAATCCACGCTGGGGCTTCCAAGTTTAGCGCCCGCTCAGCGACTGCCCGAAGCATTCCATCAGGTCCGCAGGCGTAGAAAATCGGTCGAATTTCGCCCCGACCGGCAAGCCACGTGTCCAATAACTCGGTCACAAGGCCTCGCTGGCCCCGTGCGCCGTCCTCCGTGGCCAGGTAGACCTCCCAGCCCTTGCGGGCAAAACAGCCATCGCATAGCAGATCGTCGGTGGTTTTCGCACCGATAAAAACAACACCAGTCCGCACAAGTCGTTCGGCCAGAAAAGCCAGCGGGGCAACACCGTAACCTCCTGCTACGATCACCGGAAAACGCCCGTCCAACTGCATCGGAAATCCTCTCCCCAGCGGACCAATCAGGCTCACCCATTCCCTTGCCGCCAGAGTGGCCATTGCCGCCGTCCCCTTTCCAACCCGCTTGTAAAGTATCCAGATTTTCCCGTCGCTGGCCTTGAAAACGCTGAAAGGACGCCTGAGAACCAAATCCCGGCGTCTACTGATCCGTAAATGCACAAATTGGCCGGGTTGAACCGTTGCGGCGATTTCCGGCGCCGCAAGTTCCATAAGCCAGTAATCGCCAGAACAACGTTGTTGACTTACTATCTGCGCCTGCTCCAGTTGCATAGGCGGCATGAGTGTGAAATTTTTGTTTCCACCGGTCAAGCACGGAGGGGACACGCCTTCCGGCCGCCGCACAAAATCCTGCCGAACATTTATTTCCCCAGAAGGAGCAGTCGGTGGGACGTGCTATAACCTAACTACCAAGTCCCCCGCTTGGTGCAGTACCGTTCTCCCCATCGAAGCGAGGGGGAAAGTAGCTTTCTCGGGAAAAATCCACCCCGCCTCCGGCATATTTCCCCCTCTACCCACAACGACCCCCCGCTTGCGGCGGGGCGAACGTTACTGCACCCTGCAACTTTTCCAGATCCCCGCGCGCGTCTCCTCCCCTGTGTAGTTACGTTCTCCCTGAGCGAAGCGAGGGGGAACGTTGTTTTTCCCGCATTCCTCAAATGCCGCAGCCGGGGTAATGGAAAAAGCCATTGGAATCAGGTGTTGTCCAATGCGTTCACACACTCTCGAGAGTGACAAGGCAGAATCCGGTCAGGTGCGAAGCATGGCAAGCTTGTGTGCGAGCGCTGAATATGGTACGGTGAATTTATGTTTTTTTGTGGTGATCACAACTTATGGGGTTGGCGATGGATTTCAAAACGGCCCTGAAAGATTGCTGCATCTGTCTGGACCTTAAGAGCAGCACCAAACAAGGTGTGATCGAAGAGATGGTGGACATGATCGCCGCCGCCGGCAAATTGCCCAATAAAGAAGAAGCGCTGCGTGCCATACTTGAACGCGAGGAAAAAATGTCTACCGGCGTTCAACACGGCGTGGCCATTCCTCACGGAAAAATCAGTTCGATTGACGGCCTCGTCACGGCCCTGGGCATCAAAAAAGAAGGTATCGACTTCGACTCGCTCGATGGTCAACCTTCAAAAATATTTGTAATGACTATTTCCTCGACTTTTCGAACTGGTCCCCATCTGCAGTTTTTGGCCGAGATTTGCAGACTGCTGAACAGCGCCACGGTGCGCGAGCGCATATTGAACGCCAAAAGCGCTGAGGAAATCATTACGATTCTAACTGCCGATAATTAAACCCAGATTTTGGGTTTGAGAATTGGCAGGTATTTGTATCGTGCTGCGCGCAAACAAGTTGAAATGCAATGCAGTTGCCCATCTTTTGCACCGAAATGTGAAAGCCACATCTGAAGAGAAAAGCAGCCTATTCTCAAACCCTTCGGGATTGTCGAAAACAGGCAATCTGCTGCGTTGCGGGAGGTTCGGAGTATGGGCATACACCTGCACCTCCCGCGCCTTGCATCTTGCCTGTTTTGGCCAATCGCAAAATCTG
>Ga0209101_1002075_pt1 | contig 13756 bp, 12 predicted proteins | sample ConPoolayeCmetaG_FD_185481 | JGI IMG/M metagenome (GOLD analysis project Ga0209101, IMG submission 185481) | Hot spring microbial mat communities from California, USA to study Microbial Dark Matter (Phase II) - Cone Pool mat layer C metaG... ... | reverse complement strand
GGCATAGGTAGCCGATCGGGGCAGGTCGCGCACCTGGTAAAGCCAGTGCTGATGGCTGCCCCCTGCACCGTGGAGGAAAAGCAGCGGCGGACCCTCCTCCGGCACCGGCTGTCGGTGGAGGTAGTGGGCCTTCATGCCCGCGACGGTCAGGTAGGGCATCCCAACCTCCAATCTCGAATCTCTAATCTCTAATCTCCAATCTCTAATCTCCAATCTCTAATCTCCAATCCCCAATACCAATTGCTATTGGGTATTAGATATTGGGTATTGGAGATTGGGTATTGGAGATTGATCAGCCCGGAAATTCGGTGGGCACGAGGGTGGCGCAGTTGACCAGCTCGGCGGCGGCTTTGGGGAAACGCATGATCTTGCTCATCGTGCCCTTGAGTTTCAACTGGCCGGTGACCATCCCCTGGATCGGGTCCAGCTTTTTTTCAATGACCTTCCGCCAGGTGCTCAGCGGAGCGCGGATGATAAACTCGGGGTTCTTTTCGCCCATGTCGGCGACCGCCCCTGCCGAGCGGGCTTCGCCGTGCCACAGGTCTATGTACAGGACCACCGGCTCGGGCACGCCCGGCCCCGGCTCGCAGATAAAGTAAAAATCCCCTTCCCATTTGGTCGCCGATTTGCGATAGGCTTCGCTCTTGTTGACCTCGTCCATCAGGGCCTTGATCCACTCGTCCGACGGAAATTTGTATGCCATTTTCCCCCCCATATCAAGATTCAATACCTAATATCTAATATCTAATATCTAATATCTGCTATCTTCTTTCACCAGATATTAGATATTGGTTATTGCCGCTGGCTGGCAAAGAGCCGGACATGCCGTTGGGGTTCTTTGCCGTAGCTGTGAGAGACCAGATTGGCCTGGCGCGCCATCTCGTGTTGCAGGCGGCGGATGTAGGAGTTCTGGGGCGTCAGGTCTACCGACTTTTGGCCGGACAGCACCTTGTGGATGGCCTCCTCCGTCTCGCGCATGGCCAGGGTCAAGGGGTCCATCTCGGCCACATCCAGGCCAAAGAGGTCGGCCAGGCAGCTCTCCATCTGGCTGACGGTGTTGGACCGCAGGACGTGGACAGGCACGCCCCGCCGCTCGGCATCGCTGATCGGCTGCGGCCGTCGTCGGTAATAGTTCTTGAGCGTCATCACCACGTCGGCCTGACGCAGGTCCTCGGTCACTTCCACCGGCAGGTGCAGGTTCAAGGCCGCCTGGCGGAGCCGATTCTTGCCCACCCCATAGGCATAGACCCTCAGCAGTTGGGGGGGCTTGGACAGGGCGGTCGGCATGGGATGCAATGGGGCCTCTTCGGGCGGCAACTGCGGGGCGACCACGGCCCGTTCGATCTGCACCTTGCCTGTCTCATCGCGGTAGCGGATCTCAGGCGGATGGCTCCGGCCCCGCAGCAGGGCATCTACCGAGGCAGCCACGTCGTGATGCACCGCCAGGTGTTGCCAGTCTTTGATCTCGATCACCACATCGAAGGTGGGCGGCGCCTTGCGCTCCAGCACCGTCTTTTGCGTCCCGCGCCGCCGCGCCTCTTCGTCGCTCAGGGTCACGGCCTGGATCCCCCCCACCAGGTCGCACAGGGTCGGGTTCTGAAGCAGATTGTCCAGGGTGTTGCCGTGGGCTGTGCCCACCAGTTGCACCCCGCGCTCGGCAATGGTCCGGGCGGCGGCCGCCTCCAGCTCACGTCCGATCTCGTCAATAATGATGACCTCCGGCATGTGGTTCTCCACCGCCTCGATCATCACTTCGTGCTGGAATTCAGGCCGGGAGACCTGCATCCGCCGCGCCCGGCCGATGGCCGGGTGAGGGATGTCGCCGTCGCCGCCGATCTCATTGGAGGTATCCACCACCACCACCCGTTTCGCTTCGGCCAGGACCCGGGCTGCTTCGCGCAACAGCGTGGTTTTGCCCACCCCCGGCTTGCCCAATAGCAGGATACTCTTGCCCGATTCCAACAGGTCCCTGACAATATCTACCGTGCCATACACCGCCCGGCCCACGCGCAACGTCAGGCCCACGATGTCGCCTGCCCGGTTGCGGATGCAGGAGATGCGGTGCAGGGTGCGCTCGATCCCGGCCCGGTTGTCGCTGGTAAATTCGCTGACCCGGCTCACCACATAGTCAATCTCTTCCCGCGTGACCTCTTGATCGCTGAGGGTCACTTCGCGGTTCAGAAAGCGAGCTTCGGGCTGACGGCCCAGGTCCAGCACAATCTCAAGCAGGTCATCGCCGTGGTTTTCGCGGCGGATGGCTTCGCGGATCGGTGGGGGCACGATCTGGAGCAGGGCCTCCAGGTCATCAGTTATGTTACTTTGCATCTACTCCTCGTCAAACGTCCTGTTCTATCGCCAGCCGGCCGTTGGAGGGCTGAAATTCCGGGTCGCCGTTGATCCGCAGGGCAGGTGGAACCGGCTCGGCGCCGCCTTTCAGCACGGGCACCAACTCTTGAGCAGCCGTCTTGACCCAGGCCACCGTGTGTTTGACCATCAGCGAGCGGGTGGCATACGGCTCAAAGCCGGCGGCGGTCAGCGCCGTCTGCACGCCGCTTTCGTACTGGCGTACATTGCAATAAACCGGTTTCGGCGGCCCTGCGGCCACCATGGCCAGCCCCCAGTGGATGAGGAGATCGGCCACATGTCGGGCATCAGGATGCACTAACAACCGCAGCCAGTGGGCCAATCCGCCACTGTAAAGGATGAGCGCCGCCTGCAGGTCATCCCCCTCTTCACCGGGCAACACATAGCGCCGGCAATTCCTGTCTCCGCCGGTCATCACTGCGATGCCTCCCTCGGCCTGCCGCACCCGTTGTGGAGTGATGGCCACACACAGCCGCTGGATGGCGGGCCAGTCCTCCGGCCGCTGAGCACGGATGGTTGGCAACTCCCCGTTGGGTAGCCGGACCGGGGGCTGAGTCAGGCGATAGATCTCCTCCGCCGCATAGAGGGTGAACCCTGCCTGGTGAAACACCTCTCTCTCCGGCCCTTCTTCCGGCAGGTTGGCAAACACACGCTGAATGCCCCGCCCGGCCGCATCGCTGCACGCGCCATCCAGCAGGCGGATCCAGGCGTTGCTCCCCGGCCGATCCCGTGTCAGGGCCGGAGCGACATACACTACATCGGCTGCCGCCTGGTGGGGTCGGTAGCGGACCTGGATAAACGCTTCCCCATTGTGGGGATCGGATAGCACGTAGGTTGGCTGGCCCATAGCCTGTTGGGTCAGGAAAGCCAGCCAGGCCTCCCACAGCGGCATGTGGGACTGCGTCAGGGTCCACTGCAGGTCCAGCGAGACCCCCTGCCGTTGCAGGCGGTATATACGCAGGCTATCGCCCGCACTGAATGGTCCAAGCACCTGAGCCCCCGATCTGTTCCGACCCCCATTTTACTATCTTTTGCCGCTATTGGCAAGCTGCCTGAATTGTAGGACCACTGCTCGCAGTTGTCCTACATCTGACACCCACATGCACCGCTATCGCGCCCAGCGCCAGCCGCCGGTAGCGCACCTGGCACCAGCCGACCTGATCCATGACCTGAGCGATTTCGGCAGGGGTGGGAAAGTGGGTGAGGGAGTGGGGCAGGTAGGTATAGGCCGACCGCTGACCGGTGATCCAGCCCCCCAACAGGGGGATCAAGCGGTAGAAGTAAAGGGTAAACACCTGACGGAAAAGAGGCAGGCGAGGTCTGGCGATCTCCAGGCAGGCGATCTGCCCACCGGGGCGCGTCACCCGCGCCATCTCGGCCAGGGCCGCCGCGATGTCGGCCACATTGCGCAGGGCAAAGCCGGTCACCACCGCGTCAAACGTGCCGTCGGCAAAGGGGAGACGCAGGGCATCTCCCGCCGTCAGGTGAAGGGAAGCCCGCCCCTGGAGAGGCGATATGGCCGTGGCTTTCTGGCGGGCCAGGGCCAGCATGGGAGGGCTGAAGTCCAGACCCACAACCCGGACATCTGGATGTTGGCGCACCAGTTCCAGGGCCAGGTCGCCGGTGCCGGTCGCCACATCCAGAACGATTGGCGATTGACGATTTTCGCTGGACGATGGTTGAAGGGGCAGGTGAAAATCGAGCTGATGGACGGTGCGGCGGCGCCAGGCCCGGTCGCAGCCGAGGGTCATCAGATGGTTCATCCGGTCGTAGTGGCGGGCAATCCGGCCGAACAACTGCCGCACATAGACCGCCTTCCACTCCCCTGCTCCCCTACCCCCTTGCTTCATCAGTCCACCGGCCACAGCCACAGGCCGGTCTCCGGGTCTCGTTCGCGGACCTGGGGCCTGCCCTTCAGCTCCTGGATGAACACCTCGGCCACATAGACCTCAGCGGCCAGAAGCTCGCCGGCCGATACCCGGCCCTGGGCATCGCTCAACACCGCATACGCGCGGAGATGGAAGCTATCCCCCTGGGGGCTGATGTTGCCACTACAGTCCACCAGGTCCTGGTCGCCTTCCAGCACCTGATGGCGCAGTTCGCCGCTCTCCCGATCCAGATGACCGAGAGTGACGCCGTGCACCGCCCCGATCACCTTAAATACACCGAACTGCACACCATACTCGCGGCAGACGCGATATAGACCCACCAACAGGTCCTCGCCGGGTGGCAGGCGCAACAGATAACTCTGGCCCAGTTTATAGATGAATTTCCGCATTGCTGGCCTCCTTTGGCAGGCCAATTATAGCTCAAACCTGGCTAATCTTCAAGATTCAACATGTCTGATGTTCGCCTCACGGTTCCATCCACACCAGCGGCAGATAGATCCGCTGTCCGGCTTTGAGCGGTGGCAGAACAGGGGCCGGCAGGACCGTAATCTCGGCCAGCAAGAGGCGATCTTCTGCCACCGGCTGTCCCGCAGCGTCTGCGACCGGCAGGCGCTTTCCGGTTTCCAGGCGGTACAGGCCCACCTCCAGGGGATAGCGGCCCGGCGGTGTGGCCGGATCGAGGAGGATGGTGTAGGGATCGGCCACCACTTCGCCCGGTTGCCACAGGGTGGTGGGATAGGTTCCACGCTGTGGCAGGCCATCCTTCTGGCCCACGATCCGGTTCGCCGGCCCCAACAGGTGGGTAAAGACCGAATAGCTGAGCTGCATGGGCCGCAGAGCCTGCCAGTAGAGGGTGAAGGATACCACCTCGCCGGCCCGCACCGTGTCGCTCTCCAGATCGTAGCCCAGGAAGCGCACCTGGTCGCCCAGCGTCGCCAGCACAGGATGCGCGACAAGTCCGGCCGGGGGAGGGGGCGGCGTGATGGCCACAGCAGGCTCCAGGGCCATCACCTCCACGAATCCCAGGTTGACCCCCGCCTGGCCCAGGAGCCGGGCGGCGGCCCCGCCCAGGCCGGTGCGCCGCAGCGGTGGTTGGGGCAGCAGTTCGATCCGGTACTGGCCGGCCGGCGCCTCCTCCGGCAAGAACAGCCAGAACTGCCCTTTGAACCGGTCACCGGCCTGCCAGCGGTCGGCAGGGTACAGATCGCCGGCCGGTCGGATGAGCCGTTCCTGCCAGACCTGGCCCCAGGCATCCACCAGCCGCAGGCGGAATTGCGCATCGGGCAGCGCCGCCCGGCGTGCCTGCCAGTAGAGCATCACAGCCAGCCGCCCGCCAGCCTGAAGCCGGGCCGGGACCTGGCCGGCCCCCAGCAGTTCCAGCCCGTCAAAGCGCGCCCGCAGTCGGTGTTCGACGGCCGGTTCCTCCGGGCTGACCGGGTTTGCAGCCCGTGGCACCTCGACCATGCCGAGCAACACCCGGTCCCCCCGGTTGGTCCCGGCCGGTGCCAGGGCGGGCGGAATCAGCGGGCCAGGCTCTCCCTGACAACCCTGTTCCGCGGGCCGGCTGACCAGGACCAGCTCCAACTGGTAGGTGCCCGGCGGAGTTCCAGGCTGGATTGACACCTCATGCTCATCGCGCAGCAGGAGCCCCGGCTGCCACTGCCACATGGGATAGATGTCGTTGAAGGGGCACTGTTCCCCCTGGCCCCACACATGGCCTTCCTCATCCACCAGGCGGAGTTGGATGCTGGCCTCCTCCAGGATAAAATCATCTACCGCCCAATAGAGTTCAACGTGCAGCGGCCGGCCCGGCTGCGGCGCTGAGAGGAGCTGATACCCCCTCAGCCTCAGCGAAGGGGTATAACGCACCTCCAACGGTTGGGCCTCAGCAGGCAGGTCAGGCAGCGACGGCCGGGAGCGCAGGTAGCAGGCGACCAGCACGATCGAGGCATAGCTTTCGAACTGCTTATAGTCCACCAGAAAGGCATTGTCGTTCAGCCAGGTGGCAGGGAGTCGCCGCCGGTCGCCCCAGGGTGGGGTGTGCGACAGGGCCAGCCACACGCGGTCATATCGGTCGAGCAGCTCCTGAAGTTTGGCGATGGTCTTCTGGCGGGGACTCTCCAGCAGCGGCAGTCCGATCCAGGGCAGATCGCTGCCGGCATAATATTCATACAGGCGGGCGATGTGGGGCGGATCGACCACCACCACATCGCCGGGCCGCACATGCTCGCGCAGGTAGGCCCCCCATTCGCGATGATGGTCCTTGTCGTAGGCGGGATTGTAAAAATAGTTGCAGGTGGAGTAACCGGTCCCGGCCACGATCAGCAGGAAGCAGGCTGCAAACCAGATGCCCCTGACTCCTGGCTGCCGGCCGGTCAGACCCACCGCCACCAGCAGATAGAAGGGCGGGCTGATCAGGATCAGGTGCCGGCTGTTCATATAGGCCGGTTGCACGTAAGAGACCAGATAGACAACCGCCACCGGGATCAGCAGATAACCGGCCAGCAGCCAACCGGCCGTGTGCCAGTTCCCAGGGGCGCCCGGTCGGACCAGGCGGATAAAGCCCAGCAGGAGGAGCAGCAGAAAAACCAGGTCAATCAGCAACACCGGCCAATCCGCAATGTTCACCGATAGCCCCAGGCTGAAAGAGTTGAGCAGATCGCGGCCCAGTTCCAGGACAGGGATAAAGCGAAAGCCGGCGCGGCTGGTGGCATGGGGCAGGGCGATGACGGCATAGACCAGCGAGGCCAACGTGACACCGATCAGGGCAGCTATCGTCACCACCAGCAACCGATGGGGCATCCTCCGCCGCAACAAGAGCACCCCCAGCCCCACCAGGTGGAAGGCGATGAGCAGCGATCCCAGGTAGTGGGTGAACACGGCGCTGGCAGAGGCCAGGATATAGGCCAGCACCCGGCGCCTCTGGTGACGGAAGGTTGCAGGCCCTGCCGGCCGGAAGAAGAGGCGGATGAAACCGTAAAAAGACAACAGGCTCAGGAAGGCCAACAGCGCATACATGCGCGCTTCCTGGCCGTACCACAGATACATCGGCGACAGAGCCCCCAGTGCCGCCGCCGCCAGCCCGGCCCTGTCGTCTACAAGCTGGCGGCCGGTCACGTACAGCAGCGGCACGATCAGCACAACGGCAGCCAGCGAGGGGAAGCGCAGGGCAAACTCGCTCTGGCCGAACAACCGCACCGCCAGCCAGAGGAGGACAAAGTACAGGGGGGGGTGATTGTCAATGGTGGTCACACTGTTGACCGTGTCGGTGAGGATGATCTGGTTGGACAGCACAAAGGGCAGGTCCTTTTCGGCCCGATAGAGGCTCAGGCTTTCGTCCCACCACAGGCTCTTGCTTCCCAGCGCCCAGATCCCCCGGCCAAAAGCCAGCAGGAGCAGAATCCCCAATATCCAATATCTGCTATCCGATCTTCCACGTCTCGTACCTGAATTCAGAGTTTTTCTGTTCATTAGATATTGGAGATTAGAGATTCGCGCCACAGTTGCAGGCGAAAGCGGAGCAGTTCGCGGAAGGCACGGGTGATGACCTTGAGGTTGGCGCCGGTCTGTTTGCCGGCCAGCCGTGGCCGATGGGTGACCGGCAGTTCGATGAAGCGGTAGCCGGCCCGTTTGGCCCGGACCAGCCACTCGATGCTAAAGGTGGCGCCCCGCGAGGCGATGTAGGGGGCCAGTTCCTGGATGATCTCACGGCGGAAGAGCTTGAAGCCGCAATCCACATCACGCACGGTGTAGCCAAACAGCAGGGTGCAGAGCATACTCCAGCCCTGGCCGTAGAGCACCCGCAGGAACGGATCTCGCCGGGGGGCGCGATAGCCGGCGATCAGGTCGGCCCGATCCATCAGGGGCACAAAGCGTTCCAGCTCACTCAGGACAAACTGGCGGTCGGCATCGGTGTAAAAGATCCAGTCTTTGGTCGCGCTGGTAAAGCCGCTGAAGACGGCGGCCCCAAATCCCCGGTTGACCGGATGTTGCACCAGCCGCAGGTAGGGGTTGCCGGCCATCAGCCGCCGCACGACCTCGGCTGTGCCATCCCGGCTGCCGTCATCCACGACAATGATCTCCAGATCGTCGGTCACCGCCTGCAACGCGGGCGTGGCCTCGGCCACCACCGCCTCGAGATTCTCGGCCTCGTTGTAGGCCGGCAGGACGAGCGAGATGCCAGGCATTCAACCCCTCCCTTTTCCTTCCTTTTTGGGTTGCCTGCGCCACAGCCCACCCAGCAAGGTGTCGGCCAGGACGCCAGAGGCGGTGGGCATCTCTGTCGCCAGCGTGACGGCCTCCCATTGCCCTGTCTCCCGGTCACGGAGCCACTTTTGCCGTTCCTCCAGGGCTGCCTGGAACTGCTGGATCACGGCTTGCAGTTCATTCTCGACCAGGAGTTGGCGAATGGAGGTCAGCGCCGCCGTCAGGTCGTCAATCCAGCGCACGATGTTGTCGCGGTTGGCCACCAGCAGGTCGCCATAGAAGGTCGGATCGGTTGCAGTCAGGTGGGTACCGGCCTCAAAGGCAGCGCCCGCCACTTTACGCAGTTCCCGCCAGGAAGGTTGATGGATCGCCGTCTCCAGCAGCGCCAGAGCCAGGACGGCGGGCAGATGCTCAACCCCGGCCAACATGCCATCATGCTCCACCGCGTCGAAATAGAGAGGTCTCGCGCCCAGGAGGGTCACCAGGTCGCTGGTCAGTTTGACCGCCTGTTCATCGGCGCCGGGTGACGGGATCAGGCAGAACAGGCCGTTCTGAAACAGGTCGGCCCGCGCCGCCCCCAGCCCTCCCTGCCTTTCCACCGGCCGGGTGATGATCGGGTCCCCGCCCACGAAATGGACCTGTTCGGGCAGCGCCTCAGCCGCCCAGGCTATGACCGGTCTTTTGAGCGTGGCTGTGTCCATGACCACGCAGCCGGGCCGCAGGTGGGGGCCAATGGCCTCCAGCGTTGGCTGAATGGCACCCAGGGGCGTGGCCAGGATCACCAGGTCGGCCTGTTTACAGGCCGCGATCAGGTTCCATTCGCTCCTGTCCACCGCCCCCCGTTGCCTGGCCTGCCGGCCGATCTCCGGGTCTGCGTCGTGGCCGATGACCGTTGCGGCTGCACCGGACTGTCGCAACGCCAGGCCAATGGAGCCGCCGATCAGCCCCAGGCCCACGATGGTGATACGCGGTTTCGATCCACTCACGGGTCACTCCCTTTCAGTTCACACTGTCTGCAGCCTGCAAGGCTGCCAGCCATGGGTCCTTTGCCGGATCGGCAGGTTCCTCGTGGCGGCGGATCAACTCCGCCGTCCGGGGCGAACAGCCGGCCCCCAGGGCCAGCTCAGCCCCCAGGGCAGCGTGCTGTTGTTGCACCCAGGCCCAACCGATCCTCCCCGGCCTGTCCGCCCCTGCCCGGCCAGACAGCTCTAACAGGCCCGGCCAGAAGGCACGCATCAGCACCACGGCCACGCGGTGCCACAGCCGTAACCTCCCCGCCCGATGGCCGGTCTTGCCCACATCGTGCAACAGGGCGGCTGCCAGAAGATCGGGGTCGGTATATCCCCGTTCCCGCAAGGTATGGAACACGCTCAGGGCGTGTTGCCGGTCGTAGCGGGGCATCGCCCGGAAAAGGTCCAGTGCGGCCGGCGGCAGATAGCGATCCGTCTGCCCGACATCCTGGGGCCGAAGCCAGGCGCTGGCCGCCCGGACAAACTGGCGCACCCGATAGAGGGCCGACACTCCGCTCAACCGATGAGGAGCCTCAGGAGCACCTGGACCGGTCCCCGCATGAGCCAGGTCAGCGGGTTCACTGCTGAGAACCAGCCCAGCGACAGCAAAGCCAGCAGCAGAATGGGGCCGTAGGGAGCCACACGATCCAGGGCATGGCTCCATTGCTGTGCCCACCGGGTCCGAAAGGTGGACAGAATCCCCTGCAAGACGCTGAAGCCATCAAGGGGCGGCAGCGGGATCAGGTTAAAGATCGCCAGGCTCACGTTGGTGATGATCGCGGCCAGCAGGAATCTCCATGCCAGCTCCGGCAGCAATGTCCCCAGCAGCCGCAGCGGGATGGCCAGGAGGGCCGCCAGCACCAGGTTGGAAAAGGGGCCGGCTGCTGCCGTGAGGCCCATCCCGGTCCGGGGGTTGAGGCGCAGGTTGTAGGGATTGACCGGCACCGGCTTGCCCCAACCCAGGCCCCAGCCGCTGATGGCCATAAAGACGATCATCAGCGCCCCCAACGGGTCAAAGTGGACCAGCGGGTTCAGCGTCAGGCGCCCCAGATTGCGGGCCGTGGGGTCGCCCAGTTCGTAGGCAGCCCAGGCGTGCGAACATTCGTGCACGCTGATGGAAACCACCAGGGCCAGCAAAAAAAAGACCGTCTGGATCGGGTCGAACATCGCTCTCTCCTCAGCAACAGCAGCTTATTATAACACAATTTGGGCCGGGGAGCGAAACAGAGCAGGGGGCAAGGCAGGCTCAGGAGCGGCGCATCTCGGCAAAAGTGGCGAACCACTCGGGCAGGTCGGCCCAACGTTCTTCCCTCTGCCGGCGGCGTTGGGCAGCCTGATAGGCGGACAGACGGCGAAAGATCTCGGCCTGCACCTTTTTGGGATCCCGCACATACTCAAAGTCCAGCCGACCTTCGGCTCCGGCGGTGTAGATGATCACCGTCCCATAGTTCAGCAGGGTGGCGATGGGGTGCGGAATCTCATAGCTCACATTCTGGACCTTGTCGAAGGTTGTTTCGGTCCGTTTGCTGCGAAAGCCCAGGGGCAGCTTTTCAATGTCAATCAACCGGTCGTTGGTCACGGCGTAGAGGTCATTGCCCCAGTTCGACCAGTTCCACCACAACCAGACCGAAACCGGGATCGAGGCAACCAGCAGCAGCAGGATGATCCCAGGTTGCTTTGGATCGGCCCGGTTGAGGTACAGGATCAGCAGGGCCAGCAGGCCGGGCAGGAGCAGGGCAGGGAGCCAGATCTGGTTGAGGAGCCGGATCCAGTGCTTGCGCCAGGTGATCTGATTATCCGTCCTGTTTTCGATCCAGAACAGGGGCCACACCGTGGACCGGATCAGCCGCTTCAGGATCCCCGGTCTGGCCGGGGCCGGTGCAGGGAGCGTGGCCGTCGGGATGGCCGGCCGGGGCACCAGGGGGCGGCGGCTGGCACCGACAGTCGCCTCCAGCTTCTCCCGGATGGTGCGGCGTGTCTCCAGGCGTTCGCCGGCCAGAACCCGACTCACCTGTTCAAAGATTAATTGCTGCACCCGCGCCGGATTATCCACATAGTCAAAGGTCACGCGGGTAACCCCTGCCGCGGCCGCCGTGTCAATCACCAGATTGCCAAAGCCGAACAGGTTGCCGATCAACAACTGCTGGATGTTGACATTCTGCACCTTGTCGAGGGGGGTCTCATCGCGGCTCTCGCGCACAAGCAACACCTTTTCCCGGTGGGCCACCCGTTTGGTGGTGATGATATAGTAGTCGTTCGTCCAGTCAAGAAACCGCCAGATCACCCACAACCCGGCCAGGGCCAGAGCGACAAGGCTCGCCGTGCGCACCCAGGTCTGCCACGGCGGCGGCAGCCTGAAGATGGAGGGCACCAGGAAAAGCAACAACAACAGGAGAGGGGTGGTCAGCCGGCCCACCAGGACAAACCAATGGCGTCGTTGCCGGAAGACGATCTGCTCATCGGCATCCAACCAGCGGAAGCGTTGTGTCTGCTGCCGGGTTCTGACCTCCGGGCGGGGGGTCAACCGGCTCCTGAGCTCCGGGTGTTCGGCCAGGAACAGATCCAGGTCGGGCCGGGTCAGGTAGAACCAGTTGGTATGGGTTGTGCTCAGCAGGGTGACATCGCGGGGTTCTCCCAGGAACAGGGCCGATTCGCCCACAGCTCTGCCGGCCTGGAGGTAGCCCCGGGGCCGCTGTCTCCCCTGCTCGTCGCGGGCGCGGATGATGGCCTCCCCCTCATACAGGATGTAGAGGGTCGGGTCCGTTTCGCCCTGATGGTACAGGATATCGCCAGGGCGAAAGTGGGCCAGGCCCACGTAACCGGCCAGTTGTTTGCATTCCTGGTCCCTCAGGCCGGAAAAGGCAGGGATGCTTCTCAGGAAGCCCAGGAAATCGGGCCGCTTCAGGGCCGCCCCAAACCTGGGGTTGAGTTGGAGCAACCACTCAAAATGATACCTGTCAATGCGGAACAGGTTGACATCGGTGAGGGCCTCGGCGGTGGCCCGGCGGGGGGTTCCGTGCAACAGGCTGTAGCGGCCGAAAAAGTTGCCGGCGGTGAGATATTTGGGCCAGGTCTGCGTGCCACGGGCCAGGCCGGTGGCGCTTTCCTTGACCTGGCCGGTGTCAATGACGTAGAAATAGTCGGCGGCCTCGCCCTGGCGAAAGATCGTCTGGCCGGCCGGATAGGTCACCTCATGCACCAGATCGGCCAGGTGGAGCAACTGTTCTTCGGAAAAGCTGCTGAACAGGGGGATGCCCAGCAGGCGGTTCACCACGGCGGTGCGTTGCAGCCGCTCCTTCAACGGCGGGAGCAGGTTGAGCATGGTGTGAAAATCATCGGCGCTGATGGCCAACAGGCGGGCGTTCTGCAACACGGTGGCGGTCGCCCGGCGAGCTGTGCGGCCCATCAGCGATGTGCGGCCGATATAGTCCCCGCTGACCGCCCGGCGGCGAAGGACAACCTGCCCCCCGGCGGGGTCTGTGCCGACCTCCTGGACCACTCCGCTTTCCAGCAGGTAGAAAAAGTCGGGTTCATCCCCCTGCCTGAAGAGGGTGTGGCCGGCCGGGAACTGCTTTTCCTGCACGAACACATTGACGCACTCCAAAAGCTCGCCGGCGGTGAGGCCCTGGAAAATCCAGAACTGCTGCAGGCGATTGACCGCCTCCTGGGCATTCTGAATGGGCATCGTTTCCCCCCTCTCTGCGGTGCATCTTATCATGTCCACCGCGCTTTGTCAAACCATAGGGCCCTGTCAAAGGCTCAGCGATTGGCTACCTGACGGGGGTGCCCGACTTGCGCATCACGCCCCCGTGACGCCCACAGAACAGCAAATTGCCAAAATCCAAATTTGTGCTATAATGGGCGAACAATCTGATAAACGGCTGAGCCTATCCGGAAACTCCAGCCATCCCTGCCGGACCCGGTCCGATGACAGGCCGGAACCCACCGTCAGGGTTTGCGGATCGCTCAAAGCCGCAATGAAAGGGGGGATGTCAGGCCACATAGTAACCTGAAGAAAGTTGTTGATAGACCACCCAAGAACAAAGAATAGCAGGAGGAGAGAAATGAAAAAGACACTGTTTGTTCTGTTGACTGTGCTGGTGATGGCGAGCCTGATCCTTTCGGCCTGTGGCCCGACACCGGCACCGACCGAGGCTCCCAAACCGACTGAAGCTGCCAAACCGACCGAGGCCCCGACCACTGCTCCCGCCACCAAAGAGGTGACCATCAGCATCTGGCATCAGTGGAGTGGGGATTATTTGACGGCCATTGAGCAGGCGTTTCGCG
>Ga0209101_1002073_pt1 | contig 13766 bp, 9 predicted proteins | sample ConPoolayeCmetaG_FD_185481 | JGI IMG/M metagenome (GOLD analysis project Ga0209101, IMG submission 185481) | Hot spring microbial mat communities from California, USA to study Microbial Dark Matter (Phase II) - Cone Pool mat layer C metaG... ... | reverse complement strand
TCGGGCCGGCCCTGGGGGGGCGAAGAAGGACCAGGCGAGCAAGAGGAGGGATCCAACACGGCCGACGATCTTTCGCGCGGGGTCTCGCCCGGTCGACCACCGAGGGCCGAAGATTCCTCGACCCGGCCTGCGTTCTCTCCGCCTTTGTTTTGCTCGGTGGCCAAGGCGTGTCGACTGGCGATTGCTGCGATGGCCTCTGCCTTCGCCGCCAGGCTGCGGAAGCCAAACTCCATGAACAGGGAACGAAGACGTGGCGCGTCGATACGCCCGACACGTCCGGCCGCCCAGTTCACCGGGCAAGGCACGTCCGACCTCAAACGCACCAGCTTGCGGCTCATCATCGCCCGCTCCTTCCCGGCGATGAGGTTCTGACGTCGTTTCGTGCCCGGAACCTCCCCCGCGTGTTCGAAAAGATTCTCCAGCGTGCCATACTTCGCCAGAAGCTCTTGGGCCGATTTAGGCCCGATGAGCGGCACGCCAGGAACGCCGTCGGTCGGATCGCCCACCAAGGTCTGGAAATCGACCACCTGCTCCGGGGCGATGCCCCACTCCGCCTTCAACGCGTGGCGATCGATCACCTTGTCCTTGCGGATGTTGTAGATTTTCACCCGATCGGTAATCAGTTGCCGGCAGTCTTTGTCGCCGGTGACCAGGTAGCAGTCGGCGCCTTGTTCCTCGCTGAGTCGGGCGACGGTGGCAAGGATGTCGTCGGCCTCGAAGCCCTCGCACTCCAGGGCGGGAATGCCCAGCGCGTCGATCACGCGCCGAATCGACGCGAACTGGGGCGCCAGATCGGCGTCCATTTCCGGGCGGTGGGCCTTGTACGCCGGGTACAACTCGTGGCGGAACGTTGGGCCTGGCAGGTCGAACGCGCAAAACAAATAGTCCGGCCGCTTGTTTTCCAAAAGAAAAAACAGATCGCGGACAAACCCGAACACCGCCCCCACCGGCTCGCCTCGCGGTCCCGACATCTCCGGCAAGGCGTGAAACACCTGGTGGATCAGCGAGGGAGCATCGATCACCCAAACCGTTTTTCCGGCCATCAATTCGGAAGATGGCGATGGCGTCCCTGCCTGACCCGCCGCGGAAGTCAGGCACGCGGACTCCGTTCGCGCGGCAAGCTCGGCTTTGCTCGGCGGCGCAGCCGAATCAGGCAAAGAATCCGACAAGCCGTCGGATCCAAAAAACGATTTCTGTCGCGTGCGTCGAGACATCGTGCCGATCCAGCAAGTTCGTTTGTCATCCTACTCCTGCTTTTGGGGGATGTCAAGCGACGTTTCAAATGGACACCGCCCCTCGGCTCCGGTCGGTTGAGCACGACGACCGTCCGTGACAACAATATGGGCGGATTCAAGAGCACGCGGCTCAACCGACAACCGCCGTGCGTCGGCTCACGTAAAGCGAGGGCGTTGGGCGAGCAAACGGCAATCGGCCATGCTGAAGATCTTCGTTGTTTCCGACGCGACGGGCGAAACCGCCGAGCGGGTGGTGCGAGCGGCATTGGTCCAGTTCCGCGACGCGGCGGCGGCGGTCGTTCGTCGCAAGAACGTGCGTACCGTCGAGCAGATCCGGGCCGTCGTCGCGGAGGCCGCCGCCGAGGATTCCATCCTCGTGCATACCCTGGTTTCGGATGAGCTGCGGCGCCGCATCCTCGACGAATCGCGCATGGCCGGCGTCGATTCCCTCGACATGATGGGCCCGTTGCTCGATCGCCTGACCAGGATGCTCAAACTGAATCCCCAAGAAAAACCAGGTCTGCTCCGCCAACTGACCGATGCCCATTCCCGCGAGATCGAGGCGGTCGAGTTCGCCTTCCATCATGATGACGGCCAGAACGTCCACGAACTTTGCCGCGCCGAGGTGGTCTTGACCGGCGTCTCGCGGACGATGAAAACGCCCACAATGCTCTATCTGGCCTATCGCGGTTGGTTCGCCGCCAATGTGCCGGTCGTGCCCGGCATGGAACCGCCCAAGGCCCTCCTCGCATTGCCTCCGTCCCGGGTTTTCTGCTTTTGGATGACCCCCGAACGTCTCCTTGAACTGCGGCGAGTTCGCGCGATCAAGGAAAGCATCCCGCTTGAGCCTTACGCCTCGGCCGATCAGGTGCGAAGAGAATTGCAGCACGCCCGAGAGCTTTGCGCGAAGCATGGGTGGCGGCGGATCGACGTGACGGGCAAGTCGGTCGAGGAGGTCGCGCGGGAAATCATCGCGCTTCTCCCGGTCGCCACTGGCTCGTAGCCTTCCCGCGACGCGATCGATTATGTCCCATCTGGTCGTGGAGCTTTACCGATCCGCCGAATCGTTGATCGGCGGCTCGACGGAGCGTTGCCCCTCGTCGCGCTTTTCCGCGTTGGGCGGATTCTGCCACGGGCCGGCAGGGCTTGGCGAGAATTGCTCTTTCGAGCGGGCGGAAGGATTGAATTGTCGGTTGAACAGATCGGGATCGAAGGGGTCGTCGGAAGGGGATTTCACCTCGCTTCGGCCACGGCGGCCCGACCCGGCCTGGCCCTCACTCGCGCGGCCGCCGCGAAGATCGACCGTCCCGGGGTCGGTGGCGGGCGGGGGGAGGGATCGTGCTGGTGACTCGTGGTCCCCGGCATCTCGCGACCGTCGGGACCCTCGCGACGACCCGTGCGCGTTGCCGCTCGCCTCGCGCTCCGCCGCCCCAAAAGGCTCGTCGTACGACGCCTGCATGACCGCCGCCTCGGCCTTGGCCACGCGATAACACCAATCGCGGAGCTGGCGGAACTGCTGCATTTGGCGGTCGGTGAACACGGGCACGCGGGCCGCGCCGTGGGCCCGCGTCGCATACCTTAGCAAGGGGCTTGAGTCGGGCGAGTCGAGGTCCACCCACTGGAGCGCGGCGTGCAGGTTCCGCTGGGTCAACAGCCGGCTGGGCGGCGAGTCGGCCGGCACCCGAAGCAGCCGGAATCCGTTCGTCACCGACTGCCCATGACACGCGGCCGCCGAGCAATTGTTCACCAGCATCGGCTGGATGGTCTGGGCGAACATCTCCACGGTCTTCGGCGGCAGGCCCCGGACCATGCGGTCCAATTCTTGGGCCGTGGGTCCCGCCAAGCCGGATCGGGTAGATGGATCGACTCTGGGCAAGGGCGTCGAAGCCGCGCTAAGCCTTCGCCGCAGGATTTCCAACATGGGGTGTTTTGGCTCCAATGCGGCCGCCGCGGCCAGCTCGTGCGAGGCGTGTTCCAACAGCCCGACCTTGATGCACCACTGCGCCAATTCCAGGCGATCCAGGGCCCGGTCGCGCTGGATCAAGGCGGCCTTGCGCTGGTACACCTCGCCGAGGTCTCGGCACTCGTACTGGACCTCGCCGGCCTTTACATGGATTTCACCGCCAGGCACGCGGACCTCGTAACGGTCCCCGTTCCGCACGACGCGTCCCTGAAGGACCTCGCCATTGCGCAACAGCAGCACCGATTCGCCAGGCTTGCCGAGACCCGACGGCGAAGGGGTTGCCTCGAAAGCCTGTCTTTGAGGTTCCTCGAAGACCGCGGAGATCACCCCGCCGATCGGCTCGGCCGATATTCCCGGCAGGAGCCAAGCGACCAACAACCCTAGCGCGCCAATCGCGGCCGCGCCACACAAAGGTTTGATTCGGTTAGGCATAGTGGGGGCGAAGGATAGGCAATCCGCCCCGCCCGGTCAAGCCCGGTTCTGAACCCACCTCTTGGCTAGCAAAGCCCCCCCACTATCAACCCACGTTCATCGCCCAAGAAACAAAAACCCTCGGCTGGCCCGGTCAGCCGAGGGCGTGGTTTTCATGCTGGCGGTGGGGCTATGGCGACGCTGAACAAAACGTTTAGCGCTATTGCCCCAAGACGCTCGCATCGAGCGAGCCAAATCCAAACACCCTGCCGTAGGGCGTCATGATGCCCTGGTACACATAGTAGTCCAGGGTCTCGGAGATGAACTGGCTGTGCCCGTCACAGAACGTCATGATCACCCCGCCCGGGTGCCGCGACGAGGGGCGAGCATAGGCCAGGAAGTCCGTCATGTTTGTCTGTTGCAGGTTCACCCAACCGTTCAAATTGGTTTGCGGCGGAAAGGCCAGCACCGGCGGAATATCGCCGGGCGGAATGCTTCCCGTGTCGTCGTGGCCCTTGTTGATCCCGATCTTGCCGACAAAATTGTTGCTGGGAACGAAGTACTGCGGGTTAGCGGAGTCGTTGTTCCACCACCACACGATCGAGGTCTCGGCCTGCCAAGGCGTTAACGTGGTGTCGGACTGATTGGCCCATTGAGTGGCCTGAACGTTTTCCGACAGCAAGACGGTGTTCGTCGCCCCGTCGTGCGTGCTCAAGTAGTCCAACGACACGGTGCGATTCGGCGAGGTGTGCAAGTTGTGGCAGACCCCGGCGGCGATCGCAGTCGCGTCGTTGCCCTGATAAGGCAAGCCTGGTTGGAACGCCGGATTGCCATTGTTCTGAAACGCCCAAACCGCCGGATCGGTCATCGGCCGACCGGAATTGACCGCGTAGGCCAGAACTGGAGTCGATCGGGCATTGGGCCGAGGATCGCTCGGGCAGGTGGTGAACCCGAGGCCCACCGTCGGCTTGCTTGTAACAGCCGAACCGTTCGATCCCCAGTCGGTATCCAAGTCGGCCCGTTCCAAGTACGGAAACAACTCCACGAGCCAACTGGTGGTGAACCAACTTTCCTGCCCGCTTTGGTTTGGGCCCGCAATCCGATATCGCCGGTTCACATGTCCCGGGAACCGCTTCTTGGCCGCTTCGTAGTTGAGCATGGCCTTGCCAAACTGCTGCTGGTTGTTCATGCACGTTGCCCGGCGGCCGGATTCGCGGGCAGCTTGGACCGCCGGCAACAATAGGGCCATCAACATCCCGATGATGGTGATGACCACCAACAACTCGACCAGGGTGAACGCAGTGCGTCTCTGTGGAACCATGGTAACTCCTCCCTCAGGGTCCGGCAGTGGACACGCTGCCCTTGAAACGTGCACACTCTGACCGCCCGACGTGAACGCCTTGCCCTTCAGACCTTATTTTGTCAAAAACCCGAAGCAAAATCCAGTGTTTTCTCAAAATTTCCGCAGTACGTCGCTCGGACGGACGAGGCATTCGAGCCAGTTCCCAAACCGGTTCCAGGGGGCCTGGAGTAGACAAATGAGCGGGGGCACGTTTCCGACGCGGCGGCAGGAAAAAAGCCGACTCGCCACACTCCGGCAGGGGGTTGGGGAGATAGAGAAGAATGCTTCGCCACCCCTTTACGATGGCGACTCTCAGCGAAAGGCAGCTTGACGCAGATTATTGCTGCATAAAGACTTATACTCCGCGCGGCCTAATATGAGTCCTCCTTCTTCGAGAAACGTCTCATTTCAATGCGTGCGGAGCATAAAGGCCCGTTGACGGGCCTTTCCCGCCGCAGGCGGTCTAGAGGCCCGGCGTTTCACGCCGGGTCGCGGTCGATCCCATGGCGAACCTTAAGCCCCGTTCACGGGGCTTCTCGCTGCCCTCGTGATTTGCGGGCGAGACGCCCGCGCTCCCAGATTCGCGGACGGCGTTAGGCCGATTCCTCTTTGGAGCGCGGGCATCTTGCCCGCATTGGTCATGGCGGGCGAGACGCCCGCGCTCCCAGATTCGCGGACGGCGTTTAGGCCGATTCCTCTTTGGAGCGCGGGCATCTTGCCCGCATTTGTCGTTGCGGGCGGGACGCCCGCGCTCCCAGATTCGCGGACGGCGTTAGGCCGATTCCTCTTTGGAGCGCGGGCATCTTGCCCGCATTTGTCGTTGCGGGCGGGACGCCCGCGCTCCCAGATTCGCGGACGGCGTTAGGCCGATTCCTCTTTGGAGCGCGGGCATCTTGGCCGCATTGGTCATGGCGGGCGGGACGCCCGCGCTCCGGGCCTGGCGGGCGAGACGCCCGCGCTCCGTGTTTTGCCCCAGCGAGAAGGCCCGTGAACGGGCCTCGCGCCGTGGCGTTGGTCCACGGCTACCCGGCATGAATGCCGGGCCGAAGACCGCCCGCGGCGGCAAACGCCCGTCAACGGGCGTCATTGCACAACCTCTTGCCATCGATCCTCGCGATGTTCTGATTCCCGTTTAAGACCGCCCGCGGCGGCAAACGCCCGCAGCCGGGCGTATTCACACAACCTTTTGCCGGCGATCCTCGCGCTATTTCCGCGCGGCCGAGAATGAGTCCTATTAGCCTAAAAAACATGTCATCTCAACGCGTGCGGAGTATAATGGAGGCGGCGGGAATTGAACCCGCGTCCCGAAGCATTTCAGCGAAAGCCTCTACGCGCGTAGTCGGATGATTTGGATTTCACTCGAAAGCCCCCAACCGACGGGGTGCTTTTCGAGCTAGCCAGGAACGGGGTTTAGTCTTGGGGATACCCGGCGTTGACCCAAGACGATCCGGAATTCGTGGCCGGCTTTTGGGCCTCTCCGGCGAAGGCCCGCAGTCGGTGCTACGTGTTCTTACGCAGCAAGGGCGAGATTGCTCTCGGCACTTAAAGTTTTGGTCGGCTTTTAACGTGGCCTGCTGACCAACCACGGCGCGCCACTTTCGCCTCAACCTGCCCGGTCGAACCCAGTTCGCCCCCGGTTCGCAGGACAAGGCAGCGGAAAACCAGGACCGCTGGACTTTGCTAGGTCCGATCGTCCCGGCTCCGCGGTCTTGCGAGGGACTCCAAGTGGGCTTGTTGTCTAGTTCGATTATAGGACGTTTGCCCGCGGGAAACCAGCACAGGGCAGGCAATCCCACAAGCCGCGAATTGCCCTTGTCCGCAAACAGGGGAAGGGGAGGGTTCACGGATATCCCAATTTCCCCAGACTCCGCCGCGAAACGCGGACGCAGTTCCCGCGAACGTTGACCGAGATCATTTTTTCGTCGGGCTTGGCGTCGGCGGTTTTGGCTCCGCCTTCGACTCCTTGGCCGCCGGTTGGAGCTTCTTGGGTGGGATGGGCTTCGGCTTGTCGGACTTCTTGGCTTCGCTTTTCTCCGCGGCCTGAGGAGTCTTGAGTTCGCGGAAAGGCTTGCCGGCCTTGTAACTCTCGAGTTCCTTCCGCAGGGCCTCCTTCTGGTCCTCGCTGCCGGCGGCAATCGCTTTTTGCGACCACTCGATGGCCGTCTTGAAATCCCCTAGTTCGGCGTAGGCCGCGCCCAGGGTGCTGAGGATGTGGGCCTGTTTGTAGTCCGTCAGGCGGCACGCTTCCGTGGCCAACTCCAGCGCCCGCTTTCCGTCGCGGAGTTGGTCGAAGGGAGAGGTACACAGGACCCAGGCGAAATTGTTCAAAAGCCCTGGGTCCTTCGGCTGAAGCTTCAGAGCTTTTTCATAATCGGCGATGGCCTCGGCGTGTTTGCCCACGCCGAGAAAGGCATCGCCCCGTCCGCGGAGGGCCATCCAGTTCGAGGGGTCTTTGGCAATCAAGTCGCCATAGACCTGGATGGCTCGGTCGTACTGCTCGTTGGCCGTGAAGATCAGTGCGAGTTCGAGCCTGGCCTCGGTATTATCGGGTTCGGTCTTGAGGAGTTCCTCGACCTGGGCGATGGCCTCGTCGAACTTCTTTTCGCCGGCCAAGAGCCGGGCACGGAAACGCATCGCGGTCTCGAAATTGGGGCGCAGGGCCAAGGCCTTTTCCAAATCGGCCAACGCTTTTTCCGGTTGCTTGAGTTCCTGATATATTGCCGCGCGGAGCAAGAGCACCGCCAGGTGGCCGGGTTCCTGACTATGGGCGGCATCGAGCTCCTTCAGCGCCGCCTCGAGATCGGGTTTCATCGCATGGATCCGCGCCCGTTGGACCAGCGGATTGACCGACTTGGGGTCCAGCTTGCGCACCTCGTCGAGCACGGCGAGGGCATCGTCATACTTTTTCATTTTGGCCAGCACGAGGGCCTTGGCCTCGAGCGTGGGCGCGTGTTGTGGCTCATATTTCAGGGCGAGGTCGAAATCGGCCAGGGCCTCGGCGAGTTTGGGGGTTTGGGCCAGCACGGCGCCCCGGGCGCGCAGGGCCGCCACGTCGCCCGGCACGACCCGCACCGCCTCGTTCAGATCGGCAAGCTTCTTGTCCAGGTCTTTTTGCCGTCCAGCGCGGAGGACCAGGGCTTGGGCCTGAAGCGGCGGATCGCCTTGGGAGTGTTTGACGGCCTGATCCAGGGCCTCGGCCGCCCGCTTGGGGTCGCCGTCCGGCAAAAGGTTCAACTGCGCGATGCGAAGGTGCGCCTCGGCCTGGGTAGGATCGAGCTTGACGGCCTTTTCCAAGTCCTCCAGGGCCACGCGGCGGTACTGCGGCCAGCGTGGATCCGGCGGCAGGCTGTCGAAAATCATCTTGCTGTAATCGATGCCGCGCTGGCTGAGCGTGGAAGCCAAGAGTTCCTTGGCGAACTTGGCGTTGTCCTCGTCCAGGCCCTTGGCCAAAGCGCTTTCGCAAAGCCGGATGACTTCCGACAAATCGCTGAGCGTCTTGGCGTTGATCTTCGCTTGGGTGGCCCTGTCGAGGTCGTCTTGTCCCTCGTTGGCGGCGCAAGCCAGTCCAGCGACGGGTCCCAAACCGATTGCCAGCATCAAGCATCCGCATCGAATCCAGCAGCGCATTCGCGGTACTCCGTTGAAGACCGAAAGATCGGCAAGGCATCGCCGATCCGTTGCGTCCACCCAAGTTGTTTCGCCCGACGGTCGCCAACGCGGAGATTCAACCGGCGGACGACGCGGCGTCGGTCGCCACAGTCCCAAGTATGTCGCCACAGTCCCAAGTATAACGGCCGGCCGCGGCGGCTACGAGGGTCTGTTCTTCTTGGTCGTGGTGTTGGCGCGTCCCTTGGGCGGCTTGGATTTGGGAGGCTGGGCCTCGGGGATGGTTTTTCCGGTGGGCGAGGAATCTTGCGGTAGGATCATCTTGCCCTCGCCGGGAATCCCGGGGTTTCCAGGCTCCGACTTTTGGGGTCCTGCGGGTTCGGCTGGTGTTGGCATTTCGCCCGCGGGCGGTGGCTTCATCTCGTCTTTCCCAGGCTGCTTGCGTTGCTGGGGGTTTTCCGGCTCGGGCTTCTTGGGTTGGTTCGGCTCCGCCTTGCCAGGCTCCTTGGGCGCCGGCTTGTCGGGTTTCGCCGCCGTGGCGTCGCCCGAGCCAGAGTCGACAAGCATGTATCCGGCCCAAAAGAACGGGTGATTGCCCTTGGGAGGTGGGTCGCCCGGCGATTTCTTGATCCGTGGCTCCGCCTCGAGATTCAAGGGGCTTTCGGCAACGACCATCACGGCCCGTTGCCAGGCATCGGCCGGTTCGGAGTGAGGCAGCTCCTGGACGAATTCCCGCACCAGGTCCACGGCGGATTGGCCGCCGGTCCGCCAGCGGCTGAGCAGGACGGTGCGCACCCCGCTGGACATCAAGGCACAGAGCGAAAGAAACACGTCCGCGCCAGCGGCGGAGCGCGAGATCCGTTTGCCCGCGTTTTCGGCGGGAGTGTGAAAGCCGGGCAGGATTACAACGTCCGGCCCTCCCCAGGGCAGCGCCATCCAATCGGCCAGCGTGTTGCCTGGCTTCGAGCGGTCGGCCTGAATCGGCGCCCAGCCATACGGGCCTTGCTCGGCGCCGACGAGGTCGTCGAGCACGATGAGTTGGCCGATTTGCGTCTTGAACAAGGCCGAATTCGCCGGGAGCGATCCGCGGCCAAACACGGAAGCCTCCGGCGCTGCCCGGAGAATCTCCTTCGACGACGCCTCGACGGCGGCGTCGGTTTCGCGCGGGTAGAGGCGGCCCGCCACGAGGGCGGTCTTGGGGTTGGGGCGACGGGTGCGGCCGTCGGGCAAGGCCAACGAAAGCGTGGGGGCGTAGCGGACCTGGACTCGGGCAATCAACGGCTGAATCCGCTCGCCCACGCCCACCTGGAGCGCCTCGAAAGGCAGATACCAGAGCATCCCCTCGGGCACGATCACCAATTCGCGAAACTCCTTGGAAAGATCGACCTGCGAGCCTTCCAGGAGCACTTCGAGCACCTGCTGGGCAGTCTTTTGCCACTGTGGATCGGCGAGGTCCTTGACGGCGACCTCGCGGTTGGCGTCGTAGTTGCCCATCTCGCGCAAGAGCTTTTCCAGCCCCCCCTTGTCCAGAAGGGCCGACGCGCGTTTGATCACCCAAACGGTCCCCTTCTCCCGGTTCAGCAAGAACCCGTGCAGCCGGTTTCCGGCGGCGAAAAACGACAAGACGGCCGTGCCCGGCGGAATGGCTTTCTGAAACTCCTCGGTCGGGCGCAAGGGAGGAAAGAGCATGTCGGCGGGGACTCGCCGCACGGCCATTTCGCGGAGCACCACTTCCTGTTGGGCGCTGATCTTGCCCAACTCGGAGAGCAAGGCGATTTGAAGCCGCCCGGCTTCCGCGTCTCGCGGGGCTAGAGGAAGCTTGTCCAGCCGGTCAGCGACCTGTTTGGCCTGTTGTTGCAGGGCCTGGTAGGCGGGAAACTCGGCAAGCAGATCCTGGCGCTGGACCATGGCCTTTTTGTCCAGTGCGGCGGGCGGGGCTTCGAGCAACCAACGCAGGGCGTGAAGCCGTCCGCCCAACGACAGGGTACTGAAAAATCGCCGCCGCCGCGCGCGATCCGAAACCTCCAGCGCCATGGCCAACCCTGCCTCCCGATCCGACCGCTCCAACGCCGCCAGGAACCACCGCTCCATGGCATCTGGATTGGGCACGCTGATCGCGGCGAGCGATTCCAGGGGGTCGGCGGCCCAATCGGCCGGCTGGGGATCGCGAAGCACGTCGCGATACAACTCGACGGCATTGCGGGCAGTGACCGCGCCCGACGCCGCCGCGCTATCCACTTGGGCAATATGGAACAGCCAGAGCGAACCGCCGCGCATGTACTTCAAAGCCGCGGACAACGCAAGTTCTCCCTGATCCAATCGTCTGGCCTGAAAATGGGCCACGGATCGAAGGTAATTCAGGCGGGCGCCGATCCAGCCCGCCCCCATGCTGCGACGCCCGATCACGGCGGTCGCTTCGTCGAGCAGCGCCGCGGCCCGCCCCGTCTGCCCGGCGCAAAGCTCCCCCTCGGCCGCGGAAAGCAAAAACGACGCCCGAAGCTGCCGCCAGTTCTTGGCCTGGGCCCATTGGGCAGCGGGCACGAGCGCGGGAAGGACGCCCTTCTTGTTCGCCAGCAGGTGTGTCTGCGCCGCGTGGCGAAACGCTTCCTCCAACACGCCGTAATCGTCGTAGTAGTAGGCCGAGACGGTGGCCTCGAAAAACGCCTTGGCGGCCACAGGGTAATTCGCTTGCCGTAGCGCGATTCGCCCTAGCTCGAACAGTGCGGTCGGCGTCAAATGGTGGTCGTATTGACCCTGGGCCACGGTGGATCGCGTCAGCAGGGGCGCGGCCAGCGCCTCTTTGCCGTTGGCCAAGAGGGCCTCGGCCAGGAGAATGTCGGCATAGGCCTGCGACCAATGATTGCGCGGACCGATCGGCTGTTGCAGCACGGTTTCAAGCTGTTTGTTCAAGGCATCGTACTTCGAGAGCGGGCCGAGCAGTTCCGCGCGGCGGCGAATCGCCAAGGCCGTGCATCGCATGATCTCCTGGACATCGACCGGATACATGATCGCCTGCTGCACCAGCCCCCCGTCCTTGTAGCGCGCCGTATTGTCGATCGCGCCTTGAAGCATCGAGGTCCGCGAAGGGTAATGGCCAAGCTGCGAACCTCGCGTGCTCACTCCCCACGGGACCTGGGAGGCCCGCCCGGTTTGGATCGGCCGGAATTGGCAGCGGATCATCCAATCGGGGTAGTTCAGGTACAGGTTGACGGCGGTGGTGTAGTTTTCCAGGGCCTGAGACAACATGCCCATGTGGTAGTAGCACTCCCCCATCATGGTTGCGTAGCAGATCGAGTCGATCCACCGCATCTGCCCGGCCTTGATGGCCCCGCGCCACTCCTGCTGGTACCACTTCAACGCGTCATCGTAGTTCCCGTCGTAAAACACGCTGAAGATCGTTCGATACGTATCGCTAGGCGCTCCGCGGACTTGCGCAAAGACGCCAACTGGCAAGAGCAGGGCCAGGCAGGCCGTGATCGACGCGGCGACACAAAAGATTCGGCCAAAACCGATTTGTCTCCGGGGCATTGGCGCCTACTCCTTTCAAGGGGATCTCCGCGTTGGCGAACAAACCTCGCCCTCAGGCCTGCTTGGTTGGCCCCAGGCCCGCGCTACTTGATCTTACGTTCTTCAAGCGGCGATTTCCAAGCCAGGGAAAGCTCTCCGGCCCTGATTAGAAGAACCATCGCAAGGGTGTGGACTCAGAGGAATCCGCCTCGCCGGGCTGAGGCGGAGGCTCCAAGCGGCAGCGCAAGTTTCTCCCTCCCCGGTTAAAGTCTTTCGGGCCGTACGGACGATAACGACATTGACGATTTTGCCGGTTGTAGTGTCCACGCACTTTCCATGGGAGTCGAGTGCGTGCGGCATACAGCGGGCGGACTTGATTCGGCTAAGCGGAGGAAACGCATGAGCGGCTCATGGAAGCACAATCGCCCGCTGCGTTGGATGTTGGTCGGCCTGGGCCTGCTTGGAATCGTGGGGGTGACGGGCTGTCAAGTGGATGTCGGCGGGCAGACGCTCCCCAGTCCCTATTACATGAGTGACGACGTCCAGTATTACACCCCCGGTCCCGAGTTCAAGCTCGCCCGCGAGGCCGCCGCCCAACGCGAGGCCCGAGCCGAACAGAATTTGCAGCGACGTTGATCGCCACGGATCGCACGGGCCGGCCTTATCCCGCCCGACAGATTACGGCCGGCAAAGGCATCGGCCCAAGAAACAAATCGTCTTGGGGGGACGACGTTCCAGGTTGCTGACGCCAGGGTTGTGGCCCAGTCACTCGCAGGCGCCCACCTTGACGTCAGCAGCCGGAGCGACTCCGCGTCTTTAGCGCTGGGCGAAGTCCGCTCCAGGCCCGACGCGCCAGGACGATCCAAAAGAAACGGCATCGAGCCGCTTTGCCGCGAAAGGCTCCCAGAGCAGGGGTCGCACGGGTGTCGGAACTCGAACTTTCTCCCGCCGCGCAACATTGGACGAACGTCGTGTTGCTCTGGATCGGGTTCGGGATCGTGACCGGCCTGCTGGCCAAGCTGCTCGTACCGGGACGCGAGCCCGCAGGCCCGCTGGGAACCCTCATGATCGGGATTTTCGGCAGCGTGCTGGGCCCCCTGGTGCTCTCCCTCGCCCTGCACCAAAAGCAGTTCAATCCGATCAGTCCGGTGGGCCTTCTGGTTTCGGTCGCGGGGGCGTTATTGTTTCTCTTCGCCTACCGTTTCCTGGTCGCCGTCGTTGCTGGCCGCGGCATGGACGACCTCGACTGAAAGACGATTCCGAAACGAAACCGCCACGACGTGCGGTTCGGCCTTGTAGCGACGCGCAACATGGCCTATGGAGCGTGGGCGTCTCGCCCGCAAATCTCGGAGCGCGGCCGTCTCGGCCGCCATGAACCATGCGGGCAAGATGCCCGCGCTCCAAAGAGGAAACGGCCTCAACGCCGCCCACAAATCCCGGAGCGCGGGCGTCTCGCCCGCAAATCTCGGAGCGCGGGCGTCTCGGCCGCAAATCTCGGAGCGCGGGCGTCCCGCCCGCTATGACCAATGCGAACAAGATGCCTGCGCTCCCCAGGGGAAACGGCCTCAACGCCGCCCACAAATCCCGGAGCGCGGCCGTCTCGCCCGCAAATCGCGAAGGCAGCGAGAAGCCCCGTAAACGGGGCTTAAGGTTCGCCACGGGATAGAAACCGCGACCCGGCGTCAAACGCCGGGCCGAAGAC
>Ga0209101_1002072_pt1 | contig 13774 bp, 8 predicted proteins | sample ConPoolayeCmetaG_FD_185481 | JGI IMG/M metagenome (GOLD analysis project Ga0209101, IMG submission 185481) | Hot spring microbial mat communities from California, USA to study Microbial Dark Matter (Phase II) - Cone Pool mat layer C metaG... ... | reverse complement strand
GTTCTGGAGCGGTATCGTCGCCTGGCGAGCATTGTGGAGATCCCCGACCGGCCTGGGGTGGAGACGGCCATCTCCTTGTCGGGCAGTGCGGCCCAGTCGAAGGTGCAATTATTCCCCGGCGACGCCGACTTTTTCGAGCGGGTGAACATTCAGGCCGCAACCCGGCAGGAGGCCTGCCGTGTCCTGGCCGATCTGCTGCGCGACAAGGCCCTGTCCTGCCTCAGGGGCGAAAATTATGAACTGGTCGAAGTCAAGTGGGGCACCTTCTTGCAGAGGGTGATCCGCGATGGGAAGGAACTGAAGGTCGGGGCGCCGATCTCCTGGAGCGCTGAGGAGGTCGAAAGAGGCTACTTTGACCTGTTCACCCCCACCGGGGAATCGCTGACCATTCACTGGGATTATGGTTGCCAGGAGCCTGGCTGGTGCAAACTGGACTGGGTCATCGCTGAACCGGGGGAGCGACGGGTGGTCCATGCCAGCAATATGCTGGACGTGACCTGGGAGGCGCCAACGGGGGAGATCGTGCCCCTGGATGGCTTCCTGGACCCCTATTTTCAAGAGGTGTACCTGGAGGCTCAATCCATCCCCCTTTTTACCAAACTGGTCAGGCACCTTTCGCCCAATGCCCTGCAGGAATATGTGGGGCAGTTGCAACATGAGGTGGCCAAATACAGCCGCCGCGATCCAAAGAACTATGGCAAAGTGGCCAAGCGCCTGTACAACATCTTCCGGCTCACCGGCCGCTGGCCCGAGGCGGCCTTTATCCGCGAGCTGTTTGACGAGCCGGCCGCGCTGCTATACCAGGTGGGGTCGCTGCTCGATACGGTGGACGAGGTCATGACCAGCGGCCAGACCCTGGATCGAGACACCGTGATCGATCAGGTGGATGACCTGATCCGGACTGTGGTGCGGGTGGCCGAGGGGCCGGAAGAGGAGCAGATCGTGGATGCGCTGCTCTTTCTGCGCGACGATCTGACAGGACGGCGGGCGCTGGGAGAACGGCGGGAGGATCTTCTGAGGGCTTCTTACCAGAAGGTGAGTGACCTGGTGAACGACTATTTCCGGGCTCGCCTCTCCCTTCTGCCGGAGATCATGGCTTACCTGGAGGAACTGCCTGACTGAGTGTGGAAAAAGACCTGGTAGCACAGGCTTGAGCCTGTGCTACCTTGAAGCACCCTCAGGAGGAGGGGGAAAGGTGGAAGGCCGGCCGTCATCAGATTTCGATTTCGACAGGATACTCTCACGGCGTATCCCGCGCCTGGAATTGGGCCTGGTCCTGATCACCTTGCTGGTCAGCGCGCTGTTCAGCCTGGGAGGTCTGGCTCTTACCGGGGCGAAACTGCTGCAGCCGTTGGCGCTCCTGCTGTCTATGGGGTTTGGCTACAATCTGTTTCTGCTCTGGCTGGATCGGCGGCCGGTGCCGGAGTGGGTGATCACCTGGGGAGCACGTCTGGGCAACCTGCTTTTCCTGACGATAGGTGTCCATCTGACCGGTGGCTTCCGCAGCCCCTTCCTGCCGCTGTATGCCATCTATCTGGTTGTGGCCAGCCTGCGCTATGGCTGGTCTGGCGCCGGGCGCAGCCTCCTCCTCTGTTGCGTCAGTTGGGCGGTGCTGCTGGCCATCAATCCGCCGGTCGGGGTGGGGGAATGGGCCTGGGCAGGCATGGCTGTCGGCGTCTTTGGGCTGATCGCCCTGGTGGTGGGTGTCCTGGCGAGCCGCCATGTGGCCTTTTGGCAGGAATCGTTGCAGCGGAACCGGGAGCTGGTTTTTCTCAGCGAGGCGGGCCGCCTGTTGGCGGCCAGCCTCAACCCGCAGGAGGTGCTGGCCGGCACCCTCGCCCGGGTGAGCGATTTGCTGGATGTGGAGGCTGCCTCGTTGGCCCTGGTGGATCCGATCACCGGGCATACCGTGCTGGAACTGGCCATCGGCGGGGGCAGCGAGGTGATCAAAGGGGTGCGGTTAGAGCCAGGGCAGGGGATCGTGGGCCGTGTCATCCAGGAGGGGCAGCCGGTGCTGGTGTCCGATGTTTCTGCCGATCCGCACTGGTATGCCGGTGTGGACCAGATGAGCGGCTACCGGACCCGCTCGATCCTGTGTGTGCCGCTGCAGGTCAAAGGGCAGGTTATCGGCGCGCTGGAGGTTTTGAACAAGCGCGATGGGCCGTTTACCCTCCATGACCAGCGCCTGCTCTCGTCGCTGGCTGACCTGGCGGCGCAGTGTATCGAGAATGCCCGCCTGCACGAGCAGGTGCAGCATCATGCCTCCCGGCTGCAAGAAGCATACCGTGAGGTGAGCCGGCTCGATGAGCTCAAGTCGGCTTTTATCCGCAATGTGTCTCATGAGTTGCGCACCCCTTTGACGTTGATCAAGGGGTATGTGGAACTGCTCCTGGAGGACCAGCTCGGTCCGCTGCGGCCTGAGCAGCGCCAGGGGTTGACGGTGGTGATGGACAGGGTTTCCCATCTGATCTCGCTGGTCAATGACATCATCACCCTGCAAACGATCGGGGCGATGGGCTTTGATCTGGAGGTGATCTCGATGGCGATCCTGGCCCGGGCGGCTGTGGATGCGGCTCATCTGAAAGCCAAGAGGTCCAGACTGGCTCTGGAGATGAGGGTGTGCCAGCCGGAAGATCGGCTTCTTGTCCGGGGCGATGCCCGGCGGCTGCGCCAGACCCTTGACCATCTGCTGGACAATGCCATCAAATTCAGCCCGGGGGGCGGGACGGTAGTGGTGAGTGTAGGCCGGGAAGGGGAGATGGTACAGGTGAGTGTGCAGGATGAGGGCATTGGCCTGGACACGGCGCAGTTGGAACAGATTTGGGAGCGGTTCTATCAGGTAGATAGCAGTTCGGCGCGGCGCTTTGGTGGGATCGGCCTGGGCCTGGCTCTGGTCAAAGAGGTGGTCGAAGCGCATGGTGGGGCGGTGTGGGTGGAAAGCACCCTGGGGCAGGGGAGCACATTTTCTATCTTTCTACCGGCGTATGACAGGCGGGAGCCCGAGCCGACGATTGTTCAGCGGATGAACGGCGAGGCTGAGGGTGGCTTCCCACTTTTCCAACCGGCAGAGGCCGGTGAGAGCCAGTCTGAAAAGCTTACCACAAAGACATAAAGGCCACAAAGGAACACGAAGGAAACGAATAAAAACCGCATGGTGCTCTTGGTGTCCTTTGCGTCTTGGTGGTTTTCAGACGAGCTCTGAGTGATTGCCAGGGAACCTGGTTTACTCTTTCACCTCACCCTCTTCGGCGACCCCGTCAGTGGCTTTGTCGGACCCGGTCTCCTTTTCCTCTTTTTCCTTCAGGTTTTCAGCAATCTCTGCCAGACGGGCCATCACCCGCCCGTGGACCGAATCGGGTGGATAGGTGCCATCTGCCTGGAGTTCGCCGGCGGGCAGGCCGGTCAGGATTTCGATCCCCTCGTCAACGGTGCGCACCGGATAGAGGTGGAACCGTCCCTCCGCCACTGCCTGGCGCACCTCGGCGCGGAGCATCAGATTGACCACGTTCTGGGCCGGCAGGATCACCCCCTGGTCGCCGGTCAGCCCCTTGCGTTTACAGGTGAAGAAAAAGCCCTCGATCTTTTCATTGATCCCGCCGACAGGTTGCACATTGCCCTGCTGGTCTATCGAGCCGGTGACGGCAATGCCCTGCTTCAGCGGCACCCCGCTCAGGCTGCTGAGCAGGGCGTATAGCTCGGTCGAGCTGGCGCTGTCGCCCTCAACCTCCTCATATAACTGCTCGAAAGAGATAGAAGCCGACAGGCTGAGGGGGCGTTTGAGCGCATATTTGCCGCCCAGGTAGCCGCTCAGGGTCAGCAACCCTTTGTCGTAGATGCGGCCACTCAGCTTGGCTTCACGGTCCAGCGAGATGACGCCCATCTTGCCGGTGTAGGTGCGGGCGGTGATCCGCCCCGGCTTGCCAAAGCTGTAATCGCCCAGGGCGAGCACCGACAGGCCGTTCACCTGGCCCACCACCTCGCCGGTGACATCCACCCGCAGGGTGCCCTCGTCAATCATCTCCTGGATCCGCTCCTCGGCCCGGTTGGAGCGGTAGATCTTTTGATCAATGGCCTTTTGCACGTCGGCGGCTGTGGTTTGCTGGCGGCCGGCGCGCCTGGCCCAGAAGCTGGCCTCGCGCACCAGGTCGGCGATTTCGCCAAAGCGGGTGGACAGTTTCTTCTGATGTTCGGCCAGGCGAGACCCATATTCCACCACCCGGGCCACCGCTTCCCGTTCAAAGGGGAGCAGGTTCTCCTGCCGGCAGCGGGCTGCGATAAACCGGGCGTAGCAGTGGCTGGTCTCCGGGGTCCGATCAAAGTCGGCGCCAAAGTCGGCCTTGACCTTGAACAGCTTGCGGAAATCTTCATCATACTCGTACAGCAAATAGTAGGTCAGTGGATCGCCGATGAGCAGCACCTTCACATCCAGCGGGATCGGTTCCGGTTCGAGGGTCACCGTGGAGATGAGCTGAAACTGCGCTCCTATCTCTTCGGTGCGGATGGAGCGGCTCTTGATGGCCCGTTTGAGGGCTTCCCAGGCCAGCGGGTTGGTCAGCAGGCCCCGCATTTCAACCACCAGGTAGCCGCCGTTGGCCCGATGCAGGGCGCCAGGCTTGATCATGGTAAAGTCGGTGACCAGTGCCCCAAATTCAGCACGGTGCTCGATGCGGCCGATCAGGTTGCCATAGGTGGGGTTGGGCTCGGTGACAACCGGCGCCCCCTGCTGCGCGCTGTTGTCCACAATGACGTTGACGGTGTATCGCCTCAGCAGCGCCTCGCGCTGGCCGGCCTGCATGGCGGCGGCCAGCCCTTCGGTGGCCTCCTCCTGGCTCTTGAAGCCTTCTACATTGTTCACGATGTCGGCCAGGACCTCGTCCAGGTAGTCAGGGATCTCCTCCAGGCCCCTGTACTTGTGCTTCAACTCCTCGATCGGGTGGCTGACGGCAAAGTTGGCAACCTCCCGGTCAAAGTCTTGCAGGCGGCGCTTGGCATTCTTCTCCAGGTCGCGGACGCGGCGCATGGCTTCGCTGATCTCACCCTGGAGCAGCTCCTGGCGCTTCTCGATCCCCTGCCGCGTGGCCTCGTCGAGTTGCTGATAGGCCTCCGGGGTCACCACCTGGCCGTTGAGCACCGGGGCGATGCTCAGGCCCATGGCTGTCTTGAGCAGGGTAAAGCCGCGTTCGTTGACCTTCTGCTCCAGGCGGAGGAACTCTTCGTTGCGCTGTTCCTGCATCTCGCGGACGATCCTTTCCCTCTGTTTCTCGTAATCCTCACTCTCAAAGGCGCGAGGGATGTCGCGTTGCAGGTCGTTGACCAGCTCTTGCATGTCGCGCTGGAACTGAACCGCTGTGCCCGGCGGCAGGGCGATGGCCCGGGGTTGGGTGGGGTTCACAAAGTTGTTGACATAAATCCAGTCATTCGGGACCGGCTGCCCGGCGGCAACCCGCTGCAGGAAGGTGTGGATGGTGGTCGCCCGGCCGGTGCCGGTATAGCCCAGGGCATAGATGTTGAAGCCAAAGCTGGTCATGCCCACTCCAAAATCAATGGCTTCCACTGCCCGGTCCTGGCCGATGATGGTCACCTCCCCCTCCAGGGTTTCGGTGGTTTCAAAGTCAAACATCGCCGGGTCACAGGGGGCCCACAGTTGGTCGGCGGTCAGTTCTCCTGCTTTTTCGCTCATGCTGTTCCAGTGCCTCCGTTGGTATCGGGGGAGATTATAGCCTGAAATGGGGAATTTGGGAAATTGGGGATCAGGGATTGGAGATGGGGGATTGGGTATTGCCGCTCGTGCTATTTGTCAATTCGGGCAAAGTAGGGTATAATGACTTCCGTTTGACGGGGCGTAGCGCAGTTCGGTTCAGCGCGCACGGTTCGGGTCCGTGAGGTCGGAGGTTCAAATCCTCTCGCCCCGACTCCAGAACGCCGCAGAGACGCGCGGTCTCTCATGATTCCTCTGCGTGAAAGAGGGAATCTATGCGGGTAAAGTTGGCCTATGGCCGGACCGGTTTGGAGGTCGCCCTGCCCGATGACGTGCCGGTCACTGTCATTGAACCGCGGTTCGTGCCTGGCCTGCCCGATGAACGAGCAGCGATTCTGGCTGCTTTGCGCTCGCCCATCGCCACCCCCCCCTTGCGGGAGCTGGTCCGACCTGCTGATACGGTCGCCATCCTGTTCAGCGATCTGACCCGACCCATGCCCACCGGTCGGGTCCTGCCACCTCTCCTGGAAGAGCTGGCCTTGGCCGGTGTGCCCGACGAGCAGATCGTGCTGATCAACGCCCTGGGCACGCACCGTCCCCAAACCGGGATCGAGCTGCGGCAGATGCTGGGCGATGCGCTGGTGGACCGCTATCGCATTGTGCAGCACAACGCCTGGGAAAAAGAGAACCTGATAGAGGTAACGCGCAACAAATCTGGGAAGCCGGTGCGCGTCAACCGCATGTATGCCGAAGCGTCGGTCCGCATCCTGACCGGATTTATCGAACCCCATCTGTTTGCCGGTTTTAGCGGCGGTCCCAAGGCGGTGTTGCCCGGCATTGCCGACATCGAAGCGATCCTGGACAACCACGGCCCGCCGATGATCGCCCATCCGCAGGCCACCTGGGCCGTGTTGGAGGGCAATCCGATCTGGGAGGAGATGTTGGCCGTTGCTCAGGCGACGGCTCCCACCTTTCTGCTCAACGTGACTCTGAATCAGGAGCGACAGATCACCGGCGTGTTTGCCGGCGACCTGCTGCACGCCCACCGCGCCGGTGTCACCTTTGTCCGCCAGACCGCCTTGCAACCTGTGCCGGAGTTGTTCGACCTGGTGATCACCTCCAACAGCGGCTATCCGCTGGACCTGAACCTCTATCAGGCGGTCAAGGGCATGTCGGCGGCGGCCCGCATCGTCAGGCCGGGAGGGGATATTCTTGTCGCTGCCGAGTGCTGGGATGGCATTCCCGACCACGGCGAATACAAACGCCTGCTGGCGGAGGCCGGCTCTCCCCACGAGCTGCTGGAACGGGTCATGGCCCCCGGTTTCCGCTGTCACGACCAGTGGGAGGCGCAGATCCAGGCCCAGGTCCAGCTCAAAGCCCGCGTCCACGTCTATGCCGATGGGCTGAGCGATGAGGAGCTGCGTCGGGCGCTTGTCATCCCCTGCCGCTCGATCGAGGAGACGGTGGCGCGCATCTGCCGGGAAAGGCCAGGGGCGACGATAGCGGTACTGCCCGATGGCCCGCAGACGGTGCCGTGTCTGGAGATTAGAGATTAGAGATTGGAGATTGGAGGGTGGAGAGAGGGTATCGGCCGGTGACAGCAGAGGTGGTGGCAGAGCTACAGGCCATCGTCGGGGAGCAGCAGGTGATCTATGGCGATCCGGAGCGCCTGGAGAACTATTCTCACGATGAAGTGGCGGGTGCCGAGTATGCCCACCTGCCGGAGGTGGTGGTCAAACCGGATGGGGCAGCCCAGATCGCCGCCATCTTGCGCCTGGCCAACCGGGAGCGGATCCCGGTGACGCCGCGCGGGGCCGGGTCGGGGCTGTCGTGTGGCGCCGTGCCGGTCTATGGTGGCATCCTCCTCGCCCTGGAACGGATGAACCGCATCCTGGAGATTGACACAGCCAACATGACCGTCACCGTTGAACCGGGGGTGGTGACCAACGACATCAACGAGGCGGTCCGGCCCTATGGGCTGTTTTATGCCGGCTACCCGATGAGCCTGGAATCCTGTTTCATCGGTGGCAATGTGGCCGAGAACGCCGGGGGTGGGCGGGCCATCAAATATGGCGTCACCGGGCGCTATGTGTTGGGGTTGGAGGTCGTGTTGCCCACCGGCGAGATTGTGCACCTGGGCGGCAAGCGGGTCAAAGATGTGACCGGTTATGACCTGATCCATCTGCTGGTCGGCTCGGAGGGGACGCTGGGCATTTTTACCCAAATCACGCTTCGGCTCTTGCCTCTGCCGGCCGCGCGAGCGGTGCTGTTGGTGCCCTTTGCCGATGTGGCGACGGCCATTGCTGCTGTGCCGCGGGTGATGACCCAGGGCCACCTGCTGCCGGCCTCGGTCGAGTTCATGGACCGCCTGTCGGTTCAGACGGCCTATGCCTTCCTGGGCGAAAGCCCGCCGCACCCGGAGATCGGGGCCATGCTTCTCCTCGAAGTGGATGGCTATGACCAGGAACAGGTCGAGCGGGAGATGGAGACGGTCGCGGAGGTGTGCCTGGCGGCCGGGGCGCTGGATGTCTATGTGGGCAACACGCCCGACACCGAGCGGCGGATGTGGCGGCCCCGGCAAAACCTGGCCGAGGCGTTCAAGGCGATCTGCCCGGTGCAGAGCCTGGAAGATATTGTCGTGCCGCTGGCCCGCATTCCCGACCTGATGCCGGAACTGGAGCGGCTGGCGGAAAAGTACAATGTGCTCATCCCCTGCTACGGCCATGCCGGCGATGGCAACCTGCACGCCACGCCGATCAAGCGGCCGGAGATGCCGCTGGCCGAATGGCAGGCCCGGCTGCCGGCGCTGCTGGAAGAGTTGTATCGCGCCGTCGCCCGCCTGGGAGGGACCATCAGCGGTGAGCATGGGATCGGTTCCAAACGGGCGCACTACCTGCCGCTGGTCATGGACCCGGTGCTGATCGAGCTTCAACGGCGGATCAAACGGGCCTTCGACCCGCTGAATATTCTGAATCCGGGAAAAATCTTTCCAGGGGAGATGTCATGCCCGGCTGGGCGCCACGAGGGATGAAAATGGGAGGGGCAGCCCTCGCGGCTGTCCAGGGGGCAGGGGCAAGCCCTGCTCCTACCGTCTGCCGTTTATTTTCGAGGGAGGGAGGTGAGGGGGATTAGAGAGTAGACATTTTTGCTCGTGGTGGAGGATACTCCGCCGCTATACCTGAGACCATCAAACAGCGAAGGAGGTGGAAAAATGGGGGCCAAAAAGATTCTGATGCTCGTCGGCGACTTTGTCGAGGACTATGAGGTGATGGTGCCGTTTCAGACGCTGCTGGCCGTCGGCCATCAGGTCCACGCCGTCTGCCCGGGCAAGAAGGCTGGCGACAAGGTGCGGACGGCCGTCCACGATTTTGAGGGCGACCAGACCTACAGCGAAAAGCCGGGGCACAACTTTACGCTAAACGCCACCTTTGATGAGGTAAACCCCAAAGACTATGACGCGCTGGTCATCCCCGGCGGGCGGGCGCCGGAATATATCCGTCTGAACGACAAAGTGCTGGAGATTGTGCGCCACTTTGCCGACCGGGACAAGCCGATCGCTGCCATCTGTCACGGGGCGCAGGTGCTGGCCGCAGCCGGTGTCCTCAAGGGCAAGGAGTGTTCGGCCTATCCGGCCGTTGGGCCGGACGTGACCCGTGCCGGCGGCAAATATGTGGATATCCCGGTAGACAAGGCCCACGTAGATGGCAAGCTGGTCACCGCCCCGGCCTGGCCGGCTCACCCCGATTGGCTGAGCAAGTTCCTGAAAGTGCTGGGCACCCGGATCGAGTTGTAGTCTGAAAAGAAAATTTTTTCATTGCGGAGGCTTCGCCTCCGCAATGAAAAATAGTCTTATCCTCCCCCTCCCCGCGCCGCGCAGCGGCAGCGGCGAGGGGGCAGGGGGGAGGGGCAGGTCGGTGTCATGCCCAGAAGGCTCCAAATGCCTCTGGGAAAAAAAGTTGCACATGGCGTGTCTTCTCTTTGGGGCCACGGAAGCCGTCAGAGGCCCATGCAGGGGGGCCACGGGCAAAAAGCCAAAGTGAAGGGCCGGTGCAGAGCAAGGACCCCGCTCTTCCAGGAGCGGGGTCCTGTTTATTGCCCGGGTTATCTGCCGGTTGACGATGCAGGTCACGACCAGAGTGGGGCGATGGTTGAAGCCAGCCGGGCCTGGAGTTCCTGCTCGATGTCGAGCATCTGGGTCGCGCCAAAGTAAACTGTGCTCTCCGGTGAGGCAATATCGCGCAGGACAGAGAGGACCGCAGCGATCTTGTGCACCTCCTGTTTGATCACCCAGCCTGCTTCAGCAGTGGAGCGATGGTCATCCATCTCCGGTTTCAGCAGTTCAGAGATTCCCATCAAGGTCTGGAGCGAGTTGTTCAGGTAATGGGACAGGGTCACGATGGTCTGCTGAATCGCCTGGATGGCGGTCGTCTCGCGCGCGGCCTCATGAAGGCGGGCATTCTCCACGGCCATCGCCACAAAGGCAGCCACCCCTTGTAACAACTCCTCGTCCTGGTTGGTGAACGGTTCCCTGCCTCCTGTCAGGCGATTGTCCAGCCTGTTGCAGGCCACAATGGCCCCGATCGCCTGATCGGAAACGGTCAGCGGCACACACAGGATGGAATGGGGGTAGAGATCGCCCGTCTCGTCCGCACCGGCGTAGAAGCGGGGGTCCTGGGTGAGATCGTCTATGCGCAGGGCCTGCCTGTGTTGGATCACCCAATTGACGACCTGCTGTCTTATCTGTTGGCAGAGGGGCTGTCCCGGATCCCGCCGCAGGGAGATCTCCTCCCTGTCCGGCAGCAGCAAGCTGACCGTTTCGGCATGCAGGCTGTTTTTGATCTCTTCCACGACTGTGCGTATGACCTCCTTCAGCTCCAGCGATGAGGCGGTCATGCGGGCGATACGGTTGACCGTCGCCAACTGCTCAACCCGTTGTCGCAGCTTGTGGTAAAGTTGAGCATTCTGCAGGGCGATAGCAGCATAGTCGGCCAGGGCGATCAGGCGCTTTTGGGCCTCTGTGGGAGGGTCCTGCTTCCCCTGCAGATAGGCTACCCCTATCACCCCGACGGCCAGGCCGCCGAGTTTAACCGGTACATACAGCAGCGAGTGGGCCTGCTCCCCCAGGTAGCCGGTCACACCGGTGTGTTTGGTCGGGCGGGGGACCCACAGGCACTTTCCTGAACGCAAGACATCATCGGCGTGGCTGTCGCAGATCCTGGTCTGCAGATCGGAACGGTACACATCACCCTGACGGATGGCTTCCAGGTACAATCGGCCGTCTGTTTCATCGCGCAGGAACAGGGCTCCGGCATCGGCATCGCTCAGATAGATCGCGGCGTCTACGATCCGCCGCAGGAGCTCCTGTAGCGGCATCAGGGAGGCCACCGAGCGGCCGATGGCCTGCAGAGCAGCAAGTTCCTGCATCCGTCGGGTCAGTTGGGCGTTTGTCTTGCGCAGCTCGCAGACCAGGCGTTCCCGTTCGCGTTGCAGCCGTGCCTTTTCCAGGGCCTGTTCTATGGCCGCCAGCAGTTCATCAATATCAAAGGGTTTGGGTACATAGTCCCGCACTCCAAGCCGGAGCGCCTGGATCACAACACTTTCGGACCCATATAGGGTCATCATGATCACCGGCACCCGGCAATTGTGGCGGTACAACTCTTCCAGCACCTCCACCCCCGACATGCCCGGCATATGCAGGTCAAGCAGGATCAGGTCTGGTTGCTCCTGCAAGGCCCTGGCCAGGGCGCTTTTGCCATCTGTCGCGAACGAAACGGCGTAGCCCAACGGTTGCAGCAGGTCGTTTAGAAAGGTGACGATTTCAATTTTATCATCAACGACCAGAATCCGCTCTTGCGCCATTCTTCTCTCCTCTGACATGGGCGGGGTCTTCATCGGGCAGTGGTGTTTCGATCAACCTCCGTAACTGCTCCTCAGCGTCGGCATTGGCCAGGGGGGAGAATGTGACCCGCAGCGAGGGATCGCCAAAGACACCCTGGACCACATAGGTCTGGCTGCGGTCCAGGCGAAAATAGGGGCGTGGAAAGTCGGGGAAAAACTGCAACCGGCCGTGACGGGCCATACGCCGCATGACCGTTTCGCCCACCGGCTCAGACAACTGCAACTCCTTGACCACCGAGCGGTCCAGGCAGTTCTCCAGGACTTGTGAGTTCATCACGTGCACCACTTGTTCATCCCGATCCAGATGAGACAGAACCGACCAGAGACATCTTACCACAAAGAGGCCAAAAGCCCAAAACGGCGGGGTTCCAGACCCCGCCGGAGCGGTGGAGGAGCGGGAGCCTCAGGCCGATGCTCGGAGCGGGTCTGTGACCCGCGTTCACCGCCGGCAGCGGGCGGCTGGCGACGGGGCCAATTCCAGGGAACAGAGCGGCTGATTTCCTCTCGCGGCCAGATGTTCGGCGTCAAAGTAGAAGGCGTGCTGGTTTTCCAGGGCTTCGGTAACCACCGAGCGACCAAACGCCTGGCGCAGGAAGATGTAGCGTGAGGAAAAAAAGAGGGCCTGTAATTGCGGCTCATAGTGGACACACAGAGGACAGTCCTGTTTGAGCACGACCAGCCCGGTGGGCCGGCGCAGGTCCACACTCAGGGCGGCGAATATCCCCTCTACGGGCGTCAATCGCTCCCGCAGTTGCATCAGGTATTCCCCATCGTTTGACAGCGGGGGTACAGTGTCCAGCAGGCGGAACAGGATCTCGCTATCTACCTCTGCCTGGCGGGGCAGGTTGCAGATTGCGAACAGTTCGTCATCATTGCAGATCACGCCGTTGTGAATACCCAGCGTGTGGCCCACCAGCAACGGGTGGTTGTTGGCATTGTTCTGTGGGCTGCCCTTGGTCGGCAGGCGGGCATGGCCCAGCAGACAGGTGGTGTCCGCATCCACAGCCGCCAGAATCTCCTGGTAGGGCCTCATCTGCACCAGTTCGGAGGCCGGCCTGGGCTGTTTCAACAGATGATAGTCGCCGGAGCGTTGGATCACGGCCACGCCGGCCGCGTCCCGGCCGCGCTGCTCGTTGGCGATCAGAGTGGCGGTGAACAGCCGGCGAATCTCCTGCCAATCGGCCTCCGGGCGTTCGATGGGGTGTAATAGAATGCCGGCCAGACCACACATGTTATCCCGACTCCGGTCTTCTCCTTACCAGGGAGAGGGATTTTTCTCGTGAGTGCACTGCAAAAAGGTCATTTCACCGCCGAGACGCAGAGTACGCAGAGGTCATATTTATGGTAGAACTCTGCGCTCTCGGCGTCTCTGCGGTGAGTTTTTGGAGTCATCTGGTGAATACCAGCGTGCCCAGTTGCTTGTCCCAGCGCAGGCCCCGCAGGCGATCCAACCCTGCTAACCGCCGGTCCAACTCCTGAGGGGTCAGAAACAGGTCGCGGGCGACTTCCCATTTCCAGGTTTCCACTGCAGCCTGGCCGGTCAACTCTGCCAGCTCGATGTAGCGCATCAATCGCCGGTCGGTGGCATCCAGTGCGCCGGCCGGCGTGGCGGCCCGTTCGGCCAGCAACGCCTCAATCTCAGCCCAGGATCGCCCACTGGCCCGCAGCAGCGAAAGGGGGGTCTCGGCCAGCAGGCTCAACACTTCAAACGAGGGGTTGTGCTCCCAGCGGTCAAAGATCGGCTTGAGCAGCTCCAGCAGTTCCCGACACCCCACCCGCAACTCCTCAATGACCTCCGGCGTGATCTGACTGGTGTCACTGGTGGCCAGATTGCCATCGTTGTTGCTCAACCAGTCCAGCAACTGGCACTTGCGCCGCCACTCGCCAATCTTGCCGACGTGGATCACTCCGTACTGGCTCATCTCCACGGCTTTCAGCAGCATCGCCAGGAACAGGAACGCCTTGGCGACGATAGAGGTGGGAGAGAGATCGGCATCGGGAAAACGGTTCTCGTAATGAAACACCCGGATGGAGCCATCCTCGTTGAACACGATATGTTCAAGGTTGAGGAAATTGTTGTGCTCCGGCACCACCCGGCTCTCGCGCAGGGCCTGCTGGATTTGAGCCATGCTCATCACGCCGGGGGTGTGCCTGACTAACTCCAGATGGGAGGTATAG
>Ga0209101_1002071_pt1 | contig 13777 bp, 9 predicted proteins | sample ConPoolayeCmetaG_FD_185481 | JGI IMG/M metagenome (GOLD analysis project Ga0209101, IMG submission 185481) | Hot spring microbial mat communities from California, USA to study Microbial Dark Matter (Phase II) - Cone Pool mat layer C metaG... ... | reverse complement strand
CCCCAGCCCTCCCCCCGCTGGGGGGAGGGAGTCCGGCTCCTCCCCCCAGCGGGGGAAGGTTAGGAGGGGGGTTCAGCGCCGCATGCGCGTAGGTGAGCAGCCTATGTTCACGTTAGCGCTCACGAGCTTGCGGCGTCTCCAGGACGTGTTGGTAGTACTCCGGGTTTGAACAGATACCAGGCACGTTACTCACCCATGGATCCCGCACTCGGTCTTGGCGAAGCCGCTCCAGCGCCCGGCGCGCGGATCGTCGGCGCTGGCCGGGCGGGTGCAGGGCGCGCAGCCCAGGCTGGGGTAGCCCCGGTCGAGCAGCGGGTTGTAGGGCACATGGTGGGCATGCAGGTAGGCCCACACCTCGCGCTCGCTCCACGCCGCCAGGGGGCTGAGCTTGAGCAGGCCGTGCCGGGCGTTCCAGGCTACCACTTCGGTAGCGGCGCGCTGGGCGGTCTGCTCGCGGCGGATGCCGCTGATCCAGGCCCGGTAGGGGCGCAGAGCCTCGGCCAGCGGGGCCACCTTGCGGATGGCGCAGCAACGGTCCGGGTCGCGGGCATGCAACTCCGGGCCGTGCTGGCGCGCCTGCTCCTCCAGGCTGAGGGCCGGGCGCTGGCGCCTGATCCTCAGCCCGTAGCGCCGTTCGACCTCGGCGGCCAGGCGGTACGTTTCGGGGAAGAGCAGGTCAGTATCCAGGAAGAGAATGGAGATGGGCAGGCGCTGGCGGGCAATCAGGTCGAGCAGCACCATACCCGACGCGCCGCCGAAACTACAGGTCAGCACCGTCTGTTCACCGAAGCGCCCGGCGGCCCAGGCGAGCAACTCCTCGGGCGGGCGATCGCGGAAGCGCGCGTTCAATTCGGCCAGCTCCGCGGCGGACCATGGCGTGGAACGGTCGGGGTTCACACTCATCGCTGCACCAGTTGTCTATGCGGCTGCGCCGCACACCAGCGGTTGTTCCTAACGTGAACATGGGGAACCCGGCTTTCCCCATCCCCCCGCCTGGTGGGAGGGTTTGGGAGGGCGACGCCCTCCCAAGTATACTCGCTTTATCCACTGGTCGCGCAGCCTGGTCCCACCCCCCCGCTCCGCGGCGACCCGCGCCGGCGCCCTCCTCCGCGCTGCGATTCGTAATACCGCTATGCTATGCTCCATCCAGGCAAACCGTGTCCAGGCGCAACACCCGCAAGACAACGTTTCGCTGCGCGACCGTTCCCGGTCACCGTTGGGAGGTCTGTGGAGGTGTGGAGCTGTGGAGCAACGGTCAAACTGGCATCGCCGCTTCTAGACCATGTCTAACCCAAAATCTAAAATCCAAAATCCAAAATCTAAAATCCAACGCCCCACCACCGCCTGGGATGATCAGCCTATTGCGTCCGGTCCTACCGTCGTCAATCATGACAGCAGGTATGCGCTCGCCTCCGGCGAGGAGAGGATGAAGGGTCGCGGGTAAGCGTTCACATGTCTCCTGGGAGCGCGGGCAGCTTGCCCGCGGAGACGCGACAAGGGCATGACGCCCGCGCTCCCGGTCGCGAAGGTTACTCCAGGTGTGAACAGTTATGGTCGCAGGTCCTCCACGAACCGCTCATACCCTGCGGCGGGGGCGCTGCCGGCGGTTCGCCAGGCCGCCTGGCCGCCACGGGCGGTGAAGCGGGGCATGGGTGGAGGCTGCGCCTCCCCGCAGCCTCCACCGCGTCATAAGGCAACTCATCGGCGTTCGCCAGAAAGAGAGCGTTATGCGACAGACAGACGTGGATCTTCAGCGGCGCGTGTCCTTCCTCGAAACGCCCGAGCCGGTCGAGGCCCGCGCCGTTCCCGACACCAGCATCCCCACCGACGATCCCGAGGCGGCGCTGCGCTTCTGTCGCGCCCTGGCTGCGCTGACCGAGGGCGGGCGCGGCCTGCGCCCCGCTTGCGCTATGACGCCCCTGGCCCCCCTTGAGACTGACCCCGCCCCCGATGAAGAGGTAGAACTGTCGGTCGTCATCCCGGCCTACAACGAAGAAGACAACCTGCCGGCGCTCCACGCCCGCCTGACCGCCGCCCTCGACCCGCTGAACCTGACCTACGAGATCATCGTTGTCAACGATGGCAGCCAGGACCGCACCCTGGACCTGTTGCGCGCCCTGGCCGCCGGCGACCCGCGGGTCATCGTCGTGGACCTGGCGCGCAACTTCGGCCATCAGGTGGCGATCAGCGCCGGGCTTGACTACAGCCGCGGCGCGGCGGTGATTATCATGGACGCTGATTTGCAGGACCCGCCCGAAGTGCTGCCCCAGTTCATCGCCAGGTGGCGCGAAGGCTACGACGTGGTCTACGCCATCCGCGAGCGGCGCAAAGAAGGCCCGTTCAAGCGCGCAGCCTATGCCCTCTTCTATCGCTTGCTCAAACGCATCGCGCACATTGACATTCCCCTCGACGCCGGCGACTTCTGCATTATGGACCGGCGCGTGGTGGATCTGCTCAAGGGCATGCCCGAACGCAACCGCTTTGTGCGCGGCATTCGCACCTGGGTCGGCCTGAACCAGACCGGCCTGGCCTACGAGCGCCACGCGCGCCATGCCGGCAAGCCCAAGTATACCTTCAGGAAACTGATCTACCTGGCCCTCGATGGGCTGATCTCTTTCAGTTTCGTGCCCCTGCGCCTGATTTCTCTGGCCGGGCTGGCGGTTTCATTGCTCTCCATCCTGATCGCCATCGCCTATACCATCCAGAAGCTGACCATCGGCCTCTCGCCGCCCGGCTTCGCCACCCTGGTCGTGGCGATCTTCTTCCTGGCCGGCATCCAGTTGATCACCATCGGGGTGATCGGCGAGTACGTCGGGCGGATCTTCGAGGAGGTAAAGGCCCGCCCCCTCTATGTGACGCGCCAGGTGTACCGCTATCGAGCGCATTGATCGGGAAGGCTCCGTCCTCCCATACCTACCCCGGGACAGGCGCCCGCTGCTCGCCCCGGGGTGGCGCGGGTCTCCCATACCCTCCCGCAGGCGGGGGTGGGGGAAACCCGGTTTCCCCCTACCCCAGCGTGAGAGCCAGGCCCTCCTGCGGGCGGAGTATGGGGGAACCAGGTTCCCCCATGTTCACCTCAGCCGTCCATGCGGCTGCGCCGCACACGAACAGGATGAACATAGGTTCTTCTTGGGAGGGCTGCGCCCTCCCACACCCTCCCGCGGGCGGAGGCATGGGGAAACCCGGTTTCCCCCTACCCCAGCGTGAGAGCCAGGCCCTCCTGCGGGCGGAGTATGGGGGAACCTGGTTCCCCTATGTTCACGTCAGGCCCCATGCGCGGGGCGCACCACGCCCGATGCAACCGGCCCGGGAGCGCGGGCGGGACACCCGCGGCGCGGCTCCGCGGGCACGGTGACGGCCCCCTCCCTAGCCCTCCCCCGCTGGGGGAGGGAGTTCGGTTCCTCCCCCCAGCGGGGGGAGGCCGGGAGGGGGGCTGAACGCTGCGAACGATGGTCACCTCAACTTCACACCTCCACGCCTATGCGCATACTCATGCTCAACAACGAGTTTCCACCCCTGGGGGGCGGCACGGGCACGGTCAACCGGGCCATCCTGGAGCGCCTGGCGGGGACGCCAGGCCTGGAGGTTGACCTGGTGACCTCGGCACTGGGGCGCCGGCAAGAACAGGAAGCCTTTGCGCCGGAGGCGCGGATCTTCAAGGTGCCGGTCAATAATCAGAATATCCACCACTCCAGTAACCGCGAGTTGCTCACCTACGCCGCCCGCGCCCTGACCCTCGCCCTGCGCCTGCACCGGGCCGCGCCGTATGACCTGGTCTTCGCCTGGAGCGCCGTGCCCGCCGGGGGCGTGGCCCTGGCCCTGCATCGCCTCACCGGCCTGCCCTACCTGGTGCGCGTCTGCGGCCCCGATATTCCCGGCTTCGAACAACGCTACGGGCCGCTCTACCCCATCCTGACGCCGGTCATCAAGGCCATCTGGCGCAATGCGGGCCGGGTTGTGGCAAAATGTCAGGGCGAGGCCGATATGATGCTGGCCATCAGCCCGGACCTGACGATCGATCTTGTTCCGAACGGCGTGGATCCGCGGGCCTTTCAGCCGGCGCCGATTGCCGATGGCGGCCCCTTGCGGGTGATCTGCGTAGCGCGGCTGATCGAGCGCAAGGGGCAGGCCCATCTGATCGAGGCCCTGCGCCGCCTCGCCGCCGCTGGATGCGACCTGCGCCTCGAACTGGTCGGCGAGGGTGACGCCCGCGCCGCGTACCAGGACCTGGCGCAGCGCCTCGGCGTGGCAGAACGGGTAACCTTCGCGGGCTACGTGCCCCGCGAGCAGATCGCCGCCCGCTACGCCGGCGCGCACGTCTTCGCTCTGCCTTCCTACAACGAGGGCATGAGCGTGGCGACCCTCGAAGCCATGGCGGCAGGCCTGCCCGTGGTGGTGACCCGCACCGGCGGCGCCGCCGAGCTGGTTGCCGAGGGCGTCAACGGCTGGAGCTTCGCCTGGGGCGACGTGGACGCGCTCACCGGCCATCTGCGCCGCCTCGCCGCCGACCGCGATCTGGCCCGGCGCATGGGCGCCGCCTCGCGCGCGCGGGCCGCCGCCTTCTCCTGGGACGCCGCGGCGCGGCGCTACCTGGAACTGTTCCAGGCCCTGGCGCCCCACGCCGCGGGCATCGCGGCACGGGAAGAGATGGGAGTCTAGCCGCAATGCTTTTCAACGAAGGTGACTGCCCCCTCCCCAGCCCTCTCCCGCTGGGGGAGGGAGTCCGGCTCCTCCCCCCAGCTTCAGGGGCGGACAGAACACATGAGCGTCGAGGGGCTTTATGGCGTTGGGATGCGCTGATTGGCCCTCACCCCCTGCCCCTCTCCCGCGCGCGGGAGAGGGGTGACTGGAGTCCTGCGCCGGGGCGTCCCGATGCGGCAGAAGCCGCGTTAGCCCGGATGTTCTGTCCGCCCTTAAACTCCCCCCAGCGGGGGGAGGTTGGGAGGGGGGCTGCGGCGCCGTATGCGCTTATTTGATAAGGTATTGAGTCTAGCCGCATATGGCTGATATCACCCTCTTGATCGGCCCCGCCGCGGCGGGCAAGACCGAAGCGGCGCTGCGCGAACTGGCCGCGCCGCGACGGGGCCGCGCCATGCTGCTCCTGCCGAGCGCCCTGCACCGCCAGCGCCTTCTGCCGCGCCTTCCGTCAAGCCGGCTTACCGTCGGACCCTTCACGCGCGTGGCCGGCGCGCTGGCCCGCGCCGGCGGGGCGCGCCTCCGGCTGGCGAGCCAGGCCACCCGCGTCGCCGCGCTGCGCGCCGCGCTGCGCGCCGAGGTCGCCGCGGGCCGCTTGCCCCTGTTCGCCGAGGTGGCGACAAAGCGCGGTCTGGTGGAAGACGCCCTGCGGCTGATCGGCGAGTTGCGCGCCGGCGCGATTGACCCGGAGCGCCTGACCGGCGCCGGTGTCACGCCCTACGACGCCGAACTGGCGGCCATCTACCGCGCCTACCTGGCGGCCCTCGACCGGCTGGGCCTGACCGATGAGGAGGGCCTGATCCTCCGCGCCCGCGACCTGGTGGCGACCGACCCGCGCCTGACCCGTTCCCTGGACCTGCTGGTGGTGGATGGCTTCGACCAGATGACAGCGGTGCAGGTGAGCCTGGTGGCGGCGCTGGCCAGACGCGCGGAGCGCGCGCTGATCACCCTCACCGGCGACACGAGCGAGCGCCCGGCGCACCAGCGCTTTACCCGCGCCCTGGAGGCTCTGCGCGCGGCGCTGCCCGAGGCCCGCGTCGCCTACCTGCCGCGCCACGGCGCGTTCGCCCCCGCCCTGGCGCACATCGAGGGCCACCTCTTCACCCTCGAACCCCCGCCACCGGCAGACGCCGGCGGCGCGGTGACGATCATCGGCGCGCCGGATCGGGAACGGGAAGTGCGGGCGGCCCTGCGTCGCGTCCGCGGGCTGCTGGCGGCCGGCATCGCGCCGGAAGCGGTGGCGCTGCTCTACCGCGGAGGCGATCTGTATCCGGCGCTGGTGCGCGAGGTGGCGGCCGAGTACGGCGTAGCGGTGGCGCTGTTCGAGGGCCGGCCCCTGGGCGAGACCCCGCCCGTCGCGGCGTTGCGGGCGCTGCTCGAACTGCCGCTTGCCGGGTACCCGCGCCGCGCCCTGGTGGAGTGCTGGCGCGCCTTCGACACCCTGGCGCCGGCCGAACTGCTTGGCGCCGGCGCGCCACCGATCCCCACCTTCGCCGCCGCCGCCGCCCTGCTCGACCGCGCGACGCGCGCGGGCGGAGCGACGCGCGGTCTGCCACGCCTGCGCGGTGCGCTCGCGGCCCTGGCCGGGGCCGCGCCGCCGCTGCCCGACGACGAGGAACGCCCCCCCGCCACGCCCGACGAAGCCACGGCGCTGCTGGCTCTGCTCGACGCCTTCGCCGCCTGGCTTGACCCGCCGCCCGTGGCCGCGCCGGGAACCTATGTGGCCTGGGTGCGCCGGCTCCTCGGCTGGCAGCCCCACGCGCCGCCGACCGGAGTGACGCCGGAACGCTTCCCCTTCAGCCAGACGCAGGTGGCGCTGCTGCAACGGCTCCTGGACGAACGGGAGCGGGTCGCCGAGGCGCTGGACGAGCCGCCGCTCACCCTGGCCGCCTTCGTGGCCGAGTTCGGCGGGTTGCTCGACGGGCTGCGCGACGGCGGTGAAACGCCACGGGCCGGCAAGGTCGCGGTGCTGCCGATGCTCGCCGCGCGGGGAAGCGCCTTCGCCCACGTGGTGGCGCTTGGCCTCGCCGAGGGCGAGATCCCCGCGCCCGCGGTCGAGCCGCCCTTCTACACGCGCCGCGAGCGGGCGCTGCTCGTCGGGCGCGGCGCCGCCCCGCCGCCGCCCGACCCCGGCGACGAACGCTCGCTCTTCTACGAGGCCGTCACGCGGGCGCGCGCCGGGCTGACCCTGACCTACACCCGCCTGGACGAACGCGGCAACGAGATCCGCCCGTCGCCCTACCTGCGCGCCCTGGCCGACCTCTTCGCCGGCGGGGTCACGATGCGCGAGATTCGCGCCGGCAGCCCGCCTGACCCCGATGAAGCCGCTTCGGCCCAGGAGGCCCTCATCGCCCACATTGCCCGGGGGAACGACCTGGCCCGGGCCCCGGCGGGGGTACCCCCGGATCTGGTCGAGCACGCGCGGCGGGCCATCGCCGTCGAGCGGCAGCGGGCCAGCGCCGCACCGCACGGCCCCCACGAGGGCCTGGTGACCCACCCCGCCGCGCTGGAGGCGCTGCGGCGCCGGTTCGGGCCAGGCTACCGCTGGAGCGCCACTCAGATTAACGACTACACCCTGTGCCCCTACCGCTTCGCCGCGGCCCACGTGCTGCAACTCGCGCCCCGCGACGACCCCGAGGAGGGCCTGGCCGGGGCCGGGCGCGGTCGCATCTACCACGCCATCCTCGCCCGCGCCGGGGCGGGCTGGGCGCGGCTCGGCCAACCCTTCGACGCCGCCAGCGAGGAGCAGATCCTTGCCGCCCTGAGCGCGGCTGCCGACGAAGTGCTCGACACCGCCCCGCAGACCTACGGCTTCGAGCCGGGTCCCTTCTGGGACTGGGAGCGCCAGGAGGCGCGGGCGACGCTTATCCGCGCCGCGCGCCGCTGGCTGCGCAACGCCGCTGGCTGGGAGGGCTTCCGGCCCGCGGGGGTCGAAGAGAGCTTCGGGCTGGGCCGCGGGTTGCCGCCCTTACGCCTGGAGACCCCCGCGGGACCGGCGCTGGTGGCGGGGCGCATTGACCGGATTGACCAGGATGGGCAGGGGCGCCTGGCGCTGATTGACTACAAGAGCGGCAGCGATCCCGGCCCACTCGACCGAACCCTCGAAGGGCGGGACGTGCAACTGACCCTGTACGTCCTGGCGGCCGAGCAACTGGCCGGGCCGGGGCAACGTGTGGACCGGGCGGCATTTCTGATGATCGGCAGCGGGCGGCGCAGCCGGCCCCTCACCCCCGCTGAGCGCCCCGAGGCCGAAGCGGCCCTGCGTGAACGGCTCGCCGCCGCGATCAGCGGGAGTCGCGCGGGGATCTTCCCGGTGCGCCCCACCGAGAAGTGTCCCCCCGCGTGCGCCTTCGCCGCCATTTGCCGGGTCGAGGGGAAGAGGGTTGAGGGTTGAGGGCTGAGGGCTTCGGGTGCTTGTTGTTGCACCCGATCAATCAGGTCGGCATAGGTTGCCAGCAGGAGATCAAGCTGTGCCAGCTCGACCTTGATCACTCGAATCAGGCCTTCAGCCAAGGTACACCAGGTTCTCGCTGCTCAACAAGGCTTCTACAAAGGGGCCAGGCAGATCGAGATCGACCAGATCAACTGGATGCTCAAGATCAGAAAGCAGTTGTCCAAGCAATAGGAAGAAGGAGTGTGGAGGACAGCCACGCACGGCTAAATCAATATCCGATCCTGCATGCCCGGCGCCGGTTGCCGTCGAGCCGAACAGGTAGACTTCCCGACAACCTCCGGCTTTCAGAATTGCGACCGCTCGCGCAAGATCCCGCGCTATCTCATCTGGATAGGCTTGTTGGATGTCATGGATTGGCTTTGTCATGCCTGCTTCCTCCTTACCTGGTCTATTACAGGACGTGCGCGGTGGAGGGGTATGGAGAGGCCGCGCCTCTCCGCCTGTCCTGGCGCTCCACCCCCGCTGGAGGCGCTACCTCTACCTGGCATCGTCGAAACCTGCGGCGATGTCGCCGGGCAGACCAGGCAATTGCATGCCGCCCTGGATGACGTAGTGGAAGTTGCCCGGCCCTACCGCGCGCAGCAACTGTTCGACAATCTTGCGAACGTCGTCGTAGGGGCCATTGACGTAGAACGGTTTGCCGTCCGGCCCCCCTGTCGGCACCGCCGTCGGCTCAGCGTCCGGGTTGGCGCCGGACAACAGGTGCGCGGCCTGGGCGTAGACCGGGTCGGGCTTGAAGCCCAGACGAGCGGCGTACTCCAGGCCCGTGAAGACGATCTTCGCCGCCAGGTCCAGGCTGGCCGGCGCCATCGGCTGGAGGCTCAAGGCGTGGGCACGGAGGTCCCGGTTATACTCGACGCTATCTTTGAACATCCGCACCTGCGCGCCCTTTACGCCGAGGCAGCCAAGGTCGATCAGCAGAAGCGCCGAGGCCACCCTGCCCGACTTCGGCGAGCGGCGCGCGACCAGGAGCGTGATCGCCGCCCCGGGCTTCTCCCAGTCCTGCGAGAGCAGCACCTCATGCACCGGCCAGTCGGCTGCGAGGGCGTATCCCCCCACCGGTTTCGAGGCCGGGCCTGTCTTACGCCCCATGTTACCCTTCGGTTTGCCCTTACCCAAGAGTCGCTCCCTTCTTTGTAGCGCTGGAGCCTTGCCCGCGTCTTGCTCCGTCGCTACCATTTTAGATTGCGGATGGTAGATTGCCGCGCAATGCAACAGGAAGCGCTCCAGCGCTCACGAGCGTGCGGCGTCTCATGACGCTTTGGTAGCTACGTTACGTCGAGGTGCAACGACCCTCGCGGGAGGGTTTGCTCCATGGACGGCTCGCGTGAACATGGGGAAACCTGGTTTCCCCATACCCCCGTTTTCATTGGGCGGTGTGCCGCCCGGCGGTATGGACGGCTAACGTGAACATAGGCTGCTGGAGCAGGGGTGTGGGGAAACCGGGTTTCCCCACACCCCTGCCCGCGGGAGGGGCTGGCCCTCACGCAGGGGGATGGGGAAACCGGGTTTCCCCATCCTCCCACCCGGTGGGAGGGTTTGGGGGGCTACGCCCTCCCAAGAACAACCGTATGTTCATTGCGGCGTTGTGCGGCGCAGGCGCATGGACGGCTAAGGTGAACATACGCCCTCGGCGAGGGGTGTGGGGAAACCCGGTTTCCCCATCCCTCAGCGGACGCGGGCCTCCGGCCCGCGCACCCAGGCCCCGGCCCCTGGGAGGGTTTGGGGGGCTACGCCCTCCCAAGAACAACCTTCTTTTCATTGCGGCGTTGTGCGATGGAGCCGCATGGACGGCTGAGGTGAACATAGCCTCGGCGCCTCCCGCTACGTGCGCTTGCGACGCCGGCGGGGCAGCGGAAGCTCCCGCTCGAGAATGACGATCGGCGGCTCGGGCTCGCCCTCTCTCTCGGCGAGCTCCACTGGCAGGGCGCTCAGCAGGCGCACCAGGATCAGGATCGCCTGCCCCACCGCGATCACCGCCGCCAGCAGGGCCATCTCCAGCCCGACCGCCGGCAGCAGCCAGGCGATCAGGAAGGCAATCCCGATGCTCAGCCCGAGTAATAATGCCAGTATAACCGCAAAGACCAGGAGTATCACCAGGAGCACCCCCATGGACATTGATCCTCTCTTTCGCTGCAGCGCGTCCAGTGTCTCCGCCGGCCGGCGCTTGCGCTTGTTCGCCGCGCGCAACTGCTCGACATCTGGCATCCAGGGGGCAGGCGCGATATGCTGGCAAGCGGTGCGTTGCGCTATTGTACTACCAGTATCGGAACGTGTCACTGCCGGTATGGGCCATGGGCAGGGCTCCGTCAAAGTCCGGTTGATCGTCCGCGCCGTGGGCGTAAACGCCTCGGCTCCTGGTGCGAAGGCCACCTGCGTGGCCTGTCGAGCCCGCGCAGGCGGGCTTCGCAGAGGCTAGCCCGCGGCTTCAGTCGCCGGGCGGACGACGTTGACGTAGCCCTAGGGCCATGGGGAGCCTCCCGCCCATTGCCTGCTCACATCTCTTGCCGGAGCATTCATGCGGCCCTGTCACCGGTCGGGAGGAGCGCGCTGAGCGCCGGCGCTCAGCGGCCCTGTCCGGCTTGCGGCCCAGGAACAGCTTCGTCAGGGTCGTTCAGATCGCGGAGCAGCGTCGCGTCTTTCAGGTTGAGCGGCACAATCGCATCATCCCTCTGGTCCTCGTCGTTTTCATCGATCGTCGTCGGTTCATCAAGCGGTGTAAGCGCCGTGTCGACCTGCGCGACATACTTCTTGAGCGTCAGGAGTTGCCGTGCGAGCAGCGGGGCCTGCTCCGCGTTCAATGCGCGCACCAGCTCAACCTCCAGCAACGCGGAGCTGCCGGCCCCGGGGAGCACTGTCGCCCGTTTCACCGGCGCGCCGAGCCGGCCCAGGGCGTCAAGCGCCTTGCCGACCGCCCGGCTATCATCGTGCAGATGGATGCGCAACCGACTGATCGGCCCGCCGAAGTTGAGCCGCGCTTCGAGCCATTCCAGGGTCGTCAGCGTGAACAGAAAGAGCAGCGTCCCAAAGACGGCCAGCCATCCCAGACCGACGGCAGCCGTGATGCCGATCCCCGCGCAGCCCCACAGCGTCGCCGCCGTCGTCAGGCCGCGCACGGTGGTTCCATGGCGCAGAATCGCGCCCGCGCCCATGAAGCCGATCCCCGAAACCACATAGCTTGCCACACGCAGGGCATCACGCTGCTGGTCACCCAACTCGGCAAAGCCATAAGCGCCGGCCATCGTGACCAGGCAGGCGCCGATCCCGACCAGAATGTGCGGGCGAAACCCGCTTGCCCGCTCGTGTCCGGAACGTTCGAGGCCCACCAGCCCGCACAGCACCAGGGTGAGGAGCAGGCGCCCCAGCGTGCTGACATCGACCGGCCCCATGATCCGCTTCCTCAATATTGTGAGTGACCATCAGGATCGCTCGCGTCGGGATGCGGCGCCGCTCCCACAACCCGAGCAGCTCGGCGCGCAGGTTCTCGGCCATCAACACGTCAAGGGCCGAGAACGGCTCGTCCATGAGCAGCACGTCGGGGTTGGTCACCAGTGCGCGGGCAAAGCCGACCCGCTGGCGCATCCCGCCCGAGAGTTCTTTGGGATAGGCGCTCTCAAAACCGTCGAGGCCGATCAGGTCGATCGCGTCCAGCGCCCGTCGCCGGCGTTCACCTTCGGGGACGCCCTGCGCCTCCAGGCCGAGCTCGACATGTTCCAGCACCGTCAGCCAGGGGAAGAGCGCGAAGGATTGGTTGCCACCCCGGCGGCGGCAAAGCGCTGCGCCAGCTCCGGGCGCAGCCCGCTGTTGACGTTCGGGTTGGGCGCCAGGAGACCGTTATTGCCGAAGCCCAGGCCCGGACCGAACATGTAGGTTGCCAGAAACCAGACCGCCCAGAGCGTCGCCGCCAGCACCAGCGCGTGCCAGATGCGATCCAGGATCCGCTCGCGCGGCCTCAGCGTGGGCTGTGGCTCCACGGGCTGGCCAGGACGCTCACGCGCCGGGCGGGTAGGCAGCGCGCGACCGAGCGCAGCGCCGGCGGCCCCCAGGGCGCTGGCGAACCCCGAGCGCTGCCAGAGCCGCAACATCCACGACTGCGCCACTTCCTGGGCCTCGGATTGCTCGAACTTGAACTTCTCGGCCCAGGCCACAATCGGGCGAAACACGAGCTGATCGTAGAGCAATATGAGGATCAGCAGCGTAACGCCGGCGAACACCATGGCAGTGAAATCCGCCTGCTCAATGGCCAGAGCAATGTAGGCGCCGACACCGGGCAGGTACTGGTCATTATCGCGCCCAACCACGGAAATCACTTCCGAGGCGACAACGAAGAACCAGCCGCCCGACACCGACATCATGGTGTTCCAGACCAACCCCGGCATCGCGAAGGGCACCTCGAGCTTCCAGAACTTCTTCCAGGCGGACAGCCGCAGCACCGATGCGGCCTCGGCCAGTTCGCGCGGCGTGGTGATCAGCGAGTGGTAGAAACTGAAGGCCATGTTCCAGACCTGCGAGGTGAAGATCGCAAAGATGCTGGCAGCCTCCAGGCCCAGCAGGCTGCCGCGAAACATGCCCAGAAAGATTGCCGTCGTCACCGTCAGAAAGCCCAGGATGGGCAGCGACTGGAGGAAATCCAGCATCGGAATGATGATCAGTTCGGCGCGGCGCGACCTGGCGGCCAGGGTCGCCACGGTAAACGTGAACAGCAGGCTCAACAGCACGGCAAGGAACATGCGAAACAGCGTGCGGAGACTGTAGTAGGGCAGGTTGGCGGGGTTCAAGGAAACGGTCAGATCAGGCGTCATCTCATCGAATGGCTGCGATGCGCCTTGAAACGCAATCGTCAGCAGCAGAATCGCCACGATGATCAGCGGGACGACCACGAGATCCCAGGGTGTCAGTCTGAAGCGGGGTCGCAGCACGCCAGAGTCGGGAAACGTCGTGCGCATACGGATGCTCCTGACAATGGCAGGCACGACGAACCCACCTGGACAGCCGGTAATGGCCGCCGGAGCGGAAACGAGCGCGCTACGCGCACACTATCGGCACCTACCGATAGCGTAGCGGTGAGCTGGCGTGGTCTGAAGTTGTGAACCGTGTGGGAGGCAGCGGCGTAGTACCGAGGAGCGACGTGCTGCTGATCGGGACGATCGCCACGTCGGGTCTACGCGGGAAACAAACAGCCCTGGCGAGACGAGCTCACCAGGGCATCACGCCACAAGCGCAGCGGGCGCTGCTAGGAGGCGCTATGCACGGAGTGAGCGTCGCCTGGCGAGGAGGGTTGTCGCGGCACAACACCGCCGCCAACGGTGACTACTACCCTCTTCCATATGAACCCCAAAAAAATACCCCTCCGGCAGGATTCGGAGGGGCCATGCATACCTGCATATGCTCCCCCTCCGGTTGAGCTTAAGCCCGCATACAACGTAGTGGCAGCGCCACAGTTGCCTTAGCAGAGCCCTTAAGCCGAGCTGTGCCGTATACCCCTGAGCGTCTTTCGACGGGGCGGAGCAGCAACCTGTGTTTGTATGCGGACCGCGCCTACCAGGGAGCGAAACGCGAAGCGACCGTGGGGAGTATACACCTTGACCAGATGATTGTCAATACTTTTGATTGTCCGAACTCTTAGGG
>Ga0209101_1002070_pt1 | contig 13791 bp, 10 predicted proteins | sample ConPoolayeCmetaG_FD_185481 | JGI IMG/M metagenome (GOLD analysis project Ga0209101, IMG submission 185481) | Hot spring microbial mat communities from California, USA to study Microbial Dark Matter (Phase II) - Cone Pool mat layer C metaG... ... | reverse complement strand
TCGTGCTGCGCGCAAACAAGTTGAAATGCAATGCAGTTGCCCATCTTTTGCACCGAAATGTGAAAGCCACATCTGAAGAGAAAAGCAGCCAATTCTCAAACCCTTCGGGATTGTCGAAAACGGGCAAGCTGCTGCGTTGCGGGAGGTTCGGAGTATGCGCAGACACCTGCACCTCCCGCGCCTTGCATCTTGCCTGTTTTGGCCAATCGCAAAATCTGGGTTAAAACTTCTCAAGCTGATCTGAATCTGCGGACGGGTCAGGAATATTCGGCATGCTTGGGTCTGCGGCAGTGTGGACTTTTCGGAGCTTTGGGTTGCACAGAAAGTCTCCGCCGTTTAGCATAACACGGAATAAAGCACGTAATAAAACGCAGTGGAACTGGCGAATACGTTTCTATGAATTTGCCTGAGGCGGTGATTTTAATTACCGGGGCCGGCAGCGGTATCGGACGGGCGCTGGCCGAGAGCTTTGCCAGACACGGCGCCCGCGTGGTGTGTGCAGGCAGAAGAGAAGCGCCGCTTGCAGAAACAGTGGCGCGGATAAAAGCTTCAGGCGGAAAAGCGTTTCCTCTTGTAATGGACGTGACCGACGAGCGGGCCGTGCGTTCCGGGGTTGGGCACGTGATTGACAGTCAGGACCATATTGACGTCCTGTTTAACAACGCGGGACGATTCACATGCATCGCGGGCGTCCAGGAAGCCGATCCTTCGGAATGGTGGGGCGATGTGACGACAAACCTTCTGGGCCCATTTCTGCTGATGCGCTATGTTCTGCCGCACATGCTCACGCGCAATTACGGCGTCGTGATCAACATGAATGGCGGCCGTCCTCCGGGTGGCTCTTCCTATGCAGCCAGCAAAGCCGGGTTAATGGAGCTGACCCGCGTATTAACTCTGGAACTTAAGAAAGCGGGCAGTAACGTGATCGTTCTGAGCGCCGACCCCGGGTTTGTACGCACGCCTATGACAGAACATCAAGCGCGGTCCGAAGCCGGACGCCACTGGCTGCCGGGAGTAGCCAAGCTGCTGGCACAAGGCAAGACGCGGCCGGCGACCGATATTGCTGAGGCTGCCGTCAGAATTGTCGCCGCTGCCCGGCCCGAAATGTCCGGCAAACATTTCGGACCGGACACGCAACCCGAAGACCTGTTGCGGTAGTCCGTCCAGACCGCCGGAATGGGGCGGCGTCATTTTTGATCCCGGATTCTGCGATCGGCCAGAGCATGGCCCGTATGCTGCACCAGAGGCGCGGCAGGTCAAGGCGGTTACAGTCTTCAGCTGATGTTGACTCGTGCCGTGATCGCGCCGCTGCGGGGATCGTCGGGCTGCCCGCCTCCGACGGAGATCGCGAATTCACCCGGCTCGACGAACGGACGGCCTTCGTCGTCGTAGCATGCCAGTTGTCGCGGCTTTAATGTGAATCGGACGGATCTGGTTTCACCCGCTTTCAGATGGACGCGCTGGAACTCTTCCAGGTGATGGCGCGGTACGGGAACCGAGGCTTCGACATCGCTCACATACATCTGGACAACTTCGTCGCCGTCACGCTCACCAGTATTAGTTACGTCCACGGTGATTTCAAGTTGCGCGTCGCCTGCCAAGTCGCGCATGGCGGGACCGGTCTTGCCGCGCACCACAAGATTGGCATAAGCGAATCGGGTATAACTCAAACCAAATCCGAACCGGTAGAGCGGTTCGGCCTGCATGAACCGATAGGTACGCCCTTGCATGCTGTAATCCGTGAATGGCGGGAGCTGCTCTTGTGATTTGACCAGCGTTACCGGCAGTCTGCCGGCCGGATTATAGTCGCCGAATAGAACATCCGCGATGGCATGCCCGCCCTGTTCGCCGGGATACCATGCATACAAGATGGCATCGGCAAAAGGTTCCGCCGCGGCAATGTCCACTGGGCTCCCGCTGAGAATAACGAGAATGATGGGTTTCTTGAGCTGCCGCAGGCGTTTGAGCAGGTCGAGCTGCCGGCCCGGCAGACCGATGTCCACGCGGTCGCCATTGCCGGGCAGACGCGCCGTGTCGCCTTCCTCTCCCTCCAGCTCGGCAGTGTTGCCGAGCACGGCAACGATCACATCCGTCGTCGGCTTCAGTTCCCACACGAACCGGCCTTCGGGCGCCATCTCGTCCCGCCACAGGTGGCAGCCTTCGAATAGATAGACGCGCGTTCCCACGGGGCACTTCGCGAGGATGCCCTTGAACGGTGTAACCATGACGGGTGAAAACCCGTTGTAATTCGCGTAAAGCGCAGCATCGTTGTCGGCATTGGGGCCGACTACGGCTATTTCGTTCAACGTCTTTGGCAACGGGAGAATACCGTTGTTCTTCAATAAGACGATAGATTCACGGGCCATCTGAAGCGCGAGCGAAACGTGTTCCGCGCAGCGGACCTTTTCTCCCGGGATTTTCGCGTAGGGCACCAGATCATCCGGGTCGAACATGCCGAGTTTCATGCGCGCCATGAACAGACGCTTTACGGAGACATCAATTTCCGCCTCGGTGATCAGGCCCTCTTTCACGGCCTCCAGCAGGCTTTGGTACATATCGCCGCAATTGAGGTCACAGCCCGCTTTTACGGCCATGGCCGCGGACTCGGCCGGCGTGCGGGTAACCTTGTGGTGTTCGTGAAAGTCGCGAATCGCGTCGCAGTCGGAAACTACGAATCCCTTGAATCCCCATTCCTTCCGCAGGATGTCCCGCAATAGCAGAAGGCTGCCGCAGCATGGCTCGCCGCGGAGACGGTTGTAGGCCCCCATGATCGAATAGGCCCCGCCTTCGCGGACCGCAGCCTCGAAGTGCGGCAGGTATGTCTCGCGTAAATCGCGCAATGTGACATTGGCGTTGAACTCATGGCGCAGCGGTTCGGGACCGCTGTGCACGGCAAAATGCTTGGGGGTGGCCACCACCTTCAGATACCGGGGATGATCGCCCTGCAAGCCCTTGCAGAAAGCCACGGCGAGTCGGCCGGTCAGGTAGGGATCTTCGCCGTAGGTTTCCTGTCCGCGTCCCCAACGCGGGTCCCGAAAGAGGTTGATGTTCGGACTCCAGAAGTTAAGTCCCATATACATGCCGCGGTGGCCCTGACGAATCGCCTGATGGTGTTTAGCGCGGGCTTCCTCCGAAATGGCACAGGCAACCTGAAACATCAGTTTCTCATCAAACGCTGCCGCCATGCCGATTGCCTGTGGAAAAACAGTGGCCTGACCGGCCCGCGCAACGCCGTGGAGGCACTCGTTCCACCAATTATAGGCGGGGATGCCCAGCCGAGGAATTGGCGGAGCAGAGTGCAACATCTGCGCAATCTTCTCGCGCAGTGTCATGGCCGCCACCAAAGCGTTAACGCGAGTTTCAAAAGGCAGGTCAGGATTGAACCATGGTTGCTCTTTATGCATGTTGCTCCTCGTTTTTAGGTGCCGCGTCAATCTTTAAACTCAGATTTTGCGATCGGCCCGAAGACGGCGGATGCACGCCGCGCATGTGTATCTGCATGCTTCCAGTCGAGTAAGTTTCGGAACCATTTCCAAATCAAAATTCTCATTGCAGTCACGTTTTCCCTGAGCGACCCGATTTTCCCCCAGTGTAGTTACGTTCTCCCCGAGCGAGAGCGAGGGTATCGCTTCCTGAGCTTAGCGCTACTTTTTCCAACATATTTTACGAGCGCGCCATTTCCCAGACGCACAATCCATGGTTATTTCTCAAACTCAACCTCGGGTTGAATGGGTGCCGGCCCGCAGGGGACAAACTCAGGGTTCGGCGTGGGACGCTGCGCCCGCATATCGCGCCGCCAGGCATCCAGCAGTCCCCGCAGGTGTGCAACCAGTTCCGGTTGTGCCGCGGCGCAATTGTTGTTTTCTCCGATGTCTTCCCGCAAGTTATAAAGTTCCAGCAATCCGTTCTCGTAAAACTCGATTAATTTCCAGGCACCGAGCCGGACAGACGCTCCGGGTGATCCGCCCTGATTGGCGTAGTGCGGAAAATGCCAGAAGATGGCACGGTTCTCAAGATGTTCACCAGCGGGTTCGCCCCGCAAGAGCGGCAGCAGGCTGATTCCGTCCACGTGCTGGGCCGGGAGGGGTTCCAGTCCGGCCGCCTCCAACAACGTCGGATAAAGATCGGGACTGGTGATCGGCGTCGTGCATGTGGTGCCGGCGGGGATGACGCCGGGCCAGCGAGCCAGCAGCGGAATGCGTGTCCCACCGTCGTACATCCAGCCCTTCCCTTCCGCCAGTGGCCGGTTACACGTCGGCGAACCCTCCGCCGTTGAAAGCCCTCCGTTATCGGAAGTGAAAATGACCAGCGTATTATCGCGCAGCCCTTCCGCGTCGAGGACAGCCAGCAGGCGTCCAATGTTGGCGTCCAGGTTTTCGATCATTGCCGCGTAATTGGGATCGGACTGAAATATTCGACGCACCACTCGCAAGCCACGGCAGTGCTCGCACTGCATATACTCGCCAGGCACCAATGCTGTTCGGCTGTCCAATCCCATGCGCCGGGCCTTAGCCTCGTATTTGCGTGCCAGCTCGGGCGGAGCCTGAATGGGTGTGTGCACGGCGTAGTGCCACAAGTTCAGAAAGAAGGGGCGAGTCCGATTCCGCCCTCGAATCAGTCGGACAGCCTCGTCAGTCAGATGATCCGTCAGGTATTTCCCCGGCTCTGCTTCCGGCAGGTTGGGAATGCCCCAGGGACTGAAGTAGGTACGCGGGCAGCCCCATTCGCATCCGCCAATGTTCACGTCAAACCCATGCTGCTCGGGATAATATGGGGACGCGCCAAGGTGCCATTTGCCGATATGCCATGTGGCGTACCCGCCCGCGTGGAACGCGGCTGCCAACGAACGTTCCTCAAGTGCAAGGTGCTGCACAAAAGGCGGACAGATTACACGCCCTCTCTCCGGCGCCGAAGGTCCGCCCCAAGAAATATAGTTGGTTATCCCTAACCGCGCAGGATACTTGCCGGTCAAAAGGCTGGCGCGAGTCGGCGAACACACCGGAGCGGCAGCGTAGGCGTCCGAGAAGATCATCCCCTCGCGCGCCAGATGGTCGAGATTAGGCGTTTCGTAGAACGAACTGCCGTAGCAGCCCAAATCGCGCCAACCCAGGTCATCCAGCAAGATCAGAACAATATTCGGCGGTGGGGATTTCGCGTCGCGGATCATTGCGCTTTCATTGGATTTGACGTTACCACCATGATCGCACATAAATGCTAAACCATATATAGACCAATATGAATAACTGGTCGCGGAGTGTCAAGATCGCGGTCGGTGAGGAGCGCTTGCAGCATGAGTCGAGAACGCCGGAGCTGCGTATACATCTACGCTGACGACCTGGGGCACGGAATGCTGAGTTGCTATGGACAACGACACTTCCTGACGCCCAACATCGACCGCCTGACCGCCGCGGGCGGGCGTTTCACGCGCGCCTGTGTTGCCCTCTGCCTTTGGCAATCTTTTGCCTCCGGGGCCCGGAAGAACCCTTGCTTCTTCTACTTGCCAAGCACAACTCGCGAAGCATGCGCGCCCGGACCGGCAGAGATACGGGTGCGCCCGTAGCGCTTGCCCGCCTCATAGAGCGCACGGATGTTGGCTACGGGCGTGCAGGGAGCCAGGTTGTTGGCGGCGATGAGAACGAAACGGCCGCCCTCGAGCACGCCGGATTCGCAAATCCGTTTGACTTCGGTCTCGATCTCACCGGGGGGTGCCGTCTTTCACAAGCATAATGGTCGGACCGCCGTTGATCTGGACGTCGGGCCCGATGGCGCGACGCAATGCTCCGTGGTCCACTGGAAAGCCGGTGTCGATCGCGGCCGCATGGTAGCGCTTGACCAGAAGGGGAAAAAGGTGGCTGGCGTTGCCGCAAAGATGAATCGCGCATCCTGAGCCGTCATCGAAAGTCTTAAATATACGATCATGATAGGGCATGACAAACTCTTGATATTGATCTTTCGACAGCATGGCAATGGAGTCGTCCGCGAACCACAGCTTTTCGCCTAAACGCCGTTGGTCGTCCGGAACACCGTCGCGCTCCCAAGCCCATTCACGCAACGCCTTCATGCGCGCTATCTGGTTACGGGTCACGTAATCCATCAGGCGGTGATACCGTTCGGGGTATTCCAGCATATCCAGCATCGTTTCGACGGTTCCACGCAGCTTGATGGCTACGGAGAACGGACCATCCGTGTTATGGCCGGGAAGCCGCCGCGGAGGCAACACCGGACGGCCGCGATATTCGAGACCGGCCTGACAAATCCGCTCCATTTCGCCTAGAAGATCCATAACTTTATGCATGAAGTCGCCACGCCCCCAGAAGGGGTCAGCGTCTTCCCAGGTGTTTAGCAGCTTGGGCTCATCCTTGAGGATCTCGACTGTATCGGGAACATCGGTTTCGCCAAAGAAACGGATGGGGCATCCAAACCACGCCTGGTCCCAGGAGTTTTGGAAGTCGAGGGTCAACTGCCAGCCGTTCTCCGGTATCCCCATTTCATGATCGCAAAGCCAGTGATGGCGGATGTAATCTTGAAAAGCAAGCTGACAGGCAATTTGCGCCTTGGCTGAGGTGAAGAAGGCGGGAAACCCGTAGCCAGTGCGGTTTACAGCAGGGTTGCTGATCAAATTGCGTATGCTGCCGACAATGAGCACCGGTATGCGCGCGTGACGACGCTCGGCGTAGCTTTCCCATAGCGCCCGCACTTCCGCGTTGTGTCGTGGGATGTCCAGTTGCTCAGACAAAAAATAACGCGCGTCCACTTTCTCAAGTTCCTTTCCCGTCCGGTGTTGGCAGGCAACGGGCCAGGGAGGAAGACCCGCCACTTTGCCTCGACAAATCGGACGCCATCATTCTATTATGAGCCAGTAGTATACCACATTGGAACCGCCATTCTAGGGGGCTGACGCGTCCATGTCAAAAGCCAATCGCAGAGCGGAGCGGGACAACCCCGCGATTCAAGGCGCGTGTAGGGAAACGGATGCAGACCATGACAGCCTTCGTGCGCCTGGTATGCGCCACAAGGGGGAGCAACAGGGCTTTCAGAAGGTTCCAGGTGTCTTTAATCGAGTAGAACGCGCCGCATTCACGCTGCTGACTCAGCGGCTGCCAACGGGTTGGGAGTTTGTCTTCACAAATGAACGCCTTGTCATGAGAGTGGACCAGTTCGGGCCGATCTACGCCCAGTTCGCTCCGCCGGCGGATATCCTCTTGTTCCGGCGCGAGGGATTTCAGCGTTACGCGAGCTGGCTGGTCTGGTTGGCGTCGCCTCAGTTCCGCCGTGGTCCCTTTACCTGTTTTCATGCTCCGGCGGCCGCGCGGGAACCGCGCGACCTGCGGATCGTTTATTCGCCGGGACGAGCGTCCTGGCGTTTTACGCGCGAGGGGCTGAGGGTTGTGACCGAGCTTTTCATTTCCCGGGAGCTTCCTCGCGTTTATCTGGGCATGACGATCTGCAATCAGCGACGGAGAGCCGTAAATTTGCGGATCCTTCCGGCCATGCGACCCTACGTCAACTACGCTAACCTGGCGCCGTGGGATCGTCCGGAATGGTACTTGAAATCCGGCTTTTGCCGCGAGGCTGGTGTCCCTGGTTTCTGGTCGTGCCTTTTGAATCCGCATTCGCAACCGGAAAGACGGCGAACAGTGGTGTTGTGGTCTTCGCCGCATGAGTTTTCCAGCGCCGAAGTGCGCTACGACGCTTTCGTGGGGCACGGAACGTGGGAGCGGCCAGGCGCCCTCGCTCGCGGCGCATTGCGTTTGACCACTGGCGCCGCGGACCGGTGGGGGGTAACGGATGAACAGAACGGCTGCGTGGCTTTCCCTCCGGTTTACGCATTGGCATACGACGTGACTTTGGCGCCGCAGGCAACCTGGTCGCTGAGGCAAGCGCTTGAAGTTCTTCCCTGCGGACCTCGCGGCGCGTTCCCTGGCAGGGCAGTAGCGCGCCGCTCCGCGTACAGTCTGCAAGCAGCGGCACAGAAAGTCGCGCTCCGGTGGAATACGGAAAGAGAGCGTGCCCGCGCGGAGCAGACGGCGGTGCTCGAACGCCTGTCCCTCGCCCTGCCGGATCGCGAGCTGACGCGTTACGTGAATGACTGGCTTCCATTGCAGCTTGACTGGCTGCGCGCTCTCGATCGCGGTTGGCCGTCCGGTTTGCGGGGCACACGCGACGCAGCCAACGACGGTATGGGGTTGGTGATGCTGCGGCCCGAATGGTGCCGGAAGCTGCTCACGACTCTGTTTTCCTGCCAGCGCCACGACGGCTGGTTTCCACGGCAGATTGCGGCCGAAGGCCGCGGCGGCAAGCACGACTTACGCAACTATGTTGACGCCGGAAACTGGGTAGTTGAGTTGCTCTACGAATATCTCTGCTTCACAAAAGACTGGCCGCTGCTCAACCAGTCCCTGCCGTGGCTTGATGACGGTTCGTCTGCGCCGCTTCTGACGCACGCCCGGGCCGCCATCGAGTACTATCTGCGCCAAGAGAATATCGGTGAGCATGGCCTTTGTAAAATTCGCGAGGGAGATTGGCTGGACGCACTGAACCGCGCAGGACTTCAAGGGCGCGGCGAAAGCGTGACCGTAACCTGCCAGACGATCCTTGGCCTTTGGCATATCGAGCGCATCTTCGAGCAGGCGGCGGCCTGCGGGTATGTCTCGGCTGCGGATGCCGTGCGTCTCGGCCGCCGGTGCCGGCGGCACGCGCAAAAGTTCAAAAAGGCTCTGCTGCGTTACGCTCTGAATGCCGCTGGCTATTTCAACAGCGTGTTCAACGACGAAGGCCGCTGGCTCTTTTCTCCGCGTGATCCTGACGGCCAAGCCCGCATTTACAGTCCCGCCAACACCTACGCCATCATTGCGGGTGTCCCCAGCCCGGACCAAACATCAGTGCTGCTGCGTCATTTGGAGCGGTTGAAGACTGACCAGGGCTACCGTCTGTTCTGGCCACCCTTTGGCGACCGTCCTATTCCCTGCAGCGGACGCGCGGCCAGCGGCGATGTGCCGCCGGGCGTCTGGGAGAACGGCACGGTTTATAACCACGGGGCTCAGGGATTTTTAGCGCGTGCGCTGGCGGTGGCCGGCAGAGGCGACAAGCTGCTTGACGTTTTGCGGTGGATGTTGCCGTATCCCCAGGACCGGCACCCGACATCTGTCGTCGGCACTCCGCCGTACGCAATGGTCAACTACTGGCTCGACGTTCCTGGCTACCGCCACAGGGGCGGCCTCCAGTTTACTACCGGCGCCACAGCGATGGCTTTGCGGGCGGTTTACGCGTGGATGCTCGGCATCCGGTTCCACCCACGGGGTGTCATAGTGGATCCTTGTATGCCATCGGCCTGGACGCGTGCGGAGGCCAGTTTGTCATATCGTGGCTGCCGTCTGGTGGTGCGGGTGCTCAACCCGCAAGGTCGCGAATCCGGTGTCCGTATGGTGAATTTGAACGGTCGGCCCATCAGCAGGTTTGAGACTGACCCCTTCAGCGGCCGCGCCGCCCCGCTGATTGAGGACACGGAATTGTCCCGCGGTGATAACTCGATCATCGTTTCGCTGTGAAATCATCCCAGATTTTGCGTTTTAGAATTGGCAGGTATTTGTATCGTGCTGTGCACAAACAAGTTGAAATGCAATGCAGTTGCCCATCTTTTGCACCGAAATGTGAAAGCCACATCTGAAGAGAAGAGCGGCCGATTCTCAACCCCTTCGGGATTGTCGAAAACAGGCAATCTGCTGCGTTGCGGGAGGTTCGCAGTATGCGCATACACCTTCACCTCCCGCGCCTTGCATCTTGCCTGTTTTGGCCAATCGCAAAATCTGGATCAAGGAAGCCCGCGCTCCGGCCAAGCGCCAGATCCCGGTTCCAAAGCCGTCTTCACTCCGGTGCAATGCTCACCGCGAACAGGGCCTGAATCGCAGAAGTATCGCGACGGACCCATCTGATGCGCCGCAGTGACCGCGTGCGGCCGAAGTCGTGTTCCCACAGGTCGAGGCGCAGGACTTCGTACGAGGGATTGACAACGGCGCGCAGCGCCGGCGAAGTGCGCGGCGAGCAAGGATCCGTCAGCCAAAAGCCCGCGATGGCGTTTCCTCGCAGGATTTCAAGGCCATGTCGCAACTCAACCGTCTCTTCACCGTTCTCGAATTCGAAAACATAGGTTGAAGCAGACGCACCAAAAGCGGGAATTGGTTCCACCGGTCTGCCGATGACGGTGGGCCAGCGATCCGTTCCTGGATAACCGCCGTACAGCGCGACTTGGCCAAGGACTGCGACGCGACGGACAGACTCACCGACCGGTATTGCGATTTCAGCCGTGTGGGGGCCGAGGAGCAGGGGACGATCGGTCTGGGAGTCCCCGCGGCACTCAAACAGAATCCCGCTGACCAGGATGGATCCGATTCGCAACCGGGACAGGGGATAGCCTTCGCGGATTTCGGCCAAAGCCGTTTCCTCGGCAGTAGGCGCCACGGGCGGAGGCGGGAGAGGGACGGGTCGCCATGTTTCTGCGCGCGCCGGCCGGCGCGCCAGAACTTCGATTGATGCTGCCGGCGGTGAAGGCGGATAATCAATGGCGTGATTCATTTCCAACAAGACCAACAAATCCTCCCGCAAACGGCCCTCGCGGTCGGTAAGCCCCTGGATAGTCCAGCCGTTGACGGCATCGGGTTCAGGACGCGAGTATTCCTCGTAATCCGCCCAGCACCAGAAGGTGAAACCGGCGGCCCGCGGCGCGGCGTTCGCGCGCGTATCCTCCGCCAGTTGGCGGCACAGGTAACGCAGCGTGCGCAGATCGCCCAGCTCCGTGCCGCCCCACTCGGTGAACAGTAACGGCCGGTCTTGAAGAGCCTCCATGCAGGCGCGATAGTCGGCAGGCCTGGAGGAGTAGAGGTTGATTCCGTAATACGAAAGCCCCGCCGTCGCGGTCATGGCGCGCACCTTATTGAAATCCAGCGAACAATCCGCGAACGACAGAAAACGACCAGGATCGAGTTCGCGGCAGACCGTGGCGAGGGCCACGGCGTAGTCCGTGTTAGGGCTGCACTCGTTGTAAATGTGCCATGCCAGGACTGATGGACAATTACGGTCGCGCTTGATGGTGCGTCGCAGAGTTTCGGCAGCGCCAGCCGCAATCTCAGGGCGTGACAGGTCGTCCCAACAGGTGGCGGGTTCCTCCGAGACCAGCAGCCCCAGTTCAGCGGCCAGGCGCGCCGCGTCGGGACCGTGAGGCGAATGCACTAGGCGTACATAATTGAATCCAGTCTGCCGGATCAGCGCCATTTCACGGCGTACGGCTTCCGTGGGCGGGCTGTAGCCATAACCCTCCATGAATTCGTGGCGACACACGCCCTTGAGCACGAGGCGTTCGTTGTTTAGATAGAAATCGCGTCCACGGATCTCAAGACGCCGAAAACCGACCTTCTCCTCGAATATGTCTTCTTCACCGGCACCGTACAACATTACTCGTAACGTGTACAGATGCGGCATGGCCGGCGACCAGAGTGCCGGGAATGCGACCGTAAAGCGCAGGGACGTTGACGACGGCCCCCGGGCGGAGGCGACAACGTGCGGCACGGAATCGCAAGTAGCGAGCGTGGCTTTGATCTCGCCTTCGCCACCGTCTACTTCGACGCGCACCTCGCACTCCGCAGCGTCGAGATTGGGCGTCAATTCGTACCGAAAAACCACATCGGAAATAAAAACAGCAGGGCGTCGTTCAAAATAGAGCGGCCGCACCAAGCCGCCATCAAAACGCCGCCCGCCCACGGGGCCGAACATCTCGAGCGTATCGCGGATTGCCGCTTTAAGCCGGCAATCCGCACCCCGTTCAGGAGGCGCGAGGATTTCGAACTCATAGCGGCACCATGGCCCTGCGGTGCCGAGCGGCTGGTCATCAAGAGTAAAATCCGTCGCAGCCAGAACACCTTCCGTGCGAAGGAAAGAACGTCCGTCGTTTCTTTTCCAGGGCCAACGCAGCCCGCGTTCAAGCGTATATTCGCCCGCTGGCCGCAGCCCACCGGGAACGGTAACAACATCTATCGCGCGCCCGCCGCAATACCGTATCCACTGCCCGCATAAGTCCATCCGGTCTCGACTCATTTGTCCCTGCCTCCGTTTGCTATATACCGGTAATATACCATCAGTTCGGCGGTAACTTCGCAAATGAAAAATGGATTTCCGATTTCCGGACACAGAAAGTTGCGCCTTGTGAAGTCAGGGTTCGATTGACGCGGCAAAAAAAATGCATGTTATTATTTGCAGAAACGATAGGATGTGTTACTAGTGGTTATTTGGGTCTGTGCTAATCCCGTCAAGAAGGCGTGGCGGAGTCGCCGCGGTTGCCTATGAGTGGTCGCAGAAAAGGAAAGCGTCCGATTACGATCCGCCTCAATTCCAATTCATCGGAGCCCATCTATGTAAGGCTTTATGCCGAGCTGCGCCGGAAAATCGTGCAGGGCGAACTGAGCGCGGGGACGTGCCTGCCGTCGGAACGTCAACTGGCCAAGGTCTGTAAAGTGAACCGACTGACCCTCCGTCGCTCGCTGGAATTGCTCGAGAAAGAAGGATTGATCAGCCGCCGGCACGGCTCGGGGACCTTTGTCGAGGATCGCGAGCGATGGTCGCCCTCCCAGTTTCGTTACCGTTTGTGCGTTGTGCACTGGGGTCTGGAGTCCGATTATTCTAAGACTATCTATGCGGGGGCCGTGGCTTGCGCAGCGGAAATAGGCATGCAAGTCAACACATTGCACGGCGCCCTGGGCAGCACGCGTCTTCCCGATGCCGTCAGGCAGGATGGATACGATGCCGTTTTGGTATTCGCTGTGGCGGACATCCGGCGGCTGGATTGGTTGAAGGATCTTGATATTCCCAAACTGGCGCTGGAAATGCCCGATCGCGTGGCGGATGAGGATCGAGTGATCCTTGACAGCTGTCCGGGCATACACGCGGCCATGCGCCGCATGATCAAGCAGGGACACCGCGATTTCGCGTATGTCGGCGCCCTTATCGAGTGCAAACCAGACAACGGGCGCGAGCCGTTTCGTTGTGTTGCACCGGCTCATTTCGATCGGCTGCGATCTTATCGACGGACACTGGAGGCATCGGAAATTCCATTTCGTCCAGAGCGGTGTTATGAGATCGCGTTCGATGCCGCGGATGCGCGGCGTTTGGTGGAAAGGATGGCTGCCGATTCGCCTCTGCCTACGGCGATCGTCGCCTTTGATGATCTGCTCGCTGATTTTCTTGTGGAAGCTTTGAAGAATGCTGGCATCAATGTGCCCCAGGATGTCAGCGTGCTCGGCTTTGGCAATCTCACGGAAAGCGCCCGCCGCGGTGATCTGGCCACGGTAGTTGTCAACTGGGCCGACATGGGACGCATTGCCGTCCATCGTCTCAAGGAACGCATAATTCACGGCGGCGTTCCTGGCGTAACGCTCACAGTGGGCGGAACCTTCAAGCCCGGCCGGTCCATCGGCCCACCGCGGCATAAGTTTTCCGGAGCGCGCAGCAAAGTAGGCCGGTGCGGAGCCACAAGATCCTAGAAATTTTGTAGATTGCCCCGCGCGTGCGAGCGGCCATTGCAACAGTTGTGATGTGAAGGTGGTCACGCGGCAAGGTACGTTCTTCGTGTCTTATCAACACATGGAGGACGCAGTGACTTACAGGCGCGCGACCCGGGAAGAGCGTAGGCTGATTTATCGTTGGCGTCGAGAAGGATGTGGAGTTCGGGAGACAGCGCGGCGTCTGGGGCGATCGGCGGGGAGCATCAGCCGGGAGCTGGCCGGGAACCAGGGGAAGAGGGGC
>Ga0209101_1002069_pt1 | contig 13799 bp, 10 predicted proteins | sample ConPoolayeCmetaG_FD_185481 | JGI IMG/M metagenome (GOLD analysis project Ga0209101, IMG submission 185481) | Hot spring microbial mat communities from California, USA to study Microbial Dark Matter (Phase II) - Cone Pool mat layer C metaG... ... | reverse complement strand
GGGTCAGGGGGTGGGGGGAGCTCGGCCAGCCGCCGCGCCAAGTACGCCAGCCGCCTCGCCTCCTCGGCCGGCCACCCAGCCTGGGTCAACCAGTGGGCGACGGTGGGGTCGGCGGGGACAGGGGAGGACACGGCGGACTCAGGCAGGGGTCGGGTGGGCCCGGAAGGTGGCGACGATCTCAGCGGCGATGGCCAGGGCAATTTCGGCGGGGGTCTCGGCGCCGATGGCCACCCCCACGGGGGCGTGCACCCGCCCCAGCTGCTCCTCGCTCACCCCTGCGGCGCGCAGGCGGGCAAATAGCTCCGCCACCTTGCGGCGGGAGCCAATCATGCCGAGGTAACCGGCGGGGGTGGCGAGGGCCTGGCGCAGGACCGACTCGTCGTGCTCGTGCCCCTTGGTGACGATCACCACGCCGTCGTTGGGGGTCAAGGTGAGCCCGGCAAGGGCCTCTTGGAAAGGCACCACGCGCAGCTCGGCGCCGGGGAAGCGCTCCGGGGTGGCAAACTCGGTACGGGGATCCACCACCACCGTGCGTATCTCCAAAAGGGAAAGGAAACGGTGGAGGAAGTAGCCGATATGGCCGGCCCCGGCGATCACCACCCGGCGAGCGGGGTCGATGGCCTCCATGAACACCTCCATGTGCCCGCCGCAGACGGGCCCGCTCGCTCCTGCCAGTCCCTCGGCAAAATCCACCCGCAGCAGGCGCGCCCCGCCCCGCCGGTGCACCTCCCGCGCGGCGGCGATGATCTCGGCTTCCCGCACGCCACCGCCCACGGTGCCGCGGATCGACCCGTCGGCCAGCACCAGCATGCGCGCCCCGGCGTGACGCGGGGTGGAACCGGAGGTGGCCACGGCGGTGACCAGCACCACGCGTTCCCCACGCCGGCGCCGGGCCACCAGTTCTTCCCAGAGGTCGGCGGGGAGGTGCTGGGGTTCAAGCATCGCCCATCATGGTGGCATAGTCGGCGGGAGAGTCCACGTCGGCGTGGATGCCGCCGTCGTTCACCTCCACCTCCAGCACCCGCTGCGGCCGGCGGGCCACCACCGCCCGCGCCCCCAGCTCCACGGGGCAGGCCTGAAGCTCCTGGAAGACCTCACGTCCGAACAGCACCGGATGGCCGCGGCGGCCGCGGTGGACCGGCACCACGATGGCGGCTTCAGCGGCACGGCGAGCCCGCACCAGGGCTCGAACGGTTTCGGCCGAGACCAAGGGGTGGTCCACCAGGTGGACCACGGCCCCGTCCACCTGCGGCGGCAGGGCTGCCAGGCCGAGGCGGAGGGAGGCCAGCTGCCCCTGCTCCGGGTGGGGGTTGGCCACCAGCAGGGGCACCAGTTCGGGGTGCGCTTCAGCCACGGCGTGGAGCGCGCGGGAGACGACGATGCGCAGGGGGCCAAGGCCCGCCTCCCGGGCCAACCGGATAGCGCGGCCGAGAAAAGTTTCCCCGCCGATGGGTAAAAGCGCCTTGGGAGTTCCCATGCGACGGGACTCTCCGGCGGCCAGGACGATCCCGGCGATGGGCCTCACGCCAGGGCCAGCAGCGACTCGCGCACCAGGTTGCGCACCAAGTGAACCTTGTAGGCGTTGCGCTCCAGGGGTTGGGCGCCCACCACCGCCGCCTCCGCCGCCCGCGCCGCCTCGCCGGCGGTGAGGCGCACGCCGCGCAGGGCGTTGTCGGCGCCGGCGGCGCGCCACGGGATGGGGGCCACCCCGCCCAACACCACCCGGGCCTCACGCACCCGCTGGCCGTCAAAGGACACCGCCAAGGCTACCGCAGCCAGGGCAAAGTCCCAGGCTCCCCGGGTGCGCACCTTGCGGTAGCTGGTGCGCGTGCCCGCCGGAAGCAAGGGCACCACCACTTCGGTGAGGATTTCTCCCGGCTCCAACACCGTTTCCCGGGTGAAATCGTCGGCGGGCAGGACGTAGAACTTCTCCAGGGGGACCACCCGGCTGCCACCGGGTCCCACCAGGCGCACCAGGGCCCCCAGCGCCACCAGCATGGGGGCGAGGTCCGAGGGGTGCACGTACAAGCAACTTTCCCCCCCGAAAATGCAGTGGTACTGGTTTTCACCCTGGGCCGCGAAGCAGGTGTCGCCCCCCTTGCGCAGGCAGTGGAAATCCCCGCGGTAGTACCAGCAGCGCGGCTTCTGGCAGAGGTTACCCCCCACCGTGCCTTGGTGGCGCAGCTGGGGCGAGCCCACCGCCGCCGCCGCTTGGGCCAGTCCGGGGAGAGTTTGCTGCACCAGCGGGCTGTCTGCCACTTCGGCCACGGTGGTCAGCGCGCCAATGCGCAGCCGGCCACGCGCCTCCCCCAGGCCGCGCAGCTCGCCCAGGCCCGACAGGCTGACCACCGCCTCGGCGCCGCGCACGCCGTCGCGCAGCACGCCCAAAAGGTCAGTGCCGCCGGCGTGGAGGACGGCCCCGGGGGCGGCGGCGAAAGCCACCGCGTCGGCCAAAGTGCGGGGTTTAACGTAGCGGAAGTTGGGGAGCATGGTGTTATCCCTCCTTCCTGGCCGCGGCCTGCAGGAAGCGCGCGGGGGTGATGGGCGCCTCGGTGACCCGCACCCCGGTGGCGTGGAACACCGCGTTGGCGATGGCGGCGGCGGTGGGGATCGTGGCCGGTTCGCCCAAGCCCTTGGTGCCAGTGGAATTGAAGGTATCGTCCGGGCGGTCAATGGGCACGCACTGCTGCTGGGTCGGCACGTCCAGCATGGTGGGGATCTTGTAGTCGTGCCAGTTGGCGTTGACCATCTTGCCAGTGTGGCGATCCAGCACTCGCTCCTCGGTGAGGCCGAAGCCGATCCCCATCACCACCCCGCCAAAGGTCTGATTGTCAAAGGTGAGGCGGTTGAGCACCCGCCCCGAGTCCTGCGCCGCCACCACCCGCAGCACCCGCACTTCGCCGGTGGCGGTGTCCACCTCCACCTCCGCGAAGTGGGCGGCAAAGGGTGCGGTGACTACGCCCTCGGGGTTGGGGGCGCGGGTGCCCAGGCCCACCAGCACCCCCTGGCGCTGCAAGCCGGTCAACGCGGAAAGGGGCCTGGCCAAGTTGGGATCCTCCCGGGAAACCACCTGGCCCCCCCGCAGGGTGAGCTTTTCCGCTGGCACCTTCATCTCTTCCGCGGCCAACGCCAGCAGTTGGCGGCGGACCTCCAGGGCGGCGGCGCGCGCCGCCGGGGTATCCGAAGGCACGGTCTTGGAGCCCCCCGACGGGGTGGCGTACTGCGTGGTCAGTGTGTCGGCGTGCTCGAGGCTGATGCGCTCCACCGGCACGCCCAACTCTTCGGCCACCACTTGGGCCATGACGGTCTTGGTGCCGGTGCCGATGTCCGAAGCCCCCATGTTGAGGTTCACCGAACCGTCGGCGAACAGCTTGACGATGACCGTGGAGGGAGGGCCGCCGGCGTACCCCCAAAAGCAGGCGGCCACCCCCACCCCCCGCCGCTTGCTGCCGCGGGATTGAGGGCGCCGGGCCTTGTCCCAGCCAAAGGCTTCGGCGCCGCGCCGCAGGCACTCGGCTAGGCCGGCCGTGCTGTAGGGTAGGTTGCCGCGCCGCTGCGCCGTCGCCGGCACGTTCTTCAGGCGCAGGGCGAGGGGATCCATCCCCAGCGTGCGGGCCAACTCGTCCATGGCTTGCTCCAGCGCCCAGGCGCACTGGGGGTACCCCGGGGCGCGCATGGGGCGGGCGCGGCCGGTGTGGGTGAAAACCGTCTCGTCGCGGGTGCGCACGTTGGGGCAGGCGTACAGCTCGGTGGCCATGAAGCTGGTGGCCGCCGAAGCGGGGTAGGCACCGCCCGAACCGAGGCTCGAGAACTCCAGCGCGGTGAGGGTGCCGTCTCGGGCGGCGGCCAGCTTGACGGTCATGAGGTTGGCCGGGCGGTTGCCGGTCACCCGGAAGACGTCCTCCCTTGGCAGGAACAGCTTCACGGGGCGCGCCGTGAGGCGGGCCAGCAGGGCGGCGATGACGGTGTACTTGCCGGCTTCCAGCTTGGAGCCGAAGCCCCCTCCCATGTACTGGCCGATGACCCGCACGTGGGCCAAGGGAAGTCCCAACGCGCGCGCCACCTCGGCCTGGACGGCAAACACCCCCTGGGTGGTATCCCAGACGGTGAGCCGGTGGCCGTCCCAGCGCACCACCGAGCCGTGCACCTCCATGGGGGTGTGCAGTTCGCAGGGGGTGCGGAAGGTCATTTCCACCACCGCCGCCGCCGCCGCGAACCCGGCGGCCACGTCGCCCCGCTCGTACACCGACGGTTCACCGACGCGATTGCCCGACTCGTGGACCGAGGGAGCCCCCGCCGCTGTAGCTTTCTCGGCGTCCACCACGAAGGGCAGCACCTCGTACTCCACCTCAATGGCGCGCAGGGCGTCGTACACCTGGTAGGGGGTTTCCGCGGCCACGGCGGCCACTTCTTCCCCCTCGTGGCGGCAGTGCTGGTCGAACAGCCGGCTGAACGCCTGCCCCCGGGCGTGGTACCAGGGGATGTCGGTGCCCGGCGAGCCGGCGGCAATCACCGCCCGCACGCCGGGCATCCCCTGGGCCCGGGAGAGATCTACCCTCTTGACCCGGGCGTGGGCGTGGGGGCAGCGCAGGATGCCGGCGTAGAGCATGTCCGGCAGGATCACGTCCAGGGGGTAGACCGCCGTGCCACTCACCCGCTCGTAGGCGTCCACCCGGGGCAGGCGCTGCCCCACCACCGTGGTTTCGCCCCAAGGGGTCGCCTCGCCGCTGGGCGACGGGGTGGTCGGTGCGGCCCCGGTGATGAAATACGCTCCGCCGTCACCCATGCTGCACCTCCCGGCGCGCCGCGGCGGCGCGCTGCACGGCCCTCACGATGTGCACGTAGGCGCCGCAGCGGCAGAGGTTGCCGGCCAGCGCGGCGCGGATCTGCTCCTCCGAGGGAGCCGGGTTGCGGCGCAGCAAACCTTCCGCCGCCATGATTTGGCCCGGCGTGCAGTAGCCGCACTGCAGGGCGTCCTCGGCGGCGAACGCCCGCTGCACGGGCCCCAACTCTTCCCCGTGCAGGAGTCCCTCGATGGTGGTGATGTCGTGCCCCTCGGCTTCGGTCGCCAAGGTGAGACAGGCGTAGCGGGGCAGGGAGTCGATCAGCACCGTACACGCCCCGCACTCCCCCCGTTCGCACCCCGGCTTGGTGCCGGTGAGGCCGAGGCGATCGCGGAGCACGAAGAGCAGCGACCAGCGCGGCTCCACCAGCACCGAGTGCACCCTCCCGTTGACGCGGAGCGTGACTTTTAGCATTTCGTCCTGCTCCACCGCTGCGGTCGCGGCGGGCGTCCCGGCGTGGACACCCGCAACCGCCACCACCGCCCCGGCTCCCACCGAGGAGATGAAGCCCCGCCGACTCACCCCGCCGCAACATCCCTGCGTGCGTTTCTCTCTGTCACTCACAAAGCCCCTCCCGCTGCCGGTACACTATCGCTGCGAGACTGAAACGCAATCGCTAAATTTCTCGTCTACAAACACTTCCCGCCTTCAGTATAGGCGTTGGTGCCCTCGCCCTGCAACGCCGCGGGACCCCGGGATTGCCTCGCGCATGGCCACCTCCTTATCGTCACCCGGAGAGCCGTGATTCCTCCGTTGTGACCTGCGTCACTGCCCGCAGCCCTGCAGGGTCGCATACTCGGCATCTGGGGGTGGTTCTTGGCGGCAGGCAACGGCGGGCACGGCACGGTCCTGCTGGTGGGTTTCGACCAGGCCGGCGCCGAACCGCTGATCGAAGTGCTGCAGCGTCAGCGCTTTGCGGTTTCCGCGGCAACCGCGGCCGCGGCCCTCGAGCAGGCGACGGCGGCCGCCGTTGACGCCCTGGTGGCGAGCTACCCGCTGTCCGTCGACTCGACGCAGGCGTTCCTCTCCGCCCTCCGCCGGCCCGCCTCGGCCAGTCGCCGAGCCGCCTTCGTCTTCGTCGCGTCGAGCGCGGCGCGCAGCAACGCCGAGGCGTTCGTGGGGTGGGGCGCCAACCGCGTGGTGGCCGTCGAAGATGCGCCGCGCATGCTGCCCGGCTTGCTCGATCGGCTGCTGCGGGTGGCGCCGCGTATCACCGTCAAGGGGGTGAGCCGGCTGGACCTGGCGAGCCAGGCGCTGGCCCACCGCGTGCTCTGCCAGACGGTGAACGTGTCCGCCACCGGCATGTTGGTCCGCTTGCCGAGGGTTCTGCCGTTAGGTTCGGAGCTGCGCTTCGAACTCCTGTTGCGCCCGGACTTTGCTCCCATCTCCGGGCGTGCCCGGGTGGTGCGGCACACCGTGGATAGGCACGAGCCGTACACGGGCGTGGGCATCACCTTCTCCGAGCTGCACGGGGACGGGGAAACCCGTCTCCGGGAGCAGCTTGCTCGTCTGGCCGGCTAGTCGGCAGGTGTCTCTCCCGCCGGCGACTGCGGCTCAGCTGGCTGCGCCGTGCCCGCTCGGCTCCACCGAGGTGACGCGAGAAGCCGGTTGAGAGAGCCGGAGCGCAACCCCTCCAGATCGAGGGCGACGAAGGCGAAACCGGCGCCGCGCACGCGGCGCACCACCTCGTCGGCGAGGTCGCCGTGCAGCAGTGGAGGCATGGAGTCGCGGGGCACCTCCAGGCGGGCCACCGTGCCGTGGTGGCGCACTCGCACCTCCGCAAACCCGAGCTCCTTGAGGGCGGCTTCGGCCTGCCCCACCTGGGCCAGCTTTTCTGCGGTGATGGGTTCTCCGTAGGGGATCCGCGAGGAGAGGCACGGCGAGGAGGGTTTGTTCCACACGGGCAGGCCAAGGGCCTGAAGGGCGGCGCGGATGTCGGCCTTGCGCCAGCCCAGCCGGGCCAGGGGCGAGTGCACCCGCGCCTCCGCGGCAGCTCGCCGCCCCGGGCGATAGTCGCTTTCGTCATCGGCGTTGCTGCCGTCCAAGAGGCAGGCAAACCCCCGTTGCTCGGCCAAGGCAGCGAGCCGCCGGAACAGCTCGCCCTTGCACAGGTAGCAGCGGTCCGGTGGGTTGGCCGCATAGCCCGGGATGGCCAGCTCCGAGTAAACAATCTCCTCGTGGCAAAGGCCGATCCACGCGGCCAGTGCCCGCGCCGCCTCGGCTTCGCCCCTCGCCAGGCTTTCGGAGCGGGCGGTCACCGCCAGCGCCCGCTCGCCCAGCGCCGCGTGCGCCGCCCACGCCACCAGGGTGGAATCGGCGCCCCCGGAAAACGCCACCACGGCGCTGTCCAGGTTGCGCAAGTGGGCCACCAGGGAAGCGAGATCCACCATTAATAAAAAGAATTATAGGGGATTTTTCAGCTCGCCCCGCGAGGGGTCGGAAGAGGCGGATGCGGGGTGCCGTTGTGATGCATCGCGACCCGGTGGCCGGTGCGCGATATGCTTGATTGCACGGCCGCCGCGCCGCACCGCCGGGAAGGTGGGGAGCCATGAGCGAGGACGCACGCAGATCCGCATTCGGGCCCAACGACTGGTTGCTGGACGAGATGTACCGCGCCTACCTGGCCGACCCGGCCTCGGTGGGGGAGAGCTGGCAGGAATTCTTCGCCGATTACCGCCCGCCGGCTGGCCGGACGGTGGCGCCCGTGGCGGTGGCTGCCACTGCGGTGCCGGAGGTAGCGCCGGTGGTGCCCCCCGGCGCCGAGCCGCTGCGCGGCGGGGCTGCGCGCCTGGCCGAGAACATGGGGGCATCGCTGGCCATCCCCACCGCCACCACCTTCCGGACCGTGCCGGTGAAGCTGCTGGAGGAGAACCGCGCCCTCCTCAACCATCACCTCAAGGACTCCCAGAGCGGCAAGGTCAGTTTCACGCACATCCTGGCCTGGGCGCTGGTGCGCGCCCTCAAGAAGGCGCCCGGCATGTGGGCGATCTACCGGGAGATCGACGGCCAGCCCTACCGCGTCACCCCTGAGCACATCAACCTCGGACTGGCCGTGGACGTGGTGCGGCGCGACGGCACGCGCACCCTTCTGGTGCCCAACCTCAAGGCGGTGGAAACCATGGACTTCGCCGCTTTCTTCGCGGCGTACAACGATCTGCTGCGGCGCATCAACGCCAACCAGATCTCTCCCGAAGACTTTGCCGGGACCACCGTCAGCCTCACCAACCCCGGCATGCTGGGGACCTCCCAGTCGGTGCCGCGCCTCATGCCGGGGCAGAGCTTCATCCTGGCCGCCGGGTCGATCGCCTACCCCCCTGAGTACCAGCTCGCCGACCCCGAGGTGGTGTCGCGGGTGGGGGTGAGCAAGGTCATGACCTTGACCTGCACCTACGACCACCGGGTCATCCAGGGAGCCGAAAGCGGCACGTTTCTGGGCGTGCTGGCCGCCTTGCTGGCGGGGGAGGAGGACTTTTACGAGGAGATCTTCGCCGCCTTAGACGCCCCTCACCTGCCGTTCCGGCTGGCACGGGACGTCAACCCCGCCCTCGCCGCCGGCGCCGACGCGCTGGTCGCCAAGCAGGCTCCGGTGCTGCACCTGATCAACATGTACCGGGTGCGGGGCCACCTGGTCGCCCACCTAAACCCGCTGGGCAGCGACATGCCGCACCACTCGGAGCTGGAGCTGGCCCGCTACGGCCTGTCCATCTGGGACCTGGACCGGGAGTTCTTTACCGGCGGTTTGGCCGGCACCCAGCGCGCCACTCTGCGCGAAATTCTGCGCATCCTTCAGGATGCCTACTGCGATACGGTGGGCATTGAGTACATGCACATCCAGGAACCCGACCAGAAGACCTGGATCCAGGAGCGCGTCGAGGGGGTGGCCAAGGATGACTGGCTCACCCAGGAGGAGAAGCGCCGGCTGCTGGCCAAACTCAATGCGGCCGAAGCCTTCGAGCGCTTCCTCCACACCAACTACCTGGGGCACAAGCGTTTCAGTTTGGAGGGCGGGGAATCGGTGATCCCCATGCTCGACCGCCTGCTCTCCCGTGCCGCCGACGCCGGCGTGGAGGAGGTGGTCATGGGGATGGCCCACCGGGGGCGGCTCAACGTGTTGAGCAACATCGTGGGGATGAGCTACAAGACGATCTTCAAGGCCTTCGAGGAGCTGGACCCGGAGAGCCGGGAAGGCACCGGCGACGTCAAATACCATCTGGGTGCCAAGGGCTCCTTCACCTCCCCCCGGGGCGCCCAGCTACGAGTCACCCTGGCCTCCAACCCTTCCCACCTGGAGGCGGTGAACCCGGTGGTGGAGGGCATGGCACGGGCCATCCAGGACGTGTTGGGCGATACGGAACGGCGCCGCGTCCTGCCCGTGCTGGTGCACGGCGACGCCGCCTTCGCCGGCCAGGGGGTGGTGGCCGAAACGCTCAACATGAGCGCCCTGGCCGGCTACCGCACCGGCGGCACGGTGCACGTGGTGATCAACAACGGCATCGGCTTCACCACCGCACCCTTGGACGCGCGTTCGTCGGTGTACGCCACCGATGTGGCCAAGATGGTGCAGGCGCCAATTTTCCACGTCAACGGCGACGACCCCGAGGCGTGCCTGCGGGTCATCGACTTGGCCTTCGAGTTTCGGCACACCTTCGGCAAGGACGTGGTGGTGGACCTCATCTGCTACCGGGTGCACGGGCACAACGAGGCGGACGAGCCGGCCTACACCCAACCGCTGATGTACGAGCGCATCGCCGCCAAGCGCTCGGTGCGCAAGCTGTACACCGAGCGGCTGATCAACCGCGGCGATCTCACCCTGGAAGAGGCGGAGAAGGCCCTTGCCGACTACAAGGCGCGCCTGGAGGAGGCGTTTGCGGAAACCCGGGATTTGGGCGGAAGTGCCACCCCTGCGGCGGCGGCCGTGGTGGTGGAGGAGAGCTCGCCCACGAGGGTGCCGCCGGTGGATCGTGCGACGTTGGAGCGGGTGTTGGCCGGGCTGACCTCGGTTCCCTCAGGGTTCACCATGCACCCCAAGCTGGCCCGCGCTTTCCAGGGGCGGGCGCGGATGTTGGCCGAAAACGCGGTGGACTGGGGCACGGCCGAGTTGCTGGCGTTCGGCACCCTGGTGTTGGAGGGCGTTCCGGTGCGATTGTCGGGCCAGGATTCCCGCCGGGGCACCTTCAGTCAAAGGCACGCCGTGCTGGTGGACTTCAAGACCGGCGCCAGCTACACCCCCCTTGGCCACCTGGATTCGGCGCAGGCGCCGTTTCTCATTTACGATTCCCTGCTCTCCGAATACGCGGTGTGCGGGTTCGAGTACGGCTACTCGGTGGCCCGCCCCGAGGCGCTGGTGCTCTGGGAGGCGCAGTTCGGCGACTTCGCCAACGGCGCCCAGATCGTCATCGATCAGTTCCTGGCGGCGGCGGAGGAAAAATGGGGGCAACGCTCGCGCCTGGTTCTGCTGCTACCCCACGGCTACGAGGGGCAGGGTCCCGAGCACTCGTCGGCGCGCCTGGAGCGCTTCCTGCAGCTGTGCGCCGGCGAGAACCTGCGCGTCGCCGTGCCCTCCACCGCGGCGCAACACTTTCATCTGCTGCGGCGGCAGGCGTACAGCGAGCCGGCCGCCCCGCTGGTGGTCATGACCCCCAAGAGCCTGCTGCGCGCCCGCGAGGCGCGCAGCGCCGCCGCCGACTTTGACGGCGCCTTCCAGCCGGTGCTCGACGACCCGGCGCCCCCCGCCGAGGTGCACCGCCTGTTGCTGGCGTCGGGCAAGGTGGCGTACGACCTGCTGGCGCGACGGGGTGCGCTGGGTCCCCACACCGCGGTGGTGCGGCTGGAGCAGCTCAACCCCTTCCCGGGCGACGAGTTGCGCACGGTTCTCGAGCGCTACGGAGGCCCGGCGGAGGTGCGTTGGGTGCAGGAGGAGCCCCGCAACATGGGCGCCTGGAGTTTCGTTGCTGCACACCTGCACGACCTCTTCGGCGACTGTCGGGTGCGCTACGTGGGGCGTCCGGCCGCGGGGAGCCCGGCCACCGGCTCGGCCCGCCTCCACCAACTGGAGCAGCGGGCGCTGGTGGAGGCGGCGTTTGCGGCCGAGCCGATTTAGCCTCAGTCCTTCATGATGTAGACCAGCTTCACGTACGGCGGCAAGTGCAAAGCCGAATCCACGGTGATCGCATGGGTGTGCTCGTCCTTGGCCACATCCTTGTCGCTACCCTTCTCCACCGTGGTGTCTTTGGTGGCCTGTCCCAGGCGGGCGGAGTGGGTGTGGGACAAGCTCCCACCCGTTTCGCCCAACGCTGCGGTGCCGGGCTCCAACCCCATGATGAACCGGTTGCGCAGGTCTGGGGTGAGCTTACCCGAGGGGGTCACGCTGCCGTCGCACAGCACCCAGCCGGCCGGAATCTCGGTGCCGTAGAACGCCACGATGGTGCCCGGCGGCACGGCCGGAGGTGCCGCGGCCGCCGGCGGCGCGGCGGGCGGCGGCGCGACCGGCTGGCCGCACGCCGCCGCCATCACCACTGCCCCCACCACCGCTACGATTCGCGCCAACGACTTGGATAGCATTGTCCTCTCTCCTTATCTCGGTCGGTAGCCTTGCATTAGCGTGCCACGACTTCCCCAGAATCGATAGTCCCCCCCGGCGGCGCGCCGACAACCCTCTGCAGGGCGGCGCGCAGGTGCCAGGTGATCTGCCACTGGCGAAAGTCGGGGTTCCACATCCCCAAGTACGCCGTCCCCTTGAGATGGGCGGCGTTCCAGCGGTTTTCCGGAGAGAAGACGTGAAGGCTGTGGATGGCCACCGAGAGAGCCACCAGGGTGCCTGCCAGCGCCATGGGAACGCGCCGCCCTCGCCAGGACGCGATCGCCGCCGCGAAGGCCGGCGACAGCAGCAGGGCGACTTCGGAGATGATGCGGTAGCCATAACTCCAACCGCCGTGCCACTCCTCCCACTGCGCCACCAGCAGGAGCAGGAGTAACGCCGCGGTGGCCCCCACCACCGCCAGAGGCGTCGGCGGGGGCTCGTGGGGTGGCGGCCCGGGCTGGGTAGAGGAGCGAAGCACGCTGCGCAGTTCATGGACCACGCCCACCCCGGCCAGCAGGAGGAACGGCGAGTAGACGAACAGGCCGCGGGATGGCTCAAACAGGAGCGCCAACAGGCCGCCTCCCAGGCCGTGACCGAAACCCAACCCACCGTGGTGCACGGTGTGGGCGTAAAGCAACGCTGAGCCGGTGGTGGCGTAGTTGTAGGCGAGGGTGAAGAGGGCAAACGGCCCAGCGCCGGCGGCGATGCGCAGCGCCGTACCCCACCGCTTGCGGCTGCCGGCGGCGAACAGCACCAGCGCCGGCAGCAGGTTGGAGGTCCGGCACAGCACCGCCCACCCCAGGGCGACGCCGAGACCCACGTCCTGGCGCGGCGATGGCCGGGGCAGGGCGAGCAGCGCCAGAGCAGCAGCGAGTCCGGCCTGAGACGGCCCGTGCTGCCAGAGGTCCTGGCTGGCGGCCGAAAACGCGGTGGTGCCGAAGGCGTAAGCGAAGGTGGCCAGCCACGCACCGCGTGGGGCATACCTCGCCAGGGCCATGAGCAGGAATCCGACCGAGAGGGCCGTCCACAGGGCGGCGGCGAGCTTGGCCGTGGCGTCCAGCAGCTCCAGCGAGACCGGCGCTCCGGCCAGCCGCGCCGGGAGTAAAAACGGCACCAGGGCCATAGCGCTCCCCGGCGGGTACATCGAATAGATATGGCCGCTGGGGGAGGTGATCGCCTGCACCAGGATGGGGTCGATGGCGGGGCGGAACTCGTCCAGGTCGAAGTTGCCCTCGCCCAGCAGGCTCACCGCCGCCCAGACCTGGGGCTGGCTGTCCAAGTAAAGAATCCGCTGTGAGTTGGCCATGTAGGCGGTGGCGACCGCGGCGGTGGAGACGATCACCCCGGTGACCGCGGCGGGGGCGGGCAGGCCGCGCCGCCGGGCTAGCCACCATCCCAGCACCAGCAGCCCGGCGAGCAACCACACGCCCGCCATCGACGCGGCGGTGACGGCCCCAGGGATCGCCATGGGGCGATGGTACCGGATCAGGGGGCGACGAGAATCTGTAGTTCGTGGACGGACCAGTAGTAGACGGGATGGTTGGCGGTGCAGGTCAGGCGCACGTGCCGGGCCGGGGTGGGCGGAAGTGGGATCTCCAAGCGCGGGTCGGCGGGAGTGAGGTAGGCGGTGATGGGCAGCACGGGGAGCTGTCCACTGGCGAGTTCACGCCAGGTGGAGCCGTCGTTGGAGACCGCCACGCTCCAGCCGCGCGGAAAGTCGTCGCGGCTTTCACCCAAGTGCAGCCGGACCCCGCCCACCATCATCAAGCCGCCTAGGTCCACGGTGAGGGCGTCGCCCTCCTGCTGGGGACGGCCGGTGGCCCAGCGAGTGCGGAGCTCCCCGTCGGCAGCCAAGGCAGCCTTCTCGCCGTTGACCGACGCGGCAATCGTGAAGGCCGTCCGCGCTTGGGGGAGTCTGGGGGCCTCGTTGAAGGTCGCCGCCCACGGTTCCAGCTTTAGCTCGAACACCCAGGCGGCCGGGAAGATCTGTCGCAGGTGCACTCCCGGCGTGTGGCGCAGGGCCTCGGCGAGAGTACGCCCCTTGGGCCACGGGCGGCCTTCGCGCTGGCGGTGGACGAGGAGAAAGCGCACCCCCAAAGAGCGGGCGTCGGCCAGATTGTCGGCCAGGGGAAGCTCGCGCCAGCGGCGCTGCAGCTCGTGATAGAGGGGCGGTGCCAGCCCGGAGAAGCCGTTCACCAGCGGCCTCCAGTGCAGGGTGGAGGCGAGCACGCGCGGGCACTCCAGCGGACACCACTCGTGCCCGTCGCGGGGCAGCGGCAGCTCCAGGATGGCATCGCTCTCGCCCGCTGTCCGGCGGATCCAGCGGTACACCCGTGACTCTTCGCCGTCCAGGGTCACGCGCGTGAGGGGAACGG
>Ga0209101_1002068_pt1 | contig 13800 bp, 9 predicted proteins | sample ConPoolayeCmetaG_FD_185481 | JGI IMG/M metagenome (GOLD analysis project Ga0209101, IMG submission 185481) | Hot spring microbial mat communities from California, USA to study Microbial Dark Matter (Phase II) - Cone Pool mat layer C metaG... ... | reverse complement strand
CTCATGGATCGGCCTCCATTGTGATTGTACATTCACAAACTGGGCAACGCAAATCAGCAATTCTTCCCAAAGCCCCCACTTGGATCATGTTTACAAGGGTGGCAACGATCGGATGCCAGGCATGGCTGTCTTCCGAAATAAACGCCCCGTTCTTGGCCGCGTGAAGGGTGAAGCAATTGACGATGCTTCCGTGGACTGCTCCGCTGGTTTGCCGTTCGCCGATGAGATTTGGAGCTTTGGCACGGCAAGATGGCCAGCTTCGGTCACGGAGCGTGGGCATCTTGGCCGCTTTTGTTATGGCGGGCGAGACGCCCGGGCACGGGGCTTTGCGGGCGGGACGCCCGCGCTCGGGGCTTTGCGGGCGAGACGCTCGCGGACCATGCGTTCCAACCGAGCGGCTCAAACGACCATCATCGGTTCCTCTACCGGCCATTGTGGTGTACAGTGGTTATTCACCCTCGGGTCGCGGAGGGCAGCCCGCCTTGGGGTTCAAAAACGGCCCGGGAAGCCGCGAGGCTGGCGGGGGACGGTCGTCCAGCAACCAGACGTTGGAAAGCGCATCGGGAGGTTTCAACGTGAAGATCCTTTCCACCCTCAACCAACTCGCCGGAGCGATGGTCTCGCTCGTCCTGTTGGCGATCCTTGGCGCGGTCGGCTGGTTTCTCGTGCGGACGCAAATCGGACAGTGGGCGATCGAGGCCCGGCTGGCCGAACGCGAGGCCCAGGTCCAATCGCTGCAAAACGAGCTGGACTCAAGCCGCAAACAAATCGCGGCGTTGAACAAGGATCTCGAGGCCAAGCTGCTGGAAATCCAACGCCTCGACACCGCGCTGCGGTTGCTCAAGGTCGATCATCGCGTGGCCCAAATCGACGTGATTTCGCAGCAAGGATCGGCGGAAACCAAGGACTTGACCACCACGTTCAGTTTCGTGGAGTTGGACGGCTCGGGCAAACCGATCGAGAAACCAAGGCTTTTCACGGTGCAAGGGGACATGGTGTACGTCGACGCTCTGGTGGTGAAATTCAGCGACGAGGCGGTCGAGGTGGCCGATCCGCTTCGGGCCACGTCGTTCTGTCTGTTCCGCCGCGTGTTTGGCGAGCATCAGCAACCCAAGGACGGTTTCCCGCTCGACCCGGTCGGCGACCAACCGGCGGCCTACCGCGGCGGGCGAGAGCCGTCGGACTTCGAGCGGGATATCTGGAGCAAGTTCTGGCACTACGCCAACCATCCGGAGGAGGCGGCGAAGAAAGGCATCCGCGCCGCCCACGGCGAGGCCCCCTTTCAGAAACTCGTGCCGGGCAAGCGCTACAAAGTCCTCCTGCGTTCCTCGGGCGGTTTAAGCTTTTCCACCGAGGACCTGCCGCTGCAAGGCTCCGATAAGGCGATGTAGGCGACGAAGCGGACGGCGTTGGCCGGGACGCCTCGCCATCGCGGAACCGACGGCCAAGGCCATCCCCGGAGGGCCGTTTGAGCCTTCTTGGCCGGTCGCCGAGGAATCTGGCCTGGAAGAGAGCGCGGGGCGTTGCGCGGGAAGGTCCGCGCGGGGCGTATTCCCGGCGGTTGTCAGACACGCGCGGCTTGGGGGCCGGGATTCGGCTGGTAATACGTGGCCCGACAATGCCTTTTTGGAGCAAAAGCCGGACCGAGATCGAGCAGCGATTCCGAGGCCCCGACGAACAGATAACCTCCCGGCGTCAGCCGCTCCGCCAACCGTTGGAACAGGTTCCGCCGCCGCGCGGAATCGAAATAGATGGCCACGTTTCGGCAGAATATAACGTCAAACGGCCCGAGATCGTTGAAGGGTTGCAACAGGTTGCGCCGTTGGAAAGAGATCATCGCCCGAAGCGAATCTTTCACCTTCCACCCGCCTTGTTGGGGAAGGAAATAACGATGAAGGAGTTCGGCTTTCATCCCTCGTTCGATCTCGTGGGGCGGATACCATCCCAGGCTGGCTGTCTTGATGGCCGCGTTGGAGATGTCCGTGGCCAGGATCATGATGTCCCAGGAAGCCACCGCTGGGATCGTCTCGCAGATGGTTATGGCGATGCTATAAGGTTCCTGGCCGGTGCTGCAAGCCGCCGACCAGAGTCGGATGCGCCGGGGAAAAGCCGTCTTGGCCTTGCGGTCGATCAGTTCGGGCAGGACTTTGTGCTGGAGGGCCTCGAACGGCGCGTTGTCGCGAAAGAAAAGCGTCTCTTTCGTGGTGATCGCGTCGATGATCTTGGTCTGGAGATCGGCATTGCCGCCGCGGCGGGCCTTTTCGCAAAGTTCTCGGTAAGACGCGCAGCCATTGGCCTTCGCCAAATCCGCGAGCCGGCTCTCGACGAGATAGGCCTTCGTGTCGTCCAGGACCACGCCGCACAACTCGGCCACGAGGTCCGCGACGAATCGAAGATCGTCGGTCGTTACTTGCATGGCGTTCGGCCTCGTTCCACGACGCGCGTCACTTCGTCGGCGATCTGGCTCAGAGGGAGCACGGCGTCGGCGATTCCTTCCTGGATCGGCTGTCGAGGCATGCCGAAGACCACGCAACTGGCCTCGTCCTGGGCGACGATCCAACCGCCGCGGGCCTTGATCTCGCGGCAGCCGGCGGCCCCGTCGTTGCCCATGCCCGTCATGATGACGCCCACCGCGCGTGGGCCGTAGGCCGCGGCCACGGAGCGAAACAAATAATCCGCGGAAGGACGGCAACTGTTTTCCGGGGGATCGTCGGTGACGCGCACGACGGCGCCTGCCCCCTCACGACAGACCTTCATTTGTTTTCCGCCGGGCGCTATGAGCACGTGGCCTTTTTTCACTCGATCGCCGTCCTGGGCTTCGGAAACCCGCACCCGGCATCGCCGATCCAAATCCTCGGCCAGCGACCGGGTGAAGACCGGGGGCATGTGCTGGACGACGAGCACGGCCGCGTCCAAGTCGCCCGGGAGTCGCGGGAGCATTTCAGCCAAAGCCGCCGGCCCGCCGGTCGAAATCCCGATCGCGACCACCTCAACTTTTGGGGGCAGCGCCCTTGGCGGTGATGGCGCCACGGACGGGGACAAGGGGGCAGCGGACGCGGAGACAGTCGCTGGCGTCGCGGGAGGTCGCGAACCGGCAAGAAGCCGTCGCGTCTCGCGCCGCCTCGCAAACGCGTCAACTCGCGGCCTCAACTCCTCGCGAACGCGTTGCAAGTTCTCCTCGAACGTCCCGTTCGCCGGCTTCAGAATAAAATCGAACGCGCCGAGGGTCAGGCAATCCAGCGTGATTCGCGAGTGCTGCGAGGTGAGCGCGCTGAGGATGATCGCGCCGACGGGCGAGCCTTCGGCCTTCAGACGGCGGAGCACGTCCAGGCCGCCCAACTCGGGCATCTCCAGGTCCAACAGCAGCAGGTCGGGCCTGGTCTGCTCGATTTTCTCCAGCGCGATCTTGCCATTGGCCGCCGTGCCGACCACCTCGACGTTCGGCATCTCGGCCAGGACGCTGCTGACGATCTTGCGATAAACGACCGTGTCGTCGACGACCAGCACGCGAAGCTTCTGGTCCATTACCGTCTCGAATCCCGTAGACGAGTTGTCGGCCGAACCGATCAGGCGGATACGTGGAATTGACCGATCAGGCCGTGGATTTGCTCCGCCAGGTTGGTAAGGTTGTCGCCAGCCGAACGGGTCTGATCGGCGTCGGCCGCCGTCCGGCGAGCATTGTGGTCAACTCCAGCGATGTTCCGCGTCACCTCCTGTGCGGCCGTTGCGGTTTGGGAGATATTCGCGGCGACGCTCTCGACGCTGGTCGAGGCCTCGGCGACATTTTTGGCGATCTCGCGGGTGATGATGCTTTGCTCTTCCACGGCCGAAGCGATCGTCCGCGAGACCTCGTTGACCTTGCCCACCACGTCGCTGATCTCGGTGATCGCCCGAACCGCCTCCTGGGCGGAATTCTGAATCGCCTCGATGCGGGCGCGGATGTTCTCCGTGGCTTCGCCAGTCTGTCGGGCGAGCTGTTTGACCTCGGTGGCGACAACGGCGAACCCCTTTCCGGCGTCGCCAGCGCGGGCCGCCTCGATCGTCGCGTTCAGCGCCAGGAGGTTCGTCTGCTCGGCGATGTCTTGGATCAACTCGATCACGGCGCCGATCTCAGTGGCCGCCTGGCCTAATTGACCGATCTTGGCGCTGCTCGTCTGGGCGAGTTGCGCGGCGCCGTCGGCGACGCTGGCGGCTTTTTCCGCGCTGCGGGCGACTTCGCTGATGGTCTCGGTCATCTGTTCGACCGAGGTGGCCACGGTGCGGACGTTGACCAGCATCTGTTCGGTGGAGGCGGCCATGGAGCGCATGTTCGTAGCCATCTCCTCGGCGGCCGCCGCAACGGACCCCGACTGATCGGTGGTTTCCGCCGCGCCCGCCGCGAGCTGGGCGGCGGTCTGGGTCAAGGCGCTGGACGCGCTGGTCAACTGCGTGCTGCACGTCTCCATCTCGACGATCATTCCGCGGAGCTTATCGATCAAGCCGTTCACCGCGCCGCGAAGCTCGCCCATCTCGTCGGTCGTCGAGACCTCCAGGCGATGGCTGAGATCGCCCGCCGCTAGCCGCTTGAACGCGGCGACGCTGTCGCGCACCGGGATGGTGATGGAGCGCGTGACCAGGAGGAACAACACGGCGGCGGCGATTGCCACGAACAGAATCACGATCACCAACTCCTTTCGGAGGGCGGCGGCCATCCGCGCGTCGGCCTCGTCGAGCGATTGCACCACCTCGAACGCTCCATGGACTTCGCCTTCCTTCCAACCCTCCATTTTTCCTCCCGTCGGGTCCAGACCGTGGTCATTTCCCCAAAGCGTCTTGGACTGCTCCGGATCGCCATGGCACAGCAGGCATTCCCGCGTCAGCCGGATCGGACGGAAATAGCGAACGGCGTTGCGCGCCCGGTCCACCTCGAAGTACTCGGTCAACGTCGGGTCGGCGGCGAAGCGGTTCAGCGCCCGCAATTCCATCTCGTCCGGCGTGTTTTTGGGGTTTCGCGGAAACTCCTTGGGCACGCGGAATTCATAGCCGCCGTCGGCGGCCTTGGCCATCGCGGCATTCCAGGCGGTGACCACGGGAACCGCCGCGAGCACCTTGTCCAATTCCTTCTTCCGTCCCCACTCGATCAGCCGTTCCTGATCGAAAAGGCCCAGGTTCCACTTCCGCGCCATTTCCTCTCGAACCGATTCGGCGTTGAGCACGATGCTCCGCGCCCGGGAAACGTACTCCTGCTCGAAGTGCTCCCGCGTGTTGCGGTAGTTCTGCCAGAAGAGCACGCCGCACACGACGACCAGCATCGAGGCCGAAATGACGACGATCTTCCGACGAAGATTCCAATTCCGAAACATATTTTTGGTCCTTTCTCTCAAGTGCGTTCGAGGAAGCGCCGAGGGGCTGGCGCGAAATCATTTCAAGTCGCGGGGGTTTTTCGGGGACTGGCAGGGCCGTCTCGTTTCGACATTGCACGGCCGGAGCCATGCGGCGAAACGGACTCCTCGTCCTCCGACAGCAGTTGCTCGACGTCCAGGATGGCCAGCACGCCGGTTTCGAGCTTGCACAGGCCGCGAAGGAACCGGCCGTGGCGTTCGGCGATGTTGGCGGGCGGAGGTTCGATGTTTTCTTGCGCGGCGGAGACGACGTCGCCAATTCGGTCCACGAGCAATCCCACCCGTTCTCCGCCCCAGTGGACCACCACGTTGCACGTCCGCCGCGTGAGCACCGCCGGCTCGAGGCCGAGAATCACGCGCAGGTCGATCACCGTGACGACCTCTCCGCGAAGATTCATCACGCCGCGCACGCACGGCGGGGCATGGGGCACGGGCGTCAGGTCCAGCGGATGATGGATTTCGTCCACCTGGTCGATGGGAATCCCCATCAGGTCCTCTCCCAGGGTAAAGGTGGCGATTTCCATCGTTTTGCCTTGGCGTGGGGGCGCCGATCCAAGTCCCGTGGTCATGGCGTGCTTTTTCCAGTGGCTCGTTGCAAGGAAGTCTTGAGCAACCGGGCCATCGTGGCCATCAATTGCTCGCGATCAAGCTTGATGTGATATTCGTCGATGCCCGCTTGCCGGCCGCGACGGACGTCGTCGTCGTCCGCCAACGAAGTGACGGCGATGATGGGCAACTTCGCAAACCGCGCGTCGTCGCGGATGCGCTGGGCAAGTTCCAAGCCGGTCATGTGCGGCATCTCGATGTCGGTAACGACGGCGTCGAAATGGTTCTCCGGATCCGAAAGCAAGTTCCAGGCCGCCGCTCCATCCTCGGCCGCCTGGACCAGGTAACCCTCGCTCTCGAAGAAACCAGCCAACTGTTTACGGAAGAAATCGGAATCCTCGGCGAGGAGGATGCGCGGCGCCGAGCCGCCCGCGTTTGGAATGGCGGGCCTGGCCTGGTACCAGTCGGGACGGAGTTTCCGCGCCAGTTCGTGGAGGTCGACCAGCCGCACGGTCATGCCTTCGAAGACCAGCGAGCCAGTGATTCCTGGCTGCCGGAACGTCTCGGTGTCGATCCGCGTCGGCACGGCGCGGATATCGAGGATTTCCGGGACGATCAGGCCCGCCTCGCGCTCCGCGGTGGTGAACACGGCCACGTAGATCTTCGACGCCTCGGGACGTGGCCGGCAATCGACGGCATCCTCCAGACTGAACAGGGGAAGCGTGCCGCCACGGTATTGGAGAATCCGATGTCCACCGATCCGATCGATCTGGTCGGTCCGCACCCGTTCCAGACGCGCGACGACCTCCATGGGGATGCCAAAATACTCGGACGGATGATTGGTGAACAGCAACAGGGATTGCGTCTCGCCGAGCGCGCCGCGGCCCGACGTCTCGGCGGAGGCGTCGGTTTCGGGCATGGCCAGGCGCATGTGCGAAGCGATTCCGGCAATATCCAGGATCAGAGCGACCTTGCCGTCGCCCAGGATGGTCGCTCCGGCCAGGCAGACGCAGCGTTTCATGTGCCGTCCCAAGGGCTTGACGACGATTTCCTCCGAATCGCACAGGCCCTCGACCACCAGCCCGTAGCGGAGGTTTCCCGCCTCGACGACGATGATGTTCAGTGTCTTGGAAGTTGGCTCATTGCAAGAGCGGTGGTGATCGAGTGCCGCATTGAGGCGGACCAAAGGCAGGAGCGTGTTGCGAAGGTGATAGACCTCGGCGCCCTGGATTCGCTTGAAGCTTTTGGCGGCGTCGCGCGACTTGATTCGCACCAGTTCGCGGATATTCGCCTGGGGAATGGCATACCGCTGGCCGCAGCACCGCACGATGAGGGCGGGAACGATCGCCAGGGTCAAGGGCAGCCGCACGTCGATGGTCGTCCCGACGCCCAACTGGGTGTCCACCGCGACCGTGCCGCCCAGACGCTCGATGTTGGTCTTGACCACGTCCATCCCCACGCCGCGGCCGCTGACGGAGGTGACTTTTTCGGCCGTGGAAAGGCCCGGCCGAAAGATCAGCATCAGGGCCTCGCGATCGCTCATCGCTCTGGCCTGTTCGGGAGCGAGAAGTCCCTGGGCAATGGCCTTTTCCTTGAGCCTGGCGACGTCGATTCCGCGGCCATCGTCGCGGATCTGTATGCTGACCCTGCCCGCCTGATGGAACGCCCGAAGCGACACCGTGCCCGACGGCGGCTTGCCCGCCTTGACGCGGACCTCGGGGGGCTCGATGCCGTGGTCCACGGCGTTGCGCACCAGGTGCGTCAGTGGATCGCCGATGGCCTCGATGATCGACTTGTCCAGCTCGACCTCTTGACCCTCGATCGTCAGTTGGCACTGTTTCCCCAGCGCGCTGCTCAGGTCCCGAATCACCCGCGGGAACCGGCTGAACACGGCCCCAACCGGCTGCAAGCGCGTCTGCATGATCGTCTCTTGCAACTCGCTGGTGACCTGGTTCACTCGGCCGACGACCGTGCCCCATGCCGAGGAATCGCCCCTTGAGGCAGTCTGCAACAACTGGTTGCGGGCGAGGACCAACTCGCCAGCGAGCGCCATCAGCCGGTCGAGGATGTGGACCCCGACTCGGATGCTGGTTTCTCCCAGTGGGCTTGGCGCGGAGGATTTCGAGTCGCGGGGAGCCGCTTCCGATGAACTAGCCGCGGAGAAAGGCGCGACGGCGGGCGACACGGGCGCGACCTGGGCGGGCGGTGGATTCGCCTTCCCGGGCTCCATCGCCGCGCGCGACACCAGATCCTCCACGACGTTCAGTTGCTGCTCCGCGCTTGATGTTTCTTCTTGTCCGACGGGGTCGGTTTCAGGAGCGGATGGCGAATCGCCCACAGCTTCGCCTGCCGCGACGGCTTCACCTGCCGCGATGGCGCGGAGTTCCGCCACGTGCTCGGAAACATCGACGTCGTTGGAATGCTCCACGTCCTCGATCATGCCGCGGAGCAGGTCCGCGGCGCGCAAGAGCACGTCCGTGACGGCGGATGTCGGCACGAGGTCTCGGTTGCGAACCAGGTTGAGGACGTTTTCCAGTTCGTGGGCCAGCCCCTGGATCTTGGCAAAACCGAAAAAGCCGGCCGCGCCCTTGATCGAATGGACCGCGCGGAAGACCTTGTTCACCAATTCGCCGTCGATGTTCTCGCCGCCGGCCTCGATCGCCAGAATTTCGTTTTCGATGTCCGCCAGGTGTTCCCTGGACTCGACAACAAACTCGGCGATCATTTCCTTGTCGTCAAGCGACATCTACCGTGCCTCTGGGAATCGGTTCTTCAAGCCACTTCAAACAAAGTTAGGTCATTGGTCGTCGCGGGCGGCGGCAGGAAAGGCGTTTCGAAAATTGGTTCGGCGTGTGTTTTGCGCGATGGTAACGGTTGTGTGGGAAAGGACGCCCGCACGATCGACTGTGCATTGGCTCCCTTCTGCCCCCGCGGTCGGAAGTCGGACTTTTCCAACCGCGGGCCTATCGAGCAACCACCCTTCTCCCGCTTCTGGAGAAGGGGCATGAGGGGGACGGGTAAAATCGCAGCATCCTATTGAGGTCGATGCCGATGCCCGTCCCCCGCCGCCCCGACCCAACCCCAGGGGTAGAGGGCGGCTTCGGCATCATCGCTCTGACTCCTTGCATGGCGATGGAAATCGAGGAAGAATTCCAGAGAGATGGATTGTCTGTTTTGGCGGCCCCGCGCCAGATGGGGCTAGTTCGCCTTTGCCCGTCGCTCGTCGCTTCGCTCTCGTCACTCACCGCGGTCAAGAAAGGATGTTCATTTGAACGCACGGAAGGCGATTTTCTGGGTTGTGGGTACCCTGGTGGCGTTGGGTTTGGCGTGCGTGGGGGCGCGCGTGCATCTTCGCCGCCAGATGGCGCTTGTACCGGGCGACAGCCTCTGGCGGATCTCGTACACCGTCGAATTCCAGGCCCGCAAGGCCGGCGCCCGATTACGGCTCGGAATACCCGCCGACACGCCTCACGCGAGGGTCTTCCGCGAGCGTCTCTTTCATTCGGGGTTGATTCCGGCGCGGAGTCGTCCATCGCGGGCGGGCAACCGACAAACGGACCTCGTGGCGATTCGGCCTGGCGCCTGCTCGGCCAGCGCGCGGTTCGACGTTCACCTGAGCCCTCGCCCGCTCTGGCGGCCGAGCATCCCGTCGACGCCGATCTCGGCCGAGGACCGCGCCGCGTGGTTGCGAAGCACCAAGAGCATTCAGGTGGAGGACGGCCGGGTCGCGGCCGTGCTAGGGATCTTACGGCGGGAGGGATGGCGACCGGCCGAACTCGTTCCACGGCTTTTCGACTATTGCCAATCGGAAATCGCCCTGGACGTCGAGGGGCCTCACGATGCGGCCGCCGTCTTGGAAGCGAAACGCGGCGACGCCCTCGGCCGAACGCGGGCCTTCGTGGCCCTCTGCCGCGCCGCCAAGGCCCCTGCGCGACTCGTCGTGGGATTCGATCTTGGCAATCACGCAAGAAGCGAGCCGCGCGTCTGGGCCGAAGTCCTCACCGACCACGCCTGGGAGCCTTACGACCTGGTCGACGGTCACGCGCGGCAATTGCCCCACACCTTCGTGCCCGTCTGGCGGAACGGAGACGAGGTGGTTCGGTTATGGGATGGCTCCGGTCTGCGAACCGACTTCGCGGTCTTCCGCCTGCCCCCGTCGCCAGGCATGTTTCGCTCCGAAGTCCGCGCCAGCCCGCTGGAGATTCTCAATCTCACCCGGCTTCCCCTGGAAATGCACCGGGTCTTGGCGGTGATCCTTCTTCTGCCTCTGGGGGCGCTGGTCACCGCCGTGTTCCGCGCCGTGATCGGCGTCCGCACCTTCGGCACCTTCACCCCGGCCCTCGTGGCCTTAAGTTTTGTGTACAGCGATTGGCGGGCCGGCGTTTTCGTGTTTGTCTTGGCCATCGGCTTGGGACTGCTGAGCCGAGCCGGCCTCGAACGACTGAAGCTGCTCATGGTCCCCAGGCTCGGTTTTTTGCTGACGCTGATTGTCTGGTGCGTCGTCTTTTCCGTCTCTCTCTTGGACTACTTCCAATTGATTCCCAGTACGCAGGCGGTTCTTTTGCCCTTGGTGATCCTGACGATGACCGTGGAGCGGTTTCACGTGACCTCCGAGGAGGACGGCCTTCGCTTCGCCGTCCAGCTTTTGGCCGGCACCATGCTCGTTGCGGCCTGCTGTTATGCGGTGCTCCGCTGGGATGCCGTCGGCGACCTTCTCCTCGTGTTTCCCGAGTCGCACCTGTTCACGCTCGCCGCCATGGTCCTGCTGGGACGCTACACGGGCTATCGGTTGACGGAGTTGTGGCGATTTCGGGACATGGTGAAACCAGTGGTCTAGGGCCTAACCCGGGCCGGGGGAGACGTTGCATGGGCCGATGGAATTGGCGATTCTGGGCGGGGCCGGCGGAACTCCGAAAACGCGGCGTGCTCGGCATCAACCGCCGCAACGCCGATTTTGTCCTCCGTGCAAATCGCCGCGCCCTTTACCCAAGGGTCGACGACAAACTCCTCACCAAGCAGATATCCGAGACCCGCGGAGTTCCTGTGCCCGCAACCTACGGGGTGTTCGAACGGTACGGCGACGTTCGGCGGTTCGACGAATGGGTCGGCGAGCGGCGGGAATTCGTCATCAAGCCCGCCAAGGGAAGCGAGGGGCGAGGCATTGTGGTCATCGTTGGCCGGGCAGGAGCGGACTTCCTCACCGCTTCGGGAGAACGGTTGACGGTGGCCGAGGCGCGGTACCACCTTGCCGCGATCCTGTCGGGACTGTATTCGCTGGGCGGCCAACCCGACTCCGCCATCGTCGAACAACGAATCCAGCGACACCCGGCGTTCGACTCCGTGGCCGTCGGAGGCACGCCCGATGTCCGCGTGGTCCTCTACCGCTGCGTGCCCGTGATGGCCATGATTCGGCTTCCGACCAAGGCGTCGCGAGGCCGGGCCAATCTGCACCAGGGGGCGGTGGCGGCGGGCGTGCATCTCGTGACGGGCAAGACCTCCGGCGGCGTCTGCAAGAACCGCGCGGTCGCCGCTCATCCCGACACCGGCCTTCCCATCGCAGGACTTGAAATCCCCGGCTGGGACAACCTCTTGAACGCCGCCATGGAACTGGCCGAGGCGTTGGAGTTGGGTTACGTCGGGGTCGATTTCGTCCTCGACGCCAAGGCCGGCCCGGTCGTCCTCGAAGCCAACGCTCGACCAGGCCTGGCGATCCAAGTGGCCAACCGCCGCGGACTGGAACCGCGATTGGAACTCGTCGCCGCGGAGCCGGAAGGCCCTATCTCCTGGGAACGCCGCCGCGAACTCGCCTCGATCCTCGCCGATCTCCCGTGAAGGCGCAAGCGCTCACACTTCGTCCGGCACGGCGAATCCCTTGCGGTAGTATGGTTTGAGCATCTGGTTGGCGGCCGCGTTATCGACGAAGGTCTCGGTCTTCGCGTCGAAGACCAATCGCTGGTTGCCGGTGCGATACGCCACGTTGGCGAAATGTTCCCAGCAGGCGCTCATGTGGCCCTGCTCGATGTCGCCGTTGGGCTTTCGGCGGGTGCGGATTGCGTCGATGAAGTCGGGGAGGTGCCATTTGTCGGGATGGTAACCCTTGTCCTCGGCCACCTTCTTGCCGTCGGCCTCGAACACCTGCCAGCCCGCCCCGTGGCGGCCCAGATACATCATCCGCTTCGTGCCGAAAATCTCGATCCGGTCGGCGTTTTGCGGCCAGTAGGGAAATTTGGTCCCGTAACGGACCTCGCCGGGCGATTTGATGTTGTACGGCGTGAAACCGGTGTTGATGAAGCTCACGACCAGTTTTTCGAGCTGATAGGAAACGATCTGCACGTCGGGCATTTCGCCGCCGTCGTCGAATTGATAGCGGCCGCCGAGGCACTGGACGACGCTCGGATGAGGCGGATCGCCGAGCACGTGCCGCGTCAAATCGAGCGTGTGGATCGCGTCCGAGGCATTCCCGCCCGAAAAATCCCAATAGCCGTACCAGTTGCGGTGGACCTCCTTGTTGTAGGGCCGTTCGCGGGCCGGACCGAGCCAGAGGTCCCAATCCAGCCCGGGCGGCACGGGGCTGTCAGGCTCCGCACGGCGAGGGTATCCGCCCACCACGCTCCCCAGCATCCCGTACATGATCACATACAGCACTTGCCCCAGCCCGCCCTCCTTGATGTAGTCCCGCGCCGAAAACGCATACGGCGCGCTGCGGTTCTGGAATCCAGCCTGCACGACGCGCTTGTATTTGCGGGCCGCTTCGATCATCTTCCGCCCTTCCCAAATGGAAAGCGAGATGTTCTTTTCCACGTACACGTCCTTGCCGGCCTGGCAAGCCCAAATCGTGGCCGGCGCGTGCCATTGCTCCGGCGTGGCGATCACCACGCCGTGGACGTCCTTGTCGTCGAGCACTTTGCGCATGTCGCGGACGTGGGCCGGCGCGGCGTGTTGAGTCTTTTCGATCTGTTGGATGCCCCTTTGGGCGCGGGCGTCCTCGGGATCGCAGACATATTTGACCGCCACGTCCGGGATATCGAGCATTTTCAAGATCACGTCCATTCCTCGCCCCCCGGCGCCAATCAAGGCCAACACCACCTTGTTGCTGGGCGTGCCTGCCTGCGCGACTGGCAAACCGAGCTGGGCCGCCGCTCCAACCGTCGCAAGCCCGCTTATGGACGCTCCCACAAAACTTCGGCGAGTGACGTTCCGCATCGCATGTCTCCTCAAGTTATTGGGCAAGACTTCCGTACAACGTCTGCGCATCTTGTGCAAACATTGATCGTTCTCGGCTTTGGGGGCCCAGCCCGCGTCAAGACTCGGTTTCGTCTGCTCTCTGGCGCCACCTGGTCGTTGAAGCGGAGAATCCCAATCCAGTTCGTCGCCATTATGGCTCGCGCCGATTCGATATGAAAGGGGCAACGAAAGCGGCGTGGCAGCGGGCGGGAGACCAAGCTGAAGAACGAAGCAAAGGGCAATAAGGAGTATCGCCGAGCGCGCAGGAGATAAAATTGCCCCGGATGGCCATCGATGGGCAACCACCTGAAGCCATCCGATTCGTTCCAGCTCACCCTAGCGCGGGCCGCGCCCGCAACCGAAGAGTGAACCGCCATCGTGCAACATGCGGGCACGGCGGGCAGAAATCCCCATGGGACACGGCAAGGGGTCGCGCCGTTTGCCGTTCGGTCGCCCCTCGGGGACTAAGAGCCTATCCTACAACCTCCCCTCTCCCGCAAGCGGGAGAGGGGCCGGGGGTGAGGGCGGCTAAAATCGTGACGAGTCTTTGAGGCCGATCCTGATGCGCGTTTGCCCTTGCCCTGTTCCGTCCCCGGAGGGAGATGAACTTTCGGGATAGGCTCTAAAGCTGTTTTTGTGCGCATCCCCA
>Ga0209101_1002066_pt1 | contig 13804 bp, 12 predicted proteins | sample ConPoolayeCmetaG_FD_185481 | JGI IMG/M metagenome (GOLD analysis project Ga0209101, IMG submission 185481) | Hot spring microbial mat communities from California, USA to study Microbial Dark Matter (Phase II) - Cone Pool mat layer C metaG... ... | reverse complement strand
TCCTGCCTCCCCCTTCCAGTCTGCCTGTTGATCCAAGCCTTGTTCCAACTCCTACATTTATTCCAACCCCTGATCCTACCCGCACAGCTATTGTTGACCCTGCACAGGATCAGGTACATATTGTCCAGCGTGGCGAGACATTGAGCGTGATCGCTGGTTACTATGGCGTTGCGGTTGATGCCATCGTCAGAGCTAACAATCTGCCTGACGAGGATATGTTGTCAGTTGGTCAGGCATTGGTAATACCACTCGCTACTCAGACGGTCGGACTGCCTTTTAAGATCATCCCTGACAGCGAGATGGTTTATGGACCCAGCGTATATGGGTTTCGTGTGGCGGATTTCTTGCAGGGACGGAACAGTTATCTGGCTGTCTACACTGAGTATCTGGATGGCCGCCTATGGAGTGGACCAGAGATTGTGGAACGGGTAGCGTTAGAGCAAAGCATCAATCCCCGGTTGTTGCTGGCACTGCTTGAGTATGAAACGGGCTGGATCAGCCAACCAATGATCTCTGAGACAGCGGCCCTCTACCCGATGAACTATGACGAGCGCCCTACCCAGATTTACGGCCTCTATCGTCAGCTTGACTGGGCGGGCAAGATGCTTCAGACAGGATACTACGGCTGGCGTCAGCGCGGCCTGGCGGCGACTTTGTTGGCGGATGGCACCCGCGCGGCACTCGATCCTACCATTAACGCTGGGACCGCAGGTGTTCAAGTGCTCCTCTCGCAGACACGTACTGCTGACCAGTGGCTGACAGCTATATCGCATACCGGATTTTTTGCCACTTATGTCACCCTGTTTGGCGATCCATTTCAGTATGCTGTTGAGCCGCTGATCCCCATTGACTTGACACAGCCTGCATTGGATTTCCCGTGGGCAGATAATGAGACGTGGTATTACACCGGCGGCCCGCATGGCGGCTGGGGATCGAGCAGTCCGTGGGCGGCTCTGGACTTTGTGCCCGCTGGCGAGATCGAAGGGTGTGAAGTGCCCGACAACTGGGTGCGCGCTGTCGCAGATGGGGTAATTGCCCGCAGTGAATACGGTATCGTCATCCTAGATTTGGATGGAGATGGCTTTGAAGGCACAGGGTGGACAATCTTCTACCTGCATCTTTCCAGCGTAGATCGTCAAGTGGTAGCCGGCCAGCGGGTCAGACAGGGCGACCCGATAGCGCATCCGTCCTGTGAAGGAGGAGTTAGCTGGGCAACCCATCTTCATATTGGACGGCGTTACAATGGCGAGTGGATTTCTGCGGATTGCAGTCAGTGCCTGCTGACTGTGTCTCAGCCCCCGCTTAATTTCAATGGCTGGCAGGCCTATTCCTTTGGCACGGAGTATGACGGCTCGCTGGTGAGAGGTGATGAATACCGCGAGGCATGCACCTGCCGTGATCCGATAAACACCTTTTCCCCTGACGATCAATAAGCGAAGAGCGCCCTTCCAGCTATAAGGGTATCCGATAGACAAAGGGCAACAGGTCGGTTGCCCTCTCTACGGGGCGGGCGACATCAAAGAGGAGGTAACAACCTGCTTCTTTGGGGGTGGCATGTGCCCAACTTGCGATGCGCAAGTGCTGCTCCATGACGATCTCGAAACCGCCTTGTACCGGAATGTGGCCGGTGACCAGTACCCGCTGGGGCATCTGAGGTGTCGAGAAGACTTCAAGGAAGCGAGTCAGTATTGCCCTGTAGGCTATGGGCGTAAGTTGCATTTCACAGCGGTTGAAGAAGAAATCCCACACCAGCGGCCACTCGTTGAGATGAGTGATAATAAGCCCGCGCAGTAGATCGAGGTAACGGGGGTCGTCCGGGCCGGTGACAGCGAGGTAATGGCGGGCCAGCCGGTCATACTCCTGCGCGTCTATGTGCAGGTAAGTTTGTAACACCGAAGCTGTATCATGACGGGTGAGTAATGCGGCAACCTCGTCCAGCAGGGCCTGATGGGAAAAAGAGAGCAGGAATTGGGCTGACTCTGGTGTGGCGGCACTTTCGGTGGCTCCCGAATGCATGAGCATCGTTCCGCCAGCCGTCCGGGCTACGAAAGGCAACCTTTTCAGAAACTCGATCACCTCAAAGCGATGGTTACCCAGTCGGTGCTCAAAACGAGGGGTCAGGCTTATATCTCCTTTAGCCAGCGTGATACCGTAAATATGCGGCAGTTCATGGTTTCCCAACAGCATGATCACGGACTGGGGGCCAAGTTCTGCCTGCAACTGCATGATGTCCAGCACAATGGCCAGTGAATAGTCCGTCTCCTCTGGTCCGTAACCATGGATTACATCACCGAGGAAGAGCAGGATGTCGGCTTTGCCTTGCTGATACAGGTCAAGGAAGTGGTCGCGGTAACAGACGTAGGGTGACCACTCTCCGTGCAAGTCTGTAACGACGTAGGCGATGCCCTGTGTAAGATCAACAGCACGGTTCATAAGGTCTGTCTATCCTCTCAGGGGTGAAAAATCCCCGCCGCCTTACACGGGCGGCGGGTTGCTTACATGGGTTATGCCGAAAGTGCAGGGCTATTCTTCATATCCCAGCACTTTAACTACACTGCGCACAGCCTCGGCAGAGTGGTCAAGCATGGCCTTCTCTTCTGGCCCCAGCTTCATTTCAATCACGCGCTCAATACCGTTGGCGCCAATCACGCATGGTACTCCGATAAACAGTTTGTTGTAGCCATATTCCCCTTGCAGGTAAGCGGCGCAGGGGATCACCCGTTTCTTGTCTTTGAGGATGGCCTCGACCATGCTGGTTACTGCGGAAGCAGGTGCGTACCATGCGCTGACTCCGACCAACTTCACGATCTCTCCACCGCCGTCACGTGTGCGCTGGATGATGGCATCAAGTTTTTCGCGGGACATCAGCTCTAAGATGGGTATGCCGGCCACTGAGGTATGATGGGGCAGGGGGACCATTGTGTCCCCGTGACCGCCTAGAACCATGCCGCTGACATCTTCGACTGACACATCCAGCTCGGCGGCGATGAAAGCCTTATAGCGGGCTGTATCCAGAACGCCAGATTGCCCGATCACGCGGTGCGGCGGAAAGCCGCTTTCATGCAGAGCAACATGGCACATGGCGTCCAGCGGGTTAGAGACGACTACCAGAATAGCGTTGGGGGAAAACTCGACTATCTTCCTAACAACCTCGCCCACAATCTTCTGGTTGATCTTCACCAGCTCGTCACGGCTGGTGTACTGACCGGTCACAGGGTCTTTCTTGCGCGGCACACCGGCTGTGATCACGACAACATCCGAATCGGCGGTGTCGGCGTAATCATTTGTGCCAATAATCTTGAGGTCGAAGCCCTCAATGGGGCCTGCCTCCAGCAGGTCGAGCGCCTTGCCCTGTGGCATCCCCTCTATAATGTCCACAAGGACCACATCGGCCAGTTCTTTGCTGGCGATCCAGTGGGCAGTCGTTGCGCCGACGTTGCCCGCCCCTACTACCGTCACTTTCTTACGCATATATTGCTGCCTCCTCTGGCGAAAAAGGTAACAAAAATAGCTTTATGTTTATTCCTTCTTGTGAGCCATACGTCCTGCAATGAGGCTTTCCTGTAGAGCTTTTAGCCCTTCCCAGTCGCCTTTGGCGGCTAGTTCAGCCTGCCGAGGCCAGCTACTTGTGTCCACTGGTGCTTTGAGATGAGCCGCCTCTAGGATTTCCTTCAGCCGTTCGGGCGAGGTCTTAGCAACTTCGAGATAGGTCGTAATGCCGGCCTCATTCAGTGCCCTTTCAATCTTAGGGCCGATGCCCTCAATGCGGGTCAAGTCCTGCGGCTCAACCGGATGCTCATTCGGAAGATGGAGGTCAACGGCAGGGATATGCGGGTTGGGATGTTCCTCGCCGCCCTCCGGCCACTTGGTTGTCACAGGTCGTGGATAAGCGGGGGCAACCAGCATGGCAAGAGTGCCAATGAACAGCGCGGCCAGACTCATGCTTAAACCGCTCAGGCTGAGCGGCGTACTGAGGAAGCTGGCCGGGAAGAGTACTCCTAATGCAAGCAGGATAGAGCCAATCAAGATCAGCAGGCCCAGCAAGGGGTTCAGTTCGGGCTTGCCTCCCTCATCGCGCCGTAGGGCGATCCATAATACTAGGCCATTAGCCATGAAGCCAATGCCGAAGGCACGTAGCGCGGCCAGCAATGGGTTGCTTCCCAGCAGGCTGCCAGTTGTGATACTGCTGTAGGCCAGTGCCATTGCCAGCGCGATCAAGCCTACAAAGAAAATCAGCGCAAACTGCTTGGCCCAGCCTCTCACAGGAAACCTCCAAGTTGGGATGTTCATGTCGAATTATCAGAGGGTCATCTGAATTGTAGCACGCGGCGGCCTCGCTTAGCAAAGGCACAGCAAGTCTCGTGCTACTAGCTCAGAGAAGAAGTTACTTTTGCCTCTGTCAGCAAGGCAGAAAACAGCTATCATTAGGGAGAGAAATCTATCTAACAGGGTTGTGTTCCATGATCGCAACACTCTATGGCGTGCTTCAAAAGGGGCGTGAGAACCCTATCATTGTGCAGGTCGGGGGGGTGGGGCTTGAGGTATATGTGCCGGCCAGTGTGCTCTCTTTATTGCCGGATGTCGGGCAACCGGTCGAGTTACAAACCCGCTTAGTAGTACGCGAGGATTCATTGACCCTGTATGGCTTTTTGCATGAAGAGGAACGGACAGTATTCGATCTGCTTCAGACTGTACAGGGGATCGGCCCGCGGCTGGCTCTCTCTGTGCTGGGTGTGCTCTCACCGGAGATGCTTGCCAACGCAATCCACCGTGATGAGCCGGAGGTGATCGCGCGTGTGCCGGGCCTTGGCAAGAAGATGGCCCAGAAGATCGTGCTCGAACTCAAAGGCAAGCTTTTGCCAGAGGCAATGCCGGCAGGCTTAGCGGCTGTCTCTCAGCTTGACACCGAAGTCATCGCGGCGCTGACCTCGTTGGGGTACAGCATAGTTGAAGCGCAGATGGCGCTCCAATCCATTCCGCGCGACGCACCGGAGGACATCGAGGAACGAGTCCGGCTGGCACTAGCCTACTTTGCCCGGTAGTGGGAGGAGAGTATGGAGCTTTCACCTCCGCCGTCAGATGATGTGGAAGGGATTCTAATCCAATTGGAAGGGCGTCCGAGAGTTGTACTTGTAAGAGATGCTCCGTCCGATAGTTTACCCGGGGAAGTGATCCACAGCGGGAGGATGGTTGTCTGCTATGCACTGCCCTTCCTGTATGAGCGGGATTCCCTGTTGCCGCAACTCGTAGTAGATGACTTCCGCAGAATGTATCATGGCCGGGCGGCACTAGAGTTTATGATCCAAAGGGGAGATGCTTTTCCACGTGCGGATGTGATAGGGCGGCGGGTTTCAACAGGGCGGCGGGCTGATCTGTTTCTCAAACAGCTAGACTTGGCCGCGCCTCTGGAAGCCTATGTGTATATTCATCTCGAAGCCCTTCGGCCATTGGCCCGGCTGGATATGGCAGTGTGGGTAGATGAGGCCGCCCTAGGCTGGGCAAAGCTGGCAGATGACAGTCTTGTGCCTGGCCTGTTGCAACAGGCTGTGCCATGTTACCAGATCAATCAGAGCTTGCTGAATCGCCTCCCGGAGTGGGTAGCGGAGGTATTACCTTGAGTTGTCTCCAATTAGAGAGGTGCGTGGACTTCTGGGACCGCGCCTTCTGGAGGGATTAGATAGTATAATGGACATGTTGAACGGGGCATCCATCAAGGCAAGGTAGATGATGAGTAGCAATCTGCAAGAATTGATCGCAGGCATCGAGCGATGGCGATCACGCCGTGTTCAGGACTACTGGTTACACATAGCTTACATTGGCGCAGAGCTTAACCGCTTTGGCGATCATGATCTGACCTTCACACAGGGCAGGCTGTGGCACCTGTGGGAAGATGAATGGCATGAGATCAAGGCCGGCTCGGATTACTGGCTGTTTTCTGTGCCGGGCGCGTTTGCATGGGCACGCGACATGCTGACTAAAGTTCTGCCTGCCAGCGGCATGGGCGAAGATGCAATTGAACTTAAGTTCAACCCTGACTACGGTTACGTTGAGTTCATGCGGGTGAAGGCCGCCAAACGTGACGAGCATAATTTTACCTTTGAAGTGAGGGCTTTCGGGGAAGGCCCCCATCCGGATTTCGAAGCATGACTGCCTACAGCGGCGATGTGACACAAGGGCGTGACCCGCGCCAGCCCTTCCGGTATTATGACCTGATCTTGGCGTTGTTTGTGACTGTCCTGCTGGTCAGCAATATCGCTTCTTCCGCCAAGATTGTGGATTGGGGTATCAGCCTGGGTTCTTTAAGGCTGGCGTTTGATGCTGGGACGTTGCTGTTCCCGATCAGCTATATTTTCGGCGATGTGCTGACTGAGGTATATGGCTATCGGCGCTCACGCCGTGTGATCTGGGCGGGATTTGGTGCGGCGGCGTTGATGTCGGCTACTCTATGGCTGGTAGGCCGTATGCCGGGTGAAGAACAGTGGCAGAATTATGCCGGGCAGGCCAGCTATGATGCGATTTTGGGGGGAGTTTCCAGCGGCGGGATCGTGGTGGCCAGCCTTGTGGCGTACTTTGCCGGGGAGTTCTCGAACAGCTTTGTACTTGCCAAGATGAAGGTCTGGTCGCAGGGACGCTATCTATGGATGCGCACCATTGGCTCTACGCTGGTGGGGGAGGGGGTTGACTCAACCCTGTTTGTTGTGATTGCGTGTCTGTTTGGTGTGTTCCCATGGTCTGTTGCGCTGACGCTGATTGTCACCAATTACATCTTCAAGGTGGGGGTCGAAACGATCATGACGCCGGTGACGTACCAGATCGTGGCATTGCTCAAGCGGGCCGAGCACGAAGACTATTATGACATTGGCACAGACTTTAACCCCTTTCGGTTGGAAGCATGATGTCCTACTCACCAGATGAGCCTTCTGAGGTACCTCTTTCTGACGATTTGCCGCCCGATCACCGTGCCGGTTTTGTGGCGGTGATCGGCAGGCCGAATGTGGGCAAATCAACGCTGATGAATGCCTTTCTAGGGGAGAAGGTTGCTATTGTCTCGCCTAAACCGCAGACGACTCGTGAGCGGCAGCTTGGCATCCTGACGTTGCCCCATGCCCAGATCATCTTCGTAGATACACCGGGCATCCATGAGGCACGTACTAAACTGGGTGAATACATGGTCGAGGTGGCCTCGGAGGCTATCCCAGATGCTGATGTGATCTTGTTTCTGGTGGATATCTCGGAGATGCCGGCCCCTGCTGACGAGATGATCGCGCGGCTGATCCGCCAGCAACAAGGCACGCCGGTCATTCTGGCCATGAACAAGAGCGACCTGATTGGCCCCGGTCAGGCTGAAATCCATGCCAGCGCTTACCGGGCACTCTTGCCCGGCGCCCATGAGATTCTGTTCAGTGCGACGCGGGGAGATAACCGCGACCAACTATTGGAGATGATCATTCAACTGTTGCCGCCGGGGCCGCGTTATTATCCGCCTGACCAGTTAACGGATACCCTCCTGCGTGACAATGTGGCTGAGATCGTCCGTGAGAAGGTCATGCTGTTGTTTGAGGAAGAAGTACCCCATGCGGTGGCCGTGCAGGTTGACCAGTTTAAGGAACGCAGCGAGCAGATGACCTACATTGCCGCTACCATCTATGTTGAAAAGGAGAGCCAGAAGGGCATTCTGATTGGCAAGCAGGGCCAAATGCTGAAGAAGCTGGGCCAGATGGCCCGACCGGAGATAGAAGCTATGCTAGGGACACGGGTTTATCTGGAATTGTGGGTGAAGGTGTTGAAAAACTGGCGTAAGGATGAGCGTGCGCTCAGGCGGTTGGGATATTACCGCAAGCGGTAGCCCGCTAGCTTGGGCAAGGAGTGTGTCAAATGTCGGATAAGGACCGCCGTGAGCGGGTTGAGAAAAAAGAGGAAGATATCATCGAGGGGGAAATTATCGCCGAATTCAGTGGTGAGACTCTCCTCTCATTGCCTCCTATCCCAGATGAAAAAGAGCAGGGTCAAACACAGGCAGGGACGATTGAAGAGGAATATGATGTCGGGCGGAGGCGGCTGATCACGCGGCTGGCATTGGGCGGGGTCGCAGCGCTGGCGCTGGGAGGCGGTGCGGCGGTTGTGTGGAGTCAATCACGGCGTAACCCGGCAGTTGTCATCCTTCCAAATGGCGCTCAGATCAGCGCAGAGGGAGGGGCGACCGATGTGGCGGCGCTGGTGGAGCGTATTACCCAGCTTGAATATGAGCTAGCCTCCGTGACTGCCGAACGTGATCAGCTGATCAGTGATCTGCACAATGCAAACGCTGAGCTGGAACAGCTTCGTCCCCAGCTTGAACAGGCGCAGGCATTGAATGCCTTATGGCAATCGCTGGATGACATTGGATTAGATGATCTGTTGGAAACAGGGTTAAGTGTTGTCGGGGGGCTGCTGGCTGGCGTGCTGGGGGCTACCGGCTTACTGCGAAACGGTCTTGTGACTGCGCGGGATGCACTAGAGAGCTTCACCCGGTCGTTGCCTGGCCCGCAGGCGGGTATCCGCTGGTTGCAGCAACAAGTAAGCGCACTGGCAGATGCGCTGGAGTGGCTGGGGCAACAGGTCCAGCGGGCTGTTGAGCCGGTCGAGCCGTATACTGAGATGATTGCCAACTTCGTACTATGGGTGTTGGGTAGACTGCCGTTTGGGGCGGGCGAAAAGGCCCGTGCCGGTATGGAAGCCATGCAGTCTGTGATCAGTAGCCTGCCGACCTTGATTGACGGGATCAATACGGGGGTGCTTAACCCGCTGGCTGACTGGTTTGGCGAAAACGAAAACCTGAGTCTGTCTGGCATCCTGCTGAAGCCGATTTCGGATGGGGTGATCAAGCCGGCCAACGATACATTGGTCAAGTTCAGCGGCTTCGAGAGCGGCTATCAAGATCAATTGGCTGGGCCGGTCGGTCAGGCGCTTACCGAGCGGGCGGCGATCCGGGCACAGATTCAACAACTGCGAGCGCAGGCGGGAAGCCGCAGTTGAATATTCACCCAGTGCCTTGGATGTAGTCACGCTGGATAGGGGGCAGGTAGTGCCGGCTAGTGTTGGAATTGACCGTCCAACCCTCAGTTGCGCCGGGGGTTGGGTCATTTTTATCGAAGTAAACGGAGGAGGTCCTGTAGAAAGAGGATGAGAATCGCACTGCTTGCGAATCTCAAGATGAATGCCCCAACTTGGGAGGGGATGCCGGTTGATCAATGGGACGATCTAGACAGTGCTGAGACAATAGACGCGATCCTTACTGCGCTGAGGCATGGCGGCCACGAAGCCGCCTTCTTTGAGGCAAATGTTCGCCCTCCTTTTGATATTGTGCAACGATTGATTGATTTCCAGCCCGACCTGGTGTTTAACATTGCAGAGGGGCATTTCGGCGATGGGCGCGAGGCACAGATTCCGGCTCTGTTGGAGATGTTGCGTATTCCCTATACAGGGAGCAAGGTGCTGACGCTGGCACTGGCGCTGGACAAGTCTATGACCAAGCGCATTCTGTATTACCATGGATTGCCGACTCCTGAGTTCCAGGTCTTTGAGCAGGCCGATGAGCCAATTGATGAAGACTTGGTGGACGAACATGGTGAGTTACGGTATCCCCTCTTTGTTAAGCCGAGTCGAGAGGGAACCAGCGTTGGAGTCAGCCCAGAGAGCATCGTATATTCGGTAGGCCAATTGCGTGAACAGGTAGAAAAGCAGCTCAGGCGTTATAACCAGCCGATCCTGTGTGAGCACTATGTCAGGGGGCGTGAGTTGACCGTTGGGATGGTGGGAAATCTCAAGCCTACCAGCGCCCGCCGGCTCAATGACCGTGTTGCCTTAGGGCCGTTGCCTGATACCCTCACCTTCTTCCCTATTCTGGAAGTAGATATGGGCGCTTATGATCCCTCAGAGGCGGGCATATATACGAACCGAATTAAAGTAGAACTAGCAGAGGACTTCCATTACCTTTGCCCCGCGCCCCTAGAACCGGCCATGCAACAGGAACTGTACATGCTGGCGGCAGGGGTGTTCCGTGTGACAGGGTGTAAGGATGTGGCCAGAGTGGACTTCCGCCTCGATGAGGATCACGGGAACAAACCTTACATTCTGGAAGTCAATCCACTGCCGGGCTTGAACCCTACTTACAGCGACCTATGTGTTGAGGCAAAGGCGGCTGGCTGGAGTTATGACCGGTTGATCAACACCATTGTTGATCTGGCAGCGGCGCGGCAGGGGGTACAGAATCGGTAGGGCTGTCAGCCTAAAGTCGGGATTGGCTGGGTTTGTATCGAAATAGCCGGGGCGGCTGTCGGGCCTGCCCCGTTTTTTATTCCCATTTGATGTGTATCCGGGCCTCTCCACTTAGAGAGACCGATACTGCGTACAGGCCTTGCGTCTCCAGAGGCGTGACAGATATAGCCTGACCATTACAGAGTGCGCTGTGTACTGCTTGAGGCAGTTTGAGCCAGAGTGTGCCGCTCGCTTTGCGGCCCAAACTGACAGTGCAATGTAACCCAGAGTTGTCGATCTGCCAGCCGCTGATCTCGCCGCCCATGCTGATATGCACATCACTGCCGGCAAATTGAGGGCCGGCAACAACAGGGCGCAAGGCATAGAGCGCTACCCCATGGGGCGGGATCATCCCCGTATGCAGGATATTCTGCACAAGATTTACCCGATGTCCCCAGAAGTCGCAGACTAGCGTTGAGCTGTCAGCGGGAAGCCCCAGCTCAGTCAGTGGGACTGTTCGCTCGGCAGGATGATCTTCCCAATTGAACAACCCTGCCACTACCCATGAACCAACAGGGCCACTCAGGCGCTGGATCACTGTATCGGGCATGGGGTCGGAGAGGAGACTAGGCACCTCCCCTTTTCCCTGTATCAGCGGCAGGAGGCTGGCCGCCCAGCACAACCGCTCTTCCGAGAGGGAAGGCAGGTCGTCGCTGGTCATCAGATGACTACCTGTCAGTGCAATAGCAGCCACAAGCGACTGGACTTCGGCAGGGGTGAGTTCCTGTTGTTCCCGTACCATCAGATTGTCGGCGTCCAGCCACCAGAAACGGCGATGTGTCCACATGCGGCGGATCGAGTTACCAATACTGTTACGGGCAGAGGGCATGTGTGGATCATCCCGGAAGGGGCGTTCCAGGCCAAACAGTTTGGGCCTCCAGTGAGGCGCGACATCTTCTCCTACCCGCATGATGTCCACCAGCCCGATAGCCGGGCCAAGCGGACAGCCGCAACCAACGATCTTCACCTCCTCTCCGGCTGTTTCGCGTATCAGCTTCAGGCCGTCTCGCAGGGCTTGTGCGCGGGTCCGCTTGGGGTTGTAACGGCGTCCGGGCAGTGCTCCACAATAGAGGAAGTCCAGCTTCAGGTAGCGGATGTTCCACTCGTGGACAATGGTCTCGATGCTTCGCCGGACGTGATCCTGCGTGATGGGATAGGTGGGGTCAAGACCATAGAGCCAATGTAAGGCACGGTCAATCCGAATGCCGCCGTGTACTGGTTTGCCGCGAGCGTCGCGTAGTACGGCTTCAGGATGCTCACGGTAGAGCTGTGCCCACCGATCAACGGTGAAGGGGCTGAGCCATAGGCCCGGCTCGAAACCGTCGGCACGGACCGAATCAGCCCAACAGGGGACGCCCTGTGGAAACTTGGTGTTGTGTTCCAGCCAATCGCCCCAAGCCGGCTGATAGCCGTCATCGAGCTGGATCAGATGGAGCGGCAATCGGTCGCGCCATTCGCACAACGCGCGCTGGTTGCGGGCCATGTCCTCGGCAGTTACTTTGTCGAAGAACTGGTACCAGCTAGACCACCCTGGCAGAGGGGCAGTGGCTGATACTCGGCCCGGTGTCAGGCGGGTTACGGCCTCAGCGTAGATGCCGAGCGGGTCAGGGTGGGGCAGTTTGAGGTAGTACAGGACAGCCCATTCCCCCCATAATATCTCGCCGGGGTCAAGCGGCACACCATCAGCCGTTGTTTGCAGGGTCAATGCCTGATGACCAGGGCGTCCGTCAGCGTACACCTGCCCAAATTGATCAGCCAGACCAATGAAGCCTGCCACCAGAGCCTGTCTGTCTCCATCTACCAGTGCGGCGACCTCTTCCCCGACATAGCGGCCTGCTTCGCGGGGCAGGGAGGTGGTCGAGTTGTGCCCGTAGGGCCATGTCAGAAATCCCAAGGCAGTGCGGGGCTGACGGCGGTTATGAGGCACATGCCCTGTGTAGCTCCATGAATGGTAGCCATTCACCCAGCCATCCAATGGGCCGGCTCCCAAGTGCAGGTCAGTGGTGGTGAGGGGGGTCAGCCTGTGGACGTTGACTGTCTGGTCGTTGTTGTTGATCAGGCCGACACGCAGAGCGATGAGGGGGTGAGCCTCATAGATGGCAGACTCTAAGACGAGTGCCAGCCCGGAGGGATGGGGGGCGAAATGGGCTGACAGTTGTCTGCCCGTGCCATGAACATCGGTGATAGTTTTCTGGGAGAGGGCCTCAATCTTCTCGCCGATCAGCGTGCAGGCCCGCTTGTCAGTCGAGGTGATCTGTGCCTGTGTTCTTCCTGCCAATGCGGCTGGTCCCAGACGGATACTCATAATCCCATTATCAGGGTTGATCTCCAGAAGCATATCATCACGGGAGATGAGCGTGTCTGTCATCATAACCTCTCTAGATCAGGACGATGAGTTTATCAGGCCAGTGGAGAAGAAGAGGTCAGCGGGTTCAGGTACAAGTCGAAAGCTTCGGATGTCCACGGGAGTTTCTCGCTGAAGATGGCGTGCACAGCCAGAGCATATTGGCGGATTTCCCACTGGGCTTCAGGTGACATTCGTAAACGTAGAAAGTGCATCAGATTCCAGGCATCTACCTTGCATACGGCAATATAGTAGCTGACCCAGCCCGGAAGAAACAGGCGGGCCTGTTCTTTGGCTACACCCTGAGCGAGCGCTTGTTGGTAAAGCCCAAAAGCCTGCTCGGTGAAGGCGGCCAGCTCGCGGCTCAGGCGGTCGCTGGCGGGAGTGTCAAGTGTCCCTTCGCTCCCTTGCTTGTTCGACTCGCTCTGCCTGCGCCACTCGCGTGGAAGGTAGAAATCTCCTTCTTCAAATGGGGTGTAGCGGCCCGACTGGAAGTTGAAATGCCATGTTCTGTGCCGTACCCATTGCCACCATACCACTACCGGCGCACGGACGCGGAACTTGAACTCAACCTGTTCAAAAGGCGTGGTGTGGCGGTGTTTGAGCAGGTATAGCAGAAGCTTCTTATCCTTATCTGGCCCTTTGCTCTCGCCGAGAAAGGATACCCGCGCGGCGTTCACAATCGCCAGATCGGGGGCAACGCCAGTGGCGGGATGCGGCAACATATCCTGAAGCTCGACCCACGACTTCTCCCCGTCGCCAAGAATGCTTGTCCGAACGGCAAGCGCAGAGGGGCTTGGCAGGCGCGGATCGGTCGTAGCGGAAGGGTTAGCAGGCATAACTGCTCCTGTGGATGTATCTTCAGCGAGGGTAAGTATAGTCAAGCGGAGCTGTGATGCCAGTCCGGAAAAGAAAGGCCGCCCTGAGCACAAGGGCGTACCTATGTAAGGCTTGGTGTGCTTTTGGGTGAACTCATCCAGCCCGCGCATCACCTGCCATATAAGCCAAGCGCAATGTAAGGAGGCGAGGCCTTCAGGTGATGCGCGGGTCCGATAATCCAGTCTTATATCCCGACAGCGCCGACAAGGCTGTTGACGTAATCTGCTCCTCGCGCCAGCGCTTTCAGGTTAAGTTCAAGCAAGGAGCGGCGATGAGCGGGAAGAT
>Ga0209101_1002065_pt1 | contig 13810 bp, 13 predicted proteins | sample ConPoolayeCmetaG_FD_185481 | JGI IMG/M metagenome (GOLD analysis project Ga0209101, IMG submission 185481) | Hot spring microbial mat communities from California, USA to study Microbial Dark Matter (Phase II) - Cone Pool mat layer C metaG... ... | reverse complement strand
ATTATAGCCGCTAATTATTATGGATGTAACTGCGGATACTGCTACTAGTGGAAGTAAAAGTTTACCGATAACAACATCACCCAAAAGCTCTGCTATGGAGCCTATGTTTGTTGTTTTAGGATAGTTATAACTACTTGTAATCCTAAACATAAAATTACATTTAAACTTCAAAAACACTAACTTTTTATAAAACCCGACAAATTATAAAATCCGATAAAAATCCTAACCTTTCCCTGTGATATTTGGATTCAGTGCATTCAAAATCAGATAAGACAAAACAGACAAAGAAAGACCTAGAAGCGATCTCATTAAGGAGTCTTTTGCTGCTTTTAAAGCAGTGTCATTTCCTTGAGAAGCAACAATTTGATAGACAGCTATCGAGCACTTAATAAAAGCAAATCCACCGGCTAAAGCGATCAGAAAAGGGATTATACCTTTATACATCCATTCTTCAAACGAGGCCTCTGATCCAAGCCCAGGAATTTTTACTGTCAGGGGAAATTTTTTATCTCCTGCAAATATGCTTGTTGGATACCAACAGAAAGTATTTACAAAAGAAAATACACAAAACAACACTTTCGGAATCAGTCTAGAAACTTTTTTTTCTTTTTTAGTTTTTGAAATTTTCATATCAAAAATCAACTAAAAACTACTCGCTTGATATTAAGATTTTTTGTTCTAAAAGTCAAGTAGCAATTTAACTCTATCTGTTAAATTAAAAAATGAAAGATTTTGAAAAAAAGGACATAGAGAAAGACAACGCTACCAATGCTATACAAAACAAATCAAATAACAAATTCCATGAGCCAACAATGGAAGAAATCAAGGAAATAACAAACATAAAGACCACAATCAAAGACGAATCTACCAAAAAAGAATGGAATAAAAAAGGGGGGAGCAAATCCCTTGGCTTATTTTTGAAGATACTCTTATCTACATTTTTCTTTACAATACTTTTTGGGGTAGGTTTTCTACTGTCTACAATTTTGGGAGAAAATCTAAAAAAAGATAAAGAGGTGCAAATTATCTTAGAAGCACCTGAGCAGGTTCCTGTCGGATCTATCTTGGATTGGAAAGTATTAATTGTAAATAATGAGAATATAAGGTTAAAAGATCTAAAACTAGAAATTAGATTTGATGAGAAAGTTTTAGAAAATATAGGCTTTTCCGAAAGCTACAATGCAAAAAGGGCCAATTTGTTAGAATGGAGAATAAGCGAAATTCAAAAAAACGAGAGAAAAGAAATCAAAATTTCATCTAATATAAAATCGTTTGACAAAGGCGAAACAAGTTTGGATGTAAAATTATTCTATAAAATAGATGGCTCAAGCGATGAATTCAAAACTTCAGTATCAAAGACTATAAAAATTTCAGAACCTTTAATTTCATGCAACATATCATCTACTCCGCTACTGGTAAGTAACGGAGAGGAATTAGAAATTGAAATTAGCTCAGTTAACAATGAATCAGAAATTCTAGATAATCTAACTTACACATTAATAACGCCAAATGGGTTTATAGCAGACGAATCGTCTTTCCCAGATAACTTTACTACCAAAAAGCATGTAGAAAAAGAAAACAGTAAAAGCAGTAAAAACACTGGAAACAACGAAACAGATACCGATAACAAAGACAAAACTGATGATTTTATTGAAGATACAAACGAAAAAACCATTTACAACTGGACTGTAAAGAATTTCAAACCAAACGAGAAAAAGAATTTTAATGTAAAAGGAAGTATTGTCGGAGAAGATCTTGAAGAAAAAACTTTTACAATAGAAATAGGAAAAGAAATTGAAAAGAACTATAAACTGTACTGTAAAAAATCCACGAAAGTAAAAGTGTCAAAATCAGTTCTTAGTGTAAATTTGCTTGTTAATGATAAAGAGGATATAGTTATAGCATCTCCTGGAGAAAAGTTAAAGTTCAAGTTAATAGCAAAAAACTTTGGCTCTGAAAGATCGAAAACCTTGACACTCTCAATGGATTTCCCAGACTATCTAAATCTTGGAACACTCATTGCACCGCAAGCAGAAGCTATTGTTGGAAGAACTGTCAACTTCACAAGCAGGGGAGTACCAAAACTTTCTTCTCTAAAAGCAGGCGAAGAAGTTGAAATAGAATTTGAAATAAATGTTGCTTCAGGTGTTGCTTATTTGATAAAGAAAGGAGAAAAAGGAATAGAGTTTGATTTGTATTCAACATTAAAAGAAGGCCTCTCATCTGATTCAAACAAGACAGAAAGCAAGAAAGTGAAAGTTTTACTGAATTCAGAATTAAAATTAATTCAAAACAAAGTTTTGTATTTTATACAAGACGAAGATTACAGCTTTTTGTCAAATACCGGTCCGCTTCCGCCAAAAGTTGGGGAGGAAACGACTTACTTGGTTTTTCTTGAACTTGGTAACGGAACAAGCGAAGTTGAGAATGTAGAGCTGAAAATGAAACTTCCGGGTAATGTTTCTTTCAAAGAGAAATTTAGTTCAACAATTGGAAATATAAGCTACGATAACATAAGCAGAACTGTTTCTTGGAAAATTGAAAAACTTACTCAATTTGAAGGAATGCAAGGTAGCCCAAAAAAAGTGCAAGCTTATATGCAATTAGGTCTAGTGCCAAGCTACTTTGATGCAGGAAAAACCATGCAAATAACAAACGAGTGGTCGTTGACTTATAAAGACACGTTTACTGGAGAAACAATTGAAAGAAGGTTTACCGGAAAAGATACTTCACTTCCTGACGACATACTAGCCAGAACTCAGAATAAGGGCGGAATAGTTGAAGAGGCAGATGAGGAATTGGAAATTAATACACAAGGTTTAGAACTAAAACAAGGACAAAATCAAGTAATACAAAACAAGATTGCTTAAAATAGTTTGGAAACGATGTAAATCAAAACTTAAAATTACTTCCTGAAATGAAAATATCACTCAACACTTTTAAGAATTTTTCTATTGAAAAAAACGAGCTTGAAGAAGTTTTTATAAACTTTTTAAATATAAAAAGGCATGAACTGATAACTAAAAGTTTTTTTGATATAGAGAAAAAAAACTTTGTGAAACTAAAAAAAATACTCACGGAAATATCGAAGAAGAAACCACTTTCGCAAGTTTTTGGGTTTAAAAATTTTCTTGATAGCAAAGTATTTGTCACAAGAAAAACTCTTGTACCGCGACCAGAAACAGAGCTTTTGGTTCAAAAAGTGGTAGATGACCACAAGAATGAGGAAGATAAAAGTGATCTTTCGTTTTTAGATATAGGAACAGGAAGTGGAGTAATAGCTATCGAGATTGCAAAAAAGTTTCCAGAATCAAAAATTTTTGCTTCTGATAAATCAAAAGAAGCTTTGCTGATTGCAAAAAAAAACTCTAAGATTCAAAAGGCCAAAAATATAAAATTTATAAAAACCGACCTTTTAAAAAGCTTTTTAAAAAAAGGCTATATTCCAAAAATCATTGTTGCTAACCTTCCTTATGTTCCAAAATACGAGTATTGTTCTTTAGAAAAAAATATTTACTTTGAACCTAGAAACGCAATTTTAGCAGGGAAAGATGGGATGAAATCTATAAAAAAGCTGCTAAAACAAATATTTTACGGAACAGAAAAACTAAGGTGGAGGAATCTGGAAATTTATCTTGAAATTCATGACAAGGGAGCAAAAAAAATAAAAAGCCTGCTTACAAAAAACTATCCAAAAAACACCAATTTAAATCTCGAAATTTTCAAGGATTTTTCAATGAAAGACAGAATTGTCAAGATAACAGTTTAATTAAATTAATAATCATGGGTTAATCAATACCCTTCTCTACACGAATCATATACAAGTATAGCTCTGCTCTTAATCACTTCTCCGATAGATACAATACTTACTAATAAGCTATAACAAAAAATCCATTTTGCTCATAAGAAATTTTTGTTTAATGCTTGATCACAGCACTTATTTTCTTAAACTTAATCAGACTTATTGCGACAAACACAGCGGGTAATTACCACGAGAAACGAACTGACTTTGTAACATAGTAGGATTTTAACTACATTATAGGTGCCTTTTTATCTAATTATGTGCTGGGGAGGTAGGATTCGAACCTACGAATAACGGAGTCAAAGTCCGTTGCCTTACCACTTGGCCACTCCCCAATGCAACTTATTTGTAGCTTTTTTTGTTTTTAACTCAAGATAACCAAACTTTTCATTTCATTTGTTTTTTTGAAAATCTTACATTCCAATACATATTGGGAATACAAAGAATAAAGAGTTATTTTTGCACACTTTTAATTATATTAAACAAACAAAATATACAATTTGATCAAAATATTCTTTTTTGATTTTTTAAATTATCATCTTTTTTAGAGAGCCTTCTTTGATTAGAAAATTTGCATCGCGTTTTAAATGTTTTCACACGTTTTGATTTTTACGCTTTGAAATATAGCATACTATACGAATAACTTCAAATTGCTCAGGATTAACAATTCACTTTTGGTTAAGTATGAAGACAGGATATTAAACTTTGTTGTCGGAAGGTTGCCAAGGTTTGTTACTCCTGATATCTTAACTTTTCTAGGTTTTTTATGCTCTTTCTTTTCCTTTGTGTTCTATTTACTTGCAAAAAGCTTTAGGTTTCTCCTGATTGTGAATTCTCTTTTGATTATTTTTCACTGGTTTTTTGATAATCTCGACGGAAGGTTGGCCAGATATAGAAAAATAGAAAGAGATAGATACGGCTTATTTGTGGATCACTCGCTTGACGCGTTTTCATCCTTTCTTTTTTTGTTTGGGCTCGGATTTTCTGGTTTGGTAAAAAGCGAAATCTGGTTTGTGGTTTCAGGGCTTGTTCTGGTTTTAATGTCAGAAACATATCTATATGCTGCATCGAGAGGAGTCTTCAAACTATCTTTCGGCAAATTTAGCGGCACAGAAGCAAGATTTCTATTCTCATTTGTTAACTTGCTTATCTTTTGGAGTTTAAAAATAGAAATCTTTTCTGTTAAAATCTTGTTAAGTGATTCTATTGGTCTTGTTTTTTGTGGGCTAGTTTTGATAACTTGTGTAATTGAGTTTTTCTCTTCAGCCTTTGAGCTTGATTTGCTAGACAAAAATCTTAAGAATTAAAAATCTAGAATAAAAAGTTTATAAAAAACAAAAAAGTGCAGGCGGTGCTTCTTTTGGTTTTCTCAAAAAAACTTAAGCACCATATATAACCTGCACCTCTTCGTGCCTTGGTAGGTCACGCCTTTGTATGTTCCCTCACCAAGGTCGAATACACCGCTTTACCCGACCCTGAAGCAGTATCCCTTACCATTCTTCTGGCTAGCTTTCACTACCCGCAACAAACATTTTTGCTTTTAAACAAACTTTTTATTTTTGTTGTTTGTGCCGGAGCCGGTCGGAGCTCCTTCTTCGAACAGTAAGGGGCTCGAAAGAGAGAGCCAAAATCTTTTTTAAAAACTCGGTTGGCTCTCATTTGTATCTCTCAAGCCTCTTCCTGTTCGCTCTTTTAGCACCTTTTTAATGTTCCACTTTGTCTAACTTTTTCTTTTCACGAATCTACAAAAACCTCTTATGCGTAAACTTCCTTCTGCTTCTATTCAATCTCTCAATTCCCAAATCTTCACTTAACTCTACTATAAGTTCTTTTCTTTGTCAATATACTTAAAAGAAAAGTTTAATTACACACTTCAACCGAACAGACCGAGTTTAAAGAAAAATACTAACCTTGATTTTGATACAATATTTTGTTCAAAAAAACTATAAAATAGATTAACTATATTTTGCTAATTCTTTCAGGTTAGATTGTTTCCAAAATAAACAAAAAAGAGAAAAGTATAGCTTTTTCACTATGATTTGTTTTTTAGAGGTATTTTAAGTTTCAAATTTCTGCATACAAGAAAATACAAGTAGATTGTAACCTCAACATATATCAGGCTTTTTATTGAAATAGTTAAAATAAGAAGAATCAAAAGTTTCAAGAAGTGATAAATAAAAGTTTTTTATCCTTGTCTGTAAATATATTTTATCTACGGATCTCAAAGTTTCATTTCTCACCTTAATATCCTTAAAAATGGTTTCCAAAAAGTTCATGGATTTTTTTCTTGATTGACAATCAATTTTAAGAGTACCAAACCAAACAAGATATAAACAAGTTTTATGCGAAAGCTTAAAATGACTAATTTAGCGTTTTTATATTATCAAGCATAGATTTGTTTTTGTTAAGTCAACTTATGTCAAAACTTCTATATCTTCTCATATTTCCAAACGACTTTATCTCCTTTGTTTAGTCTGTAATTTTCCGGGCATTCCCTTTTTATCTCGTCATTTACATAATATCTCCAAACATAACCATTGTTCTTCCTCACATATTTTCCGACAGCTATAACTTCAGTACATTCTTCAACTTCCTTGACTTCTATCTCATACGATTTTGCTAGCAAAAAAAGTGGGGTTTCATTGTTTTTCTCTGCAAAAAACACAAACTCATTGTTCTTGTAAAAATCAGAGTCTGGTAAAATAAAAGCTTCTCTTGAAGAAACTTTTGTTGATATTTCACTTGACGATATTCTTGAACCTTCGCCGTTTTCAGCTGGGCTATTTGCTTTCTTATTGATTAAAAGTAGCACAGACAACAAGAAAAGAGAAGGTAAGAGTAAAAGCATAAAATTTTTCTTTTTCATAAGCCAAAAAGAGTCAGGTGTATCTTAAAAACTAATATTACTTTGAAAAGACTTTTATTAATTCATTTCGTTTTTCCTATTTGCTATTTTTTCCATTTAACGATTCCTTCAAAAGCATTGACAGAAAAACAAAAGTTGCATTCCAAATTCTTTTTATTCTTTTCGGCTCAATCATTAGTCTCCAAAGCCACTCTAGGCCAATTCTTCGAAAAAGTTTTGGAGCCCTTTTTTTCTTGCCAGAAAAAAAATCAAGAGTTCCTCCAGCTCCAATTGCTATTTTTACTGTTTCTAACTTATCTAAAACAGAGTCTATCCAAACTTCTTGCTTGGGTGGAGAAAAACAAACAACCAAAAATTTAGCTCTTGAATTATTTATCATTTCAACAATTTTATCTTTTTCATTTTCATCTGGAGATCCAGAGTAAATTCCAGAAACTTTTAGATCAGGTATTTCCTTTTTTAAATTTTCGTATGCTTTTTCGCCAATTTTTGGCATAGCTCCAAGAAAAAAAGCTGGGATATTGTTTTTTGTCAACCAAACTAACATTTCTTTTACAAAATCAACACCACTAACCCTTTCTTTTATTGGAAAGTTTTCTTTTTTCATAAATCTATAGAAGGGAATTTGCACCAAATCCTTTAAAAAAACCAAAACCTTTTGGATTTTTCCTTTCTTTGATCGAGATTCTTCTAAAAATTTTGCCGCAAAAACTACTCCGACTCCATCAGGAATAGAAAGAAAACTTTTATTTATCACTTCTTGAAACTTTTGATTCTTTCTTGCCTCAACAAAAAACTCCGAATAGGGAGTTACGATCTGTTCGCATTTTTCTCCGTTTAAAATCTTAGACCTTGCAATTTCAAGAGAATCTTCAAGCAAAACTTGATCTACTCTTGTTCCCAATATCTTCAAACTCTTCTTTGATGTTTCCATTTCCATCTTTGTGCTTTGTTTTGAAATGAATTAGTAAAGATTTCTTTATTTCTTTCAATTTAATTTATCAATATTTTTTAATTCAAGAAAAAGAGCTTTTCGTTAACTTTCTTCCCAGGTTAGTTTTTGGTAGAATGATCCAAAAAACCAAACTTTTCTTGCAAATCAGAAGACATCTTTTTGTAATCCCACGGTGGATCAAATGTTATATCAACTTCAAATTTTTCCATATTAGTAAAGTTTTCTGACAGCCTTTTTTCAATTTCATCAATTATTATTCCTCCAAGCGGACACATAGGACTAGTTAGAGTTATGACAACCTTGATGCTTTTTTTTCTTATTTTTATATCATAAACTAACCCCATATCAACTATGCTCAAACCAAGTTCTGGATCTTTTACATCTTTTAAAACCTCCAAAACCTTTTCTTTTTCCGCCATTTAGTTTTCTATCCTACCTAAAACAAAAATTATTCAGAAAAAAGAAAAGAGATTTCTTCGAATTCGCTTTTTTTCGATTCACATCCAGGACAACGAAAATTTTCTTCGTCTAGATCTTCAAACCTAGTATTGGGTGGAATATTTTTTTCCTTGTCTCCAATTTCTTCATCAAAAATATAGCCGCACACTATACAAATGTATTTTTTCCATTCTTTATTTTCTATGCCCAAAGTACCTACGAGATATAACCACCTTAAATTTATCCACATGTAAATTTCAGTCAAACTTCTGTTTTTCATTTTTTTTTAAGATTCAATTCTCTTGTTTATTTGAAATTACCAACAAAGGAACACAACTCATAATTTAAGAAAAACCTCTTTTGCTTTTGTGGATATTATGAGTATGAAACACAAAATCACAAAATGATGACAAGTTATAAAAAAACAAAAAGAATCTATATATTTTTGTTTTTAGTTTAAGTCTTTTAATCAGCTTAAAGAGAAAATCAAACTATTCTGAAGAATCAATATCGCTTTAAATAAATTGCTTTCTGTAAATAAGAATGATATTTTCCCAAAAAAAGCAAAATTAAGTCTAGCTTGACTTTGGTGCAAAAAGTACTATAAAGCTTCTCCTTAAAAATCTAGGAGTTAAAAATTAATTAAAATAAAATGATTCAATGAATTATCTAATAGAACAAGCAGCACAAATTAGAGAAGAAGAAGTTAGTAAAATTGTTGAGTCATACTTTCAATATTTTATCCTTAAAGTCTTGGCAGGGTTCCTTGCGGATATTTCAATTTTTGGAGAATTTAACTACGATAGATACATTGATGGAGTTGCGTCAGAATTTTTGGAAGCAAGAAAAAGAAACGAGAATCCAGTTCTTATTGTATTTGGCGGTGGAGATATTGGAGAAGGTATTTCAGACTTGGAAGTTAGAATGACAGAAGTAGCAAATCTTATAAGAAGAATCTTGGACGGCATCAGCGAAGATGAGTCATTAAGAGTTATTTTGGCTGGTGGACCAACAAAACTTTTAGTAGAAACAAATGGAGAAAGGTCTTTTTACTCTGAAGGTGAAAAACAGCTTTCTGAAGCTGAGATTATGCGAAGGCTTTTAATATTTTACGGGAATTTGTCTGAAAGAATTGAGTTTCTCCTAGAGGAAAATTCAATGACAACAGTGGGAAACGCAAAGAATGTTTTTGGGTTATTTGGTCAAGTGATAGAGGGTAGCCACTGCATTTTTTTGGTCCCGCTTACATTCCAAAGAAGAGCTGCAGCTTTGGTGAAAACATTGTTAGCTCAAAAAGGGGCAAGAGCGGTAGTAAGACAAGTATTTATCCCAAGAAGGAGATTTGGGACCAAAGAAGAATTCGAAGAACATTTGCTAAGCGAGACAATGAAACTGATTGCAACATTGATTATTTGTTTCGTTTCATCTTTTCTTAGATTAAGCGAAATCCCAGATTTTCAGATTGATAGAATTAAGGAAACTTTTGGAAGGTTTACCAAAAGGATAAAAGGAATTACTGCGCATCAAAATGAGGCAGAGCAACCAAGCTAAGAATCTTTTTAAATTATAAAAAAGTTCCTAGTCTGGGAGCGAAAAAACTAGAAGTTGTCTTACTATAAGCCAAATTTCCTTAAATCTCTTTTTCACAAGGCAAGAAGAATCCTTGCAAAAAATTGGGTAAGATTTATTAAGCCAAAAATTATTGCTGTAACCGGAAGTCAAGGGAAAACCGGAACAAGAACAATTTTAGCTTCACTTTTTCCAGATGCTGTTGTTACAGATTTAAGTCTAGACACAATTTACAATGTTCCAATAACTGCGCTAAAATTCCGAAGAAAGGACCAAGTGGGAATTTTTGAACTCGGGATTGACAGAATCGGAGAAATGGAAACCCATCTAGAAATTGTAAAACCAAATATCTCAATTGTAACTGGAATATCTGCTGTACACTCTGATCCGGAACTTTTGGGTTCAATCGAGAATATAATAAAGGAAAAAAGAAAAATAATCGAAGGTCTTTCTGCTGATGATTTTGCAATTTTGAATTTTGATGACGAAAATGTTCGCGGAATGGCAGATTACACAAAAGCAAAAGTTTTTTTCTTTGGTTCTGATGAAAAAAGGTGCAAAGTTTTTGCAAGAACAAAAACCGGAAATGTTGCAAAAAGTGTGAAAGATCTTGATGCAGTTGTTTTGCTTTCTGGAACAAAATTTTCAATTTTTGATTCTGGAAAAGAAATAAAATTAGAAACTTCACTTATAGGCAAGCATCATATTTACAATGTACTTGCCTCTTATCTTGCGTTCAAAGTTTTCCATGAAATGATTTTAAAAGATTCTGATAGTGTGGTAGAGAACGAATCTTTGCTGAGGTTTTTTGTTCAAAAAATTTCAGAGTTAAAACCAACTCCTGGCAGAATGAGTTTTGAAAAAATAGGCGATTTTAATATCTTGAATGATTCTTTGAGATCCAACCCAAAGTCTTGCGAAGCTGGAATAGAGACGGTTTCAGAAATCAAAACTTCTGGAAAAAAATTTTTAGTTCTTGCTGAGATGGGAGAACTTGGACATTATTCCGAAATGGAACACAGAAAAATTGGCAGTCTGGTAGCAAAAAGCAATGTTGATTACCTGATATCAACTGGCCCACTTCAAAAATTTACATATGAGGAATCGATAAAAAACGGCTTCCCCAGCAAAAAAGCGTTTTATGCGGAAAATGTTTTAGATGCGTTTGAGATTTTAAAAAGTTTGGTGCAAGACGGTGATTTGATTTATCTTAAAGGTTCTCTTTTGAGGCATTTAGAAAGAATTTTAATACTTCTTGATGGAAAACCTGTTAACTGCAAATTAGTGGTATGCAATCTATATAAAAAGTGTATTGAGTGTGAGTTTTTGAATAAAAAACAAAAATAAAAAAGACGCAAAAGTTTCTATCTTTTGCGCCTTTTTCTAAAGTTTATCCTACCAAGGCTTATAAAATTACTTTAAGCTCTATATGCTATTTATTCCATCTTAACTTCAGCTCCAGCTTCTTTCAGAAGCTTTACCATATTTTCTGCTTCTTCTTTCTTAGCGTTCTCAGAAACAACTGACGGGGCGTTATCAACCATGTCCTTTGCTTCTTTTAGCCCTAAGTTTTGGTTAATTGTTCTTAAAGCTTTTATAACCTTGATTTTTTCAGCTCCTGCATTTACGAGAGTTACCTTATACTCAGACTTTTCTTCCGCTGAAGAATCTGTTCCACCTTGTTGGGCTGGGGCTTGGGCACCAACCATAGCGCTAACGGCCATAACCGGAGCAGAAGCAGTAACTCCAAATTTTTCTTCCATAGCCTTGACAAGCTCTGAAGCCTCTAGAAGAGAAAGAGACGAAACCTCCTCTAAAATGCTTTCCACTTTTTTACTCATATTTTTTTCTTTTTCTTCATTCATTTTAAAAAATTAACTCATAAAATTAGCTACTCAATTTTTCGCTGACGGCTTTTGTTGTTCTAACTAAACTTGAAGTAACAGAATTTATAGTTTTCGCAATTGATTCAATTGGGTATCTTACAAGATAAACGATCCTTGAATAAATCTCGTTTTTAGAAGGCAGTTTAGAAATTTCTTCCATAGAAAATGAGTCTTGCAACCTTCCTTCAAAAGTGCCAAGTTTAATAGAAAAGGGCTTGCTTTTATTTTTTGAAAACTCGTACACGATTTTCAAAACATCTGCCTCGCTTTCTAGGTCAAAAGCAACTAAACACGGTCCTGATAATTCTACTTTTTCTCCAAAAACTTCTTCTATAGCCATTCTTATGATTGTATTCTTTTGAACAAAAACTTTTCCCCTCTTCTCTCTGACTTTCTTTGTTATTTCTTTTTGAGTTTCAAAATTAAACCCTGGATTTCCAAATATCACAGATGTTTTTGATTTACTGAAAAGATCTTTTAACACCTTTAAATTCTGCGCTTTTTTTTCTCTTGATACTGCCATCCTATCTAATTTAAAATAAAAAGCCCAAGCCTATAAGACTTGGGCAAGATACGCTTTACAAAACTTAAAGCCACTAAAACTTACCCTCGGCAGGACTTACTTTTTGCCTGCTGTCTTTAGGCGCGCTTTTACTCTATTTTTCTTTCTTTTTCTGTCAAGAATCTAAGAAGAATTTCTTTTGCAGAGCTTGCATCAATATTTTTTCTTAATTTCATCCTCTTTTTTTTGGAAAAATAAATCAAGTAACTTTCAGCTACTTTTGTTGAATCTCTTTCATCTACCAAAAAGATATTCACATTCACTTTTCTTTCTTTTAAGAAAGAAGAAAGGCTTCTTACAAATTCCATAACAAGCTTATGGGTTTTGTTTTCCCTGTCTGTGTAATTTAATGGATTTCCAACTACAATATCAGAAATTTTATATTTTGTCAGTAACTCCTCGATAGCATCAAAAACTTCACTACTGCTCACTGTTTTTAACTCTCTTGCTGTCAACTGCAGTTCATCAGTTATCGCAATTCCAACTTTTTTTTCTCCAAAATCTATTCCAAGGACCCTAGCTTTCACTTTCTTTTTTTACAAAGCTTTTTGGTGTTTCAATTTTCAAGTCAATGTTTTTTGTGATAGTTGGAACATTGTTAAACCAAGAAGGAACAACTCTTAACTCATCAATGTTTTTTATCTCCTTCATTGACAAAAGTATTTTTCTTGCTTCGAGTTTTGTTTTTCCGGCTATACTTCTTTTGACATAATCAGGATCCAACTTTGAAACTACCATTATAGAAACATTTCCCTTTACCTTAGCTAAATAAGAATTTGGATCTAAGGAATCTACAACAAAATCCTTAACTATTATGTTTGTTACAATTTCATCTTCTTTTATAGTATTTGCCGCAAGGGTAGATGCTAAATCTACAATATCAGACTCTTTGAATCCCATTATGTAAATTCTTGCCTTAGATTTTACAGTATAATCTTTTACTTGCTGATTTGCATAAACAGACACTTCTGAAGAAACATTATCGTACCAGTAAAGTTTTTCTGGAAAAACAAAACCATTGTTTTCAAGTAAAAGCTGATTTTTAAACTCCTTTAAGCTATTTTGGACTAATTCATCTGTTGTTATACTTTTTGCATCATTGATTTCACTTTCTGATACTTGCATAATTTTCGTTGTAGTACCTCCGGTAAAATCCTCTGCAACCTCGCCATAAACAAGTTCTCTCATTGATTGACTAAATGCTGTAACATTAAGCTTCTCCCCAGCTTTCACATTATACTCTTCTCCTTCTTTATCTGAGTATGCCGAAACAACGATTTCGCCCGGAACAATCTTTCCGTCCATTATTTTGGATGGGGGTATTGAAGCCATAGTTTCTATTCTAAAAATTAATCCGCTAGAAGTTTGGAATCTAGTTGTTGCTATTAAGACTTGCTGTGTTGTTTGTCTATTAAAAATCCTAATTTTCCCTTTCGACTTTGTACCAGTTTGTACAAAAGATTTTGTCTCGAAAATTTTTTCATGCTTAAAATCTTTTGAAAAAACTACGCCAGGAACAATTTTTTGCTCATAACTTACAATTGAAATGTTTTTACTAACTTGAAAGTTTATTTCAGAATCATTTGAAAAGCTTTCAGGTGTAATTCGAATTTCAGCTTTTGGATACGCTAAAAACAATGCAAGAAAAACCAAAGAAACAGAAAAAGCAAAAAAAGACACAACACTTTTTAAAAGTTTCTTATTCCTGCTTGATACCAATATAAAGTTGCTA
>Ga0209101_1002063_pt1 | contig 13810 bp, 9 predicted proteins | sample ConPoolayeCmetaG_FD_185481 | JGI IMG/M metagenome (GOLD analysis project Ga0209101, IMG submission 185481) | Hot spring microbial mat communities from California, USA to study Microbial Dark Matter (Phase II) - Cone Pool mat layer C metaG... ... | reverse complement strand
CTTCGGCCTGCGGTCGGCCTGCGCCGACCGGGGGCGTCGGCGCAAGCCGACGTCCGGCACAGCGTGCCCGGAAAGGCTGATTTCCAGTCAGCGCATAGCGACAGGCCAATCAGGTAGGTAGTTACCCAAAATCATCAGAGTCCAAAATCTGAGACGACGGCATTGAGCCAATGGAGGAATCGGTGTGCCACGAGAAAAAATCCTGATCGCAGATGATGAAGCGCATGTGTTGAGTCTCTGCAAACGCATTATTGAAAAGGAAGGATACCAGGTCACAGCCGTCCAAAATGGTTATCAGGCCGTTGAGATCGCTCAACAAGAGCGCTTTGACCTCTTTTTGACCGACATCCAGATGCCACAATTGGACGGTCTGGAGACGGCTCAGCTTGTCCGTGAACTAATCCCCGATATTGTCTGTGTGGTGATGACCGGCTATGGCACAATGGAACGCGCCATCAAAGCCATTCAGCTCGGTTTTACCGAATTTGTCGAAAAGCCTTTCAAACCCCAGGATTTGACCCGTGCGATCAATCGTGCCCTGGAAAAAGAACGTCTGCGGCGTGAAAACATCCGCCTTAATGCGCTGGTGCCTCTTTTTGAGGTGACCAAACAATTGATGTCCAATATCGTCCCGGAAGAACTTGCCCGGCAGGTGATTGAAATCGCCTGTCAGGAACTAAAAGCCGATATAGGTATTTTGCTTCTTTACGGGCGCGATCATCATCTGCACGTTGTTGCCCAAATCGGCATCGATGAAAGACGATTGCCTGAGCCGTTGATCCGCGATTTGCTTGACCATCGTGAGCAGGTTTTGATCTGTGTCGACGATCAAGAGGGCGGGCAAGAGCAGGCTTGCAGGCTTGTCGCCCTCGAATTGGCGACTGCATTGGGCGTTGTTCATTTGATCTTTAACCCCTTGTTGGCAATGGATGCCCCGGTTGGTGCTTTGATTGCGGCCCAATCTGATTCAACCGCTCGTTTTGCCACCGGTGACCTCGAATTTTTGTCGGTGCTTTGCGGACAGGCCGCGATTGCCTTACAAAATGCCCGCTATTTTGATGATATTCAACGTGCTTATAAAGAATTACAGCGCGTTGACCACATGAAGAGCGAATTCATCAACATCGCGGCCCACGAATTGCGCACCCCGTTGGCCATTTTGCTCGGTCATGCCGACCTTTTGGTGGAAGAAGTTGAAGATCCGTCGATCAAGGCACGGCTCAAGATCATCGTCCGCAATGCGATGCGACTGCGCGAATTGATCAACGCTTTGCTCGATATGCGCATGTTGGAAAGCGGCGAACAACGAGTCAAGATTGTCACCTTTGCGTTGGATGAGTTGATCCGCGAAGTGCTCCAAGATGTCGGCTCTTTTGCAACCGATAAAAAGCTCGACTTGAGTTTGTCGATCCCCGAAAATTTGCCGCCGATTTCCTCAGATCGGCAAAAGGTGCAGATTGCGCTCGGCAATTTGATTCGGAACGCAATCAAATTCACCCAGCCGGGCGGCAAGATCGGAATCGATGTGCAGGATCAGGGTTCTGAGGTTTGGATTTCGGTGTGGGATACGGGGGTCGGCATTCCAGAGGAAGAAATCGAGAACATCTTTCGCCCCTTTTACCAGGTTGAAGATTCGCTGACCCGCGAGCATGATGGAATCGGCCTGGGACTGGCGATCACCAAAGGGATGATCGAGCTGTGTGGGGGGCGCATTTGGGTGGAAAGCAAACTGAACGAAGGAAGCCGATTCACTTTTAGTTTGCCCAAATAAATCAAGACCTTTGAAATCAAGACCTTTGAGGTTTTCAAAACCTCAAAGGTCTTTTTTTATGCCATCTGCCGGCGCAGCATACGCTGGACGGCTTGCAACAATGGGCCACGCTGTTCGTAACCTTGCTCGCTCAATTCGGCAATGCCCAGGTAAATTCGTTTGCGACAGCGGCGGGTCAGACCGAGTACAAGCCGTCCCAAGGCCATCTGGCGGGCAGAAAATTCCTCTTCGTCCGTCCAAATTTGTCCGTCGGGCCAGTGGCGGCTGAGCACGTAGGGATGAGTCAACGGCTGATTAAGTCGTTCCCACCACCCGTTGCTGCCGATGTCTAACCAAAATTGGATGTCTACTGGGCGATTGGCCATCAAAAAGGTATAAGCCGGCATCATTTGTACTGCTCCGGTTGTTTCCAGCTCCCAACTGGAAACATATGTTGCCGCGATCACGCCTCGTTCCACCATTTCGATGTATTCCTGTCCCAAGGCTTCCGGGGGCAATGTATCGCCAACGGCCTGACGGAATTTATAAATCGATTCGATCAGGTTTTCGGTCACCCGTCCGGCATCGAGGTTCTGATAAAAGCCGAATCCTGGCCTGGCGAGCAATTCTTGGAAAAGGCGAGCGATCAGATCGTCCAGCTCGGGGCGCAGATTGGCCTGCGCGATCAGCCAGTGGCGCAATCGCTCAAAGCGTTCTGTGGCGACAAAGCCGATGCGTTGTTGTACTTGCGGGCGGATATTCGCCGAATCGCCGAGTTCGGGGCGGCCTTCATGCGGCCGGTAGACGATTTCGGTCAACAGCCGGGCACGCACGGCATCCAACCCGTCAATGGCGATCATCAGGGCCTGGGTCACATCGGTGCGTGGTGGACAGCGTTGCCAGGCCGGATAAGCGAACTGGGCCAGGGTCAACAGGCAACGCGCGGCCGGCTCGTCGATCAAGGCGCGCGAAGGACGGTGTGAACGTGCAGGGACATGCCGTTCTGCCAGGGCGTTAGCCAGCGAGAAACGGAGCGCATCGCCCAAAAAAGGGGCCAATACGGCGATTTCGTGTGGTGGCAGGCCCTGTTCGTGTACCAGCATGGCGATCTCGTCGGCAACCCAGGTGAACATTTGCGGCTGAAAGTTACAAGCGTGAAAGGTGATCGCCTCGGTTGGATCGATTTGCCGCGGCAGAGGCATACGCGGTGCGGCCGGGAGCAAAGCGGTGGCGACCTCGCTGCCCAATGCCCGCACCAACTGATGTCCCAGCGTTTCAAGCTGTGGCGACGTGACCCACGAGTTGGTCAAGATCAGCTCGTCTTGACACAGCCAGCGCAGTTCGGCTGCGCCCGGCGCGTCGGCGCCGAGAAAGGCGCGGTAGCCGCCCTGTTCATCCATTACCAACAGGGCGGTTTCGCAGTGAGGCAGCCATTGACGGAGCAAATCGTGCGCGCGCGGTGAGTCTTCTTCCACATTATCGACGATCAGATGGCGGTAGCGCCCGAAAAGGTGCTGACGAAAGGCTGGATCGGCGAGCAGATATTGGAAAAAGACCTCGATCTGGAGCGAAAAGTCGAGCAGATTGTGCTCCAGACAATACGCGCGAAAGCCGTTCGCGCACGCCTGGGCCAGGTCATAGTAGTGTTTCTGCGCGCTTTCGCCGCTCCATGCTCGTTTGAGCCGTTCGGCGATCTCGGTATGCGCAAAACCAACCAGCGCCGCTTTGTTCAGGTTGTCGATGATCTGGCTACACAAACGGTTGCGGCGGATGGTCAATCCATCGAACAGGCCGCGTTCATCATACGGGGCGACGATGCGTTCCATATAGTACTGGGTTGTTTCCAGTGTCAGGAACACCGGCCGCTCCGATGGGCGTCCAAAACCGGCCGCTTCGGCCACTTGCGGCCAAAACAGGTCGATCATCTGCCGCGCCAGGCCGCCGACGGTGCTCACCTGGATCTGGCTGCCGGGCCAATCGAGTTCCCACAGCGCATCCTGATAAGGTTTGCCGAGCATGCGCTGCGGCACCCAGATCAAAATCGATTCACCCGGAACACCTCGTCGGACCAGTTGACACATTCGGCGGATGGCCAGCGTCGTTTTGCCTGTTCCGGCCGGCCCGCGCAAGAAAAAAAGCCGTTTGTCGGGCGGCGGATCGATCACACAGGCAATCGCTTGTTGCCACAGCGGGTCTTCAGAGTTCGACATAGCATCCCAATCCCGGCACGTCGGAGGCGATCAGCCAGCCTTCTTCAAGCCGAAAGCTGTGGATGGTCGGATCTTGGAGCAAGTCGATGTGCCCGTCGAGATCGCCATAGTGGACGTTGGGGCTGCTCAGGGCAAAGCCCAATCCGGCGGCGATAAGCAGTGCCGGTTCGTTGATGCAACCGACCATGGTCGACAGGTGTGCGGCACGGGCGATGGCATCAATTTGGGTTGCACAGCGCAATCCGCCGCAGGTCGACAATTTGGCCGTGAGGCCGTGTGCCATCTTGTGACCGGCAATTTGCAGCGCCGAGGCCGGGCCTTTGACGCTCTCATCGGCCAGAATGGGCACCGGGCTTTGCTGGGTCACCTGACGCAGAGCTTCCAGGTCGTCGGCGGGCGTGGGCTGTTCCAAAAACTCCAGCCGACCCTCCAATGCGCGTGCCACATCGATGGCCTGTTGCACGCTGTATCCCTGGTCGGCGTCCAGGCGGAGGGTGAGGTATGGCAGTGCGTTGGCTACGGCGTTTACCCGCTCGACATCATGGTGCGGGTCGAGTCCACCTTTGAGTTTGAGGATGCGAAAGCCGCGTCGTGCCCGATCCCGGGCCAGCTCGACTGTTTCGGGCAACGAGGCGATGCCGATGGTAATCGAGGTCTGGATGCGGTAGCGATAGCCACCCAACAGTCGGTGGATCGGCAAACCGGCCGCCAGTCCCAACAAGTCGTGAAAGGCCATGTCAAAGGCACACAACACCTGGTGCATCGGCCCGGCAATGGGGGCCAGTTCAGACAGCGCATGCTCGATGTTGAGTGGGTTGAGTTCCAGCGTGCGATCGGCGCAGGCGCGACAAACGCGGGTGACCTCCTCGGTCGTTTCTCCGCTGATGGCGGGCACAAAAGCCGCGCATCCCCATGCTGTCTGACCTTGGCGTGTGTCGAGGCGGACAAAGATGGCCACAATGTGCTCAACGCGGGGGCTGTAGGCGGATTGGTAAGGGTGAGCCAGTTTCAACTCGGTTGGGGTAACCTGCACTTTGACGATTTGCATTGGACACCTCCTGTCGTTCTCAACTATTCGGAAAACGATCACTCGCTTGGGCGCGGTCTGGAGATCGGCCCGAGCGCCTGCTAGCGTCGGTCTCCGACCGTGTGCCTAGAGATAAAGGCGATGTTCAACGATATAGCGTTCGACCGGTGCAGGAACCAGGTAGCGAATCGTGCGTCCTTCTTGCACCCGGCGACGGATGTCGGTTGAAGAAATATCTAGCGTGGGCATATCCATGATGTGGATCAGGTTGGCTGCGCCCGGCAGCAAGCGGTCCAGTTCGGCCAGGTTCACCCGGTAACCGGGCCGTCCGACGGCGACGATCCGACAGAGTCGCATCAGGCGGTCAGGTTGTCGCCATGTGGGCAGTTCGATCAATGAATCGGCGCCCATCAAAAAGTACAATTCGGTGTGTGCGCCCCAGCCGTCGAGAAAGAGACGCACCGTGTCGACGGTATAGGAAGGGCCTAAACGGTCGATGTCAACACGTGAGAGCGCAAAGTGCGGGTTATCGGCGATTGCCAAACGAACCATTTCGAGACGATGATGAGGTTGGGTGACGGCTTGAGCGAGTTTGTGGGGTGGCAATCCGGCCGGGACAAAAATCATCCAATCCAGACCGAGCCGTGTGCGCACTTCTTCGGCGATGATCAGATGTCCGAGATGGATCGGGTCAAAAGTGCCGCCAAGCAGGCCGACTTGAGCGCTAGACATCAGCATCAGACTCCCCGACAGCCTGGCTGTCGGCCTGAACGGGGGGTGGAGCAGGTGTTTTGGGGCGCTGCAAGCCACGGATGCGCTCACGCAGACGTGTCCAGGCCGGCTCACCGTCCGAGCGGGCCGGCAATCGCCAGGCATATTCACCGTGCCATGCGCAAATCAGTGTTTGGCGCAAAGCAAAAAACAGCCAGGGCAAGAAAAACGCGGTTAAGGCGATGGCCAACGCGCCGATCAATTGCGCTTGAAACTGTGCGCGCGCGCCGCCAAGCATGCCGGCGATGCCCTGGGTTGCTTCAACCTGATTCCATCCCTGGCCGGCGTGGCCATCGGCAAACAAACCAACGGCCAGCAATCCCCATAGGGCCGGAAACGCGTGTGTGGCTACGGCCGAAGTGGGATCGTCAAGGCGCAACAGATGTTCAACAATGTATTGGATCAAGACTACCAGCAACCCACCGCCGGCGCCCACTGCCAATGACGCCCATAAAGGCATAAAGGGCGCACCTGCGCCCGCTGCAATCAACGCACCGACCACTCCCCGTGCGGCCATCAGCGTGTCGACGCGACCGGTCAACAGCCAGCTCAGTGTGCCGGTGACCAATGTGCCACCGGCCGCTGCGAGCAGTATGCCGATCATCGTCTCGTAAAGGTCGATGGCTGACGTGCCGACGATCCGAGGCGGCGTGCTCAGCCCCCAGCCGATCCAGCCGATCAGGGTGAGCCATGCGCCGAGTGTAGACAGAGTGGGCTGATATAGTGGCGGCATCGGCAGCGGTGGACGATCTTGCTCTTCTGCCGGCGAAGGACGATAATCGGGGCGTGCCCAACGGCGAATGCCCAGGGCAAGCATTCCGGCAAAAGCGGCCGCACCACTGCTCAAAAAGACCGCTCCAACGCCCCAGGCATCAACCCAGCCATGTCCCAACCCGCCTTCAACGCCCAATGCGGCCAACCAGCCGCCCCCCCATGTCCAGTTGCCGAAAAGGACATAGAGGAACGCGATCAGGATGCTGCCGATGAACAGCGTCAGCGGATCGGCACGTCCTTGCAACGACCAGAGCAGGACGGCAATGGCAGTGGTCAACCAGGGAAGTTGGGCCAAAAAGAGCATCTGTGCCGTTGGCGTGGTTGTCCCACGCAGCATAAATCCGCTCAAGCCGATCACGCCGCCTCCCCATCCCACCTCGGTCTGACGCCACATCCATTCACGGCTCAGGCCGGAGAAATCGGGGTGGTTGACGAGAAAACCGATGCCGCCAAATTGAAAAGCAAAACCGCACAACCAGTAGCCGATTACGGCGATGGCCAGGGCCAGCCAGCCGACCCGGACGACGGCAGCGGTGCGTTCCGGCGGCGTCGCTCCACAAGCGATCAATCCCAGTCCGATCGGCGCCAGCCAGGCCAGGAGCACGGCCCACCATTCAAAACCGACCTTGTCTGCTGCTCCCTGGTCGGCCCAAACCATCGGTGTGAGAATCATGGTCAGGCCAACCACACTCAACAGGGTATATATGCTTCGATGCACATGCTCCTCCCATAATTTATGATAAAGCGTAACTGCCTACCCAAGTCGCCCTTTTTGGGCCTTCGGCCTGCGTCGGCGCAGGCCGACGCCTGGCGCCGCATGCGCCCACAAAGGCCGATTTCTAATCGGCGCAAGGCAGCGAGCAGCCGGGTAGGTAATTACGATAAAGCATTATACCACACAGGATAAAAGGGGAGCAACAAGTTTGCAAAAAGTCTAAAAAACAATATAATAACGCCTGTTTGTGAAGCAATTTGGTGGCCCCTACCGGCAAAAATCGGTTGGGGCACACTTGTGTCAGTGATACATAGAGGAACAGGAGGATTTTTTAATGACTAAGCAATGGGTGTACCTGTCGCGCAACGGCGAGCAGGAATATGCCAAATTGTTGGGCCGACCGCCCACTCTGGACGAGATGAAGATCATTTTTGGCGGCAAAGGTGCCGGTCTGATGGCGATGACCTCTTCCGGCGCGCCGGTTCCGCCCAGCTTTACCATCACCACCGAAGCGTGTGTGGCCTACATGAAAACCGGTCAGTTCCCTGAGGGCATGTGGGAACAGACGCTTGAGGCGATGAAAGAGCTTGAAGCACAAACCGGCAAAAAGTTCGGCGACCCGAACAATCCGCTGCTGGTTTCTGTTCGTTCCGGCGCGCGCAGTTCGATGCCCGGGATGATGGACACCGTTCTCAACCTCGGCCTGAACGAAGAAACCCGTGCTGCATTGGCCCGGCTCACCGGCAACGAGTGGTTCTCATATGATGCCTATCGTCGCTTTATCACCATGTTCTCGGATATCGTGATGGGCTACAAACGAGAACATTTCGAGCACAAACTGGAGCAGCTCAAGCAGCGCGAAGGGGTCAAACTGGACACCGAAGTCAGCCTGGACGGGCTCAAGTGGCTGGTGGAAGAATATAAAAAGATGTATCAAGAACGCTTTGGCGAACCCTTCCCCACTGACCCGTACAAACAGCTCGAATTGGCCATCAAAGCCGTGTTCAACTCGTGGAACGGCGAACGGGCCGTGGCTTACCGTGAGCACGAAGGTATTCCTCACGATTGGGGCACTGCCGTCAACGTCTGCACGATGGTTTTCGGCAACATGGGCAACGATTCGGCCACCGGCGTTTCCTTTAGCCGCGATCCGACCACCGGCGAAAAGGTGCTGTATGGTGAATTTCTGATCAACGCTCAGGGTGAAGATGTGGTCGCCGGCATTCGCACGCCCCACAAGATCAGCGCGCTCAAAGAGCTGATGCCCCAGGTATATGAGCAATACATCAAGATCGTTGACATGCTCGAACGTCACTACCGCGATATGCAAGATATGGAGTTTACCATCGAGCGTGGCAAGCTGTGGATGCTGCAAACCCGCAACGGCAAGCGCACCTCGGCGGCCAATGTCAAGATTGCCGTTGATATGGCCAAGGAAGGGATCATCACCAAAGAAGAAGCCCTGATGCGCGTCAAGCCCGAAGACGTAGACATGTTGCTGCGCGACACCATTGATCCCAACGCGCCCAAAACGCGCATTGCCAAGGGCCTCAACGCCTCGCCCGGCGCGGCGGTCGGCATAGCCGTTTTTGATGCCAAGCGGGCCAAAGCGCTCGCCGCCGAAGGCAAAGCCGTTGTGCTGGTTCGCCCGGAAACTAACCCCGATGACGTGCCCGGTATGCTCGTCTCCAAGGGGGTGCTGACCCAAAAAGGTGGTGCCACCTCGCACGCTGCCGTCGTCGCCCGGGGCAACAACATTCCATGCGTGGCCGGCTGCGAAGAGATCATCGTCGATCCGGCGCGCAAGCAATTCACGGCTCCCGGCGGCGTGGTGGTCAAAGAAGGCGATACCATCTCGATTGACGGTTTTAACGGCGTGGTTTACCTGGGCGCAGTGCCCTTGATCAAGGGCGAATACGCCAAACAAACCGACCTGATCACCCTGCTCGAATGGGCCGATGAGGTGCGTCGGCTCGGCGTGCGCACCAACGCCGACTATCCGCACGACGCCCGCGTGGCCGTGCAAATGGGCGCCGAAGGGATCGGGCTTTGCCGCACCGAGCATATGTTCTTTGACCCGCGTGCCCGCGACGCGGTGGTGCGCATGATCATGGCCACCACCGACGAAGAACGTCAGGCTGCCCTGGACGAAATGTTGCCGATTCAAGAGCAAGATTTTGAAGGCATCTTTGAGGCCATGAACGGCAAACCGGTGATCATGCGCCTGATCGACCCGCCGATGCACGAATTTTTGCCGCCGCGCGAGCAATTGACCGAAGAGGTGTACAACCTCAAGTTGGAAATTCTCACCCAAACGCACACCTTTGAAAAGCTCGATGAGCTGCGTGCCGAACTGGATCGCAAAGAAAAGATGCTCCAGGTGGTCAATAACCTGTGGGAAGTCAACCCGATGATGGGGTTGCGCGGCTGCCGGGCCGGCATCATGTACAAGGGGCTCACCGAAATGCAAACCCGTGCTTATTTCCAGGCGGCATGTCGTTGCGCCAAACGTGGCATCGATGTCCACCCGGAGGTCATGATCCCGCTGGTCGGCCACGTCAACGAACTTAAACTGGAGCGCAGCAAGTTGGAGGCCGTCGCCAAACAGGTGATGGAAGAAGAAGGCATCCAGGTGCCGGCCATGTTCGGCACGATGATCGAAGTGCCGCGTGCTGCGCTCACATCGACCGAGATCGCACCTTATGCCCAGTTCTATTCCTTTGGCACCAACGACCTGACCCAAATGACCTACGGCTACAGCCGCGACGATGCAGAAGGCAAGTTCTTGCTGCAATATGTTGAACGAGGTATTTTGCCGCAGAACCCCTTCCAGTCGCTCGACCAGATCGGCGTGGGCCGGCTCATTGATATGTGCGTCAAAGAAGGCAAGGCGGTCAATCCTGAACTAGAAGTAGGCATTTGCGGCGAACATGGCGGTGACCCGGCCTCGATCGACTTTTGTCACCGTGTTGGACTCGACTATGTGAGCTGCTCCCCCTACCGTGTGCCCGTTGCGCGTTTGGCCGCGGCACAGGCCAAGATCCGTCACGGTTAAATTCGATCTGAAAAACGGGTTCCCGGTAGAGGCATAGCGTCTGCGCTATGCAGATTTTCAAAGCCCGGTTTGTCGACGCATCTATGCGTTGGCAAACCGGGCAATAGCAATACCAGGGTGGGCGACGGCAATGTCGGTGGCATTGCCGTCGCCCACCTTGCTATATCTGGCTGATACTCTCGGTTGATCTGGCGAAAAGGCAAACTGTTCGGCTCTTAGCCCTGGCTCGGGTCGGTCTCCAGACCGTGCCCGGCGGAGGAGGTGGGATGATCCGGGTGCTCATTGTGGACGACCACCCCGTGGTCCGCAACGGCCTGCAGGGATTCCTCAACGCTCAGCCGGACCTCATCTGCGCAGAGGCTGGGCGTGACAACCAAGACGGTAGCATATCACGTGGCCAATATCTTGAACAAGTTGGGCGTCGGCTCGCGGCTGGAAGCGGTGGCGTGGGTTCACGAAAACCTGCCGGAAGACCTGGTAAAAATACCAGGGTAAAAACTGGTATTTTTACCAGGTGACAAATCGCCAAAAGTGTGGTAGGATATTCATCGGGTGCTGCACCCAAGACAATGGCGCCCGAAGAGCCGCAACCCGTTCAAGCCTGGTGGGATACGAGTGGGCGCGTTCATTCCACAGCACGCGCAAGAGGATGGCCACTGCGGGCAATGGCACGGCAGGGAGGGAGCCTACATCACGGGGGAATCCCCGGCGTCTCCTCCACGAGACGGAGGTGCGGTTGTGCCCGCGCCACGGCAAAGGCGGGGCAGAGATCCGGCCGGCAGCGATACGCTGGATTCCGGCAGTAATAAACGACAAACCTAGAAAGGAGGTCCAAAGAATGCGCAGATTCGTCTTACTATTGCCTATATTGCTCGCTCTGGTGTTCAGTGCAGCGGTGAACAAGACCGTGGCCCAGAGCTTTTTGCCCCCGAGCCGTCAAGTCTACCAGAATGACGCCATTGGCGTTTCCCTCAAAATAGCCCTTCCACAACTACAGGTCGTAGAAGACCGATACCTCTCCGACGCCTTTGGTTTCACCGTCGTAGACCCGGAAGGGCGAATGGTCTTGCGGGTGGCCTTGCTCCACCGCGCTTCATCGGCCCAGATGGAACAGCAGGCCTGGGAACTTGTCCGGAACTCTCCGGGCCTGGACTTGCATCCTCAGTCGGTCCGCATTGGCCCTCATCAGGGGGTCAAGATCACCGGCGCACCCGGTGTGGACCCCAGCACATATATTTACCTATCCGCCTACGGCAGACTTTACGAGATCGTTTGTCCGGAACGGGAAGATAATGTCAAAGTGTGTGCAACACTCCTTGAATCCATCTCTTTTAGCACAGCCATTCGTTCTTTAGAAGAACTTGGGCTAAAGAGGGCCGAGGATGTTCTTTACGAACCGCTCCCGTATCAAGAGATTCCGGCATTTAAGGGACTTGCAGAGATTGAGGAGCCGGATGTCATTGGGATACCTCCAAACGTTATCTATACCTTGCAATCAACTCTGACAGATACCGATTACCACTTCTCGCTAAAATATCCTGAGTCTTGGGAACTGCAGATGACTATTGATGAGATGCGCGGGTCTGATTTCAGGCCGGAGTGGATATTGAGACGTTATTCCTTTATTCCGGGAGGCCTGGATATAGATATTTGGGTAGCACAGGGTATGGGCCTTTCCTCTTGGTTGCAATGGATGGGAAAAATAACGGCCTCGTTTCCTCTGGTGGAGCCTAATGCTATGGCCGGAGGATACCCTGCAGTCGCGTTTATAGAAGCGGACATGGTTTCCGTGTTTGTTGCGGATGGAAAATACGTTTATCGCTTCTGGCTTACACTTTCTAACCAAGAAAACCTAAAGGCTTATATTCAGGTTTTGAACACACTGAGACTGCCCGGGACTCAAAAACCAGGAGCGATGATTCCAGAGTCTCTTGTAGAAAAGGCCACGCAGATTTTGGATACCGAAAGTCGCGGAAGCGGTTGTCTGCTGCAGCAGCAGGGATGCACTTCAATCTACAATCAAGGCTGTTGCGGACTTGCCTCAGCATATTGTTCTACCTACTTCCCATGTAGTCGGAATAATACGGGAACAGACAGAGGAAACTGTACCTGGTATGTATGCTACCAATACGGCGCTGTGCCCTTTCGGGGACATGCAGGTACGTGGTGGAGCCAGGTACCCAATTACGCCGGATGGCAACGGGGCTATCGCCCTCAGGTAGGATTAGAAAACATTGCCTGGTGGAGTGGCAATCCGGGGCATGTGGCCTATTTGGAAAATTATCAGGGCGGAGACCAGATAGTTATTAGCGAGATGTCATGGTGCGAAAGTTGTGGACGTACTCGAACAATTCAGGTTAATAATCCTACCGGGTATATATGGCATAGCATGGGGCCTACCCATGCCTCTCCATAATCTCTCGTTATTCGGAGGATAAGACAAATGATGGTTTTCAAGAAACTTCCTATATGGACGATCGTACTGATCATAAGCGCGTGCACGTTCCGGGCAGGTGCGCTTTCCGCCCCTTCTGTTCTTCCAGAAGGCCCTTCGTCAACGCCCTTTCCTTCCCCGCAGCCTTCCCCAACGTTCACTCTGGCTCCTACTCCCAGTCCTACCCCGTCGTCTCTTTGTCCAGAGGCGTCCGATCAGGGAAACTGGAAATGCCAGGAGAACAGGTCAGACGGTACGCGCACGTGTTTGCCGGATTCTCCCTCCGAATCCCGATGGGCTTGTTACGAAGACCTCACATACCGCTTTGCCATAGAGTATCCTGTGGATTGGAAGGTGAGTATTACCATAGATGGCAAGCCACGAAGCGATGTAGTCATCGCCAGACGTCACTCCTTCTGGGGCTCCCACGGTGCCCTGGATGTGGACATCTGGCGTCCTACCAACCCAGACCTGTCCCGGTGGCTGGTGAGACACAGAGAACTTACCGGGCCAGATATAGTCCCCATCACAGAACCGAATGCAAAAGTGGGAGGGTATCCCGCCGTTGCTTTCGTGGATAATCCCCAGACCCAAAGTCCGATGTTTTCGGTGTTTCTCAGCAACGGAGCCCATGCTTACCGTCTCTGGTTTACCCTCCACACGGATCAAGAAGAAATCCCCATCATCCGCCGGGTCCTGGATACTTTCCGCTTTTCCGCCCACTATACCCCTGCAGAAGTTCCGGAGGAGGTCTGGAGAGACATCCGGTGCGCGATTGACAGAACCCTTGAGTGTCCTTAGGGCCTATCCGAAAAACGTAACCGACGCATCCCTATGCGTCGGTATAAGCGGCATAGGGATGCTACTTGTACGGTTTTTCGGATAGGTTAACAACCCCTCTGCACGTAGGGGAGACCTACCGATGTCAGCAGCCCCGGCAGAATGCCGGGGCCGCTTTGTTCCAGCGATTCGCAGATAAAACAACTGTCGTCTCAATTTCTACCCCTTGAAAATTTATGCCCGGTGTGATATAATCAGGGCAACTGGGGATGATCGGTTTCGACGGGGAAGGCT
>Ga0209101_1002062_pt1 | contig 13827 bp, 10 predicted proteins | sample ConPoolayeCmetaG_FD_185481 | JGI IMG/M metagenome (GOLD analysis project Ga0209101, IMG submission 185481) | Hot spring microbial mat communities from California, USA to study Microbial Dark Matter (Phase II) - Cone Pool mat layer C metaG... ... | reverse complement strand
TTGGTCTTGGCAGGCGGAGTTGAAGTAGGCAATGATGGTTTTACAGATGAGCTGCGCCTAATGTCTAAAAAATTGCCTGTTGAGATAGTAGAAAGCCCAAGCCATTCAGAAATTAGTGAATTATTAGGTGTTTCAAAAATGTTTTGGTCTGCCGCTGGTTATGGAATTGATGAAGAAAAAAATCCTGAAAAGGTAGAGCATTTTGGTATTACAGTTGTTGAGGCTATGGCGGCAAAGTGTGTTCCGCTAGTTGTATCTAAAGGCGGACATAAAGAAATTGTTGAAAATGGGGAAAACGGCTTCTTGTGGCACAAAAAATTACAGCTTTTAGATTTATCTGAAAAGCTAATTAGAGATTACAACCTTATGCGCAAGCTAGGCAAAAAAGCTAACGAGGATAGTAGTCTTTATTCTGAAAAAGAATTTGCATCAATATTTATGCGCTTGTTATGAAGATGGTTCGGAAATTAATTCTATGAGTAAAAACATAACAATATCTGTAGTGATTCCTAATTGGAACGGAGCTTCTCTTTTGTCTAAAAATTTGCCAAAAATTATTGAGGCCAAAAAAAACAAGGAAAACAAGATTCAAGAAATAATTGTTGTAGATGACGGATCAACAGACAATTCAGTTGATATTATCAAGGTTTTTTCTAAAGAGGTTAAACTTGTTAAACATTCTGTTAACCGCGGATTTCCTTTTGCTGTGCATACAGGAGTAAGATTTGCTAGTGGTTCTCATATATGTCTCTTAAATACAGATGTAATTCCATTTAGGGATTTTTTGGTTCACGTTGTTAAATATCTAAAAGATTCTCAAGTTTTTGGTGTGACTCTTCATGAAAAAGGATTTGGTCCTGCAAGAGGTCGTTTTGATGGTTATTTAAAACATTTTGGCGGTGAGGAAGGGGGAGAGGTAGCCGAGACGCTTTGGTTAAGTGGAGGTTCATGTGTTTTTTCCAAAAAAGTTTGGAAAACCCTAAAAGGTATGGACTCGGAACTTTTGGCTCCGTTTTATTGGGAAGATGTGGATTTAGGTTATAGGGCTCAAAAAAGGGGTTACAGGCTTTTATGGGTGCCGGAAGCAAAGGTCATTCATGCTCATGAGTCTGTGATAAATACAAACAATTTTAAAAGAAAATATCTTAACATAATAAAAGAAAGAAACGAGCTTCTTTTTATATGGAAAAATATAACAAGCGCGTCCTTAATAAAAAAACATAAAAAAGAATTAGTAAAAAGAATTGTTAAACATCCGGGTTATATTCAGGTCTTTATTGCCGCCGCGCTGAAATGGAATTTAGCGATTAAAAGAAGAAGAAAGGAGAAAGAAGAATCGATTGTTTCAGATGAGGCAATATTTGCTAAATTTTCTTAAAAAAATATTTAATGTTTTCTCAAAAAATGGAACTATCAATCATAATTTTAAATTACAACACTAAAGAACTTACCCTTGCGTGTTTAAAATCAATTAAAAAGTTTCCTTATAATAATGGCCTTTTTGAGGTTATTGTGGTTGATAATAATTCGCAAGACGGCTCTTGGGAGGAATTTAAAGCAATTAAAAATAAAATTCAAAACAAGAATTTAAAATTAAAGCTTATAAGAAACAAAGAAAACTATGGTTTTGCCAAAGGCAACAACATAGGTATTAAGAAAGCAAAAGGCAAACATATCTTATTATTAAATTCAGACACTGAAGTAACAAAAAATGCCTTGAATAAACTCGTTGATTTTGCTAAGGTATTAAGAAAGCAAAAGGCAAACATATCTTATTATTAAATTCAGACACTGAAGTAACAAAAAATGCCTTGAATAAACTCGTTGATTTTGCTAAAAAAAATGCTGAAGCAGGTGTAGTAGCCCCCAGACTTCTAAACCCCAATGGTACTATTCAGCCGTCAGTTTTTAGACTGCCTACCCTAACTCGCTCTTTTGCCCAGTATGTTCTGAAAAGAAGAAACATTCTTGACAAATATGCTCCAGAAGCTGATAAGCCGGTGGAAATCGAAAGCGCAGTAGGGGCTGCATTTCTTATTACCCCGATAGCCAGAAAAAAAGTTGGCCTGCTTGACGAGCGATATTTTATGTATTTTGAGGATTTGGATTACTGTAGAAGAGTCAGAAGGGCAAATTTAAAAGTTTATTATTTGCCAAATGTTTTTGTTTTTCATGTCCATGGTGCCAGTGGGGAAAGCAGTTCCATTCAACTTAACAGGCTTCGTGATTCAAGCAAGATTTACCATGGTTTTTTAAAACATTTTATTTTAAATCTTATTATTAGATTGGATCAAAAATTTACATACATATGTTTACCTAAAGGCGGCAAGAGGAGGAAGATGTGATTAGAAAATACTTAACATTAATTTTTATAATAATTTTAGCTTCTTTTTTGAGGCTATATAAGCTGGATACAGTTCCGGTATCTATGTTTGGTGATGAAATGGATGTTGGCTACCAAGCTTATTCTATCCTTAAAACAGGCAAAGACTATTATGGCAATTTCATGCCCTTTCACTTTCACTCAATTGCTGAATGGAGAACTCCTGCCTATATATATTCTGCGGTGCCAACTGTTGCAATTTTTGGGATAACGCCTCTTGGTGTGCGCCTCCCTGCGGCAATTTTTGGGATTTTGGGGGTTATTGGTTTTTATTTTTTGATAAAACAAATACGATTAACCTATTTAGGTATTAAGGGCTCTTCTCTTGAAACTATTGCAAGTTTTTTGCTTGCAATTTCCCCTTGGCATATTCAATATAGTCGTGCTGGATTTGAAGTGACGCAAATGCTGTTTTTTTTGATATTCGGCATTTTCTTCTTTTTTGAAAGTTTTAAAAAAAATAGCAAGTTTTTGCTCGTTAGCGCCGCCTTCTTTGGATTAATGCCTTGGGTTTATAGTACTGCAAAGCTATTTACTCCAATGTTGGTGATATTTCTAATACTCATATTCTCTAGAAATTTGTCCAAGTTGGATAAAAGAAATTTAGCAGGGAGTATTTTGGTTTTTGCTCTTTTTATTGTGCCTCTTGTCTTTACTATTCTGTTCGGGGGTGGGGCCCAAAGATTTTCCTATATTAGTGTTTTTAGTGACCCAACCATTAAGCATGAAGTAGGAGTTGCGCGAGACATTGACGGCTGGGGGAACAATGTTTTTTCCCGAGCATTTCACAATAAGTTTACATTTTGGGGAGAAGCGGTTATTGATAATTTTTTGAATAGTTTTTCAAACAATTTCTTGTTTGTTGGTGGAGATATAAATTTGCGGGTGGAGATATAAATTTGCGCCATTCAATAAAAGGGATGGGCATGTTTTATAAGGTTGAATTTATAGCTTTAATTTTGGGAATAAGCTTTTTTTTCTTAAAAAATATAGACACTAAAATTAAAAATTTTTTTGCTTTTTGGATAATTGCAGGGGCGATTCCATCTGCTATTACAAGAGAAGGAGGGGGTCACGCAACGCGTCTAATATTAATATTGCCTCCTCTTTTGTTCTTAATTTCTTATGGAATTAATCTTTTAGCAAAGAGACGTTTTTTGCTTTATTTTTATTTTTTTGTTCTTGGTATGCTTTTTATAAATTACCAACATCTTTTTTGGATACATAACCCTACTTATTCAGAGCGCTGGTGGCATTATGGTTGGAAAGAATCTGTTTCTTTTATTAAACAGGTTGAGGATAAGTATTCAAAAGTAGTTATTTCTACCGCTGATGAACCGCCGTTGGTATTTTTTTTAGCTTCGTATGAGTATCCTCCGAGCAGGTGGCATGAGGAATTTTTAAATCAGAAAGAAATTGTTTTGAAAAATAAGTTTTATTTTCAGAGACTTGATGGTGATGTTTATAGCTGGGGAAAAGCTCTGGACAAAAATACGCTTTATTTGGCATCTGAAAAAGAAGTGAAAGTAAATTTAATACGTGAACCGGAAAGAACACCGGGAGACTTAATACTTTTGAAATCCATACCATTTCCTTCCGGTGAGCCAGCGTTTTATATTTTTTCTGGGAAAGAGAAAAAGTGAAAGTGAGAATTAAGCACATATTAATATTGGCGTTGCTTTTGAGGCTGCTTCTTGCTCCTGTCGTGTTTCATCCTGACCTTCGTAATCACATGGACTGGGGAATAAGATTTTTTTCATATGGACCGAGCAAATTTTATTCCCCTGAAAGCAATGTTTGGAATTATACATGGCCCAACCAGCCCCCCGGGACGATTATTATTTTTGCTATTATCAGGAAAATTTATGAGTTAATATTTAGTTTGTTTTGGCAGATAAATATTTATTTGCCTTTTTTCCCTTCTTCTATAATTTTATTAATTGAAAATCATTTATATTCTGTGCTTTTGAAGTTGCCTGCAATTTTTGCTGATATTGGTATTGCTTATCTTATTTACAATTTTCTTATTAAATTAGGTTACCCAAAAAAAGCTAAACTTGGAGCGGCTATGTTTTTATTTAATCCGGTAATTTGGTATAACTCTTCCGTCTGGGGGCAAACAGATTCAATAATAAACTTCTTTTTTTTATTAGCTTTGTGGTTCTTGTTCAACAACAGGCCTGTTTTTTCTTTGTTTAGCGCTCTGTTAAGTGTTTATGTCAAGGTATCGCTTGCAATATTTTTCCCAATATTTTTAGTTTTGTTTTTGAGAAGGAAATTTTCATTAAAACAAATCGGAATTTCACTTTTTGTTTCCGTTTCATTTTTTGCACTGATTACTTTGCTTTTCTCTTACCCAAAAGAGCCACTTATGTGGCTTGTTAATTTGTATAGCAAGAATGTGTTAACTAACCAACTTCAGGTAATTACTGCAAACGCTTTTAATTTTTGGTGTATTTTTGAGGGAGTTCAACCCAAACCTCACAGCCTGTTTTTAGGTCCATTAACCTATCGCGACTGGGGTTTTGTAGCTTTTACAGCTTTTTATGCATTGTTTTTTTATTGGGTATGGAAAAAGCCGAAGGAAACAGTTGTAATTTGGGCAATGGCTCTTGTCTCATTTTTTAGTTTTATGTTTTTAACAAATATGCATGAGCGATATTTGTATCCACTCTTCCCTTATCTTACCATTTTAGCCATGCAAGATAAGAAAATTGTGCCAATTTTTATTTCTGTTTCTTTTACACATCTTCTTAATTTGTATCATTTATGGTGGGTTCCCAAAATTGAATTTTTAGAAAGCGTATACTCCGCGTTTGGTAGCCTCTTGCCTAGACTGTTGTCACTGGCAAACTTGTTTTTACTTTTTAAAATTTTTGTTTTTTGGAGAAAGAAGTTTGGCAAATTATAATACAACTATTATGAGAAATCTTATTTTGATTTTGATATTAGCTTTTATTTTAAGGATATTTGCTTTGTCTTCCTACCCAGCTGGTTTCACTCCCGATGAGGCCGGTCATGGTTACACTGCTTATTCAATTTTAAAAACTGGCCGGGACGAATGGGGGGTTATGCTGCCAATTGCTCCAAGAGCATTTGGGGATTATCGGGCTCCTCTTTATACTTATTTAACAATACCTTCAATTTTAGTCTTTGGTCTTAATGAATTTGCTGTTCGCCTGCCTTCGGTCATTTTTGGAACAATTTCCGTTGCAGTTGTCTATCTTTTGTCCTTGGAGTTTGCCAAAAAATTGAAGATTGGAAAGGGTTTTGCTATGTTTTCTGCTTTCTTGCTTGCAATTTCTCCTTGGCATATTTCTCTTTCCCGCGGCGCTTTTGAGGCAAATTTGCCGGTTTTGTTAATACCCGCCGCAGCGCTTTTTTTTATAAAGGCAAGAATAAAAAAATCTTATATGGTGGTTTCGGCTGTTTTAATTGGGCTTGGCTTATTTGCCTATTATTCGTCTCGCCTGTTGGCTATTTTTGTTCCAGTTCTTTTGTATTTTTGTTTTAAAAAAAAGGAGGGTGTTATTAATTTTTTTGTAAAATATAAAATTTCAATCTTTGTCTTGTTGGCCTTGTTTTTAATCGGTTTTTATTCTACTTTTTTGGGCTCTTTCACCAGAGTTTCAGACATTTCAATTATTGGGGAGAATTCTTGGCGGGCTATTTCAGAGACAAGATATAACTCTGTTTTATTAGGCATGCCGGATTTTTTGGCAAGAATTTTTAATAATAAAATTACATATATAATTGATTTGTTTACCAAAAATTATTTGGATTATTTTTCAACACGTTTTCTTTTTACCCAAGGAGCAAGCGAGGCGACATATGGCATGCTGCCCGGAATGGGTTTGTTATATTTTATTGAAATCTTTTTTATTTTTTCTGCTATAGTCTATATTGTTGCTAAAAAACTTTATTTTTCTCCTGTCATAATCTTTGTCATGGCTCTTATTTTAATAGCTCCAATCCCGGCGGCTCTTTCTACTGGGCCGGGTATGGCCGCAAATAGAGCTGCGGCAATGATGCCTTGGGTTCAGATTTTATCTGGTTTAGGCACATATTATATCTTTACTCGCTTTAAAAATAATTTATTAAGAATTGGAATAAGCGCTTATTTTACGTTTGCATTAATGTTTTTTCTTGCTAATTATTTTTTTAGGGCACCTATTGAAAACTCGCGCTACATGAGTTATGGATGGCGAGAAGCGGCAAAATATATTCAAAGAGTAAGTAAAAATTATGATAACATTATTATTAGCAATAAATTTTCAGAGCCCCAGATATTTATTGCTTTTTATTTAGCAATACCGCCTGAAGTCATACAATCAGAATCAATAGATTGGTTGCGTTATGAGTCAGATGGTCTAAAATTTGTTGATCAATTGGGGCAATATAGGCTTGGCAAATTTATTTTTAGGAATTTAAATCCATCAACGGATCTTGATTTGTCCAACGTACTTTTAATTGGGAAACCAGAAGAATTTGTAAAAGTTACCCCTGAACATATAGTTTATTATCCTGATAAGAAACCCGCTATTTATTTTGTTTCTTCAAATCAGTTTTTTGCACGAAACCCATAAAATTATGTTTTTATTTTTAAAACATAAAAAAAATATCTTTGATAAAATTGATGTTTTTACTGCTTAATATTTATGTTAATTTTTTTTAAAAAAAATATAATTTGGCTTGTTTTTGTATTTGCGGGTTTAATTAGGTTTTTGGGGATTGAATTTGTTCCGCCTGCACTTAATTGGGATGAAGTAAGCCATGGATATAATGCTTATTCAATTTTAAAAACCGGCAAAGACGAGTGGGGAAATTTTATGCCCGCGATATTTAGAGCATATGGAGACTATAAACTGCCGGTTTATATTTATTTAACAGCGATAAGCGAGTTTTTATTTGGAATAAATCCATTTGCAGTTAGACTACCTTCAATTTTGGCTGGAATCACAACAGTTATTTTTTCCTATTTTTTGACAAAAAAACTCTTTAAGGAAAAAAATATTGCTGTTTTTTCTGCTTTTTTGGTTGCTGTTGAACCGTGGAGTTTGTTTGTTTCTCGCGTTGCGCTTGAAGCAAATGTTGCGTTAGCTTTTATAGTTTCCGGAGTTTATTTTTTCCTTTCTGGGTTAGAAAAGAAAAATTATAGATTGTTTCTTGGGTTTTTTTTGCTAGGCTTGTCAGTTTGGACTTATAACGCGGCGAGAATATTTACTCCGTTTTTGCTAATAGCTTTGGCTTTAGTCTATAAAAAAGAGCTAACAAGCAAAAAAACAGTTTCCATATCCCTTTTTATTGTATCAGTAATTTTGATTTCGCCTATGTTAATTCAATTAGCCAGTACCGCCGGTATGGCAAGATATAAAAACTTGCAAATTATAGATGAAGCGGCGATAGGCAGGATAGTAGAATTAAGAGAAAGCTCAAACTTGCCTTTTACTGTTGAAAGAATCTTGTTTAATAGAGCGAGTTTTTTCGTAGTAGAGTTTACAAGGAACTATTTAGCTCATTTTTCTCTCGATTTTTTGTATTTGAGAGGAGGGGATAATTATCAATTTAATATACCTAATACGGGAATCTTGCATATTGTTGGATTGCCGTTTTTGATAATAGGTTTTTTAATCATTGCGGGTAAATACAAAACTCAAAAATCTGCAAGATTAATTATAATTTGGTTATTAATTGCCCCTATTGCCTCAAGTCTTACTAAAGATTCTCCCCATACTTTAAGGAGTTTGGTTTTTTTACCTATTCCTATGATTCTGACTTCTTTAGGGTTAAATTATAGTTTAAGAAAAATAAAAAATTATAGTTTCTTTTGCATTCTTTTTTTCTTATTAATTTTTGTAAGTTTTGTTTTTTATTATAATCTTTATATTTCTAATTACAGAATTAAATATTCTTGGGTTTGGCAGTATGGCTATAAAGATGTTGTGGAATTTGCCCGTGAAAATTATCATAAATATGAAAAAATATTGGTGACTAAAAAATATGGAGAGCCGCACGAATTTTTCCTTTTCTATTGGCCGTGGGATCCTAAAAGTTATCAAAACGCAAAAAAAAATAGATATTTTCAATCAAATTGGTATTGGGTTGATAATTTTGATAAATTTTATTTTTTTAATGACTGGGATGTTCCGAAGACGGGCTCCAGTTTTGTCTTGGAAAGCGGTTATAGTATTGAATGTGGCAGTTGTTTGCTAATAACAAGCGCAAATAATGCACCTCAAAATTGGAAAAAGTTAAAGACTGTGAATTTTTTGGATGGTAAAGCCGCGTTTGATATTTATGAACATTAAAATGAATTTTCTAATTTCCAATAAAAAGTTATCAAATAAAATTTTATTGTTTTTGATTTTTTTTATTGCTATTGTTTTAAGATTATATAAACTGGGAGAATACCCAATTCATTTGACTAATGACGAGGCCGCAATTGGTTATAACGCTTATTCTATTTTAAAAACCGCAAGAGATGAACATGGAGAATTTCTACCAATTATCTTTAAGTCATTTGGAGATTGGAAGCCCGGCCTTTATATTTACGCAACAGTTCCATCTGTTTGGTTGTTTGGGATAAATGAATTTGCTACAAGGCTGCCATCAGCAATAGCTGGGATTATTTCTGTTTACCTGGTTTATCTTCTATGCAAAAAGCTGTTTACTTCAAAAATTGCCTTTTTTGCAAGTTTTTCTCTTGCGATAAACCCTTGGCATATTCATTTTTCCCGCGGCGCATGGGAAGCGAATTTGGCGTTGACACTTTTACTTGCTGGAATTTGGTTTTTTTATCAAACTGTAAAAGAAAAAAAATATTTTTTTTTAATTATCTCTTCATCTTTCTTTGCCTTAACTTTGTGGGCTTATCAAAGCGCAAAACTAGCGTCTTTACTTCCGCTTGTTGTTTTAGTTTTTATTTATCGCGGTTATCTATTAAAAATTCCAAAAAAGTACCTTTTTGCTGCCGTGACAGTTGGATTATTAATTTCAACACCAATTGTCCTTTCTGTTTTTAACGGGAAAGCCGGCAGAATTGAGGTCATGAGCATCTTCTCTTATGAGCGTCCGAAGGAATATATTCAAGAAACTATTTTGAATCAGGAAAATATAACTCAAGACAGTCTATTGTTTAAGCTATTTCATTCGGAAGCGCTTAACTTTGCAAGGGGAATATTAGGACGCTACCTCAATTATTTTAGCGGAAGGTTTCTTTTTTTTGAGGGAGACTGGTCAAGTTTAAGGCATTCATCCGCCAATGTTGGTTATCTTCTTTTTGCAGAAATACCAGTGTTAATACTAGGCCTTTTTCAGTTATTTAAGAAAAGAAAGAATAAAGAAGCTGCCTTTTTTTTGTTTTGGCTTTTTTTAGCCCCAATTCCCGCAGCTATAACTCGAGATAGCGTTCATGGTGTTAGAGCTTTGAATTTGATTATTCCCCTTGTCGTAGTTTTAGGCTTTGGATTAAGTTTTTTAATTAAATATTTTAAATTGATTTTTATCTTTATTGTTTTTCCAGTTTATTTATATAGCATGCTCATTTATATAAATTCTTATTATGTTCAAAATTTGTTTGTAAATGCTAAAAATTATTTTTACGGTTACCGTGAAGAAAATTTGTTTGTAAATGCTAAAAATTATTTTTACGGTTACCGTGAAGCTGTTAAAGAGCTTGATGCAATAGGCAAAAACAAAGCTATTGTTTTTGACCAGAGTTTTGACCAGCCTTATATATTTTTTCTTTTTTATCAGAGAATTGAACCCTCAATTTATCAAGAGCAAGTAGATTTTAGCGAGGTAATAAGCGGCGATGTTGGATTTGTAAATAAATTGAACAATATATTGTTTAGACCTATAACCTGGGAGAATGATAAGGAGCTTAAAAATACTCTAATAGTTGGTAAAGCCGTAAAATTTCCATTAGATGAAGTAGAAAATATAGAAGTTTATAATTTAAAAAAGATAAAATATCCAAACGGCGATGACGATTTTTATATAGTTGAAAGGAAATGATTAGAAAATTAAAAATTGCTAATTATCAATTGCTTAGCAGGTTGATTTTAGTTTCTATTTTGATTTTAGCTGCTATTTTGAGGTTTTATCGCTTGGATGAATATCCTGCCTTAAATGCGGACGAGGCGGCAATAGGATATAACGCATATTCTTTAATTCAAACAGGGAAAGATGAACACGGTAATCCTTGGCCAGTTCATTTTCAGTCTTTTAATGATTATAAACCCGGTGGTTATTTTTACATTACAGCTCCTTTCATTTATTTTTTTGGCTTAAATGAATGGAGCGTTCGCTTCCCCGGAGCAATGTTTGGGGTGTTTACAGTTTTTGCTGTTTATCTATTGACTAAACAGATAATTAAAAATGTAAATGGAAAATATGTTATTTTTCCTATTTTGGCTGCATTATTGCTTTCAATATCGCCTTGGCACATACATTTTTCGAGGGGCGGCTGGGAAGTCAATGTAGCTACATTTTTCATAACACTAGGAGTTTTTCTTTTTTTAAAATCTATTGTAAATCCAAATATTTTTGTCTTTAGCGCTTTAAGTTTTGTTTTGTCGCTTTACACTTATCACGCAGCAAGAGTTGTGGTACCTCTATTTTGTTTCGCGTTGTTTTTAATCTATAGGAAAAAATTGTTTTCTGAAAAAAATCTGCGTCTATTTGCGGGATCTTTGATTTTTGGTTTTATCTTGCTAATTCCTCTGGTATCTAATTTTTTTGGCGAAAATCAATCTCGCGCTTCAGGTGTTAGCCTTTTTGCTGATAGAGGTTACATAGACAGGATTAATGAAGCTCGCGGCAGGTTTGACAATCCAAACGGTTTAATTGCAAGAGCTTTGTACAACAAGCCGAAAGAGATAACTCTTGAATTCTCACGCAACTATTTTGAACATTTCTGGGGGGAGTTTTTATTTTTATCAGGGGACGACATTCAAAGAAATAAGGTACCGGAATTTGGTCTTTTGTATTTATGGCAGTTTCCGCTTTTGATAGCGGCGATGTTTTCATTCGCAAATAAGCAGCCCTCCAAAATGGGGATAATTCTGATATGGCTGGCAATTGCTCCTATACCAGCTTCTCTAACATTCCAATCTCCCCATGCGCTTCGCGCCCAGAACATGGTAATTCCCTTAACTATTCTTTCTGCTTACGGGCTGGCAGTAATAATTAATTTTCTAAAAGAAAATATCAAAATAAAAACACTTTTGGGCATTTTCTACTTTTTGTTGGTTGTTGTTTTAACATGGTCTCTTTCTCGCTATTTACACCAATATTGGGTTCATATGGCAAAAACTTTTCCTTATTCTTCGCAATATGGAGTTAAGGAGTTAGTTGATTATCTAAAAAACACAGAAGCAGAAGAGGTGATTATTACCACAAGATATGATCAGCCATACATATTGTTTCTTTTCTATTTAAAATATCCGCCGCAATTGTTTCAAAAAAACCATACATTAACAGAAAGAGATAAGTTTGGTTTTTCTACTGTGCCTGTTTTTGATAGATATTTGTTTAAAAGCATAGATTTTGAGAATGATAAACTAAAGTATCCCAATGCTTTAATTGTTGGTACCGAAGAAGAGATTCCTAATACGGCAAATATAATTAAAAATATTTACGGCAGTAATGGGCTTTTGTATTTTCAAGTAGTGAAAAATTAATAAAAAAATAATTTTTTTGCATTGTATGATAAAGTTAAGCGTTGTTTTAGCAACTAGAAACGAAGAAAAAAACATTGGTAGATGCCTTGCCGCGGTAAAAGATATTGCAGATGAAATTATAGTTTTCGATGAATATTCTAGCGACAAAACGGCTAAAATTGCCAAAAGCTATGGGGCAAAGGTTTTTTTTGAACCACATCATGATATTTTTCATGTAACAAAGCAGAAAGCATTGGAAAAGGCTAAGGGCGATTGGATTCTTCAGTTGGATGCTGATGAGGTTGTGACCTTGGAGCTAGCAGATGAAATTAAAAATGTTATAAAAATGTCTGATGAAAAGATTCTTGCACGCCGCCCAAAAGACCCTAATAAATGGAGACTTTTTTTAAGGCATCAACAGCTTATAGAAGAAAGAGACGGCAATCTTCAAAACGGAGAAGAAGTGGTTGCTTTTTTTGTTCCAAGGAGAAATATGTTTTTAGGCAAGCCTTTGATTCATGCTGGTGTATACCCCGATGCGGTTATAAGGCTTGTCAAAAGAGGCAAGGCTCGTTTGCCCGGCAAGTCCGTCCACGAGCAAATGCAATTTGATGGGCGCGTGGCGTGGCTTTTTAATGATTTGCTTCATTATGATTCTCCAACATTAAGAAGATACATTGAAAGATTAAACAGGTATACAGATTTAAGGGTAGAAGAAATGAAAGAAGCAAAAACGCCCGATAACTTTTTTAACTTTTTAAAATATAATTTTTACAAGCCGGTGTTTACATTTTTGAATTTATATTTAATGCACAAGGGTTTTAAGGATGAGATTCGAGGATTTTTATGGTCTGCTTTATCAGCCAGTCATTTTCCAATAGCTTATTTTAAATATATTACAAGATGAAAAAGATAGCTTTTGATAAAAGCCCCCTTGTTTCCGGACATTCCTCTAGGGGGATGGGTGTTTATACCAAAAGACTTTTGGAATCTTTGGAAGAAGAATTTAAAGAACAAAAAAAATTAAAGCTTGTGCCAGTTGTTTTTTCCGCTAACAAAGAAAAATTGGCTAAATTTAATCTTGTTCACTATACAAGTTTTGATCTTTTTTACCATACTTTGCCCCTTGTTAAGCCAACCAAAACAATAGTAACTGTTCCAGACGTTATCCCTCTTATTTATCCCAAACATTATCCACCGGGGATTAGAGGTAAAATAAATTTTTTCCTGCAGAAAATTTCCCTAAAAAGTGTGGATGCTGTAATTACAATTTCTGAAACTTCCAAGAAAGACATCGTTAACTACCTGGGTGTAAAAAGCGAAAAAGTGTTTGTTACAAAGCTTGCCGGTAATTTTACTGTTAAGAAATCTTCGCCAAATTTAATTAGAAAAGTTAGGCAAAAATATAATCTACCTAATAGTTTTATCTTATATATTGGGGACGTTAATTGGAATAAAAACCTGCTTCGTTTGATTAAAGCAGTTAAAAAAATTAATAAAACTTTGGTAATAGTCGGTAAAAGCGCAGTAAATGAAAATTATGACAGATATCACATTGAAAACGCTCCTCTTCGTAAAATACAGGAAAAATACGGCCACGATAAACAAATAATGCGTTTGGGTTTTGTTGAAGATGATGACTTAAACGTCATATGGCAATTGGCTTCAGTTTATTGTATGCCCTCTTTATATGAAGGCTTTGGGCTTCCGGTTGTTGAAGCAATGGGCGCTCGTGTACCGGTTGCGTGTTCTGACACCCCCGCATTAAAAGAAATTGCAGGC
>Ga0209101_1002061_pt1 | contig 13828 bp, 7 predicted proteins | sample ConPoolayeCmetaG_FD_185481 | JGI IMG/M metagenome (GOLD analysis project Ga0209101, IMG submission 185481) | Hot spring microbial mat communities from California, USA to study Microbial Dark Matter (Phase II) - Cone Pool mat layer C metaG... ... | reverse complement strand
GCCTTCTTTGACGATGCTGCGTTGCTGGTGACACCGCCTGGTCACAGATGATGAGGAACTCCAGATGTACAGGTCTTGCTCGTGGGTTCGCAGGCTGGGGATACTCTTTGCTCTGGGCCTGGCTGGCGTGTTAACCTGCGTGGTCAACATGGCCCTCGGTCAGTCTGGCACTATATGGGGTGGTGAACTGACCGGAAACACCACGTTTTCCCCGTCTGGTAATCCCCACATCGTGGTGCGGGAACTGGTCGTGCCATCAGGCATCACGCTGACCATTGAGCCTGGGGTCGAGGTACGTTTTGCTCCGGGGGTGGCTCTCCGCGTCTATGGGCGACTGCTGGCAGAGGGCACGCTCACTCAGACCATCCGTTTCACCAGGCGCGATCCGGGCACATATTGGAGTCGCATTGTCATTGTCAATTCCCAGGCCGATAATCGTATCGGCTATGCTGAGCTGGAGTATATGGAGGGCTTTTATGCCCAGAACAGCCGCGTTTATCTGCACCACAATAGCTTCCATGATCTCGGTCAGGATGCTCTCGTCAGTGATGGTGGACAGGTGATCATCCAGGGCAATCACATATATAACGTCTCTTGCAGCGATGCCTGTGAGGGCATCCAGATACGCAATACTCCCTCCCATTTGACCGCTCTGGTTGTAGATAACCATGTCCATCACATCAAGGATGACTGTCTGGATATCAATAACTCCTATGTTATTGTCATGCGCAATCGCTTCCATCACTGTGGCGATAAGGGCATTTCAGTAGGTCCCCCCCACCAACACGCACTTGCATTGCGTCCGGTCGCGCTCTTCGCCACGCCACCGGCATCGGCCACCATTATTAACACCCTGGTTTACTCCACATCCACCGGCATCGCGGTTAAAGATGGGGCTTTCGCTTACATCATTCACACTACCATCGTCAGTAACCGCGAAGGGCTGCTGCTCGATGAGTCATGGGATCATCCGGGCGCAGGTGGTGGGCAGGCACGGGTGGTCAACACCATTATCTGGGATAATAAGTATCCCGTCCGCCTGGACCTGCAGGCCACGCCACCTGCTACGGTGACCATCATCCACTCGGATATTCAGGGGGGTTGGGAGGGAGAAGGCAATCTCAATGTAGCCCCGGCTTTTGTGGGCGCGGAGGATTTTCACCTGCATTTCGACTCCCCTCTTGTGGATGCTGGAAGAGATGAGGGGATCACTACGGACCTGGATGGCCATCCCCGCCCACTGTGGGGAGCTCCGGATATAGGCGCCTACGAAGTGCAATCCCCATTTTTGCGACTGACGGCCCGCCCCGGCAATAGAAGCATTCGCCTGGAGTGGGAGGTGGCGGGCAACAATCCGGCCCTCGCCAGCTTCGCTATCAGCACCACGGTCGAAACAGGAGCTGCCACGGCCATCCTGCCGGGGTTAATCACCGGCATCCTCACCACGACCCGCTCCTATACTTTGACCGGCCTCACCAATGGGGTGTGGTATACCGTCACTGTCGAGGCAATGGACGCGCTGGACAATGTGCTGGAGCGATCTAACCAGGTCGCCGTGAGGCCGACCGAGGGTTACACGGTCTATTTGCCTCTGGTCGGATCGCAGAGACCACCACCTCCGCCGCTCTACAGCCTGACGATTGACCCGGCTCATCTGGCATGGCTCTATGACCCTGCCAACCTCTGGACTTACGAGACGGTGCCGGCCATTTTCACCTGCGAAGGTGCCAGCTATGAGGTGCGGGTGCGCTTCCGTGGCGGCACCGGCCGCTACCACCGCAAAAAGTCATGGAAGATCCAATTCCCGTCTGCCACCCTCTTCCAGGGACAGCGTGAGCTGAACTTGAATGCCGAGTTCCCTGACCGCTCTCTGCTGCGCGAAATGCTTGCCTACGACCTCTTTCGTCGCGCCGGCCTGCCGGCCCCGCGTACAGAATTCGTGCGTCTGGAGATCAACGGCGAGTATAAAGGCGTATACGTTCAGGTCGAGCAGATTGACCAGCGCTTTCTCCAGCGCATCGGATGGGACGCTAACGGCAACCTGTACAAAGGGAATTACGGAAGCAATTTTGACTGGGGGGGTGACTTCGCTGCCTCGTACGTCAAGAAGACCAATCGTGAGGACAGCAATACCGATCTTGTTGACCTGCTCCGGATAGTCAACTTCACCTCCGATGAAGCATTTCCTGCGGCGCTGGCTTCCCGAATGGATGTGGGGCGCTATCTGGACTGGTACGCTGTGCAGATCGCACTGGGCAACTACGAGTGGGTGGAGAAAAATTATTATCTTTACCACAACCTCAAAGAGGATTGGTGGGCCTTTCTCCCATGGGATTTGGACCTGACACTGGGACACAACTGGGGCGCCAATGGTGTCCTTGACCGCGATATAAGCTGGGATAACCCGATTGACTCCGGCACCGTGACCAGTCCCAAGGCCGATGGCAAGTGGAACAAGTTGATCACCCGGGTGCTCCGCGATCAGGGATTCCGCTTTGCCTATTGCCGCCGCCTGCGCGCATTGCTTGGGGAGGAGTTCACCGAAGCGGAAATGTTCCCGCGCATAGACGCTCTCTATAATTACATCGCTCCCTACGCTGAAGCCGATCCATTGAAGTGGGGAAGCAACGAGGATTTCCACAACGGCCCGGCGGAGCTGAAAACATATATCACTAACAGGCGCGGCTGGTTGGATGCACAGATTCCTGTATACTGCCCGGCCACAGGACCGATGCCTGTGTTGAACGAGCTGATGTCACACAACGGTACCGGCCTCACCGATGAGGCCGGCGAGTATGAACCATGGATCGAACTGTATAACCCGGGTCTGGTCAGCTTTGATGTTGGTGGGATGAGGTTGCGGCTAACGTTGACGGAGGCAGGTGGAATCCCTGCCGCTCAGCATGAATGGGCTTTACCGGGGGATACCGTCATCGAGCCTGGCGGCTTTCTGCTTATCTGGGCAGATGGCGAGCCGAGAGAGGGGCCGTTTCATGCCTCATTTCGACTGGATGGCCGTATCGGTGGTGCATTGCTCTGCCCCTACTCTGCCACACTCTCTTTAATTGATCAACCCGTGCATGGTGGCTCCGTTATAGAAGAAATGTTCCTCTCCCCTGATTTTCTTTGCAATTCCATCAGCCAGAGCATCGGGCGACAGCCCGACGGTGGTGCTTCCTGGTTTACCTTCACCGCTGCCTATGCCACACCTGGCTGGTCGAACCGCGGGCGTGCTCCGCTGATCACGGACCCCATCCATCTGCCGCCTGAGCCGCTCCCCGGCCGACCGGTAACGGTCACAGCCCTCGTCCACGATCCGGATGTCTACGACGTTGTGACAAAGCCACAAGTCGTGCTTCACTGGGCCATCAATGGTATGCCACAGCCGGCTTTGACGATGTACGACGACGGTTCCCACGGAGATAATGGTACTGACGATGAATTATATGGCGCACTGATCCCACCCCTGGACAACGGCACAGTGGTCACTTACTACATCAGTGCTCAGGATGCCGGTGGGCTGGTGCGCGTTGCGCCCCCTCGTGCTCCAGGGCAAGCGTATCGCTACGTTGTTGGCTTCCGGCGCCCGACGCTCCGGTTAAACGAATTGCTTGCCATCAACCAGAATGTGCTTGCCGATGGAGCTGGTGAGTATGACGACTGGTTTGAGATATACAACTTCGGAGCGTCTGTTGTTGATCTGACAGGTATGTATCTGACCGATGCCCTGGAGAACACCGCTAAGTGGCGGATACCTGACGGTCTGACCATCCCCCCGGGGAATCACCTGGTGTTCTGGGCCGATGCTCAGCCGGAACAGGGGCCGCTCCATACCAGTTTCAAGCTCGACGGCGATGGGGATCGGCTGGCACTCTATGTGGGACAGGAGTTAGTTGACGAGGTCTACTATGGTCCACAGACGGTGGACCGGCCCTGGGGGCGCTATCCTGATGGCCAGGGCGACTGGCGGCGGGTACTGCCGACCCCGGGCCGCTCCAATCAGCAACCTCCGCCGGTCGTCAGCGAGCTGCGGCATAGCCCGGCCGCACCGCTGGCGAATCAGAGTGTTATGGTTACCGCGCGTATTGACGATGAAGGAACGGTACTTTCGGCAACGCTATACTATTCTGTTACTTCGCCTGGCTCCCCGGTGAGCGCTACAGGGTTTATCCCTGTTCCGATGTGCCCTGGTAGCGATGGCCTATACCGGGCTGCGCTCCCACCTCAGCCAGATGGGGCTGTTATCGCTTACTATGTGCAGGCGGTGGATGAGTCAGGAGGGTTGGCGACTTATCCCCTCTCCGCGCCGGCCGTGGCATATGGTTATCGCGTGGGCGATGCGCTTCCTTCTATCGTGATAAACGAGTTCCTGGCCAGCAACGAAGCGGTCAATGCGGACGAGTGTGGGGAGTACGATGACTGGATCGAGCTTTACAATGCCGGCAATTTGCCCGTAGACATCGGTGGGATGTACCTTACCGATGATCTTAGCAATCCGGTTAAGTGGCGCATTCCCGAAGGCATCAATTTGCCTGCAGGTGGTTTCCTGCTCATCTGGGCAGATGACGAAGAAGAGCAGGGAGAGCTACATGCCGGTTTCAAACTGGACAGGCTGGGTGAGGAGATTGGCCTTTTCGATCGGAATGGCGCCGGTTACCGGCCGATTGATCGTGTTGTTTACGGGCCTCAGCTTACCGATGTCTCCTGGGGGCGCTTCCCCGATGGCAGTGCGGCCTGGCGCGCGCTCTCCCCTCCTACGCCAGCGGCAGGCAATGTGAGGGAATGAAATGATATAAGTTCAGAGGCTTTTACAGTGCTGCCATCATGTGGTAGAATAATTGTAACGGGAGGCAGAAGTGGAGGAACACCAACTGAAACAGGCGATCATCCGTGAACTGCCGGGGATTATCCAGCGCGACAAAGAAGTCCAGGATTTCATCCTGGGACTGGCGCGGGAGCATTTTGCTGACCGCCAGGAGACGGAGAGTCGCTTTGACCGTCTGCTCGAAGAACTGCGCCGCGAACGTGAGAGACAGGACCGCAGATGGGAAGAGCAGAACCGTAAGTGGGAAGAGCAGAACCGCAAGTGGGAGGAGAACCAACAGGTGATCCGCCAGATGCTGGCGGAGATTCGCGCTCTGAACAGGAAACACGATACCACGATCGGTGCGCTGGGAGCGCGCTGGGGGCTGCACACAGAGCAGTCTTTCCGCAACGCTCTGAAGGGTATCCTGGGGGAGGCGTTTCAGGTCGAGGTGCTTAACGTCATCGAGTACGATGACGAGGGGGAGGTCTTCGGCCACCCTGATCAGGTGGAACTTGATTTGATCATCCGGGATGGCACTTTGATTATCTGCGAGATCAAGTCCTCGATGAGCAAAGGGGACATGTACATTTTCGAGCGCAAGGCGCGTTTCTACGAGAGGAGACACCAGCGGAAAGCGTCACAGCTCGTCGTGATCTCGCCTATGGTTGACAAACAGGCACAGGTTGTCGCCGAGCGACTGGGAATCCGGGTCTACAGTTACGTTGAAGACATTGACCCGGCAATCCTGGGCTCAGCTCAATAACTTTCATAAGGAGCAGAGGCTGGCCGGATTCTCTGCCTGCAGGCTCGATTCCCGGGCATTATTGAAAGGCCTTGAACTTAAGAACCATTTACAGCAACTGCCATCATAATAGCGGGAGGCAGAAGTGGAGGAACACCAACTGAAGCAGGCGATCATGCGTGAACTGCCGGGGATTATCCGGCGTGATAAAGAAGTCCAGGATTTCATCCTGGGGCTGGCGCGGGAGCATTTTGCTGACCGCCAGGAGACGGAGAGCCGCTTTGACCGTTTGCTCGAGGAATTGCGCCGCGAACGTGAGAGGCAAGACCGCAGGTGGGAAGAGCAGAACCGCAAGTGGGAAGAGCAAAACCGCAGGTGGGAAGAGCAGAACCGCAAGTGGGAGGAGAACCAACAGGTGATCCGTCAGATGCTGGCGGAGATTCGTGCTCTGAACAGGAAACACGATACCACGATCGGTGCGCTGGGAGCGCGCTGGGGACTGCACACAGAGCAGTCTTTCCGCAATGCCCTGAAGGGTATCCTGGGGGAGGCGTTTCAGGTCGAGGTGCTTAACGTCATCGAGTACGATGACGAGGGAGAGGTTTTCGGCCGCCCCGATCAGGTGGAACTTGATTTGATCATCCGGGATGGCACTTTGATTATCTGCGAGATCAAGTCCTCGATGAGCAAAGGGGACATGTACATTTTCGAGCGCAAGGCGCGTTTCTACGAGAGGAGACACCAGCGGAAAGCGTCACAGCTCGTCGTGATCTCGCCTATGGTTGACAAACAGGCACAGGTTGTCGCCGAGCGACTGGGAATCCGGGTCTACAGTTACGTTGAAGACATTGACCCGGCAATCCTGGGCTCAGCTCAATAACTTTCATAAGGAGCAGAGGCTGGCCGGATTCTCTGCCTGCAGGCTCGATTCCCGGGCATTATTGAAAGGCCTTGAACTTAAGAACCATTTACAGCAACTGCCATCATAATAGCGGGAGGCAGAAGTGGAGGAACACCAACTGAAGCAGGCGATCATGCGTGAACTGCCGGGGATTATCCAGCGCGATAAAGAAGTCCAGGATTTCATCCTGGGGCTGGCGCGGGAGCATTTTGCTGACCGCCAGGAGACGGAGAGTCGCTTTGACCGTTTGCTCGAGGAATTGCGCCGCGAACGTGAGAGGCAAGACCGCAGGTGGGAAGAGCAGAACCGCAAGTGGGAAGAGCAAAACCGCAGGTGGGAAGAGCAGAACCGCAAGTGGGAAGAGCAAAACCGCAGGTGGGAAGAGCAGAACCGCAAGTGGGAGGAGAACCAACAGGTGATCCGTCAGATGCTGGCGGAGATTCGTGCTCTGAACAGGAAACACGATACCACGATCGGTGCGCTGGGAGCGCGCTGGGGACTGCACACAGAGCAGTCTTTCCGCAATGCCCTGAAGGGTATCCTGGGGGAGGCGTTTCAGGTCGAGGTGCTTAACGTCATCGAGTACGATGACGAGGGAGAGGTTTTCGGCCGCCCCGATCAGGTGGAACTTGATTTGATCATCCGGGATGGCACTTTGATTATCTGCGAGATCAAGTCCTCGATGAGCAAAGGGGACATGTACATTTTCGAGCGCAAGGCGCGTTTCTACGAGAGGAGACACCAGCGGAAAGCGTCACAGCTCGTCGTGATCTCGCCTATGGTTGACAAACAGGCACAGATTGTCGCCGAGCGACTGGGAATCCGGGTCTACAGTTACGTTGAAGACATTGACCCGGCAATCCTGGGCCAGACCCAACAGGTAAATATTCAGGCTGATTGAAATCGCCCTCTTGGGGTGCTCCGTGTCACGTGTCGGCGCAGGCCCAGGCTGGTCTTTCCCGGCACGGGCCGGTCTCCAGACCGCACCCGACCATTGCCACGGTGGAAGGCAGGTGTCGTAATCCGACCACAGTGGTCCAGTATACATACGGGGTGCTTCAGTAACCGCCAATAGAATTATGACGGGAGGCAGGAGTGGAGGAACACCAGCTCAAACAAGTGATCATACGCGAACTGCCGGGGATTATCCAGCGCGATAAAGAAGTCCAGGATTTCATCCTGGGGCTGGCGCGGGAGCATTTTGCTGACCGCCAGGAGACGGAGAGTCGCTTTGACCGTCTGCTCGAAGAATTGCGCCGCGAACGTGAGAGGCAAGAACGCAGGTGGGAAGAGCAGAACCGCAAGTGGGAGGAGAATCAGCAGGTAATCCGCCAGATGCTGGCGGAGATTCGTGCTCTGAACAGGAAACACGATACCACGATCGGTGCGCTGGGAGCGCGCTGGGGACTGCACACAGAGCAGTCTTTCCGCAATGCCCTGAAGGGTATCCTGGGGGAGGCGTTTCAGGTCGAGGTGCTTAACGTCATCGAGTACGATGATGAGGGGGAGGTCTTCGGCCACCCTGATCAGGTGGAACTTGATTTGATCATCCGGGATGGCACTTTGATTATCTGCGAGATCAAGTCCTCGATGAGCAAAGGGGATATGTACATTTTCGAGCGCAAGGCGCGTTTCTACGAGAGGAGACACCGGCGGAAGGCGTCGCAGCTTGTCGTGATCTCGCCTATGGTTGACAAACAGGCACAGATTGTCGCCGAGCGATTGGGGATTCGGGTCTACAGTTACGTTGAAGACATTGACCCGGCAATCCTGGGTCAAACTGACACAACTGACCGGTAGCAATCTCCACTATCGGCGCTGAGCGCAGGGCTGCCCCGCGTAGAACTGTGCCAGGTCGGCCAGCACTACCTGGGCATCGGTCAACTCCATTCCATCCGCCCCAAAAGCCATCACACGTTCCCCTGTAGCCAGACTGTACCACCCTACCTTTACCAGGAGTGGTGTGCCGGTGGAGATACTCTCCTCTGACAAAGTGATAGTGTGCTTATCCACCCATAAATCGCCACGTCTCCACAAAGAGGTGGGACAGCGCCCCTGACAGGGGGGAGCATCTGCCTGAGCCACAAGCCCGGAGGTCCGCCCATCTATGACGTGGACAAAGACGTGATAATCTGCCGGAATTGCTTCTTTGCCATACATATTCCAGTAGAGGTCGAGCCGGATGACATTTGGTTCGATCTGGGTCAACCCATACCCAATCAGCCGTGCCCGGGGGCCTATCCTTATCCGGGTAGCGCAGGGTGGCGAAGGTGCCCGCCCTGGACGCCGGAGCATCACCTGCCCTACGATCATGGAAACATCTGCCATTTCCCCGCTCCCGAATTGCAGGCCAACGAGAATATTGGCCAGACCTGGCTCGACCTGCTCATCAATGCGGAGACGCACCACGTCTGCCACGACGACATCGGGGCTCCAGGCGGGTGGCGGAAAGCGCCCCGCGGTGGGGATGCCGTCACATCCGGCCAACACCTGACCATCTGGGGTAAGCAGGCGGATGTACCTGTACGGAGCGAGCTTCCTGGCCTCGTCAGTGAGTGGGCGACGTGCCCTCCAATAGAGCGTCAACGACCACTCCTTCCCGATTATCGGTGCCGATGCGTGCCAGCCGACCACTTCCCACCATTCACCCAGCATACCCTGGGCAACCGGTTGAGCAGTCAGAGGTAGCCCTGCGTGGACAGGGTGTATGTGAACCGGCAACAACAGGCACAACACAACACATATCGAGAGGACCATCGGCCCACAGAGAAGCACGCGGCAGGCCTGCTCACGCTTTTCCTGCGGCCACCACGCTGACCAGCCTATAGAAAGCAGCGTCGCGATGGCTGGCAGGGCCGGGAAGAGGAAGCGCCCCTGCGCAGCCACTGTATCCTGGCTGAGTCCCAGCCTCCATGTCGAAACGAGGAAGCCCCCTGCGATGAGGAAAAGCACAACCACCCTGTGAGATTCCACACTCCTGTCAGGCCTGGGCCTGAATAGATGCCTGACAATTCCATAGAGACCGGCCAGTGTCACCAAAAGCAGAACCAGGTAGAGGCTGGTGGGGAGCATCACACGCCCCCATCCGAACTTTCCCCAGAAAGAGGTGAATTGATCCCAGAGGAAACGGCCTGCATAGTGCCATGAGATAGGGAGCTTACGGGCGAACTCGGAGTAGGTTGACATCCACACGTTCCACGCGATAGGGTCCCCATAGAGCTGAAGATTACGCCAGAACCACCAGCCCGAAACGAGGCCGGCTGCGCAGAACACCAGCACCCCGTCGAGAACAACGCGTTTAGGTGACGGTCTGCTGTTGTCATACCCCTTGCACAGGAGCAAACTCCCCGCAATTGCAGGCAACATGGAGAGCAGACTCACCTTGCACAGTATGCCGCATCCCCACAGCAGGCCCAAAAATACGACTGTGCGTGTATGGCGTGCCCGAGACAGCGGTTGCAGCAGACGCATCATCTGCCAGGTGAGCAGCGCCCCGGCGAGGATCGCGCCGTTGTCATTGTTGATGGCGGCGCTGATGTAGGTCAGTTGAGGAATGAAAGCGAATGTCCCGGCAGCCAATAGAGGAAGCCACCTTGAGCCGGGGGATACACTGGAGGCAATGCGGAAAGTCAACATAAGGCTGAGACAGCCCATCGCGAGCGAGACGAGCCTGGCTATGTGAGCTGCCAGCAATGGCCCACGCCAGGGGAAACGTTCCTGGACCGGATGAAGGAACTGTTGAACAGCCTGTGGATCGTCGCGGCCGACTGGCAAATATGGGTTAAGGTACTGATGGTACGGTTGATATGGAGCGAGCCAACCGGTCAGGACGGCAACAAGCGCGTAGTAAGCCGGGGGATGATGGCCTTCCTTGACTTCGTTATGGTCTGCGCTGAAGGATTGCTCGGGGAGGCGATGTTGTTCCAGCAGATAGCAGATATAGGCGTAATGTGCCCCTTCGTCGGGAGGCTCTCCGAAAGGGACGATCAGGCTGTACAGCGCTCCGACCAGCGCATATAGCACTACCAGGCGGTAGATGGCGCTTGTGTTGTCGCCCACCAGACGTTACATATACTGCGCACGGGTGAATTTTGGACTTTTCCTGAGCGTGGTAGCACGTGGTTAAATGGTATTTAGAGCCTATCCGAAAAATGTAACCGACGCATCCCTATGCGTCGGTATAAGCGGCATAGGGATGCCGCTTGTACGGTTTTTCGGATAGGTTCTTATTCAGCCTGCACCCGCCGGACCACAGTCCGGCGGAGCAGATGGCACCTGAGCCAACTGGGAGCGTCTCAGTGTAGCCAGTGTCTGCAAAGTCTGGTCCGGGCGGACTGTGGTCCGCCCGGCACAGCACGGGCAGGCTGAATAGTTAGTAAATGTCCAATTCTTACCCATTCCCAGTATAAACACCAGGAGCGGGCAGGTCGGTCCATCATAACAGATGTTCCATCTCCTCCCAGTTCTGACCGACCCTCAGGTCAGCTTTCAGAGGGGCACGCAACTCAAAGGCATGCTCCATAATATCGCGCATCAGAGGTGCGACGGCCATCACTTCCTCATCCGGGGCCTCGACGACCAGTTCATCGTGTACCTGGAGGATCATGCGTGCCTGCATCCTCTGTTCTCGCAATGCATTGTGGAGACGAATGGTGGCGATATTGATGATGTCAGCAGCGGTGCCCTGAATGGGAGCATTGATGGCCATTCGTTCAGCCGCCTGCTGCACGTTGTAGGGTGCTTTACTGCCAGGCTGAAGCTCCGGGAAGTAGCGTCGCCGTCCCAGCAGCGTTTCCACGTACCCCTGGCGGCGTGCCAGTGCTTTGGTATTTTCGATGTATTCCCGTACTTTGGGGAAACGTTCAAAATAAGCCCTGATGAACTCCTCTGCCTGGCTCTGGGACAGGCCGGTAGCCTGTGCCAGGCCGTAAGCGGTCTGGCCGTATGAGAGGCCGAAGTTCACCGCTTTTGCCAGCCGGCGCATCTCTGGCGTCACGGCATCCAGCGGAATGGAGAGGATGGCAGCGGCAGTGCTGGCATGGATATCCTCGCCCCGGGCGAAGGCGCCCAGCAACCCCTCGTCGCCGGAGATATGAGCCATGATGCGCAGCTCCACCTGGGAATAATCGGCCGCGATCAGCTTCCTGCCCGGTCCGGCGACAAAGGCCCGCCGTACCTGACGTCCCAGTTCAGTACGGATAGGGATATTTTGCAGGTTCGGTTCGCTGCTGCTCAGCCGCCCTGTGACTGTGCCGGTCTGATTATACGAGGTATGCAATCTGCCAGTGCGCGGGTTCACAAGCTGGGGAAGTGCGTCCACGTAGGTGGACTTGAGCTTGGCCAGCTCCCGTTGTTCCAGGATGAGATCAATCACCGGATGAGCGCCGCGCAGGCGTTCCAGCACTTCAGCGGCCGTCGAGTAGTGGCCAGACCTGGTACGACGCAATCCCTGGGCAGGCAGGCCAAGGGTCTTGAACAGCGCATCGGAGAGCTGCTGGGGTGAATTGACGTTGAAGGGATGGCCCACCAGCTCCTGGATCCGGGCATCCAGTTCTTTCAGGCGTGCTGCCAGCTCTCTGGACATGTGTTGCAGAAAGGGAACGTCGAGCTGTACCCCTGCCATCTCCATCGCTGCCAGTGCCGGGATCAGGGGCATCTCCACCTCGACGAAGACCGGCCAGAGTTTCTTCTCTTCCAGTTCTGCCTTCAGGATGGGCACCAGCCGATGGGTCATATCCACATCGGCACAGGCATATTGTGCCACCTGTGCTACTGGAACCTGATCCATAGTCAACTGTCCCTTGCCTGTGCCGATAAGGGCTGTGATGGAGGTCATTTCCTGCTTCAGCCGTGCCCAGGCCAGGTTTTTCAGCCCCAGATTGGTAGAGGCGGGGTTGGTGAGCCACTCCGCGACCATGGTGTCGAAGGCCAGGCCGCGCAGCTCGATGCCGGCCTGTGCCAGCACAATGAAGTCGTATTTGATATTATGGCCGTATTTGGGGAGATGTGGGTCCTCAAGCAGAGGTGAGAGCGCCTCCAGCACCGCATTGCAATTGAGACAGGGCTCATCCGGCGGGGCACTCACGGGCACATAATAGCCCCGACCGGGGCTATCGGTCAGGGCGATGCCAACCGGCCGTGCTCGCATGGGGTCGGTGGCAGTTGTCTCGAGATCAAGGGTCAGCGCAGGAGCCTCTCTCAATCGGGCGATCAGTTGGTGGAGCGCCTGGATGTCGGCGATAACCTGGTAACCGGCTTCTGGGGCAGGAGTGGCGGGCACAGCTCCAGGCTGTTCGCCGAACAGGGTGAGCTGCAAGGGAATGCCAGGGGCAGAGAGACGCTCACCCTCGCCTGCCAGCTCCGAGAGTCGCTCGATCAGCGAGCGGAACTCCAGCTCACGGAAAAGGGGGAGCACTTTCTGACGATCAATGGGACGTACACGGCAGGCGTCGAGATCAAGTCGGACCGGTGCATCACGCACAATCGTCGCCAGGCGACGGCTGAGAAAGGCGGACTCCTTCCCTTCAAGCAGTTTGGCCCGGTAGCGAGGAGGCACACTATCCAGGTGTTCATAAATCGCTTCAAGCGAGCCATACTGCTGAAGCAGTTCCACCGCCGTTTTCTCTCCTACACCGGCCACCCCGGGGATATTGTCCGATTTATCCCCGACCAACGCTTTGAAGTCCACAAGCTGAGAGGGAAGCAGTTTATAGCGCTCCCGTACGCCTTTCAGGTCGTACACTACCGTGTCGGAGAAGCGCCAACGTGAGGTAAGCACCTTCGTGTGCTCATCTACCAGCTGGAGGAGGTCCATGTCACCTGTGACGATGAGCGTATCCAACCCATGCTCACCGGCCTGACGGGCCAGGGTGCCGAGCAGATCGTCCGCTTCATACCCCTCCAACTCATAAATCGGGATTTCCAGTGCCTCGACCACCTGCCGTACCCGTTCCATCTGTGAATGCATCTCTTCGGGCATTTTAGCCCGATGGGCTTTGTACTCGGGGTAAGTGTCGTGGCGGAAGGTGCGTCCCTTATCGAAAGCGACGGCGATGTGAGTGGGGCGCTCGTCGCGCAGGACGTTAAGCAACATCGAGGTAAAGCCGTAGACCGCATTGGTCGGCTCGCCCTGCGATGTACGCATATCCTCAGGCAGGGCATGGAAAGCACGGTAGGTCAGTGCATGTCCGTCTATTAAGATGAGCTTGTAGGGCCGGGTCATAAACATGTAGTGTTTAGCGGCGTGGGACACGCCGAATAAGTCAATTCCGTTTTATTGTGGTACACTTTCCCTGTAATTTCTGCTGGGAGCAAGGCGAATGGATATTCATCTCGATTTGGCTTGTGATTTATCAACTGAACACCAGGCGATTGTGGA